>Ga0075433_10002316_pt1 | contig 14498 bp, 11 predicted proteins | sample RhiMethybrSRZTD2_FD_75299 | JGI IMG/M metagenome (GOLD analysis project Ga0075433, IMG submission 75299) | Populus rhizosphere microbial communities from Tennessee, USA - Rhizosphere MetaG P. TD hybrid SRZTD2 | ecosystem: Host-associated > Plants > Roots > Rhizosphere > Soil | place: USA... | reverse complement strand
AGCAGCGCCTCGATGATCTCGGCGGTGAGCCGCTGATTTCTTTCGGCAATCTTGTTCTTCTTGGAGTCCACCAGTTCGGTCAGGACCGCACGCCCGACCAATTCACTTGGCGCAAGCGGGATTTCTTTGACCCCGGCCGCCTTGAGCTTCGCAATGAGCCCCTTCGTGAGCTTCGCACCTTCCCGTACCAAGGGCTCTTTCGCACCCTTTTCAAGCACTTCCGCCGAACAGCGCAGCCCCTGATGGATCTCGGGATCAAGCTTCCGCAACATCTTGCCCTTGATGACCCGAATCTCCTCGACCGGATAATACATCTTGAGCAAATCATCGCCCGAAAAACCGAACGCCTTCAAGAGAATGGTCGTAGGCATTTTTCGCCTGCGATCGATGCGCACATAGAGAATATCGCGCGCATCGAACTCGAAGTCGAGCCACGATCCGCGATAGGGAATGATCCTGGCGGAATACAGGACCTTGCCGCTGGAATGGGTCCGGCCCTTATCGTGCGTGAACGATGCGCCGGGTGAGCGATGCAGTTGGCTCACCACCACACGCTCCGTGCCGTTGACGATGAACGTCCCGCGTTCCGTCATGAGCGGCAACTCACCGACATAGACTTCCTGTTCTCGGACGTCGAGCACTTTTTTCTTGGAGCCCTTGTCTTCCTTGTCGAAGACGACCAGGCGCACCCGGAGTTTCAAGGGAACGGCAAAGGTCATCCCTTGCTCAAGGCATTCTCGCTCGTCGTACTTGGGAGTGCCGAGCGTATAGCTCGTAAACTCCAATACCGCGGTATTGTTATAATCCGGAATCGGAAATACGCTTGCCAGAGCGGCTTGAAGCCCATGATCCTTGCGACGCTCAGGTTCGACCTCCCGTTGAAGAAATTCTTCATAGGAGCGCTTCTGAATCTCGATAAGATCAGGAATTTCGATGCTGCTATGAATGCGAGAGTAGTCTTTCCGTTCGACGAACTCTTGTAGAGTCGTTTCGGACATTCCCCTGTCCTCCAGTACAATGGTTAGGCTCGGGTGCCCGCACAAAGCAGGCATCCACAGATGCTATCGACCGATCAAATCGACTCTACTTGATCTCGACCTTGGCGCCGCTCTCTTCGAGCTTCTTCTTCATGGTGTCGCACTCTTCCTTCGTGACACCGGTCTTGACGGGCTTCGGCGCACCTTCGACCAGGTCTTTGGCCTCCTTTAAACCGAGGCTGGTAAGCTCGCGGACGACCTTAATGACTTGGATTTTCTTGTCCGCCGGAGCGGACACCAGCACGACGTCGAACGCCGTCTTTTCCTCAGCTGGTGCTGCGGCAGCACCGCCGCCAGCGGGAGCGGCGGCGGCGACCGGAGCGGCAGCCGTGACGCCGAATCGAGCCTCTAACCCCTTCACGAGTTCTGCCAAATCGAGCACACTCATCGTCTCAATGGCCTTGATCAACTCTTCCTGTGACAATTTTGCCGTAGTCGTCGACATATCCCCTTCTCCTTTTCGTTTATCTTGAATGGCTGCAATGACTCTCACAAATTTCGACAAGATCGCACTGAGCGTATAGACCAGTCCACGCGCCGGCCCCTGCATGGCCGACAACAACATTGCAATGAGGACTTCCTTCTTCGGTAGCTTCGCAACGGCCGCCAATTCGGCCGGCTGCACCACCTTGCCCTCCAACACTCCAATGGTGATCTTCATCTTCTGGTCGCGCTTCTCCGCCAGAAGAAAATCCCGAAGGATCTTGGCCGGGAGCACCGGATCGTCATAGCCGATCACCAGCCCCGTTGGTCCCTTGAGATACGTCGTCACCCCGGAAAGGATTGTGCCTTCAGCCGCACGGGCAGCCAATGTATTCTTGACCACCTTGTACTCGGCTTTGGCTCCCCTCAAGAGCTTGCGAAGTTCCGTGACCTGGTTGACCGGAAGTCCGGCACTTTCCGTGACAATGGCAAGTCGTGCTCGACCGAATGTCGCTGCCAACTCCGCAACTGCTGTCGCTTTCTCTTCCGTATTCATAATCGAACCCTTCCCCTTCCGCGCTGCAACAACCCGACTAACTCCATTCCTTGGCTAACGCAATCGCGTCGAGCTTCACGCCAGGCCCCATCGTGCTCGAAAGGGTCGCGCTCATCAGATACCGTCCTTTACACGAGGCAGGCTTTGCCTTGATCACCGCTTCAAGAACCGCCGCCGCATTGTCATAGAGCTGTTCCGGCTTAAACGACACTTTCCCGACTGGGACCTGAACGATCCCGGCTTTTTCAACTTTATACTCGACGCGGCCCTTTCGAATTTCTGACACGGCTTTCCCCACATCAAAGGTGACGGTCCCGGTCTTCGGATTCGGCATGAGCCCGCGGGGTCCCAGCGCCTTCCCAAGCTTTCCGACGGCCGCCATAAGATCCGGTGTCGAGATCGCGCAATCGAAATCCATCCATCCGCCCTTGATCTTCTCCATCAGATCATCGGACCCGACATAATCAGCGCCGGCTTGCCGCGCCTCCTGTTCCTTCTCTCCTTTGGCAAAGACCAGGACGCGAATCTTCTTCCCCGTGCCATGCGGCAATGAGGTCGTACCACGCACCAGTTGGTCGGCCCGTTTCGGATCGACGCCCAGCCGAAGCGCCAGATCGACGGATTCATCGAATTTGGTGAAGGCAGATCGCTTCACCGCCTCAACCGCCTCGCGCAACGCATAGGCCCGAGGCTCCAGTTTTTCTACTGCCGCTCTCATCTTCTTTCCCATTCCATTCCCTCTCTTTATCTCAACACCCGGCACAGAAGGCGGACTCACCTGCGCGCAGCAAACCTAAGCCGCCCGCCAATCCGCTTCGATTATCCTTGAACCACCACTCCCATACTGCGCGCCGTTCCTTCAATGATCTTGATCGCCCCCTCGAGATCGACGGCATTGAGATCCGTCAATTTCTTTTGTGCGATCTCCCGCAACTGCGCCTTTGTGATTTTCCCGACCTTGTCTTTCTGGGGAACGCCTGATCCCTTGATAATTCCCGCCGCCTTCTTCAGAAGGTCGGACGCCGGCGGAGTTTTCATGACAAAGGTGAAGGACCGGTCCTTATAAACCGTGATGACGACCGGTATAATGCTATCGCCCTCTTTCTGTGTTTTCGCGTTGAACTGTTTGCAAAACTCCATGATGTTGACCCCGTGCTGACCCAGCGACGGCCCGACCGGGGGAGCAGGGTTTGCTTTCCCTGCCGGAATTTGCAACTTGATCTGTGCCGATACTTCCTTGGCCATGTCCTAGACTCCTACGCGCGTTCGCCCACTTCGGAAGTTAAATCCGCTCCACTTGCAAGAACCCAAGTTCAACCGGAGTGGAGCGCCCAAAAATACTGACCAGGACTTTGAGCCGGCCATGGTCCTGAGCCACCTCATCCACCACACCATTAAAACCGAGAAACGGGCCATCAATAATCCGCACATTATCCGTCTTGATAAATTTGACTTGTTCACGTGGCCCGGATGATCCCACGTCAACCTGCTTCAAAAGCGACTCGACCTCGTCTGTCGACAGGGGTGTTGGTTGGGCACCAGCGCCGACAAAGCCCGTGACCTTCGGTGTCTCTTTGATCATCTGCAACGTTTCATCGATAAGCGGGGATTCCAACTCCACAATCACATACCCGGGAAAAAACTTCCGTCGAGACGTTCTGCGCTTGCCATCCTTGATCTCGATCACATCTTCCGTTGGCACGAGGACCTGTCCCAGCTTTTCGACCAAGCCCATTTGATTGGCCCGTTCAAGCAGGCTCGTTTTCACTCGCCCCTCAAAGCCTGCGTAGGTATGAATGACGTACCAATTCTTTGCCATGCCCTACCCTCGAATCATTGGTTGACTATGTGCCATGCGGTGACGCTCACTTCCGGATACCCGACTCACAGAATCTTGCCCACCAGCCATACGAGAACCGAGTCGACGAACGACAGATAGAGAGACATGATGATGCAAAAGACAATGACCACCGTCGTGGACCCGATCGTTTCGGCCCGACTTGGAAATGATACTTTTTTCAGTTCCCCCCGAACATCATTGAGGAACTCACGAATGGCATTGAAAAAATTCTTGAACATTCCTACCTCACCTTTGCACGCAACAGAGAGATCCCCCCACTGACCTCGTCCCCGTGTCCCACCAATCTGCTCTCAATTCAACCGACCTTCTTGAGCCTGACCCATCCACGACGCAGTCATTGGCAGGGGCACTAGGATTTGAACCCAGACTCTCGGTTTTGGAGACCGATGTGCTACCATTGACACCATGCCCCTCTGCTCAGTGCTGAGTAACGAGTCCTGAGTGCTGAGTAACGAGTCCTGCGTCCTGAGTGATTTCATTTTGTCCATGACTCAGTACTCATAACCCAGCACTCAGCACTTATTTCACTTCCTTATGGGCAATGTGCTTCCGACAGAACTTACAGAACTTACTCCGCTCCAAGCGATCCGGGTCGTTCTTCTTATTTTTCATGGTGGAATAGTTCCGCTGCTTGCAGACCGTGCATGCCAAATCAATGATCTCACGCATCTCAATACTCCCATGCCGTCATACGACGGCAGTCAGATTTACGCCAGAATTTCGGTGACGACGCCGGAGCCGACGGTCTTGCCGCCCTCGCGCACCGCGAACCGCAACCCCTGATCCATCGCGATCGGGCTGATCAACTCCCCCGTCACACTCACATTGTCCCCCGGCATCACCATCTCCACCCCCGGATTCAACGCCATCACCCCCGTCACATCCGTCGTCCGGAAATAGAACTGCGGCCGGTACCCATTGAAGAACGGCGTATGCCGCCCCCCTTCTTCCTTCGCCAACACATAGATCTCCGCCTTGAACTTCGTATGCGGCGTGATGCTCTTCGGCTTCGCCAACACCATCCCCCGCTCCACCTCTTCCTTCTTCGTCCCCCGCAGCAGCACCCCCACGTTATCCCCCGCCTGCCCCTCATCGAGCACCTTGCGGAACATCTCGACCCCGGTCACAATCGTCGCCTGGTTCGGCCGTAACCCCACAATCTCGATCTCGTCGCCCACCTTCACAATGCCCCGCTCCACGCGCCCCGTCACCACCGTCCCGCGCCCGCTGATCGTAAACACATCTTCGATCGGCATCAGGAACGGTTTGTCGATCGGCCGTTGCGGCGTCGGAATGTAGGTGTCCACCGCCTCCAAGAGCTGCAGAATCGCCGGCACCCCCAGCGGCCCCTGATTGCCCTCCATCGCTTGCAACGCCGACCCGTGAATGATCGGGGTCTTGTCGCCCGGAAACCCGTACTTCGTCAACAGCTCCCGCACTTCCAGCTCCACCAGCTCCAAGAGTTCCTTGTCGTCGATCTTATCGGCCTTGTTCAGGAACACCACGATGTAGGGCACCCCCACCTGCCGGGCCAAGAGGATATGCTCGCGCGTCTGGGGCATGGGCCCGTCCGCCGCGCTCACGACCAGAATCGCGCCGTCCATCTGGGCCGCCCCGGTAATCATGTTCTTGACGTAATCGGCATGGCCGGGACAGTCGACATGGGCGTAGTGGCGCGCGGCCGTTTCATATTCCACGTGACTGATCGCAATGGTCATAATCTTCGTGGCATCGCGCCGCCCTTGACTCTCGCTGGCTTTGGCCACTTCGTCGTACGAAATGAACTTGGCCATCCCCTTCTCCGCCGATACCTTCGTCAGCGCCGCCGTCAACGTCGTCTTCCCGTGGTCCACGTGCCCAATCGTCCCGATATTCACGTGCGGCTTCCGCCGCTCATATTTCGCCTTCGCCATACCCGCCTCCGTTACTTGCCGGTGAAGGTTCAGGATACGGTTCAGAAGACCTGCTCAGTCTCCCTCCTCAACCTGAACCTCAGTCTCAACCTAGGACTGAATCTCTGGAGCCCACGACGCGGATCGAACGCGTGACCTCGTCCTTACCAAGGACGTGCTCTACCAACTGAGCTACGTGGGCGTCCTTCTCCTTGAAACGTGAACTGCAAAACGTAAAACGACACCTCGAAACCACTTGCCCCAGATCATTTCGACGTTTCAATTTTTACGCCTCACGCGTCACGACTTCGATGGAGCGGGCGATGGGATTTGAACCCACGACAGCCAGCTTGGAAGGCTGGAACTCTACCACTGAGCTACGCCCGCCCATTTCTTCCACGCTCTACAGCATGCAATATGGCATCGTGTGTTTATCCACGCCTTCGACTTCCAAGCTGAACAAGCCTGATGTGGTGGGCAGGCAAGGATTCGAACCTTGGAAGCCGATGGCAACAGATTTACAGTCTGCCCCCTTTGGCCACTTGGGTACCTGCCCGAAACCCCCTACATAGTAAAATCTAAGCGCTTAATCATATTCTTCTTCATCCGCGCGACGGAAAAAGAAGAGCAAGCTGGTCCGCGCACAGCTTCCCCTTCCTTACAAATAATAAGGATGCGGATGGGGAGCTGAGGACACAGCCTGTTCAGGAAATGCTGGATTCTATTGATGAAGTGTGCGGATGTCAAGGCCCAAAAGTAGAATTATCTTGTTTTTTCTCCGACAGTGTCTAACGGTCAGATTTTTCATGTTGCCTTCTTGCCAGGCCTTTCCTTTTCTAATTTGACTTCTCGACACCCTAGATTATGAGACCAAATCCCGCTTCTCTCCAGTCACTCACAGAATAGTTCATAGCCTTATGGATATATGTCCTTTCCTATTGCCTATCGGCAGGCTACGTGATGCCTAACCACTTGATCTACATCAGAAAATACTCTTCTCGCACGTGCGAGGAGACCGGGGGAAAATTCAATGACATCCTTCATAAGTACCGTTGCTTCCGGTTCCGACAAACGCGATGCGGGAGCCAGGTAACGCTTTCGAGCCACGGCCCGCTCATCGGGGCCTTCCGGTTCGTAATACCCACGGAACATTCCTTCTCGATCGGCATTCCTGAGTCGACGTACCCATTCATCCTGATTCTTCCCCGATTGCTGAATCGATTGCCCTACACGGCCCGTCAATTCCAATTGATTCCAGACCACCCACCCAACAAACACCGCCCATGTTTCGTTGAGGGCTTCCCAGGATTCGTGTTCGCTCAAAAACCGCTCCTCAGTCTCACTGCTCCTCTGCACGACCGGCGTGATCAAGACCGCACTATAGCGACAGGCCTGCTGCGCCCTCGCAAACGCAAGGACTGGATCCAACGCAACCTCGGGCGATGCCTCAGCGGCCGTCACCAAATAGTCGAGATAGGCATGGAACAGCTCATGATAGAGCGTGGCGATCTCGGCATGCGTGAGTCGCCCGAGCGGACGCAACGTCGCCCCGGCTCCATTGAAGGACAGAGTGCGATTGAGCACCATCCTGTGCGTCCCGAGATGATATTCCGCGGCATAACTGTGCAACTCGTCGAACTCAAACCGTACGAAGCTCGGTGGAATAGCGATGAGAAATTTTGTCGGGAGACCCAGCGCGTGAGCCTCATTGAGCAACTGCCGCCACATTCGATCAGTGGACGGCCGAGGCTCTTCCGGCGTCCCGACATTGGGCACAAGGAGAAGTCCGCCTAAGAGGAAACCCATCCCAACCACTCTGCTCAACGCACGCATCATTGATGGAGATCCGTTTCGATGCCGGGAGGTTAATGCAAGAGGTATCGTCTACATCTAACAGGCTGCGGAAAAACTCAGTGTATGCTCAAATCCCGCTGTAACCTTATCGGATGGCATTGATGCATAATCAGGTCGCAGGATGCTCAAAAAGGCTGTCCAGCAAGGCCGCAGCGAATTATCACTCTATTAAGGGGTGGCTGGGATGATCCCAACTGCGCGCGTCCAACGAGGGCTTTCTCAAGCCGCGCGTTGCGCGAGCACGGGGATCGTCCCAACCACCCCACCCCCTTTTTCAGCATCCTGTTAATGCTCGTCGCGAGAATACCAGTCTTCCCGCCCACCTTCTTCCACCAAGACAAGCTGGTCCAGCAGGGCAGGCGTGACAGGGTCCAGAAAACGGGAAGGTTTCGACAGCAGCATGCCACTTCCCTTATCGAACACATTGATCGGGTACGTCAGAAATAGATGCCGCTTGGCTCTTGTGACGGCCACGTAGAACAGCCGCCGCTCCTCTTCCAATTCGTCGTCAGCGACAAACGAATAGACGGACGGGAACCTGCCATCCACCACCCAAATCACAAATACGCATTGCCACTCCAGTCCTTTGGCCGAGTGAATTGTCGACAACACCATCCGTTCATCATCCCGATCGGGTGCATCCACCCCCACGGCACTGCCATCCGGCGGCTCCAGCGCCAGATCTGCTAGAAATTCATCGACGCCAGGATAGCCTTCGGCAATCGTCTGGAGATGATCCAGATCCCTTATGCGCTTGGGATAGTCGTCGTACTGCTCTTTCAAAATCGGCAGATAATACTCGTAGGCTTGGCTTACCAGATGGGCAGGACGCGAGTCCTCTGCCCCAGAGAGACACTCCAGCGTGTTCGCCAGGTTCTTGAGCCCTACGCTGGAACGCCCGGTTACCTCGCGCAGGGCCTGAAAGGGCTTGTCAGATTTGACCAAGGTCGCCAAGAGATCCTGCGCCTTCTTCGGCCCCACCCCTTCCACCAACATGAGCACACGATGCCAGCTGACAGTGTCGAGCGAGTTGGCAATGACCCGCACATGGGCAAGCAGATCTTTCACATGGGCCGTCTCGATAAATTTGACGCCTCCGCGCTTGATAAAGGGCAACCCTTTCCGCGAGAGTTCGATCTCCAGGTCAAATGAATGAAAACTGGATCGAAACAGCACCGCCACCTCGCTCAGCGGTACGCCCTCCTCGCGAAGCTCGAGAATCTTCTGCGCAATAAACCGCGATTGTGTATTTTCACCAGCCGCCTCCACCAGAGCCGGTAGCGGACCATCGATCTTTCTGGTGAAGAGGCGTTTGGTATATTTCTCCGCCGCCTCATCGATAATGCAGTTCGCCAAATTCAGAATCGGTTGCGTACTGCGATAATTTTCTTCCAGTTTATACATCGTGGTGCCCGGAAAGAGAGTCGGAAACTCCATGATATTTTTGAACGTCGCACCGCGGAACCCATAAATCGACTGACTGTCGTCCCCCACCACCATGACATTGTTGTGAGTGGAGGCCAACTGACGGATCACTTCAGCTTGCAGCCGATTCGTATCCTGATACTCATCCACGAGGATGTAGCGGTACTGGCGAGAAATCGTCGTGCGAGCCGACACATCCAATAGAAGCAGTTGCCGCAACATCACCAGCAAATCGTCATAGTCGAGGAGCTGCTTCTGACGTTTGGCCGCCTGATAGGCCTTCTGCAACCGCCCCAAGTCCTCGATATGGTCGGCAAAGTGACCGAACTCATCGAGGATGATCTCATCGAGACTGCGGAGCGTATTTTCGCACTTGCTCAGCATCTCCATGATCGTCCCCTTGCGGGGAAAGCGCTTGTCCTTTTCGTTCAGCCCCAACTGTGCCCGCATCAGCGCAATGAGATCTTCCGCATCGCTTCGATCCAGAATCGTGAAGCCCGGCTCGACCCCGATCGACCGGCCATAGCGCCGCAACAAGAGGTTCGCGACAGAATGGAACGTGCCGCCACACACTCGTTGACTCCTCGCACCGATCAACTCGCCCACACGAGCCAACATTTCTTGCGCCGACTTGCGCGTAAACGTGAGCAGCAGAATGTTCGAGGGATCGATGCCGGAATCGATCAGATACGCCACGCGATAGACCAGTGTACGTGTCTTGCCGCTGCCGGCGCCGGCAATCACCAGCGAGGGGCCTTCCCCCGCCGTCACCGACGCCAGCTGCTGGGAATTCAATGCTGCGCGATAGTCGATGGAGAGCTTGCGCGGCATCGCCTCGTCGTCAGGCCGTTTCAGCACATAGGTCTTCGTGTCTCGTTCCATAGAATTTCCAGATGAAGCCTAGACAACATCATAACAAGCGGGCTGCGCTGTATAACATTACGGACAAGGGCCTTTCAACGAGGGAAGAAAGGGTCACAAGGATGCTTCAACAGGCGTGCGATTCAGTCGCATCACGAATCGGGGAGGTTGGTCAAGGTCACCCGATCCAGATTGATAACCTGAAACTCTCCGCAGGGTTCGGCATCGACAATCAATCGCTTGCGGTCTGTCTCTCTTCTTCTTCGTCTGATTGTGACTAATAATGAGATGAAGCGGTAGTTGATGGAGCTGGCTGAGAGAGCATCGCCAAGTTGGCTCCAATGAGAAAAATAGAGCCTGTAACCGTGAGGTGACCATAATCAAAGGCGGTCGGGTCACCATGAAATGTTGCCAAACAGCCGTCCAGGTTGCAGAAAGTCTGATAGGGCGAGATGTAGGAAATGCCAACCTCTTTCGCAATCGCCTCCATTTTGGTATCGAGGGTTTTTGTATTCTGGGAGAAGCCAGAGGTGAGTCTGTCGGGAAGGTCTTTCCAATCGCTGGACTTTGATAATTTCACGAGCATCTTGGGAAGATTACTCTCCCAAGAAGGAACAGGTCCAAAAAGAATTATGTCTGTGACCCCCAACTTCTTAAACTCATCAATAGTTTTTACAAGATTCGCAGCGTCCATATGATCCCATCCTGTACTCTCATCATACAAAGACCAGTGGCCTGAAATAATGACCGTAATGGGACGTGTATGTGCAATAAGCTGGATAACTTTTCTGTTGAGGCCGTTGCAGCGAGCATTTTCATTCATAACCGGAGGGCAGGCACTCGCGGTCAGTTGCAGTACATCAAATTGTCCTTCCCGTTCATAGTAATGGAGCCCCGCATAGAGTTGGGCCGCGTGTGAGTCACCCCAGAGAAGTATCTTTTTTGATTGTGCAGACCCAGTGATGACGCATGCATCCGAAAATGAATTCGCGTCTTGTTCAGGGTTCAGAAAACATTCTCCCCTTCTATATGAGTCGATTGAGCTTGAGGAGGAAATAATCTGTTGGACGTTGTTTGGAAAGCGGGCTGGGTAACCGTTCGTTGTACGCACGAGCTCACCGAGTAATCCCGCTAAAACCATCACGGAGACTAGCGTAATAACAGCCCCGATGCGCTGACTTCCTCGACATGGCGTTTCCACGAATTTGTAAGTCAGCCATGCAGCGAGAAAACTGACGGATATGATTGCAAGGATTTCGGATGTAGCTGGTGGGTTATCGGAAGCAATTCTGAGAAAAGACAGCAATGGCCAATGCCAAAGATACAGCGGATAACTGATCAAGCCGACAAAGACCAAGACGCGGTGCGCGAGAACGTGGCGATTGAACCAGGCGTCTGGACCGGCTGAAATCAGCAGTACTGCGCCGACTGTTGGGAGGAGTGCCCACCAGCCAGGGAAAGCGTGGTGGGTGTTCATGCTCGCAATGGCAGTTGCAATCAGCAGGGCACCGACGAATGACTGTACATTAGGATGCCGTATTCCTTTAGGGAGAATAGCGGCCATGCGACTAAATGGGGCATAGAACCGTGCCGTATTGTTGAGGGAGATATACGCAAGAAGGCCGCCAACTAACAATTCCCAAAAGCGTGTGAATGGCAAGTAAAAGTCAGCGACGGGTCTGCTGTTCACGAGGTAGACATTAATCGTAAAGGATGCCAGCGCAATACAAAGAATGGCCATCAAGATATTGGGTAGCCTCTTCCACAACAAGAGTAGGATGGGCGGCCAAATCAAGTAGAACTGTTCCTCAATACCAAGGGACCATAAATGCAAGAGAGGTTTGAGTTCCGCTGCAGTGTCAAAATAGCCGCCCTCTTTCAATAGCCTGAAATTAGAACCGAACACTGCCCCCGCCAATATGTGGTGACCAAGTTGCTTGTATTCGTCGGTCAGCAGCAAAAACCAACCACCGATCAAGCACGCTGTAAAAACAAGAGTCAGTGCTGGGAATATACGTTTGATGCGGCGTGCATAAAAGTCAGCGAAGCTAAAGTTTCCTTGGTCCAATCCTTGGAAAATGATCTTAGAAATCAGAAAACCCGAGATGACGAAAAAGATATCAACGCCAATAAAACCACCCGTGACCCAGCTGGGAAACGTGTGGAAGGCCACCACGGCAAGAACAGCAATTGCACGAAGACCATCAATATCGGGGCGGTAACTGAAGTGCGGGCTAGGGGGCATCAGTAACGCGGAAGGATACGCCAAAGGGCTGGAAAAATCGACCTTCCACCCACGACTAATGCTGCCGGACACAAACGACACTACGCATCAAAGGGTAAATCACATATCTCCTTTCCACTATCACTCATCATCTTGCCATCTCACTAGCCCATTGGAGCCTGCACAACAACCTGTATATAATGACCTCCTCATTTCTCTTGGAGTACCAAGGACTATCATGGCCACCACCAAAACCGAATACCAGCAACAACTCCGCACCCTGGCTGAATTGATGCTCGCCGTATCGGGTGAATCGGTCACCGTCATGAAGAAGAACGCCCCCGAACGGGCGTTGAAACTCAAACGTCAGGATGAATGGGGCCTCTATATGGAGTTTCTCAAAGTGATGTTCAATCTGACGGACCGGCTCTCCGCGCTGTACTTGCCGATCAAAGAACAGCCTCAGTTCATGGACAATCTCGAGGATGCCGTCACGGTGCAATTGAAACAGGTGCTGGAACCGGCATTCGGTTCCGGGGCCGACCAGATGGAAATCATGCTGACCATCGGTGCGGCGGTGGCGGAGAGTCGGCAGACCTATGAGCGGTACCGGTTCCTCGTCACCGAGGACACTTCCGCGAAGGACGAGATGTTGAAAGACTTTGGCGGACGAGTCGCCGATGCGATGGGCACTGCGGGAAACAGGCTGATAATCTCCGCCGCCACGCTCTGTGCAAGTGCCGCGATTCCAGCCATCACCGCAATCTTGGCTGGCAACACCCCCCCAGTCGCCGCGGTCAGCGCAGCCACGCCCGTCGTGGCGACCGATCCAACCTCCGCACCACCACCTACCTCGGCACCTAAACCCCAGGGACCGACGGGAACTGAGATCAAGTTGGTAAGTGTGATGTCGACCGTCACTGGAGAAGAAGTGGAAACTCGATGGGGGCTGCACCCTCGGTTTCGACAAGACCTTTCGCCGGAGGACATGCAACACATCGCCAAACTGATGAATCGAGTTACCAAAATACTTGGCGAACGCTATGCGTCCGTGGCATTCTCAGACGAATGGATTTCTTGGCATAAGGCTGGTCATGCCTGACTGCTTCTGACAATCCAGTCTCTCCGACCCTTTTGTCCATATTAGTCTGGTTCAACCACACACAAGACAAACCAGATCAACCAAATAAACCGGATAAACCCCCAGAATTTTGAGGAGGCGCAGTGGATACTCCGCAGACAACAGATCGATCGTCACAAGCCATTCCAACCGGGCTCTCACGTCTCAAGGAATTGGCGATGAATCTTTGGTGGAGTTGGACTCCGGAGGCCCGCCGGCTGTTTGAGCACATCGACCCGACCCTCTGGGTCCTGACCAACCACAACCCCGTCAAACTCCTGGCCGAGGTCAGGCCCGACCGCCTCATGCACCTCGCCCAAGATCCCTCGTATATGCGGCTGTACTCTGCCGCTCTCAAAATGTTCGACGAGTACCGTCAGAACGAGCACAGTTGGTTTGCCACACAGCACCATGATTTGCATGCACCCACCGTGGCCTATTTCTCTGCGGAATTCGGTCTGCATACATCCATTCCCATTTACAGCGGCGGCCTGGGCATTCTCGCAGGAGACCATTGCAAGGAAGCCAGCGATCTCGGTGTACCGCTGGTGGGAGTGGGCTTCATGTACCCGCAGGGATATTTCCGGCAGCGAATCACGCCGGAGGGATGGCAGGAAGCGGCCTACGCCCCGTTCAACCGGGCAGTATCGCCGGTTCATCCCGCCCTCACTCCATCGGGAGAGGCGTGCAGGATTACGGTCGAGATCGGAAGCCGGGTTGTGGCCGCAACGGTCTGGAAGATACTCGTCGGGCTGGTACCCCTGTACCTTATCGATACGGACGTCCCCGAGAACAGTCCTGAGAATAGGGCCCTCTCAGCCCGACTGTATGGCGGGGATCAGGAAATGCGTCTCTGCCAGGAGTATCTGCTGGGTATCGGAGGTGTCCGCATGCTTCGGGCTTTGGGTATCGCACCCACCGTCTGGCATGCCAATGAGGGGCACTCCGCCTTCCTCACGTTGGAGCGCATTCGGGAATTGGTCCAGAAGGGATCGACGCACGCGGACGCCTGCGAGATCATCCGCCAGAGCACGGTGTTTACCACCCATACACCGGTGCCGGCCGGTCACGACGTATTTCCGCATGATCTCATGGACCGGTACTTTACGGGCTATTGGGAGCAGGTGGGCCTCTCTCGAGAAGACTTTCTCCGCCTGGGAGATACCCCCGAATCCCAGAGGCAGGGTTTCAACATGACGGCGCTCGCGATCCGGATGGCCGCCCATGTGAACGGGGTCAGCCGTG
>Ga0075433_10002313_pt1 | contig 14507 bp, 12 predicted proteins | sample RhiMethybrSRZTD2_FD_75299 | JGI IMG/M metagenome (GOLD analysis project Ga0075433, IMG submission 75299) | Populus rhizosphere microbial communities from Tennessee, USA - Rhizosphere MetaG P. TD hybrid SRZTD2 | ecosystem: Host-associated > Plants > Roots > Rhizosphere > Soil | place: USA... | reverse complement strand
GATCGACTCGAACTGCCGGTCCAGGATCGCGGCGTTCCGCCGCCGCGCCGCGAGCCACTCGTCGAGGCGCCGCAGCTGGATGCGGCCGATGGCGGCCTGCAATTCGATCATGCGGCCGTTCGTGCCGAGGCTGTCATGCACCCAGCGAAAGCCGTGGCCCTGCGGGGGCTCCATCATCTTGCGCCGGTTCTTGCCGTGATCCTTGAGCGACCACGCGCGCTCGAAGGTCTCCGGGTCGCGCACCAGCAGCAGGCCGCCTTCGCCTGCCGTCGTCATGATCTTGTCCTGGCAGAATGAGAACGCGGCGATGTCGCCGAACGACCCGACGCGCCGGCCGCGGATCGTTGCGCCGTGCGCCTGCGCGCAGTCCTCGATGACGAGCAGCTCGTGCTCGCGCGCGATCGCCGAGATCGCGTCCATGTCGCAGGGCCAGCCGGCGAGGTGCACCGCGATGACGGCACGCGTCCGCGATGTCACGGCCGCGCGCACGGCGGCCGGCGAGAGATTCCCGCTCGCCGCGTCGACGTCCGCGAACACGGGCGCAGCGCCCGCCATCGCGACGCAGCTCGCGGACGCGACGAAGGTGCGCGGCGTCACGATGACTTCGTCGCCGGGCCCGATGCCGGCGGCCTTCAGCGCGAAGTCGAGCGCCAGCGTGCCGTTCGCGAGCGCGATGCCGTGCGGGACGCCGCAGTACGCGGCGAACTCGGCCTCGAACGCCTTGACCTCGGTGCCGGTCCAGTAGTTGATGCGCCCGGAGCGCAGCACGCGCTCGGCTGCGGCAAGCTGCTCATCGTCGAACCACGGCCACTGGCCCGCGCCGGCGTCGGAGGACGGCAGCGCCGTCAGGGTGCTTTCGCGCTTCGTCATCGGATCAGCCTTCCCGTCGCGTGAAGAACGTGAGCGCCAGGAGGCGCAGGTCCTCGCCGAAACGATAGCATTCCACGTACTTCCTGTTGAGCCTGACCTTGTCGGGGAAGATGACCTCGCGGTTGTAGCGCTCCGGGTCCGGCTGCGCGGCCAGCAGCGACTCCTCGTCGCGGTACTTGAGCGTCGCCGGTCCCGTAATTCCCGGGCGCACCGAGAGTACGACCCGGTCTTCGCCCTCGAGGAGGTCGGCGAACCCCGGTGTGTCGGGACGCGGCCCGACGAAGCTCATGCTCCCCGCGAGGACGTTGAGGAGCTGGGGCAGCTCGTCGATCTTCGAGCGCCGGAAGAACCGGCCGGCCGGCGTCACGCGGGCGTCGTTCGACGTCGTCACCGTCGAGCCCGCGTCGGAGCCCGGGCGCATCGTGCGGATCTTGACCACCTTGAAGGGGCGACCGAAACGCCCGATTCGAGTCTGCGCGTAAAACCCGTTTGTCCCGGTGTCGATGCTGGCGACGATCCAGGCGACGAGGATGACGGGCGAGGCGAGCGTCAGGCCGACGGCCGCGAGCGCGACGTCGAAGCCGCGCTTCGCGAGCGCCACGCCGGCCGGGATGCTTGCCTGCGGCTTAGCCATAGCCGTGCCTCGCGAGCGCCGGCTCGAGGAGCTCGAGCGCCCGGCCGGCGTGCCCGGTGGCCAGCAGCTCGCTTCCGCGACCGACGCTCGCGGCGGACACGTGGCTCACGTCGATGGCGGCCGCCGCATCCGGAACGCCCAGGAAGGCGAACACCGAGCGGAGCGTCTCGCGCGGGCGCGCAACGAGATCTTCATAGCGCAACCGCAGCACGCGCCCGTCCGGGATCGCCCCAAGGTCACGCGCCGCGAGCTCGACGCACTCGCGCCATTGCCGCGCACACAGCTCGGCGATCGTCGCGGTCCGCGCGAACTCGGTGAATCCGCGGAAACGCGGCCCCCAGAAAGCAAGTCGCCGGTCGCCCCGCAGCAGGCGCGAAGCGCGATTGCGCGCGAACTGCAGCGCGTAGATCGGGAGGTCTGCCGCGGGCACGAAGCGGAGCTTCCTGAGCGTGTAGCGCCAGTCGAGCGGCGCGCGGAAGCGCTCGATAGCGGAGGCGGCGGCGTCGCGGCCGTCCCGCATGATGAAGAGGTAGCGCGCCTCAGGCAGGATGCGGTCCACGAATGCGACGCGCAGGCTGTTCGCGCAGGTCTTCTCCACGATGTTCGCCGTGCCGCTCTGCCGCGCAATGTCGTCGAATCGGCGGCGCATGTGGCGGGCGACCTCGGGCGTCGCCTGGGCGGGCGACAGCTCGTCGTCGGGATGCCGGGCGTTGCCATGGCGCCAGAGCAGGTTGATCTCGTCGCAGGGCCAGGTGGCGAATCCCGGCGCCTGGCACACGAGCTCGCGCAGCAGGTTGGTGCCGGAGCGCGCGGCGCCGATGACGACCAGCGGCTTCACGGAGGCTCAACGCTCCGGTGCGGTGCCGAGCTTGTCCTGCTTGAGCTGAAGGAATTCCGCCTTCAGCCAGTCGATCTGCGCGATGCCGCGGTTAGGCGCGAGCCGCCACCCGTAGAAGCCGATGTCATTGCCGACCTTGTCGCGGCCGAAGAAATATTCGTACTGCTGGAACAGTGTCCCTTCGCGCATCGACGCCCGGGTGGCCTTGCCGGGCGAGTCGAAGGCGCGGAGCGTCACGATCACGCGATACTTGCGGTGGCGGTTCTGCTTGAACGTCGAGAGCAGCCGCTCCTGCGCAGGCCCGACATCCGGGTTGGGGTACTTGTGCAGGTCGAGGATGTCAAACGCGCGCTCGTCGAAGTACCCGTCGTACTCCTGCTGTTTCGTGAAGTTGATGCTTACGAGGACCGGGTGCTTCGGGTCGATGGCCTTCATCTGGTCATAGATGCGCCGCTGGCAGGCCTTGGTGATCTGGTGGTTGGTCGGCTCGTCGACCGTGTGCCAGGCGAGCAGCGCCGGCGCCCCCGCGTGTGAGCGGACGAAGTCGGCGCCCGCCGGCGACAGCGCGCAGGAATCGTCCTGCCCGTCGATGAACTTGCCCACAAAGGCAACGACTCCGAGGCCGGCCTCGTCCGCGGCCTTCAGGTAGCCGTCGACGTAGGCCGGGTCCTCGCCCGCCAGCGCGAAGGATTGCACCGTGTTGGCGCCCATCGACTTGATCTCGCGGAAGTCCGAGGCGTAGTCGCGGCCGGTCACTTGCCACATCATCACGATGCGCGGGGGCAATTCCGCGCACTGGGCGGCGATCGGGGTCGAGGCCAGGGCCAGCAGGGTGAGCGTCAGGCTGCGCATGTCATTCCTTCAGATCGCGAGATCGCGAATCAGTTCGGCGAACGCGCGCGTCGTCTGCGGGGCCGTCAGGCCGTCCATCACGTAGCGGCGCGCGGCGGCGCCCATCCTCTCGCAGCGGGCGCGGTCCGTGCTCAACGCCCGTATTGTAGCCGCGAGGGCTGCTGCGTCCCCCGACGGCAGGCAGACACCGGCGCCGGCGGCCTCGACGAGGCGGGAGACGTCTCCCGGAGGGCCCGTGTAGATCGTGGGCCGGCCGGCACCCATGTAGTCGAAAATCTTGTTACCGAGGAGCGCCGCGATGACCCGGCCGTCGATCAATGGGTAGACGCAGACGGCGGCGCGCCGGCACACCTCCGAGACCTCGTACTTGGCGACGCGGCCCGTGAAGGCGCAGTGCGAGCCGTCACGGAGGCTCCGCGCCTCGTACTCGGCGAGCCGCTGGCCGTCGCCGACGAAGAGATAGAGGATGTCCTCCCGGTCGCGCGTCAGCCGGGCCGACTCCAGAACCGTTTCGAGGTCGACGACGTGGCCCATGGTGCCGGAGTAGAGGACGACGAACCGGCCCTCGAGCGGAAGGGCCGCGACGAGCGCCGACGGCTCCCGCGATTCCTCCTCGAGCGCGTCGTAGCCGATCGGCGCGACGCGGATGCGCTCCGCGGGCACGCCGCCGACGACGAGGAGGTCCGCCATGCCCTGCGAGACTGCCACGATCCGGTCGGCGCGGTGGTACGCGAAGTATTCGAGCCGGCGCAGCAGCCGGCTCGCGGAACCGCCGCGAAAATAGCCGAGCTCGATCGCGAGGTCCGTCGGCAAATCGCGCACGTCGATGACGAATGCCGCGCGCCGCAGGCGCGCGATGAGCCAGCCGAGGATCATCGTCGATACCGGCATCGAGGTCGTCAGCACGGCGCGGACGCCCGGGAGCAGGGCGCCGCGGAGGAACTGCAGCGACGAGAAGGACAGGTAGTACAGCGCGCGCCGTAGCTTGCTGTTGCGGTCGTTCCGCAGCGCATTGACCCGGATGATCTCGACGTTCGCATTTCGGCGCTCCGAGGACCAGAGCCGGAAACGCGGCAGGCGGGCGCTGCGCTCGCCGGTCAGCGTGTCGACGCCCGGCACCACGACGACGACCGGGCACACGGGCTCGAGCTGGTTCACGATGTGCCAGGACCTGAGCCCGCCCTTGTCGGTGGGCTCTCGGAAATGGTGCGGGAGGAAGAGGACGCGTCCCGGGCTCGGCTTCATCCGGCGGCGATTGTATCAGCGCGACCCGCCGACGCGCGTCGCCGCCTCGCGAGCGATGCGCGCCACGGAGACCGCGAATGCCCTCGCGACGAGCGCGGCGGCGCGGATCGGGTGGAGGCTACCGTCGGTCTTGTAGCCCCAGCGGCGCATCTCGCGGCCGCAAACCGACTCGATGACGGCCTGGTCGCCCGGTGAGAGCTCCGCACGCCAGGCCGAGGCGCGTGAAGCGTCGATGCCGTCGGCAATCGCGCGTTGGTGGATCGCGCGCTCGGCATCCGGCACCCGATAGCGTGCGCCGCCGCTGCCGCGCCGACTTCCGAGGAATTGCGCCACCGCCTCGGATGTTCCCGCGGAATCCTTGAGCAGGGACTCGTACTTCAACGCGAGGAGTGGTGATGATTTCGAAAGCCGGCGCGCGAGGCGGCCGTACCAGCACCATTGAAGGGCCGCGGCACCGACGCCCGCCCAGGCCATCTTCTGCCCGGGGACGTACGGGCGCTCCGTCATGAGCTTCGAGGCGATCGCCGCGCGTGGATCACGCACGACATACAGGAATCGCGCGTCAGGGATGTCCGCGAGGATGCGACGCGCAGCGCGCAGGTGCCGGCCGCTCTTGATCACCGCCACGTCGGGCGGGCCGCGACCGTCACGTGCCGCGGCGCAGATGATGAGATCCTCGATCAATGGCCGGACGCCGCGCGCCCCGGACGACCGGCGCTGCAGCTCGTCCCTGGCCAGGCCGAGCTTTTCCGGGATGCGGCCGGCTTCCAGCAGGCGTAAGACTCGGCCGTCCGCGGCGTGCTTCCACCAGCCGGCGTCCCGGCCGAAGAGGGCATCGAATCGGATCTCCGGCGAGACGTAGACGTCCGGGAATTGCGCCGCGATCTCGCGGCTCAGGAGCGTCGAGCCGGAGCGCGAGTCGTATACCAGGAAGACGAGCTTCATGCGTCCACCGGCGGGCCCTCGGCCGGCGGGTGCGCGAGTCCCGGCCGCAGGGCGCGGATGACGCGCTTCGTGAGACCGACCATGGCCGCGAGCACGCCAGCTTCGGTCACCGCGAGGGCGGCCGCGGAGGCGGTGAGACCGTCCGCACCGGCGAGCTGCAGGCCGATCATGAGGGCGAGCAGGGCCGCGACGGACACGATGGAGACGAACGAATAGCTCCGCTCGGCGCCCATGCCGCAGACCACCCGGACGAAGACAGCTCGTACCGAGCGTAGCAGCAGGAAGAGCGCGAGCCAGCGCAGCGTCGGCACTGCCGCGAGGTACTCCGCCCCGAAGAGCCGGAGGATGACGGGCTCGGCCCAGACGACGGCGACCGCGCTCACGACTCCGGTCGCGGCCGCGGTGAGCACCGCGGCCCAGGCGACGAGTCGTGCGAGCGCCCGTGCCTCGCCGCGCGTCTCGAGGTCGGCGATCACCGGATACAGCGTCATGGGAAACACGGATGCGACGAAGAGCAGCGCCACGACGAGCCGGAACGGCGCAGCGAAGAGGCCGGTCGCCTGCGCACTGCCCTGCCAGTAGAGGTACAGGAGTGGGAGATTCTGGTACAGCGTCGACACGCCGCTCGACAGCGTGAAATGGATCGACTGCGACCAGTGGCGCCACCAGCCCGCCGGGCCCGACGAGGCGCCGCGACGCCATACCGGAATCCCGTAGCGGTGCAGCGCGATCGCGATCCCCGCGGTGGAAACGACGTAGCTGATGAGCCAGGGGAGCGACGACAGCGCGAAGTCCTCGGGCCCGTCGATCATGGCCCAGGTCGCGGCAAGCTGGAGCATGGCCGTCACGATGTTCGCCGCAGCGAGCGCGCGGTAGCGCTCGAGCCCGCGCAGCAGCCAGTCGGGCTGCACCGCGCGCACCACGAGGTAGAGCACGAAGCCGACCGTGACCGCGAGCATCTCGGCATCGCTGCGGAACGAGACGAGGGCGAGCGCGAGCGCGCCGAGTGCGAGCGCGAGGAGGAAGCGCATCGCCGTGAGGTCCGCGAGGAGGCGCGTGACGTCCGCGGGACTGCGCGCGACTTCGCGCGTCGCGTACATGTTGAGCCCGAGGTCTACGCCCATCCACAGGAAGACGAAGATCGTCTGCAGGTAGGAGAACTCGCCGAAGTAGCGCGCGCCGAGCACGGCCGCGAGGTGCACGGAGACGAGGAACAGCGCGCCCTTGGCGCTCCCTTCCGCCACCAGGCCCCAGGCGAGGTTCGATGCGACGCGGGCGAGGAGCGGGCGGCGCGGGGCGCCGTCCGGGGGGTTGCCGCGGCGCGGCGTCATGGGCCTGCCGCGGATACGCCGGCGGCGGCGTCGCCGGGCGCTCGTTCGGACACCGCGCTGCGCGTCGCCGTCGTCACCTGCCAATCTGCGACCGCGAGGCCGAGCAGGAGCCAGACGAGGAAGGTCAGCGGCGTATTGCCGAGGACGGCCGGGATGCTGACGAGGTCCTTGATCAGGAACAGGAGCAGCAGCAACAGTATCGCCACGCGACCGGCTTCATCGCGCGCGCGCGCGAGCGCGCGCAGCAGCGTTCCGACGAGCAGGAGGTAGAACAGGACGCCGACGATGCCGAACGTGCCGGCGACGGAGAGTGGCAGCGAATGCGGGTCGGAGAGCGGGATCCCCACGTGGTGCTCGAAGAAGACGGGCCAGGCCGAAAGGCCGACGCCGAAGAGCCAATCCTGCGGGCGAAGCTCGCGCAGCACCGCGAGCCAGGCGAACTGGCGCGAGCCGAGTCCGCCCTCCTGCACGCGAAACACCGCGAGGAGGATCGGATAAAGGCTCGACGAGGCGAACGCGAGGACAGCCGCGCCGCCCGCCGCGACGGCGAGCGCGGCGGCGAGCCGTCCGGCGACATAACGGAACTGGACCAGCACCGCGAGCCCGTAATAGCCGAGGAGGGCTTTCGAGAGGCTCAGCATCACCGCGGCGCCGCCCGCGATGACATAGAAGAGGAAGGCGCGAAACCGGGCGCTCCGCCATAGCGCGATGACCACGACGAGCGCCAGCAGGAGGATCGTGTACCCGAACGCGTTCGGCGAGAGGAAGGGGCCGTTGATCCTCGCGAAGCCGAGCGCGCCTTCCTCGACGAGCTGGCGCGACGCCTCGACCTTCGCGAGGTTGTCGCCGGAGCGGTAGTACTCCTGGCCGAGCGGGATCTGCAGTGCGCCGACGAGCAGCGCGTGGGCGAGCGCGCCGGCAGCCAGCCAGCCGAGGCGCCGGCGTTCAGCCGGGTCCGGGCCCAGCACCGCGCCGGCGACATAGCCGGTCACGATCATCACGAGCATCAGGCCGCCGACCATCAGGTATGGACGGCCGTCGGCCTGCGGATAGCCGTTGAGGTGCGACTGCAGCGCCGACATGGCGGTCGCGTAGGCGACGACGATCACCGCAAACAGCGCCATCCGTTCGAGGACGGGGTTCGAGCGCACGGGCAGGGTGCTGACGCGCCGGATCGCGTAGTCGCCGACGAGCAGCGCGGCGATGCCCACGAAACACACATACGACCAGAGGTAGGACATGCCGGGAGCGTCCTGGACGCTCGAGGCCAGCACGAGCAGGAACGGGCGGATGCGCTGGCTCGTCAGCGCGACCAGCAGCAAGAACACGGCCGCGTCGGCGACCGACACCGGCGCGAGGTAGGCGAGCGCGTAAAACGCCGCCGCCGTCGCGAACAGGCCCAGTCCCAGGCGCTGGCCCCGGACCACGGCGGCCCCCTAGTTCCAGCGTACGCGCGGCAGGATCTTCCGCACATCGATCTGCGCGCGATGCTCGAGCACGCGCCCCAGCATCGCGGCGACGACGTCGTCGGTCATCGGGTGCGGTTCGAGCCCCAGCTCCAGCAGCGCCGAGTGACGGACGTTGTAGTAGTGCTCTTCCTTTTCCTTGCGCGGGTTCGCGATGCTCTGCGTCTTGACGTCGAGGCCCATACCGCGCGCGACGCGCTGGACCTTCTCCGCGATATCGCGCACGGAAAAGGTCTCGGTGAGCTGGTTCATCACGTTGAGCTGGCCGCGGGGCGGGGGATTCGCCATCGCGAGACCAACGCACTGGATCGTGTCGTTGAGGTTGAGGTAGCCGCGCGTCTGGCCGCCCTTGCCGTAGATCGTGAGCGGGATCCCCGCGACCGCCTGGACCAGGAAGCGGTTGACGACTGTCCCGAAGATGTCGTCATAGTGGAAGTTAGGCACGAGCCGGCGGTCGAGCGACGCCTCCGGCGTCTCGATGCCGTAGACCGGACCCTGCATCAGGTCAGTGACGCGCAAGCCATACGTGCGCACGTAGAACCACAGGAGGTCGGTGTCGAGCACCTTGGTCGTGTGGTACAGGCTCCCCGCCTGGCGCGGGAACAGGAACCGGTCCTTGCGGCCCTTGTGCTCGATCTCGATCCAGCCTTCCTCGATGTCGATGTTGGGCGTCCCGTATTCACCCATCGTGCCGAGCTTGATGACGTGGCATTCGGGCGCGTGCTCGAGCACCGCCCAGATCACGTTGAAGGTTGCGTTCAGGTTGTTGTTGAGCGTCCGGTGCGCCTGCGCGTAGCCCATCATCGAGTACGGCGCCGAGGGCTGCTCGGCGTAGTGCACGACGGCCTCGGGCTTCGAGTCGCGGAACACCGCCGAGAGCGCGCGGTAGTCCGCGCAGTCGACGACGCGGACGCCGATCGCGCGGCCGGACAGCGATTCGAAGAGCGCGGTCCGCCCGGCAAGCTCCGGCGTCGGCAGGAGCGGCTCGGAATTCGTCTCGAGCGCGACCTGGCGCCTGAAATAGCTGTCGACGACCGTCACCTCATGTCCCCGCGCCGCGAACGACATCGCGGTCGGCCAGCCGAGGTAACCGTCGCCGCCGAGTATCAGGACGCGCACCTCAGCTCCCCGCGCCGAGGCTGGCGCCGTCGAGGAATTGCGCGATCGCCGCCCGGTCCATCAGCGGCACCACGGAGGAATTGTAGGCCCGGCCGACGCGGTCCGCGCGCTCGTCCGCATAGTGATACTCGATCGTCTCGTAGACGGCCTTGAACGCGGGCATCACGACGAAGAAGTTTTTCGTCTCGACCGTGCGGCGCACCTCTTCCTCGCTCAGGAGCTCCTCGTAGGTCTTCTCGCCCGGCTTGACGCCGATCGTCCGGACCTCGATGCAGCGCTCGGGCGCGAGGCGCCCGATCAGGACGTGCGCGAGGTCCTCGATCCGGAGCGCGGGCATCTTCATGACGAAGACCTCGCCGCCCTGGGCCGCGTGCGCCGACTCCATGACGAGGCCGGCCGCCTCCCGCAGCGTCATGATGAAGCGGGTCATCGCCGGGTCCGTCAGCGTCACGGGCCCGCCGGCCGCGATCTGCTTCATGAAGAGCGGGACGACCGAGCCGCGCGAGCCGAGCACGTTCCCGAAGCGCGTGGAGGCGAACACCGGGTCGCCGGGATGGCGCTGCGCGTTCGCGGCGGTCATGAGTCGCTCGCACATGAGCTTCGACGTGCCCATGACGTTTGTCGGGTTGACCGCCTTGTCCGACGACGTGAACAGGACGCGCGAGACGCGGCAGGCGTGGGCCGCGTCGATGACGTTCTGCGTGCCGACGATGTTCGTCTGCATTGCGTCGCGCGGCGAGCGCTCGCACTGGAGCACGTGCTTGAGGGCGGCGGTGTGCAGGACGACGTCCGTGCCCGCCATCTTCGAGACGAGCCCGTCCCGGTCCCGCACGTCGCACAGGAATAGGTGGACGCCCGTGTTCGACGCGTATTCCTCGCCGAGGAAGAAGAGCTCGGTCTCGTTGTTGTCGACGCCGACGATGCGGCTCGGGCCGAGCGCCGCGACCTGGCGGAGCAGCTCGCGCCCCACGGTCCCGCATACGCCCGTGATGAGGACCGACTTACCCTGCCAGCGCGGATCGGTGGACACGTGCAACCGCAGCGGTCAGCGAGACTGCGTCCACGACTCGCGCAGCAGCGCGAGCAGGAACCCGAGCACCGGGCCGAGCAGCACGCCGATCGCGATGAAGAGGATCGGCTTCGGGCGCACGTAGTCGTCCGAGTCGGGCACGGTCGCCGGGTCGATCACGCGGAACGCGTAGTCGGCCCGCGTCTTCGCGAGCGTCGCATTGCTGAGGTGCGTCTCGATCAGGTTGTAGATGATCTGCTTGATCTCGAGCGTGTTGGTCTTCTGCAGCGCGCCCTCGAGCGCCGTGATGCTGTCGCGCGCCTCGGTCAGCGCGCGGTCGCTCAGGTACTCGTTCGCGTCCCGCACGAGCGCGTTGGCCCAGGTCGCCGCCAGCTGGCGGTCGGCGCCATTGATGGCGACGCTGATGAGCCCGGTGGTCGCGTCCTCGGAAACCTCGCGCACGTCCTCGTCGAAGCGCTCGAAGGCGTCAGCTTGCGTCGGCGGCGTGTCCTTCCACTTCTTCGCCTTCGCGTCCCAGTCCCCCGGGAACAGGTAGGGCATCAGCCCGTACTTCTCGATGAACCGCATGCTGAGCGTGCGCGACTTCAGCGTCGCGATCGCCTCCGCGCGCCCGTTGGTCGCGTCCGCGAAGCCGAGCCCCGCCATCGGCGCAAGGCCGCCCAGCTTGCTCGCGAGGAGGCTCAGCGTGTCGTCGGAGCCCTGGGCGGACGAATAGGCGACGAGGATCTCGGCCTGGTAGATACGGGTCATCAGGATCGAGGCGGCGACCGCCGCCGCGATCACGACCACGGACGTCACGGCGATCCATCGCCGGTAGCGGCGAACGACCTGGAACGCCGCCACCATGAGGGGCGTCTCGCTCGGGAAACTCTCGGGTGATTGCATGTCGTTGATCGCGGGCCGGCGCTGTCGGATGGCGGCAATGTTAGCGCAAGTGCCGCGATGGCACCCGCTGCCCGACGCTCAGCGCTTGTTGCGCGCGAGGTCCACCATGAGGTCGTCGAACATGCGCCGGATCCCGGGGTCACTCTTGATGCCGCGGTTGCGCGAGAGGTCCCAGCCGTAGAGCCCGAAGTTGCGAGTCAGGCCCGGGCCTTCGATGAAGAACCGGTACTGCTCACGCAGGCTGTCCTCGGTCATCGGAAGCCGCGCGGGCTTGTGCGGGGCGTTGTACGCCCGCAGCGTGATGATCACCGGGTAGTCGCGCGTCCGCCGCGTGCGCAGGAGTTGCAGCATCCGCTCCTGCGCGTCGGCCGGCCGGGGATTCACGTACTTGTGCAGCTCGAAAATGTCGAACGCATCTTCCGCAAACCAGCGGTCGAAGTCGCCGGCGTCGTCGTTGTTGCTGCTCAGCATGACCGGCCGCCCCGGATCGAGCGCCTTGATGGCACGATACAGGGCGCGCTGGCAGTCGGGCGCGATGTGGTTGCTGCCCGGCTCGTCGAGGCTGTGCCAGGCGAATATCGCGGGATGCGAGCGCCACGCGCGAATGAACTTCTCGGCGCCCTCGGAATACCGGCAATCGGCCCCCGTGCCTTCGCGAAAGATGCCGAGGTACGCGAACACCTTGAGCCCGTTCTGGCGCGCTCCGTCGAGATAGGCACGCACCTCGCCTTCCGGCCAGGTCGCCATGCGCGATGCCTGGACCGCATTGATGCCGAGCGAGCGCAGGATCTCGAAATCGCCGGCGGGCCCGGACTGCTGCACCTGCCACATCAGGATGATCGGCTCCGCGGCGACCGCGGCGAGTTCTGCCGTCGATTCCGGTGCCCGCATCGCGGCCGGGGCTTGCGGCGGAGCGCGCACGACCGGTCCCGGATCGCAGGAGGCGAGGGCGAGGCCCAGGGAAACCAGCAAAAACCGGAGCTTGCGCACGGGACAAGGATAGCCTGAGCCGCAATTTGACAATACACAGTAACTGCCTGTTTGACGTACACTTCCCCGGCTATGGACGGGCACGACGGCGAAGGGCAACAGGCCGAAACTCACGCATCCCGCAGGCGCTTCCGCCGCGGACAGCTCGCCGACTCGATGCTCGGCTGGCCGCGTCCGGCCAAGCGTGTCCTCATGGTGGCCGCCGACCTCTTCGTCGTCCCGGCGGCGCTCTGGGCGGCATTCGCGCTGAAGTTCGATTCCTGGTCGATCGGGTTCGAGCGCAGCCTCTATTTCTACGTGGGCGTAGCGGCCTCGAGCACGCTCATCTTCGCGCTGAGCGGGTTGTACCGCGCCGTGGTCCGCTACATCAGCATGCGCGTGCTGATGTCGATCCTCGCGGGCGTCACGAGCTCCGCGATCGTGCTCTGGGCGATCGGCGAGACGCCGCTCGTCAACCGGATCCCGCCCTCCGTGGTCGCGATCTTCTGGCTGCTCGCGCTCGTCTGGGTCGGTGCGACGCGGCTCATCGCGCGGTGGGCGCTGACGCCCCACCGCTCCGACGAGACTCGCGTCGTGATTTACGGCGCGGGCGACGCCGGCGTCCAGCTCTCGATGGCGCTGACCTCGGGCCGGCAGTTCGTGCTGCTCGGCTTCGTGGACGAGAAACGCTCGCTGCAAGGCACGCTGATGAACGGCGCGCCGGTCATCGGGCCCGAGAAGCTCGTCAGCTTCGTGAAGCGCAATCGGGTCGAGCGCATCCTGCTCGCCGTCCCTTCCGCGTCTCGAAGGCGCAAGGCAGAGATCCTGCGGCGGCTCGAATCCCTCAACGTGCACGTCCAGTCGGTCCCGAACCTGCGCGACGTGGTGTCAGGGCGCGCGCGCGTGGATGAGCTCCGCGAAATCGACGTCGCCGACCTCCTGGGCCGCGATCCCGTGCCGCCGGACCGCGAGCTCCTCGACGCCTGCATCCGCGGCAAGTCGGTGATGGTCTCCGGCGCCGGCGGCTCGATCGGCTCGGAGCTGTGCCGCCAGATCGTACTGCTCGCGCCCCAGCGGCTCGTCCTGTTCGAGATCTCCGAGATCGCGCTGTACAACATCGAGCGCGAGCTCAGGGCCACGGCGGACTCGAACCGCATCGCAGTCGAGATCTACGCGGTGCTCGGCAACGCGCACCACAAGGAGCGGATGCGGGACGTCATCCACGCGTTCGGCGTCCAGACGGTCTACCACGCCGCCGCCTACAAGCATGTGCCCATGGTGGAGCAGAACCTGCTCGAGGGCGTGCGCAACAACGTCTTCAGCACATGGTTCGCCGCCGAGGCCGCGCTCGAGTCGGGCGTCAAGACGTTCGTCCTCATCTCGACGGACAAGGCGGTCAACCCGACGAACGTGATGGGCGCGACGAAGCGCCTCGCCGAAATCGTCCTGCAGGCGCTGCAGTCGCAGACGACCCGCACGCGTTTCTGCATGGTCCGCTTCGGGAACGTGCTCGGCTCCTCCGGCTCGGTCGTGCCCCTGTTCCAGGACCAGATTCGCCGCGGCGGGCCGGTCACGGTCACGCACCGCGACGTCCGGCGCTACTTCATGACGATTCCGGAAGCGGCGCAGCTCGTGCTGCAGGCCGGCTCGATGGGCATCGGCGGCGACGTCTTCGTGCTCGACATGGGCCACCTGGTGCGCATCGACGAGCTGGCACGCCGGATGATCAAGCTCTCCGGGCTCTCGGTCCGAGACTCCACGAATCCGGAGGGCGACATCGAGATCCAGTATTCGGGCCTGCGGCCGGGCGAGAAGCTGTTCGAGGAGCTCCTGATCGGCAGCAACGTCACCGGGACCGAACACCCGATGATCATGCGCGCGATCGAGCCTTCGCCCACGTGGGACGAGGCGCGGGACCTCCTCTCGGAGCTCACGGTCGCCGTCAACCGGATCGATTACCGGCAGGTGATGACGGTGCTCGAGAAAGCGGTGCGCGAATACCGCAGCGCGCCGGTCATCCATGACCTCGTGTTCGGCCAGCGGCGCACGCTCGCCGAGGTCACGCCCGCCGACCCGAAAGTGACCGTGCTGACGACGGCGCATCGGGCACCCAAGGCTTCCCCCGGCGAGGCCCAGGGCCCCGCCTGAGACCTGTCTCACGGTGGGGTTGTCCGCCGCTTGATGGGGCAGGCGCCATTCGCTAGTCTGCCCGTCGCTTTTCCAAGAAAAATCAGGGATATATCTTGCAGATCACGATCTTCGGGTCAGGATACGTCGGCCTCGTGACCGGCGCTTGCCTCGCGGACGCCGGCAATGACGTCGT
>Ga0075433_10002312_pt1 | contig 14515 bp, 9 predicted proteins | sample RhiMethybrSRZTD2_FD_75299 | JGI IMG/M metagenome (GOLD analysis project Ga0075433, IMG submission 75299) | Populus rhizosphere microbial communities from Tennessee, USA - Rhizosphere MetaG P. TD hybrid SRZTD2 | ecosystem: Host-associated > Plants > Roots > Rhizosphere > Soil | place: USA... | reverse complement strand
TGCCGCCCCAGGCCTTGCCGATGTCCTGGAGGGTCACCTCGGGATCTCGTGGATCGCGGGTAAACGGCTGCAGCACGGTCCTCTCGTGGTTGAACCTCGCCACCATGATCTCATCCTGCTGGCGAAGGGGCGCCAACAAAGCCTCCGCCGCTTCGCGCACCCGCTTGATCTGCGATTTCATGCTCTCCGAGAGGTCCAGAAGCACCGCGACCGACAGCGGGCGGTCGGCCTTGTCCCCTTCCACTCCGAAGTCCTGGATCGACACCTCCGCTCCGTCCTCGAACAGCCGGAAATCGCCCCGTCCCAGGCCCCGCACCGGCCGACCCGCATGGTCGGTCACCGTCACCGTCAGTCCGACGCGCTGGTAGGCGCGCTCCACGACCTTGACGTACTCGCGGAATTTAGGCTTCTTTCCCTCTCCCGAGTTTCCCGTTGCCACGGCGGCCCGGGAAGGCATGCCAAGGGTGATGCAGAGGAGGGCAAGCAATGGGAGTCGGCTGGACATTGGCATCCCCCGTCGGATGGAGGGAACGCGATCCTCTGAGCCTGAATCTACGCCGCACGGCCATGCATGTCCATTGGCGGCGCGGCTTCTCGCGCCGAAGGCGCGGTGCGATCGCCGCGCCCTGAATGTCGAGTTGTTCCTGCTCCGCCGGGCTCGAATCCGGATTGGAGCTTACGGGTGCCCATCCTGATTCCCGGTACTGCACCACGGTGCCGAACCAGCGGCTTCCACCACGGGCCGTCGGGTGGTAAGCTTTCAGCCTTTCGAAAGGAGGCTCCGATGACACTGCTTCGATTTTTTCGCCCGCTCCCGACCGCGCTGGTGTGCTTGATGGCTGGGATGACCCTCGCCGCGCCCACCGCCGCCGGCCGCGCATTCGATACCGACGGCGTCTACACCTCGCCAAAGGAGATTGAGAAGGCCCAGGCCATCCTGGTCCAAGACGGAGAGCTGTCGCCCGGTTCCTTCCAGCCGGGAACCCTCGATGAGTCGACCGCCGCTGCTCTACGCGAATTTCAATGCATGCACCGCATCCGGAAGACCGGAGTGCTCGATTACGAAACCATGGCCCTGCTCACGAGTCACTTTGTGGCGGGAGACGCCGACGGGGACGGGGTAACCGACGCCCTCGACCGCTGCCCCGACACACCGAAGGGAGCCACGGTTGACCAGCGTGGTTGTCCCAAAGACTCCGATGGCGACGGTGTCCTCGACGGCATCGATGCCTGTCCCGGTACGCCACACGGGGCGACGGTGGACGACCGAGGCTGTCCGAGCGACTCGGATCGGGACGGCGTCCCGGACGGCATCGACCAGTGCCCCGACACACCCCGAGGCGCCACCGTCGATGCGAAGGGATGTCCGAGCGATTCGGACGGCGACGGCGTCTACGACGGACTCGACTACTGCCCCGACACCCCCCGCGGCAAGCCGGTCGATGCGCGCGGCTGCACGGAGGTGGGGAAGCCGGCGGCCTTGTTCGAAGGAAAAAAGAAGCTCGTGCTGGAAGGGGTGAATTTCGAGACCAACAGCGCCAAGCTCACCTCGGATTCCCCGGAGATCCTTGACGGGGTGGCCCAGTCCCTGAAGGACTGGCCGGATGTGAAAGTGGAAATCGGCGGATATACCGACTCGACCGGCACCGAGAGCTACAACCAGTCGCTTTCCAAGGCGCGGGCCGATTCGGTGCGCGCTTATCTCATCAAGCGGGGCGTCGCCTCGTCACGCCTGGTGACGAAAGGGTACGGTGAAAGCGACCCGATCGCCGATAACGATACGGCGGAGGGACGCGCCAAGAACCGGCGGGTCGTGCTGACTCGGATCGACTAGCTCGCCCAAACTCATCAAAGCATCGCCTAAGAGAGCCCCGGCCGTCCCTGGCGGCCGGGGTTTTATCATTGATGGCCCCAGACGACTCCCCACAAAGATGGTCCGGCACTCCAAGTCGAGCGGTGGAACGAGCCCTCGCGCGCATCGATTTATCCATTGCCTCTGGAACCCTGATGAATTGGATTACGAAAATGCCCGAGAACAGTGTTGCGGGTCGCCTAACATCCCCTTGCAAAACAAGCATTTGCAAATCTGCTGCCGGATGAGCCCCCTCGGCGGGCCGAAGCAGGCGGAAACCTCCTGCCCGCAGCGAGCTCCTCCGTCTGGATCCACACGATTCTCGGCCATTTTCACACGCAGTTCCGCTGCATCGGAGTAATCGGGGCGAAGGTCAGGAGGAGCTTACTCATCCGGTTCACGCAGCGAGCCTGAGGGAAGATGCTGCATGACAAGCCAACTTGACAATCTGTGGACTGCCGTGTAAAGTCCACTTGTCATGGCGCGAATCCGGAACCGAGTCAAGGAGCTCCGAAGTGCTCGGGGCTGGACTCAGCAGCAGCTAGCCGATGCCGTCGGTGTCTCGCGGCAGAGCATCAACTCCATCGAACGGGATCGCTACGTCCCGAGTCTCGAGCTGGCGCTCACTTTTGGGCGAGTTTTTGGGGTCCCCACGGACGAAATCTTCAAGTTAGAGGCCAGGAAATGACCCTATTTGATGAACGATTTCTGACTCACCGACTCCGCTCCTCCGCTGCAATGGGCATCATTGGCGGCATTCTCGCGACGGTCCTGTGGTTCTACCGTGGAGTCTTTGATCATCGGTGGAACTCGGATTTGCTCGTCGTCGCGATCACGATGGCTGTGGTCAAACAAGGATTGATGCTTTGGTACCGCTTCAAGGATTGAATTGCATGGGAGCCAGTGATGGTTTGTAACAAGAGCCAATCGAGAATGATGTACTCCACAGGCCTGATCGCGCTGATCGTCTCATCCCTGCTTCAGGTTGTTTCGCGGCACTATCCCCAGATGCACCCCGATCTCATGGACGGGCTCCGAGGCCTTTGTTTGGGGATATTCTTTGGCGCGATGGCATTGAAAGCCTGGCGGCATGGCAGACGCACCGCTTAGCGCGGCGTCGCCTCGTCACGCCGGGTGGCGAAAGGGTACGGTGAAAGCGACCCGATCGCCGACAACGATACGGCGGAGGGACGCGCCAAGAACCGGCGGGTCGAGCTGACCCGGATCGACTAGCCAGCCTTACTAGCACGGTTGTCACCTAAACTAAGAGAGCCCCGGCCACGTATAGTGACTGGGGCTCTATTTTTTTGAACCCCGACGACCCGGTCGAACGTCCGTCGTTGCTTGGGAGGCGCCCGTGAACCCGTTGCGCAAACCAATCCTGTTGATTTCGATTGCCTGGATGCTCGTTTTCGGATTGGCCGCAACCTCGCAGGACACGGCTTCACGGATCAGGAGCGAGACGGAGCGCCTGCAGAAAATCCTCAAAGAGAATCCCGTCACCGACCCGAACTTCGCCCAGGTCGGGGATACGGTCAGCGCTGCCCTCCAGGCCTCGGTTCAGTCGAGCGATGCGCACCATTTCTACTTCAGCCTTGAAAGCCTGGGGCAAGCTGAAGACCTGGTTGGTGGCATCCAGGCGCTCGTCGACAAGCCCCCGCTCGTGAAAAGCGACCTGCCCGCTTTCGAGTCGGAATGGGGAACCGTCAGCCTGCGCTTGACCAGTCTCGACAAAGAGGCACATGGCCGAACGTGGGAAAATGCACCCGCAGCCGTCCGGGCGCTCGCCGAAGCCGCTCAGGGAAGAGCGCTTCCCCTGCTGGACGGTGCCCGGGGGTTCGCAATCGCCAACGGGCCCGCCGACGGACTGTTCTACATGGGCCAGGCGGAGGGAGAAACGGAATTCGCCAGCTTCTGCGCCACCTTGAATCTCCCGACCTCGAAAGCGAAATTTCCGTTGCGATCGTACGTGCCGGAGCTCCAGGCGCTCCAGACCAGGACGAACGCGGCCTTCATGCCTCCGCGATCCATCGAATTGCATCCTCGCTTCATCGCGCTGAATTCGGCCATCAAGCTGGCGACCGAGCTCGACTCGACAAGGTTTTATGCCGGTGCTCTTTATCAATACCTGGAAGCGGTCCGCCATTACGGCATGCTCGAGGCGTCGCCTGTCGATGCCGCCAAGCAAGCCGGATTGAAGGAGGATCTGGCCGCCGCGCGCAAGAAGTTGACTGGGTCGGCCAACGACGACTCCATCGCCCAGATTTTCCTGGAGCGGGCCGAATCCCAGACTGCGCATCCGGACGGCTCCGCTCCCAGCGCGGACGAATGGCGAAGCGCGCAGGTGATACTGGATCGGGTACTGCCCGCATACTACGCGGCGCGACAGAAGGCGTCACCCGCCCAAAAGCCATCGGGCAAAACGGTCGAGATCACCCTCGTCCGGTGGCCTTACACTTGAAACATCTCCGACCCAGCAAGTTTGCTGGTGCAGGAAGTTGCGGCCAAATATTCGGGGCAAGTCCGTTTTGTGAGCGAAAACTTCGGCGGATCGAAGCTGGCCGAGCGTTACGGCGTGAAGGGGTATCCCGCCGTCTTCGTCGACGACGTGCTGGTGGCGGTTCCCCGCGATTTCGGCTATTTCGGAGAGGTCGAAGGCACGGGCCGCTACGCGCCCTGGCGCAACGCAGACAACCAGGCCAGGTTCAAAGCCGACCTGACCCGCATGGTGGATCTGATTCTCTCCGGCCACAAGGAGATCGTCAGTCAGGAGCACGCCGGCACGAGCGGCGCGGCCCACGAGGTCGTGACGCTCCCGAAGTTCAACCTGACCGACCTGGCCGGCCAGCCCCTGAGCGCCGACCAGCTCGCCGGACGCGTGGTGCTCGTCGAGTTCTGGGCGACGTGGTGCCCTCCCTGCCGCTCCACCTTGGCCTGGCTGGGCGAGCTGAAGACCCGGTACCGGGACGAGCTGACGATTCTGGCGTTCGCCGTGGAATCCCCCGAGGAAGAAATCCGCAGCACGGCAAAGTCGCTCAATCCTGATTTGCGCTGGGCAATCACCGACCCCGCCACGGCGCAGGCGTTCGGCGACATCACCTCAGTACCCACCCTGTTCCTGTTCGATCGCTCAGGAAAAACGGCAAGGGTAGTCTACGGCGCTCCACCGGACCTGCATCAGCAAGTTGCGAAAACCCTGGATGGGCTGATGGTGGATAGCCCGTCGGGGATGAACGAAACGAAGTAACCCATTTCCCCAAAAAGACTCCCACCTCTCCCCTTTCTTGTCCGTTCAATTCAGGCTGAGCCCTCCGCGATCCTGCAGCGACCGGTAAGGAGCCCGCAGGAACCGCGCTGGGAAGGGACCAGGAAGAGCGCATTCAACCATTTGCAGGGGGGACTTCTATGCGGCGGTGGAAGGGAGCATATGCAGCGGTGAGCGTGGCGATGGCCTGGCTGCTGGGGGCCGGCATCGCGTCGCCGACCCAGCCCGAGCAGGCCAAGGGGAACAAGGCCAAGGTGAGCCTGGACGGTCAGACGCACCGTTTCGAGACGGAAACGGTTCCGGGCGGGGGGACGGTGCGCAAGCGCTCGTTCAAGAAGGCCATCCCCTGGAACGAATACCTCGATGCGCTCGAGGCGGAGCAGGGAAAAGCGGCCTTGGGCTCCTCCCTGCTCACCGACACCCTCATCGAGCCGGGCGAAGAGCCGCCCGGCGGAGGAGGAGGCGGCGGGACTTCGTCCGCCCAGTGCACCCCGCCCGCCGACGGCGATTACGATGCCGATGGATTCACGGCCCTCACGACCCCCGCCGATGAGAGGCCCCTGCGGCAAGGCCCTTACGTGGCGGATCGGCCACGAGTCACCGCCGACTTCACCAGCTATATCGAGCCCGGCATCACCGTGAAGTACAACGACCGGGTCGACTTCACCTTTGAATCGAACCGCTTCCACGAAGAGGACATCAAGATCACGACCACCGTCCACGATCAGACGGAGATCACGAGCAAGTTCAACACCGGCAGCGGCATCAAGCTCTCGCTGGGGTTCAAGGACAAGAAGCCGTTCATCTCACTGGGGGACGTGAGCGTAGTGTTCGAGACGGAGCGCAAACGGAGCTTCACCTGGACGCGGGACACCTCCCGCATCGTGGAAGACAAGTTCACGCTGATCCGCAACCAGAAGGATACCGGATCTCTGACGGTGTCCGACGACGCGGGGAAGGTCACCGGACAGGTGACGCTGCACAATCTCTCGGAGTATCCGCTGGACCTGGACGTCTCCAACGTGATCATCGCCGTGGTGGCCTACAGCCCCTTCACGGGAGTCAAGCACGCCATCGGCGACTTTCATTTCTCCGACGTCTTCCACCTGGGATACGGCGCCGGCAACGACACCGACTCGCGCACCCTGGTCCTGTCCGGACTCAACGCCCTGGAAATCATGAACGACATGGCCGAAGGGTGGGTTTTCGACTTCGAGCTCGCCGGCGGCTTCTCGGCCGTCGAGCGGGGCACCACGAACGACATCGCCACGCGGATCTCCCGGATCAACGGCTCCAACGCCCGGATCTCCATCGTCTACGGCGACTCCACGCCACGCCAGTGGGGGCAGGTCGCGGTATTCCAGCCGGGAAGCTCCTGCCTCACGGCCAAGGACATGCTGACGCAGTTCGTCGGGGCGGCCAACGTGGAATTCGACCACATGCCGGACGGAACCCTGATCGTGAAGCGCATCAACCATCGGACCAACGCCTATGCGGACCAGGATTTCGATTCGCTGACCCCGACGCAGCAGGCTGCGTACGGGCGCTGGGCGGTGGGGTTCCGCTTTGCCACGCAGCCGCTGACCCAGCTGGATCTGGAGAACACGATCCTGTATCCGGAGGATAAGGTCTACTTCTATTTCATCACCGCCGACGACTTCCGCGACCTGGAGCCCCCCGCCGACCTGCGTCCGACCTTCAGGGTCGCGAACGATGGCAGCTCGCCCATGGAGCAGGTAGTTCTCAACGGGGTGAACACCAACGATCGGCTGCAGATCCACAACATCGGACAATTCAAAATAGAAGAGGCCTATTCGCAGTACGCAGGGACGGTGGTAGCCTGCAACCGCTACATTTACCGCGCCACCTATTACGGGCACCGCGTCAAGACCGACTCGCGGAACAACAACATCACGATACCCAACGCCGATTTCTACGGTCTCCAGGTGAAGTTCGGCGGCATGAACTGGCTGCGCATTTCCGACATCATGGCGGATGCCTCGGCCAAGCCGAAGATGCTCTCCTTCCGGGGATACCCTTACTACGATTACATCCTGGAGTTCCGCGCCAGTCCCGCGCTGCTGGGCAACTATCCGACCCGTAACCTCCAGGTGAAGAACTTCAACACCAAGCAGTACTTCCCGCAGGTGGGGTACTCGGGGTACGACGTGGCGGGGCGCAAAACCACCTGCTTCCATCCCGAATACGGCGGGTCTTTCGTGGACACGGGCGACATCGGCCTCTGGTACCAGCTCAGCAATGCCGACCTGGATCTGGACGGATACCCGACCCAGGCGCGCACCGGCCTGGATTTCGATGATGCCAACGATCACCGGTTCCCGCTCGCTCCCGAGTATCTCGACGGGCTCGACAACGATGGGAACGGCCAGGTGGACGAGAACCCGCTCATCTGTCCCGCGTCCTTGAAGAGCTTCGAAACGGGAACCTGCAGCCTCGACGATCGGTTGGGATGGTACGGCCCGACGCCCAACATCGCCCTGGATCGGCGATTCCGCAAGACCGACGGCACCAACACCGCCTGGGAGCCCCTGGGAAGCGCCCGGACCTACACCTTCAGCATGACTTCCGATCCGCTGGTGGCATGGGCGGAAATCCGGCTCACCTACTATCCGCCCGCCGGGGGAGCTTTCAGCGGATCCACGTTCGTGGTGCACGGGCCCGGCGGCGCGCCGCCCGTTTATACCGTCGGGCAGGAGTTCGAAGCGGAGGCGGGGGTCCTGACCGCGCCGTTCGCCACCGCGACCAGCGGCAGCGACACCTACATCTCGGTTCCCGCAGGCACGCCCAATTTCGCCGCCGCCGTAGCCGAGTACGCGGTCCAGATCACTGCCGCGGGCGATTACCACATCTGGTCCCGGGTTTACGGCGCCAACGATTCCGACGATTCATTCGTGGTGGAGGTGCTGGACCCCGCAGGCTCGCCGGTCAATTTCGGCTTCGGGACAGCTGCCCATTTCAGGTTCGAATTCAGCAACCCGACCTATCCCCACGGCTCTTTTGCCTGGACGCGCGTCGGGCATTACAACGCCTACGTGACTCCCGTGGAGAACGCCAATCCGATCACCTACCACCTGACGCCGGGGACCTACACGATTCGCTTCCGCCCGCGTGAGCTGGGGGCCCGCCTCGACAAGCTCAGGGTCGATCGTTACTGCCCCGACAGCGACGGCGACGGTGTCACCGTTTGCGCCGGCGACTGCGACGACAACAATCCCAACGCGCGCCCGGGAAAGAGCGAGTCGTGCTCCACGCCGTACGACGACGACTGCGACGGTTACGTCAACGAAGGATGCGGAGGAGGAGGCTCCCCCATCTATATCAAGGTCGTGGACTAGCAACGGGTCGTCGCCTCGGTTTCCATTCGGCCCCGGCTGCGCCTTTCGGCGCGGCCGGGGCCTTTTGCCGGAGTTGTTCGCAGTGGCCGGTTTTGCTACTCTCCTTCCAAGCCATTTTCAGGATATGACCATGGCCAGGAAGGGGGGGTCCAGCCTTGCCATTGGAGTCTCCACCCGCCGCCCCGCTCCGCCGGGAGGGATTGGCTCGGGAAGAGGAGATCCTCGCCCGGGTGCAGCGGGATGGCGACAGCGCATGGGAGGAGTTCCTGGAGGGATTCGCGCCGGTCCTCTTCCGTGTCGCGTCGCTCTTCGCCGACACCTATGACCGCCGCATGGATATCTTCCTTCATATCTGCGACTGTCTGCGGGACGACAATATGAAGCGGGTGCGGACCTTCCAGCAGCGGCCGGACGCTCCCTGCCGCCTCTCGACCTATCTCACCGTGATCGCCAAAAACATGGCGGTGGACTTCCTGCGCGCGAAGGAAGGGAGATACCGCCCGTTCCGGAAAGTGGCGACCATGGATGAAACGGATCGCCTGCTCTTCGAGTATCACGTGCGCGACGGGCAGTCCCTGGAGGAGACCCGCAGTCTTCTTCAGGGGCGTCATGGGATACGGCTGAGCCTGGAGGAAGCGTCCCGGCGAGCGGCAGCCGTCGCCGCCGTGCTCTCGGTGAACCAGCGATGGAAGCTCCTGGCGCGCCTTGCCTCACGGCGTCGGGCACTCTCCATCGATCCCGTGGGGGAATCTGCGCTGCGCGACGGACGGAGCTCCCTCCCCTTGCAGAGCGGACGTGGCGATCCCGAGCGCCCGCTTCGGGAAGAACAGGCCAAAAGAATCATCGAGGAAGCGCTGGCGTCGCTGGAGCCGCGCCAGCGTCTGGCGCTCACGCTGCGCTTTCGGGACTCCCTGAGCCGGGAGGAGGTGGCGCGGACGCTGGCGCTGGTCCCTTCGCAGGCCGAGGCGCTGATTCGCGAGGCGGTGGGCCGGGTCCGGAGCAGCCTGGCCCGCTCCGGCGTGGACCGAAAGGACCTCGACCATCCCGGTTGGGCGTCGTTCTGGTCGGAAGCATGAGGAGCAGCAGGTGAGCGAGAATCCGATCCTGGAACACCCGGACGACGCCCTGACCGCGTCGTATCTGGATGGAAATCTCCAGGGGGAGAGCCGGGATCGTTTCGAGGCGCATCTAGCGCAATGCCAGGTCTGTCGCGACGGCGTCGTCCTCCTGCGCTCGACGGAGGTGGAAGAGCCGGAGGTTCCCGAGCAGCTCATGCGCCGGGCCCGCGCGGCGCGAAACCGGAGCCCAGGGGCTCCCCGGTGGCTGCTCGGCATGGCCGCGTCTCTGCTGCTCATAGCGGCCATCACGGCGGGAGTGCTGCGCCTCGGCTCCGGCGGGCAACGAACCGCCTCCCCGGTGCGCGGCGACCACCCTGGGCTCGCGGATCTGTCGCCCTCGGGCAGCACCCTGATTCCAGCTGACCGGGTCATTTTCCATTGGTCGCCCGTCGTGGGAGCCGATCGCTACGAGCTGAGCGTGTACGACGCGGAAGGGCGAAAGGTGGCCCAAGCCACCTTGGGCCCCCAGGAGCATTCGTCGCCTTGGCCGGCCGAGGCTCCCCCCGCCTCCGCGGGGTCCTATCTCTGGAAGATCCGGGCCATGGCGCTCGACCGCGCGCTGGCCGAAAGCGAGATGATTCCATTCGAGGTGGGACCGTGACCGCAGCCGGGTGTCGTAGCTCTTCCTTCGTCGCGATTTTCCTGATCGCCGTCATCTCCACCCCTTGGATTGGGGCCGATGAGAAAGAGGCCGTCGCCTTCCTGGAACGGGCACGCGCACTGCAATCCGGAAGTGACCGCTCCGGGTTGCTGGCCATGGTGAAGGAAAATCGGGGAACTGCCTACGAAGTCACCGACCTGCTCCTCAACGGCAAGGAAGCCGATGCCATGACGCTTTCCGGGGATCTCGCAGGGGCATACGCGGAGGCCTTCGGCGATCGTTCGCTTCTGGATCGGGTCGCGCTCTTCCACCGCTGGACGCCGTCCCAGCGGGCCAGGCGCGACAGGGGGGTAAGACTGAAACAGGAGGGGATCTCCGCCTATGGGAAGGGCAGCGTTACTCAGGCGATCGCCAAATTCAGCCAGGCGGCAGACATCCTCAAGGAGACGGGAGATGCACGGGAAGAAGGGCGATGTCTCTCGAATCTGAGCAGCATGGCCGCCATTCAGAAAGACGTGAAAGCCGCAGGCCCCTGGGCCGCGGCCGCCCGCGCCACCGTGCCCCGCTCCGGGGATCTGGCCCTGCTGATTCCACTCGAAATCAATCGCGCTTTCGGACTGGAGGATCGGGGAGACCTTCAGGGGGCCCGCCTGGCGCTTCAATCGGCGCTGAAGGCGGCGCGCGATTGGAGGGATCGCGAAGGCGAAGCGGGAGTCCTGGTCAACCTGGGAGAGCTCTCGCAGGGCCTGGGAGAGTTCGACGAGGCTCTGCGGCTGGCCCGCGAGACTGCGGCGGTGGGTCATGAGATCGGCAATGCGGAAATCGAAGCCACGGCATGGAACAACCTGGGCGCCCTGCACAGCAAGCTGGGAGATCTGGATCAGGCGCTCGCGAGCGTCCAGAAAGCCGTGGCCACCGCCCGCAACGGCGGCCTGTCCCGCCCGGAAGCCGACTTCGAATCGAACCAGGCCCACATGCTCATGAAGCTGGGGCGCTACGATGAAGCGCTCGACCACATCGGGCTGGCCCGAGAGGCAGCATCCTCCCTTGACATGCCGGTCATCCTTTCGAGCATCGACGTCGATGAGGCGCAAGTGCGCCAGGAGCAGGGCCGCTACCGCGAAGTGTTTCCGCTGCTCGACGCGGCGGAGCGCAGGCTCGCCGGGACGGATGCCTCCCAGCTCCTGGGGACCATCCATGAGGTGCGCGCGGTCGCCGACTACTACCTGGGTCGCTTCTCGGAGGCCGTCGGTGAGCTGCAGGCCGCCATCCGCGAATACAGGGCTACCGGATGGGTCGGAGAGGGAGCCACGGCTCATCGAAGCTTAGGGCTGCTGCAGTTCGTTCTGGGGGGGACGAGCGCCGCCCTTACGCAGCTCGAAACCGCCGCCCGCATGCATCAGCAGGCCGGATCTCCTCACGATCGCGCCATGGATCTGGATGCCCTGGGCGTATTGCGGCTGCGCACGGGCGATCTCTCCGGAGCCCGCCAGGCACTGGAGTCGGCACTGGCCTCGCTCCCTTCGGACCAGGATGCGAAGGGCCGGGGCGATTTACTCGCCGATCTCGCGGCGGTCGAGCTGGCCTCGGGACCTCGGCGCCGGCAGGCAGGAATGGAGTTACTGCGACAGGCCTCGGCGTTGTTCGAGCAGCAACAGGATGTGATTGGGCTGCAGCAGACCGCTACGATGCTCGCGGACGCCTGCCTCGGGTCGGGAGAAGTCCCGCAGGCGCGCGCCGCCCTCGAGAACGCGCGATCACGCTCGGGGAATCAGCATCCCTCCGAATACGAGTGGAAGATGCTCTACCTCGAAGGTCGTGTACTGGAGGCGGCGCATCAAGACGGCGAAGCGGGGCTGCGATATGCGGACGCCGTGTCGGAGGTGGAGCGCCTGCGCGGCGATCTGGCCCCCGCCGCCTGGCGGGCCGCCATGCAGGAAGACCGCATCGCCCCGTATCGATCCCTGTCCCGCTGGTACCGTATCCGGGGGGAGGACGAGGAAGCCTACCGCGTGGCCCGTATGGCCAAGGCCAGGACCTTCGTCGAGCGCCTGTCGCTCCCTTCATTTTCGGTCGGCCCTGCGTCGGAGGAAGTGCCGCACGAGATGCTCCCCGCTGTCGGGGTCCCGCTCGCGGCCATCCAGGCCCGCCTCGAGCCCCGGGAATTGCTCCTGGATTTCTTCTTCGACGACAGGGGCCTGGTCGCTTTCATGGTAGGGCGCGGATCTTTGAGCGCCAATGAGATCACGGGGCCGGAAACTTCGGAGTCGCTCAAGGGAACCCTGGAAGTCCTCAGGAATCCGGGTCGGCCCACGGCGGAGCAGAAGGCCGTTACCCAGGCCTGGCGTGCCGCCGCCAAGCTCGCGGGGCAGAGGCTCCTGGATCCACTGCTGGCTTCCATGCGTTTGAGCGATCAGCTCCTGATTTCTCCTACCGGGCCCTTGCATGGGATCCCGTTCGCTGCTCTGGAGGTGGATGGCCGGCCTCTGATCTCGCAATGGAACGTCTCCCTCCTTCCCGCCGCGGAGTCTCTGCTGCAGCGCCGTGAAGCCCGGCCGGGAGCGCGGGCGACGACCTTGGTCCTGGGAGATCCGATCGCGGGCGAATCGGAGGAGGGACTCCCCGGCTCGGCCGAAGAAGCCAGGCGGGTGGCGAGGCTGGTCGGTCCCTCGGCCAGCCTGTTTCTGGGAAAGGCCGCCAGCGAGACCGCATTCCGGGAGGAGGCGCCCGGCAGTGCCCGAATCCACCTCGCGGCGCATGGCAGGACTAACTCGCTCGCTCCCGGCCATTCCTACATCCAGCTGGCTCCCGGCAGAGGCGAGGACGGGCGGCTCGAGGCGATCGAAATCGCGTCCATGAGCTTCCCCGCGGCCCTCGTCGTGCTGAGCGGATGCGAGACGGGCCTCGAAGGGGGTCTCAGCCGCGGCAGCGCGGAGGGGGACGAGCGGATCGGCCTGGCCAGGGCGTTTCTCGCCGCCGGGGCCGGCAGCGTCATCGCTTCGCTCTGGGAGGTCGACGATCGTCAGGCCCAATCCTATATTCCCGAGCTGTACCCCTTGCTGGATGGCCGCTCCCCTTCCGCGGCGCTCGGGGAGCTCCAGAGGAATCTCATGAGCGGCAAGGTGCGCGGTCGCGATGGCCGATTGCTCAGCCATCCCTATTACTGGGCGGGGCTCGCCGATTACGGTTCGCGCTAGGACGAGAGAGCGAGCAGTGCGCGCAGGGTGAGGAAGCTGGATCCCGCTTCGGGGGGGCGGGCCCCCGGCACGCGCCAGCAGCCATCCTCGTGCTGGTATCGCAGGAGGATTTCCACGGCGCGCCCCCTCAGATCGCTTGCTCCCGAATAACGCAGCTTCGAGGCGGCGAGATTCGCCCATTCCAGGATGTCGGAGGCCGGCTCGTGCCCGGGAGGCCTCGCCGCGGCCCACGCATTTATCGCCTGCCCCAGCTCTTCGCTCAACGCCGCGGGATCGAGCGCCTCCCCCAGACCCTGCGAGTCCTCCAGCAGAAGCCCCAGATGGTAGGCCGCGTAGAAGGCCTGTCGACCCGAGGGGTCTTCCTGCCGGGTGATGCGAAAGTCCGACACCAGCCGATCGAGCACTCGCCGGGCCGGCGCGGGCACGCCGGCCGAGCCCGACGCCAACAACCGCAGGCACCAGGCCTCGTCAGCGTCGCGCCTGAACCTCTCTTCTCCGTCGTAGAGACCTTCCGGCAGCCAGCCATCTCCGTCGAGCGCCTGGGCGGCCGCCTCCGCCATGCTCTTGTCGCCCTCGAGCCATCCAACGATGCAGAAGGTATCCAGCGCGACGCCGTCGACGCGCGATCCACGGCGAGTGTTGCTGAATCCCCTGCCACGCCAGGCGCCCGGCAACTCCCGGAGGACCTGGTCGGCACGTTTGACCGCGGCTCGCAGCGCCGTGGGGACGTTCTTCTCCCGCTCCAGAAACGCCAGCATGATGTCGGCATCCACCGCGCGATAGGTGAGGCCGGGGTCCGAAGCCGGCGCCGGGAGCTTCTCGTCGGGATAGACGTAGGTGAGATAGGGATCCCGAAAACGCAGTCCGTCGAAATCCCGCGCCAGGCACGAGGAGGCTTTGTTCCTGGCCGCCGCCAGGACCGATTCACTTGCCGCGACGGCAACCGCCTGAGTGCAGGCCGCGGCACACAGAATCCCAATCGCCATCGCGCTCAGGGGGCCCCGGCTCTCCATGCCCCCATTAAACGGACAAATCCAGGCGATTCTTTCCGCCGCCTGCGCTGGACTGAGGCGATCGCGAGGGCGCAACCCCGAGCCCCCGTGCCGCTGCATCGCATCCATCAATG
>Ga0075433_10002309_pt1 | contig 14530 bp, 17 predicted proteins | sample RhiMethybrSRZTD2_FD_75299 | JGI IMG/M metagenome (GOLD analysis project Ga0075433, IMG submission 75299) | Populus rhizosphere microbial communities from Tennessee, USA - Rhizosphere MetaG P. TD hybrid SRZTD2 | ecosystem: Host-associated > Plants > Roots > Rhizosphere > Soil | place: USA... | reverse complement strand
ACGCCGGCCGTCAGCCGCCACCTGCACGTCCCGCTGCAGTCCGGAGACGACGGTGTGCTCCGCGACATGGCGCGGCGCTACTCCGTCGCGACGTTCCTGCACCGCCTCCAGCCCCTCGAGGACTTCAACGTCACGACCGACGCGATCGTCGGGTTTCCGACGGAGACCGACGCAGGCTTCGAGCGGACGCTCGCCGTGGTCGACGCTGCCGGCATCACGAAGGTGCACGTGTTTCCGTACTCGCCACGCCCGGGCACGGTTACCGCGCAGCGGGATGCCGTCCCGCCGCAGGTGAAGAAGGAGCGCAGCGCGCGCCTGCGCGCTGCCTCGGATGCAGCGTGCCGCGCTCGCTGGCAGACGAAGGTCGGCGCCGACGACGTCGTGCTCGTCGACCGCCCCGGCCGCGGCTACGGCGACGACTACTCGCCGTGGCTCGTCGACGCGCCTGTCGGCGAGCTCGTGCGGGTTCGCGGGGCCGCCGTCTCGGAGGAGGGGATCCTCGCTGCCTGACGACTGTCTCTTCTGCCGGCTCGTGCAGGACGGGGATCACGTCCGCAAGGGCGACGGCTTCGTCGCGGTCCGCGACATCAACCCGCGCGCCGACACGCACCTGCTCGTCATCCCGGAGCGGCACGTTCCGACGTTTCGCGAGATCTGCGAGTTCCCGCCCGACGAGGCGAAGCGCATGTTGGACTTCGTCCGCGACACGGCGCGCGATGCGGGCCTCGAGGACTACCGCGTCGTCGTCAACGTGGGGGAGGGCGGAGGCCAGACGATCTTCCATCTGCACTGGCACGTCCTCGGCGGACGCTTGCACGGGGTGCCCGGATGAGCCTGGTCGCACGCATGGAGGACGATCTCAAGGAGGCGACGCTTGCGCGCGACGCCGAGCGGCGCGACGCGCTGCGGCTGATCATCGCGAGCCTGCGGTCCGCGGAGAAGGAGCTGCAGCGCCCGCTGTCCGACGAGGAGGAGCTGCAGGTCCTCCAGCGCGAGCGGAAGCGACGCGTCGAGGCCGCCGATGCCTTCCGCGGCGGCGGCCGCGACGAACAGGCCGACGCGGAGGAGCGCGAGCTCGCCGTGCTCGAGGAGTTCATGCCGGAGCCGCTCTCGGAGGACGAGGTCGAGGAGATCGTGGACGACGCGATAGCGGAGAACGGCGCCACGTCGATGCGCGACTTCGGCCGCGTCATGGCCGATGTAATGCCGCAGGTGAGCGGCCGCGCGGATGGCTCGGTCGTCAGCAAACTGGTCAAAGAGAAGTTGGCATGACTCGAGCGCTTCAACCGGGCCGGAGGCGCGAGCGGAGCTCGCGCCTCCTCGATGGTCGGCGCCGCAAGGCGGCGCCTCGGGCGGACGTCATGCCGCAGGTGTCCGGTAGTGCTGACGGCTCGGTGGTCGGCCAACTGGTGAAGGAGAAGCTCGCCTGACGGAGCAGGTGCTCGACGTTTCGAACGACGTCGCGGCGGAGCTCGCCTCGATCGGCGACGGCATTCTCGAGGCGCTCCGCGAGCGTCTGAAGATCAACATCCTGCTCCGCGGCAACAGGTTGACGATCGCCGGCGACGACGTCCGCGTCGCCGAGGCGCGCGCGGTCGTCGACGAGCTGGTGGAGCTCGTGGAGACGGGGCAGGAGATCGGCCCGGCGACTGTGGACGCCGTCGTGAAGGCGCTCGACCAGGCGGAGAACGTGCAGGACGTCTTCGGCGACGTCGTCTGGCGCCACCGCGGCAAGCAGATCACTCCGAAGACCGTCACGCAGAAGCGGTACGTCGAGGCGATCCGCAACTGCACGGTCACCTTCGGGATCGGCCCGGCGGGCACCGGGAAGACATATCTCGCAATGGCGCTCGCGGTCGCGGCGCTGCAGGACCGGCAGGTGGCGCGGATCATCCTCACCCGGCCCGCCGTGGAAGCGGGCGAGCGCCTGGGCTTCCTGCCGGGCGACCTGCTCGCGAAGGTCGACCCGTACCTACGGCCGCTCTTCGACGCGCTCTACGACATGCTCGACGCCGAGCGTCTGAACACGTACATGGAGCGCGGCACGGTCGAGGTCGCGCCGCTGGCTTACATGCGCGGTCGAGCGCAGCCGCTCTCGAGAGGCGTGTTGACGCCGAACGGTTTTCAGCCGATCGGGAGTCTGCGGGTCGGCGACCTCGTCATCGGGTCCGACGGGCGGCCGACGCCTGTCATCGGCGTCTACCCACAGGGCAACAGGCCTGTGTTTCGGGTGTGGACACAGGACGGGGCCTCCACGCTCTGCTGCGACGAGCACCTCTGGCACGTCTTCACGCGTGAAGATCGAAGCCGCGGGAAGCCGGGGCGTGTGCTCGAGACGCGGGAGATGGTGGGGCGCCTTCGAAGAGCCCATCATCAACATCGCTACGAGCTGCCGCTGCTGTCCGCGCCGGCTGAGTTCGAGCCACAGACAGTCGCGTTGGACCCGTATGCAGTTGGCCTCCTGCTCGGCGACGGCTGCCTCACCACGAAGACGACGCCGAGCTTTACGACCTCGGATCCGGAGCTAGCTACAGCACTCGAAGCGTCGCTCGATGGGATCGAGCTGCGCCGAAAAGGGCAATACGACTACATCCTTCGGCATGTGCACGGTCATCGCGGGGGCGTGATCGTCGCCAATCCGGTTACGGCAACTCTGCGGGAGCTTGGACTCGCGGGCACACACACGCACAGCAAGTTCGTCCCCCGGGTATACCTGCAGAACTCGCCTGACGTCCGAATCGCGCTCTTGCAGGGCCTCCTGGACAGCGACTGCGGTCAAGTCGCGCAAGACGGCAGAACCTGCCGCATCCAATACACGACATGCTCGGAGCTGCTTCGCGACGACGTCCTGGATCTCGTTCGCTCGCTCGGGGGTGTCGCGTATTGGCGGCGGCGTGAGGCTGAGGGGCGCCCAGGTCGCGCAAAGGGCCGCTCCGTCATGCTCCGACACGACGCGTTTGTCATCGACATCCGACTGCCGCAGGGGATCGAGCCGTTCCGCCTGCGCCGCAAGCTCGAGCTGTACCGCAAAAGCTGCGGCGGCCGCCCGATGCGCTTCATCGACTCGATCGAGCCTGCCGGCGAGAGACAGACAGTCTGCATACAGGTCGCCGCCGCAGACTCCCTCTACGTCACCGACGACTTCCTCGTGACGCACAACACACTCAACGACTCCTTCATCATCCTCGACGAGGCGCAGAACACGACCCCGGAGCAGATGCAGATGTTCCTGACGCGGCTCGGCTTCGGCTCGAAAGTCGTCGTCACCGGTGACGTGACACAGGTCGACCTGCCGCGGGAGCAGGCGTCCGGGCTCATCCACGTGCAGGACATCCTCGGCGCGGTGGACGGCATCGCATTCGTCCGTTTCGGGCACGAGGACGTCGTGCGGCACAAGCTCGTCCAGCGAATCGTCGAGGCCTACAAGCTGCACGCGGAGGAGACGGGAACACAGCGGCGGAAGTAAGGGCGATGGTCGAGATCGAGGTCGCGAATCGTTCGGGCGCAGAGCTCGATACTGCTGCGGCTGCGGAGCTGATCCGGGCGGTGCTGCACGACGAGGGGATCGAGGAGGGGGAGCTCGGCTTCCAGCTCGTCGGGCCGGGCGAGATCCGCGCCCTCAAGCGCGATCACCTCGGCATCGACGAGGCAACCGACGCACTGGCGTTCCCGATCGACGGGCGCGATCCGGTGCCGGAAGGGTTGCCCCGCCAGCTCGGCGACGTCGTGCTGTGCCCCCAGGTCGTCGGCGAGGCCTGGCGCGCGCCGCTCGTCCACGCGGTGCTGCATCTGGTGGGCTACGACCACGGCGCCGAGATGGAGGCGCGCGAGCGGGCGCACGCATGAGGACGCGCCCGTCGATCATCGAGAGCTTCAACTACGCGATCGAGGGCGTGATCCACGTGCTGCGCACACAGCGCAACATGCGGATCCACTTCGCGATTGCCGTCGCCGTGCTCGTCGTGGCCGTCGCGGTGAGCGTCTCGCGACTCGAGCTTATCGTGCTGCTCCTCTCGATCACGTTCGTGCTCGTCGCCGAGATGATCAACACGGCGGTCGAAGGGACGATCGACGCCGCGACAACGTCCTTCGACCCGATGGCGAAGCTCGCCAAGGACATCGCCGCCGGCGCAGTCCTGATCTCCGCAGTCAATGCCGTCGCCGTCGGCTACCTCGTCTTCGCCGGCAAGGCGGCGGACAAGTCCGCGGACGTGCTCGACCGGCTGCGCGACGCCCCGGCGCAGATCACGGTGATCGCGCTCGTCCTGACGGTGATCATCGTCATCGCGACGAAGGCGTGGACGGGCCGCGGCACGCCGCTCCGCGGCGGGCTGCCGTCGGGGCATGCGGCCATCGCCTTTGCCGCCTGGGTCGCGGCGACCTATGTCGTCGGCGACCCGCACCGCTTCGTCGTCAGCGCCCTGACGTTCATCATGGCATTGCTCGTGGCGCAGACGCGTGTCGAATCCGGGATCCACTCCACACTGGAGGTCGCCTCCGGCGGCGCGATCGGCGCGCTCGTGACCCTGTCCGTGTTCCAGCTCCTGTGAGCAAGGATCTCTACGAGCGGGCGGTGGCGATCTCGCAGCGCGCGTACGCGCCGTACTCGAACTACCTCGTCGGTGCGGTCGTGCAGACGAAGGACGGGAAGATCTTCGAAGGCGTCAATGTCGAGAACGCCGCGTACCCGCTCGGCGTCTGCGCGGAGAAGTCAGCGCTCGTCAAGGCCGTCAGCGAGGGCTACAAGCCCGGCGACATCGCGGCTATCGGGATCACCGCGTCGCCGTGCGGCGGTTGCCGGCAGTGGCTGTACGAGTTCCAGATCGGCGAGATCACGTTCCTGAGCTCGAGCGGCGACCTCGTCACGTATTCGGCCGCGGACCTGCTGCCGGACACGTGGGATCTCCCCACTTGAAGTCGGGCTTCGTCGCCGCCGCCGGCCGGCCGAATGTCGGCAAGTCGACGCTCGTGAACGCGCTGTGCGGCGGCAAGGTCGCGATCGTGTCGGACAAGCCGCAGACAACGCGCCGGCGCATCTTCGGGGTGGCGAACGGCGACGACTACCAGCTGGTCCTGGCCGATCTCCCGGGCTTCCAGCGGCCGCTCGACCCGCTCACCGAGCACATGCAGCGCACGGTCGATGCGGCGTTCGAGGACATCGAGGGCGTGCTCTTCGTCCTCTCGGCGCGTGAGCGCATCGGCGCGGGCGACCGGTTCGTAGCGCGGCGCGTCTTTGAGCTCGGCGTGCCGGTCGTGATCGCGCTGAACAAGGTCGACCGCCTCAAGGGCGGACACATCGCGACGCAGATGGAGACCGCGTCGAAGCTCGGCGACTTCCACGCGCTGCATCCCGTCAGTGCGAAGACCGGCGACGGTGTGGCGGGGTTGCGCGAGGAGCTCGTCGCGCTGCTTCCCGAAGGCCCGCTCTACTACCCGCGCGAGCTGCGCAGCGACCTGCCGCTCGAGGTGCAGATCGCCGAGCTCGTCCGCGAGCAGGCGCTGCGGCTGACGAAGGACGAAGTGCCGCACGCGATCAGCGTCGAGGTGGACGAGATCGGCGACAAGGTCGTGCGCGCGGACGTGCTCGTCGAGACCGAGTCGCAGAAGCAGATCCTGGTCGGCAAAGGCGGCACGAAGATCCGCGACATCGGCAAGGGCGCCCGCCCGGAGATCGAAGCGCTGGTCGGTCATCCCGTGTTCCTCGAGCTGCACGTGAAGGTGCGCCCGCGCTGGCGGCGGGACGAGGCGCTCCTCGAACGCCTGGGGTACTAGTGCAGCCGGCGGCAACGACGTACGCGGCGCGTCCGGACCTCGTCGAGCGACTCGACGAGCTTTCGGATCCCTGGCCCGAGTTCATCCACCACGCGAACTGCAATCGCCTCTGGCACGTGATGCGCGAGCGCCACCCGCAGTTTCAGCTGATCCTCTACGACGAGGAGAACGATCGGCCGCTCGGCCGCGGCCAGACGATGCCGGTTCGCTGGGACGGCACCGTCGAGGGGCTACCGGGCGGCGTCGACGACGCCGTCGAGCATGGCGCGGCCCTCGCGGACGGCCAGGCGAACACGTTGTGCGCAATCGTTGCGGTGCTCGACCGCTCGGTGCAGGGCCAGGGCCTGAGCGGTCTCGTCATCGACGCGATGCGCGCTGCGGCGGCCGCCGGCGGGCTCTTGGCGGCCGGATCCTCGGCTTCGCCGACTGCTCGATGACCGTCGAGGGCGGCGTCACCGAGTGGGAGAGCTGGACAGGGATGGCGTTCCCGGAGAGCGGTGCCTACGTGCTGCCGCAGGCGCTCGTGCCGATCGAGATCGACCGCGCGTCCGGCCGCGGCCGGTACGTCGAGCCGAACGTCTGGATGCGTCACTCGCCGCGCGGGGCGTAGTAGCGCGTCAGCCAGCGCGACAATCCGTCGAGGCCGGGAAACAGCACACGTTCCGTGACGTTCGCCTAGTCGAGCTTGTCGCGGACCTCCGGCTTCAGCGCACTCGGGATCACGAGCTTGCGCCACAGCTCCCGGTGCCGTTCGAGCCAGTCGTCGAGCGAGGCATCTGCGCGCGACATCAGGGAGAACAGCGAGTACTGGTTGACGATCCGCTCGTCGAAAGACGGCGGCTCGACGAAGACGACGAAGTCGTCGCCGAGGTCGGCCAGCTCGTCGAAGCCGGCCGCGCACGCGGCGAGCATCTCCGTCGTGAACACGTTCCCGCCTTCGCGCTCGAGCTGCTCGCGCAGCTTCTTGGGCGCGAGCTCGTGGGCGCGGACGTAGTCGAGCATCCAGATGCCGCAGCAGCGGCCGCTCGATCGCCGCGGGGTCGGCGCCGAGTCGGGCGAGGCTCGTCGAGAGTTCGTCGTCGGCCCGAGCCCGGCCGCGAAACGCGAAGTTCGAACGGTGCAGACGAAGCTCTTCGTTCCACGAGTCGGCGAAGAGCTGTTCCTGGAGCTCGCCCCAATCCATGGGCGCTCCGTTCCGCAGACGGCCGGGAGCTACACTCGAACCATGGCGCAGGCACCCGTTCTGCCGCGCGGTTTCGAGCTTCCGCTCGAGCCGCGACTGCCGCGAATCGGCTCCGTCGACGCGGTCGCGCTCGAAGAGCGCGCCGCGTCCCTCGCGAAGCGCTCGATCAAACGCGAGGCAAAGGTGTTCGCGCTCGATCTCGCCGTGCGGATGATGGACCTCACGACGCTCGAGGGGCAGGACACGCCCGGCAAGGTCGCTGCGCTCGCGTCGAAGGCGATCCGCCCCGACCCGAGCGACGGGAGCGTTCCGTCGGTCGCGGCGATCTGCGTCTACCCGAATCTCGTGCCGACCGCCGTGCAGCGCGTCGAGGGCTCGAGCGTGAAAGTCGCGTCCGTCGCGACGGCGTTTCCTTCCGGTCAGTCGCCGCTCGAGGCGAAGCTCGCCGAGGTGCGCTGGGTCGTGGAGCACGGCGCCGACGAGGTCGACATGGTCATCGATCGCGGCGCGTTCCTCTCGGGCCGGTACGCGAAGGTCTACGACGAGATCGTGCAGGTGAAGGAAGCGTGCGGCGACGCACACCTGAAGGTGATCCTCGAGGTCGCGGAGCTCGGCACATACGACAACGTCCGCCGCGCGTCACTGCTCGCGATGGCGGCCGGCGCCGACTTCATCAAGACGTCGACCGGCAAGCTCCCGGGGGCGGCGACGCTGCCGGTGACGCTGTGCATGCTGGAGGCGATCCGCGACGTGCACGCGGAGACGGGGCGGATGGTGGGGATGAAGCCCGCGGGCGGCATCCGCCAGGCGAAGCAGGCCGTTCAGTACCTCGTGCAGCTGCACGAGACGCTCGGCCCGGACTGGCTGACCCCCGACCTGTACCGCCTGGGCGCGTCCTCGCTCCTCAACGACGTGCTGATGCAGCTCCGGAAGGAGAAGACGGGCACGTACCAGAGCCCGGACTACTTCACCGTTGACTGAGCTCGAGCGAAAGCAGGAGCGCGCACCGGTCCCGTCGGACTGGACCTACGCGCCGGCACCCGAGGCGCGCGACATCGTCACGCTGCGGGAGCAGTACGGCCACTTCGTCGGCGGGGAATGGCTCGAGCCGAAGGAGACGTACACGACGATCTCGCCCGCGACGGAAGAGCCGCTGGCGGAGGTCGGCCAGGCGACCCCGGAGGAGGTCGCTGCCGCGGTCGATGCAGCGCGCAGCGCCTACGAGAACGGCTGGTCGGAGATCGCACCGTCGGAGCGCGCGAAGTACCTGTTCCGGATCGCGCGCATCCTGCAGGAGCGCTCGCGCGAGTTCGCCGTGCTCGAGTCGCTGAACGGCGGCAAGCCGATCAAGGAATCGCGCGACGTCGACCTGCCGCTCTCGGCCGCGCACTTCTTCTACTACGCCGGCTGGGCCGACAAGCTCGAATACGCATTTCCGAACCAGCGGCCGCGGCCACTCGGCGTCGCCGGGCAGATCATCCCGTGGAACTTCCCGCTGCTCATGCTCGCGTGGAAGATCGCGCCGGCTCTGGCCGCCGGCAACACCGTCGTGCTCAAGCCCGCCGAGACGACGCCGCTCTCCGCGCTGCTCTTCTGCGACGTGCTTCGCCAGGCGGAGCTGCCGCCGGGCGTCGTCAACATCGTCACGGGTGACGGGCGCACCGGCGCCGAGATCGTCAAGTCGGGCGGCGTCGACAAGGTCGCCTTCACCGGCTCGACCGACGTCGGCAAGGCGATCCAGCGCGAGCTCGCAGGCTCGGGCAAGAAGCTCACGCTCGAGCTCGGCGGCAAGGCGGCCAACATCATCTTCGACGACGCCGCGCTCGACCAGGCGGTCGAGGGAATCATCAACGGGATCTACTTCAACCAGGGCCACGTCTGCTGCGCGGGCTCGCGCCTACTCGTGCAGGAGTCGATCTACGAGCCGGTCGTCGACAAGCTGAAGCGACGCCTGACGACGCTGCGGGTCGGCGATCCGCTCGACAAGAACACCGACGTCGGCGCGATCAACTCGAAGCAGCAGCTGGAGAAGATCCAGCAGCTCGTCGCCTCCGGCGCCGAGGAAGGCGCGGAGATCTACCAGCCGCCGTGCCGGCTGCCGGAGAAGGGGTACTGGTTCGCGCCGACGGTCTTCACGAACGTCGCGCAGAGCTACCGCATCGCGCAGGAGGAGATCTTCGGGCCAGTCCTTTCCATCTTGACTTTCCGCACTCCGGAGGAGGCGGTCGAGAAGGCGAACAACACGCCGTACGGGCTGAGCGCGGGCGTCTGGACGGAAAAGGGCTCGCGGATCCTCTGGATGGCCGAACGCCTGCGCGCCGGCGTCGTGTGGGCGAACACGTACAACCGCTTCGATCCGAGCTCGCCGTTCGGCGGCTACAAGGAATCCGGCTTCGGCCGAGAGGGCGGGCGGCACGGGCTGGAGCCGTACCTCCGGCTGACATGAGCCGGCTTCCCGTCAAGAAGACCTACAAGCTGTTCATCGGCGGGGCCTTCCCGCGCTCGGAGTCCGGGCGGACGTACGAGGCCGAGGGCCAGAACGTCGCGCGGGCGTCTCGGAAGGACGTGCGCGACGCGGTGCGCGCGGCGCGCGGCGCCCTGCCGAAGTGGGCGGGGATGACCGCCTACAACCGCGGGCAGATCCTGTACCGGCTCGCCGAGATGATCGAGGCGCGCACCGCCGAGTTCGCCGAGTTGTGCAGCGGCCGGCCCGAGGTGGAGCGCAGCGTCGATCGCATCGTCTGGTACGCCGGGTGGGCCGACAAGCTCGCGCAGGTGCTGGGCTCCTCCAACCCCGTCGCGGGGCCGTACTTCAACTTCACCGTGCCGGAGCCGACGGGCGTCGTCGCGGTGATCGCTCCCGACGAGCCGCCGCTGCTCGGTCTCGTGTCGCGCGTGCTGCCGGCGTTGACAGGCGGGAACGTCGTCGTCGCGGTCGCGTCCGAGACGCGCCCGCTCGCGGCGATCGAGCTCGCCGAGGCGCTCGCAACCTCCGACGTTCCCGGCGGCGCCGTCAATCTGCTGACCGGGCGACGCGGCGAGCTCGCGCCTTGGCTCGCGTCGCACATGGACGTGAATGCGCTCGACCTCACGGGCGCCGACGGTGATTCGCCGGACCTCGAGCGCGCCGCGGCCGACAACGTCAAGCGCGTCGTCCACGGCGACCCCGACGCGCAGAGCCCGTGGGACATCGCATCGTTCCTCGAGCTCAAGACCGTCTGGCACCCGGTCGGCCAGTAGCGCAGCTCGCAGCCGTCGCGAGCGTCGACGGGCTGCTGACGCAGAACGGCATTCGGTACTGGCTCTTTGGCGGCTGGGCGGTCGACTTCTACGCGGGCACGATCACGCGCGCGCACGACGACGTCGACATCGCTGTCTCGCTCGGCGATCACGACCGGATCGCCGCGTTGCTCACTCGCGAGGGCTGGGTCCACGCACCGGAGCCGGACGAGGAGGGAGGGACCGGCTACGAGCGCGAAGGCGTCCGACTCGAGCTGACGTTCATCGAGCAGGTGCCCTGGCCGGCGGACGCGTCCGGCGCCGACCGGCGCGAGCTCGCCGGCGTGGCCGCGAACCTCGTCTCGCTCGCGGCGCTGAAGCGCGGGAAGGGCGCTCCGCGCGACGACGCGGCCGACGCGGCGAAGGACCAGGCCGACGCCGCGACGCTCGCGCTCCTCGACGAGACATGACGGGGCCGCCAGGGCGAGCCGCGCTTGACGCCGTCAGTCGGGCCCGCAAAGCCAACCCCGTCAGTCTCCTGTTAGTCGAAGCGGGCAGCGGGATCAATTCGTTTTCGCGCACGCTGAAGCGCAGGTCCCCCGAGTAGGCTTTCGCGGCGATGGCGCACCGCCGCTTCAGCCAGGCGATCTCCGAGGGGGACGGGATCTCGCTCATCGTCGAGGTCGCGGACCTCGATGCGGCCCGCGCCGCCGCTGCGCAGGGTGCCGAGGGTGTGATCGTGCGCCGCCCGATCGACGGGCTGCGCGACGCGATCGAGCTGCCGATCCTCTGGCGGGGCCAGGGGCGCCCGTCGGACGCAGCGGCGGGCGGGGCGGACGCATGGGCCCTGCGGGTGACGGACGACGACGATGACGGCGACGCGCTCGCCGCCGAGCACGCCGACGCCGAGGAGCTCGGCCTCGACTGCGTCGTCGAGGTGCGGACCGAGAGGGAGCTCGAGCTCGCGCTCGAGCGGCTCGATCCGGAGATCTTCCTCTTCTCGGTCGACCCGGGCGACGATGCAGACGCGTTGCAGCGCGCCCTCGATCTACTGCCGGACGTCCCGGCGGGCAAGCTGGCCGTCGCCGAGGTTCGGGTGTCCGGCCGCGACCAGGTGGACGAGCTCGAACGGGCGGGAGTGGATGCGGTCATCGTCGGAGCACGAAGCGTCGCCGAGCTCGTCGTCGACGCCGCCCCCGAAGTCTGAGTCGCGCCTCAGGCGAGCCGCCGGGCGCTGGGCGGACACGCGCTGGGGCGGGGCTGCAACCGCGCTCGCGGCGATCCTCGCCGGCGCGGCCGCGCTGCGCGTCGTCGGAATCCAGTACGGGCTGCCGTTCGGCAACCTGCTGAACCCGGACGAGGCGTCGATCGTCCCGCGCGCGTGGAAGCTCGTGCACGGCGGCGGCGGCGATCCGCACTGGTTCGACTACCCGACGCTGCTGATGTACGTGAACGCGCCGTTCCAGGCGTGGCAGAGCGAGCCGTCGTTCCTGACGGCGCGCATCGTCGGCGTCGTCCTGTCCCTCGGAGCGATCGCAGCGGCGTGGTGGCTCGGCCGGCGCGCCTACGGCACCGGCGTCGTGGCGGCCGCGGCGGTCGCCGTCTGCACGATCGAGGTCGCGTACTCGCGCGCAGCCGTCACCGACGTGCCGCTCACGCTGGGAGTCGGCGTCGCGCTTGCTCTCATGGTCTCCGGGCGGATCGAGCTGGCGGGCATCGCGGTCGGCCTCGCCACCGGCTTCAAGTACCCGGGCATCTTCCTGCTCGTCCCACTCGTCGTCGCCGGCTGGAAGCGCTGGGACCGGCTTGCCGTCGGCGTCTTGCTCGCGGTCGTCGGATTCTTCGCGACCAGCCCGTTCGTCCTCGCGCACCCGCACCAGGCATGGCACGAGGCGCGGCACGTCCAGGCGCTCGCGCGCGACGGCTGGCTCGGCTTCGAGCACGACCACATTGCTCCCGTCGCGTTCTCGCTCCGCCTCTGGGACGGCCTCGGGCCGGCGCTGATCATCTGTCTGCTCGGGCTCGTCGTTGCATTTGCCCGGCGCACGCGCGTCGACCTGATGCTGGGCCTGTTCGTCGTCGTGTATTTCCTCGATCTGCTGACGCTGCGCGCGCACTTCGGGCGGTACGTCCTGCCGATGGTGCCTCCCCTCGGCGCGCTCGCCGGACGATTTCGTGCACTCACGCCGGTGACGCTGCTGCTGCTCGTCGTGCCGCTGACCTGGTCGATCCGCGATGCGAAGCCCTTGACGCGAACCGACACGCGCATCGTCGCGCACCGCTGGGTCGTCGCTCACGTCCCGCCGCGCACGCACGTCGCTGCGGATCCCTCGACGCCGCGGTTCCGGACGCTCGATGTCCTGCATCTCCAGCTGCCGGGGCCGAGGCGGCCGTTCGATCCGAACCGCAACCTTGCGAGACTTCGCCGGGAAGGGATCCGCTACGTGATCGTCACGGGCTCGGTCACCGACCGCGTGCTCGCGGCGCGCTCGAGCTATCCGCGCGAGTCGGCCTTCTACGACGCTCTGCGCAAGCGGACTCGGCGTGTCTACCACGTCGAGCCGGGCGACGGCCGGGCAGGGCCCTGGGTCTCGATTTACAGGCTTTAATGGAGCGGTGAAACGGCTCGGGGTCCTGGCGCTGGCGTCCTTTGCGCTCGCCGGCTGCGGCGCGAACGACTCGGTGAACGCGTCGGCGAAGCTGCGCTGCCCGGCGAAGGCGCTCGCAGGCTGGCAGCGTCTCGCCGACCGGATCCACGCACCGGTCTTCTGCCCGGCGTGGATCCCCGACCCGCTCGACGGCGTCATCGGGAGCAAGTGGAACAACATCGACGAGGTCGGCCGGGACCGGAGCTACCTGATGAGCTGGGTCTGGCAGGAAACGGGCCCGGGCGCCGCCGGCGGCGAGAAGCACGTGAACCTGCGCGGCTATCCCGGACGTACTCGCATACCGAGGTGCGTCGACGCCGACTCGAAAAAGCGCACGCTGATCCCGTGCTTCAGCGACCCGGGCGGGACCGTCCGTGCCGGCGGACTGGCGGCGACCGTGTTCAACGTGAACCAGGACGCCGACCAATGGCACGTGCTCTACGCGTGGCGCTACGGGGGGTCGCTCTACACCGTCAGCGAGCACGTCGCGCCGCCCTTCGGCTACGGCAAGGTGCGCCGAAACCTCGACCGCATGCTGCGCAACCTCGTCGTCGTCAGGCCGACACGGCAGTAGCGTGCGCCTGACGCGCCGACAGATGCTCGCGGGCGCCGCGGCGGGCGCGCTCGCCGCGGGCGGGATCTACGAGCTCGTCGACCAGCTCGCCGGGGAGGCGCCGAAGCGTGCGGTTCCGTTCGACCGCCCCGACGAGCAGCACCTGTTGGACTCGGTGTCGGTCGTCCTCGACAACGACGTCGAGGTCGTCGTGCCGCCGCGCCACCACCAGTTGATCACGGCGAACATCCACACCGAGGACGTTCGCGGCGCGCAGCGGCAGCTGTCGGACGTGCTGGACGAGCTCGAGCGCACCTACGACCAGACACCGGCGGGCCTTGGCGTCACGCTCGGCTGGGGGCTCCCGTACTTCGAACGCTACGTGCCGGAGGCGTGGCGGGTGCACGCCCCGCACGACCGGCGCGCGCGGAAGCCGGCGCTGCTCCCCGCGGTGCGATTCCCGAGCGACCCGCAGGAGACGGTGCTCGAGCGAAACGACGTCGCAATCCTCCTGCGCAGCGATTCGCGCGATCACCTCGCCCACGGCGCCGGCGTCCTCGACCTCGACTTTCTCGACGTCACGAGCGTGCGCCGCGGCTTCGTCGGCGGCGGCCTGCCGAAGAAGATGTCGATGGCCGCGGGCGTTCCGGGGGCGGACCTCGTTCCCGAGACGGCGCAGCTCTTTCTCGGGTTCACGTCGACGCAGAAGGACGCGCTCGGCCCCCGCCTGATCGCGAACCACGAGACCCTCGGCCTCGTCGAGCTCGGGCCGAGGCACTACTTCCGCCAGGGGACGCACATGCACGTGTCGCACCTGTTCGAGGACCTCGAGGCCTGGTATCTCAACTTCGACTTCGACGAGCGCGTCGCGACGGCCTTCCAGCCGGGGCGACCGCACGTGCGCGAGGGCACGCTGACGGTGCCCCAGCCGCTGCGCCGGGCGGATTCCTCCCGTGACGTCGAGCGCGACTTCCGCCGCCAGGGCCGCATCGGGCACAGCTCCTCGATCCAGGCGTCGTCCCGGCTGCAGCACGACTACGTCGCGGACGACGGGACGGTGTACCAGAAGGGCACGGCCATCCCGCAGCGCGCCGACTTCAACACGCTCGACAACCCGTTCGCCTGGAGCTCGCGGCGGGAGGTCGACGGAATGGA
>Ga0075433_10002308_pt1 | contig 14532 bp, 12 predicted proteins | sample RhiMethybrSRZTD2_FD_75299 | JGI IMG/M metagenome (GOLD analysis project Ga0075433, IMG submission 75299) | Populus rhizosphere microbial communities from Tennessee, USA - Rhizosphere MetaG P. TD hybrid SRZTD2 | ecosystem: Host-associated > Plants > Roots > Rhizosphere > Soil | place: USA... | reverse complement strand
TGGCGACAGCGAGGAATCAACCTGGATCGCGCTGTTCGTGCCCGCGGCAACCCCGCCGGCCGTGCTCGCCAAGCTCAATGCCGACAGCAATGCCGTCTTGGCCGAGGCGCCGATCCGCGAACGGCTCGAGCAGTTGGGGCTGCTGCCCGTGGGCGGCTCGCCCGAAACCGCCGAGGCCTACGTGCAGGCGGAGATCAAGAAGTGGGGAGAGGTGGTGCGCAACCTCGGACTGAAACTGGAGTGAGAGGGAAGCCAATGGTCATGAGCGCTGCGGAGTTGCTCTCGGCGACCTGGCGCAGCCTGGCCGAACGGCAGGGTGTGAGCGCGCGCGGGGCCGAAGCCGTGCTCGATGAGCTGGTGCGTGCCTACGGCGAGCCGGCGCGCCAATATCACACGCTTGAGCACATCGCGGCGCTGCTGCAGCAATTGGACGCCCATAAGGCCGGGCTGCGCGATGCCGATGGCGTGGCGCTGGCCATTCTTTTTCATGACATCGTCTACGACCCGCGCCGCCAAGACAACGAGCAGAAAAGCGCAGCCCTCGCGCGTCAGCGCCTAACCGCGCTCGGCTTTGCCCCAAGCCTAATCGGCAGGGTCGTTGCCTATATCGAGGCGACCCAACACGGTCGCGCGATCGATACTGAGGATCCGGATCTGGCGCTACTCCTCGACCTCGATCTGTCGACGCTGGCGGCCGCACCGGATGCGTATCGGCTCTATGCCAGCGCCATTCGGCGCGAGTATGCCCACGTGCCCGAGGCGCTCTATCGCTTCGGCCGCCGGCAAGTCCTGCAAGGATTTCTGGCCCGCACACAGATTTACCGCACACCGCAACTCGCTGCGCTCTGGGAAGCGCGCGCCCGCGCCAATATTAGCGCGGAGATTGCAAGCCTGGCGTGAGGTGCGCCGCTCAGGCAACACCCAATAATACATAATCGTATTTTCGGGCAATACAGATTCATCCGTGCACGAATAACAAAGCAACCATGCTATCTAAAAAAATTGCATCGACATACCATTATCGATAAAACACGATCGTCAACAGTCTTCACGAGTAGGAACGATGGCACGGTCCAACGGTAGGCTTTCCGAAAAGCAGGTCTCTGCTTGGTTCTCGGCGCTGGACTTCGATAAGCAGAGTGCGTTTCTCGGTTCGCTCCATGCAACGCACGACAGCGCCAAGCAGGTGAAGATCGACGCGCTGCGTCGCCAGCTCTCCGACCTGGAAGGGGGCAGGGGCCGGGGCGCCGCCGGCAAGCGCGCCCGCAAAGGCCGCCGTAAAAGCCCGGCCGCGGTGAAGTACCGCGACCCGAAAACCGGCGACACCTGGTCGGGCCGCGGCCGCATGGCGCGCTGGCTCGCCGCAAAAGTCTCGGCCGGAGAAAAAGCCGATAAGTACCTGGCCTAAGACGCCGGTTGCAAGTTACACACAGCCGGGGGGGTGACAACGTCACGTCGTTGGGCTAGGCTGCCCTTGGTGTGTTCTCCCACACGTTGCGGTGCAGGATAGAAAGGGGCCGTTCCCTCCGAAGCGGCCCCTTTCTTTTGTCCGAGATTTGCCGCCCCTCGCGCGTCCCGGCGCGATCGACTAACCTTCTGAAACACTGTCGCACCCGAGCCTTGCGGCGCGAAGGCGCAGAGCCCGCTTGCGGTAAATCCCGGCTCAGCTGAAGGAGCCAAGCCCCATGTTGCGGGACGCCCAGCAACATGACCTGTCCGGGGCAACGCCCGAAGCGATTGCGTCTTTCGACGCCGCGGTCCGCGCGTTCACCCTGGTCTACGGCGACACGCTTGGCCTCTACGAGGCTGCGCGTGCCGCAGCGCCCAATTTTGTCATGGCCCATCTCGGCAAGGCCTGGGTGCTGTCGCTGGCCAGCGATCCTATTCTGGCGCAAGAGGCCAAGCGCCTACTCGAGGGCGCCGCGGCGCTAGCGCGCAACCAACGCGAGAGCGCCCATTTCGCCGCCCTGTCGCACGCCGTTGCCGGACACCGCGCGGCCGCCGTTGCCATTCTCGACCGCCACCTGATGGCCTATCCCTTCGATCTGCTGGCGCACATGGCGGCGCTGCAGATGGATGGCCATCTCGGCCGCTTCCCCCTGGCGCGGGCGCGCTCGGCCCGCGCGCTGCCCCACTGGTCCAAGGCGCAAGAGAGCTACGGCATCTTGCTGTCGTTTTTCGCCTTTGGCCTCGAGGAGGCCGGCGACTACGGCAAAGCCGAGCAGGTGGCGCGCGCCGCCGCCGAGCTCGAGCCATTCGGCTATTGGCCGCACCATTGCGTCTCCCATGTCATGGAAATGACCGGCGAGCCGCAATTGGGGCTCGATTGGATGTCCGAGCGGGCGCCCTTCTGGTCGGCCAAGGACAACAACAATCGCGTGCACATCTGGTGGCACAAGGCCTTATTCCACATCGAGCTCGGCCAGTATGCGGCCGCGCTCGAAATCTACGACGGCCCGATCCTCGGCGCGATGCGCCCGGCCAGTATCAGCATCTGCAATGCGTCCTCCTTGCTCTGGCGTCTCGAGCTGTTGGGATGCGACATCGGCGATCGCTGGCAGCAGCTGGCGGCGCGCTGGCCGGGTCACGCCAACGGTCGGCTCTACGTGTTCTGCGATATCCATGCGGCGATGGCAGAGCTGCGGGCCGGGCAAGCCGACGCCCTCGAGCAGCGCCTGGCGGCGATGCGCACGACGGCGGCGGATCACTCCGAGGCCGCCCCGCTCTATCGCGACGTGGGCTTGCCGCTCATCGAAGCGCTCGCCGCCTTTCACCACGGCGCCTACGGAAAAGCCGTTGCGCACCTGCTGCCGGTCCGCTTTGAGCTCTGGAAAATGGGCGGCAGTCACGCGCAACGCGACGTGATCGATTTCACCCTGGCCGAAGCCGCAGCGCGCGCGGGCTTGCGCGACATCGCGCTGGCGCTCGCCCACGAACGGCTGGGCACGCGGCCGCAGAGCGTGCCCAACCGCCGCTTTCTCGCCCAAGCCCAGACCATCGCCGCCTGAAACGCTTGCGCCGTGCGGCGGACAAGGTCACGGGCCCATTGCGGCATTGCGGACCATCTGGAGGCGAGGCGGCGATTGGGGAGGCCTCATCCGCTGGCCAGTTCGCCAGGATTGATCGCGTTCGGCTGCAGCGGCGTGCCGCCGCCGAGCGCTGGCGACGCGGCGCCTCCAGCCCTGCACGGGGCAGCGTCCCATACCTCAGATAGAAAATTAATATCGTCCCACAACGTCCCACCGCAACCGGGATCGGGCGCTTGTCTAGGCGATGAGCAAAACCCTTTTTTTTGCGCCTCACCCCACCCCCAGAGCGATTTTTTCGCGTATGCTGGTAACTGGAGCTGGCGTTTGACCCGTGCGCCTCGACCACAACCCCGCACCGCGGTTGGGGCTGCTGAGGGCTCTAGTTCGCTCCCAATTGTTTAGCTTATTGCACTTGGAGGACTGCGATCATGGCGCAGTCCTCTTTCTTCTCGCCACCGTCTCGCCGCTGCGTGCGCGCGGTTGTCCAATAAAGCCACGACTTGCTGTCATTTCAGGTTGTTAGCTGCACCGGACCGCGGCCGCGCCGACCTCGAGAGCATTTGAAATCAAAGCAACCCTGATGGCGGCCGCCCTCGGGTGGCCTGCGCCGTCCACATGGCTTATCAACAACACTGGAGTGCGACGGCGATCGATGCTAACCATGGCACTTCGGCGTCGGACAATTGGCGCACAGACCAACGAAAGGAGCAGGCCGGCCAGCAGCGTGGGCCGGAAAAGACGGGTGAGCAAGACCTCCGTGGGTGCAGTTTTGAGTAGTCGGGGGAGTATATGCGTAGGGCGGTTGCAGTGGCGCGGGGTGCGCTTGCACTGTCGCTGTGGGTCGCAGGGATAGGAGCCGGGTCCCCATCGAACCCAGCGCTGGCCGAAGCGCTGCAGGTGTCCTGTTGCGACGACCTGGAAGCGCGTCTCGCCGAGCTCGAGGCCAGCACGGCCCGCGGCGGCTCGAACACGCTCTCCTTTCGTCTCTACGGCCAAGTCAACCGCGCGCTTTTGTTATGGAATGACGGCTTCGACTCCAGCGACCATGTGGTTGACAATCATACCTCCTCCAGCCGCTTCGGGTTTGTCGGTCAGGCCACGCTCAAAGCCGGCGTCACCGCCGCCTATCGCCTAGAAATCGACGCCCCGTTTCCCTCATCGGACGAAATTTTCAACGCTGCCAACGGGCAGACCGGCATTCTCGCGGGCTCAAACCAGCTGCGCGTGCGGCAAAACTATTGGACGCTCGCAGCCAAGGATTTGGGCGGCATTTCCGTCGGCTATCAATCCCCGGCAACCGACGACGTCACGATCATTAATCTCGGCAGCCAAATGAATGATGCCGCCGTGCATTACAACAATGCCTTCCGCATTCGTTTGGATCTGGCGAAACCCGCCATTATCACCGACCTGACCTGGGGCCAAATCGCGCACAACGTCGATTCCATGCGCGGCAATTTCGTGCGCTACGACACGCCCATCCTCAATGGCTTTCTGCTTTCGGCCGCGCTCAATGAGGAAGTATGGGACGTGGCCTTGCGCTACCAGACGGAAGCCGGAGGCTTTCGCTTCGCCGGCGGCGTCGGTTACATGCGAGATGCCGAGCACCAGTTCGATGACGTGCGGGGATCGGCCTCCCTGATCCACGATCAAACCGGGCTTTATGCGTCCCTCGCCGCAGGCGTGCGGCAAGCCGAGCACTCGCTGGCCGGCCCCGACCAACCCGCCCACTTTTACTATCTGCAGCTGGGGATCAGCAAACAGTGGTTGGCCTTTGGAAAAACTACACTTTATGCCGACCACGGATTTTACAAGGATTTCAATGTTAGTGAGCCCCTGAGCATTAATCCGGACACTAAGCTTCCCGTGGTCTGGGGGACGCTGACGCAAACCGAAGTCAGGAGGTGGGGATTTGGCATCGAGCAGGGTTTTGATGCCGCTGCAACAATTGTCTACGCGCAGGCGCATTTTTATGATCCAAAGATCGTCGGTTATCCGTGTAAGTTTTTAACACCGGACGTGTGTGGGGGAGATCCGTCGGATACCAGGACACTTCCAGCAGGAGCGTGGCAGGGCTTCGTCCTTGGCGCGCGCATTCAATTCTAGGCAACAACGAGGGGAAATTATGCTCCCAACACGAATGCAGAAGCCATGTCGAGGGCAGAGGACGTCCGTAAACTGAAGGAGGGTGCGCGCGCTTGGAATGACTGGCGGCGCGCCAATCCATTGCTCGAACCGCAACTCGGCGAGCTCAATCTTTCCGTCGGCTACAAACAGTTTGGTGAAGCGCAGGGAGGCCCCATCGACCTCAGCCAAGCGGATCTGCGTCGGGCAGCGCTCGAGCACGCGACGTTGATCGAGGCCGATCTGACGGGTGCCTATTTGGTGCAGGCCAACCTCTCGCATGCGCGTCTCAAGGGTGCCGATCTCAGCGGCGCCAACCTCAGCGACGCGCGCCTCGATCATGCCGACCTCAGCGACGCCGAGCTCACGGCGGCAACCCTGACCGGGGCCAACCTCAAGGACGCCCGCAACCTGACGCAGGCGCAAATCGAGCCAACCTATGGCGACGAGAGCACGCTGCTGCCACCGGATCTCGCCATGCCGGCACGCTGGCGCAAGGACAAGCTAAGGCCGTCGACGGAACTTGCCCCTCGCTTGGCCATTGAGCCCATCGCGGGCAAAGTCGACCCGCACATTCTCCTCGGCGTCGGCCCGCAGGCCAGCCTCAAGGACATCCGCGCGGCCTATGTGAAGTTGGTCAAGGCGCTGCATCCGGACGCGCGCGCCCTTGATCCCAAGGCCGCCGAGCACTTGAAGGCCGTCAACAAAGCCTATCAAGATCTCAAGCTCCGCGCGCTCAACCGCGCCCCCGCCCCAGCCCCGGTGCGCGCATCGTTCCGCGGTCGTGCGTTCGTCGTCGGCTTTCTTGGCTCCAGCCTGAGCCTGCTGGCGGTGGCCGGTGGCCTCAAATATCTCGGCATGTTCGAGACCGGCGAGCCGCCCCCGAGCCACCAAGCAGAAAACCGACCGCAAGGCCCACGTGGCAGCGAGAGCTCGGCGAGCACTGCACCCTTGGCTGTGTCCGAGGACGCCAAGGCGCGCGGCGACAGCCCCGAGCGTACAGCCGAGGCCGACGCGGCCGCCCGCGCGGCGGCGCGCGCTGCCACCGACGACGCCTCCTGGCTGGAAGCGGAGCGCGAGGCGACAAGTGCTTCGCTGCACCGCTATCTCGGCCGCTACGCCAATGGCCGCCACGTCGCCGAGGCAACGGCTGCCCTGCCGGCGGTCGTCAACACGGAGATCGCGCTGGGCCAAACGCTCGATGTTTCCGATGGCACGGCATCGGCGCGCGCCACCCTGCAGCATTATCTTGCCGCCTATCCGCGCGGGCGCCTGGCAACCGAGGTCGAGCGCAAACTGACCGCGATGGTCGCTGCCGATGCTGCGCGCGTCGCCGACCGCGCGGCGTGGGCCGAGGCGGAGCAAACGGGCACATCGGACGCGCTACGCCGCTATGTCACCGCCCACCCCAAGGGCATCAATGCGGCACATGCCCGTCAAACCATTGCCGCGCTTGAGTCTTTTCAGGCGCAGCGGGCGGCGGATCGCGCCGACTGGGCCGAAGCGCGTGTCAACGGCGGCAAGGCGCGCCTGCGTGGCTACCTTGCTGCCCACCCCGACGGCGATTACGCGGCCGACGCGCGCCTGGCGCTGGCGGCGATCGAAACGCGCGAGGTCCTGGATCAGGCGGATCACGCGCAGTGGGCCAAGGCGGCCGGCAAGGGGAGCAGACAGGCGCTGGAGGATTATCTTGCCGCCTATCCGGAAGGCCTGCACGCGGTCCATGCGCGCGACCGGTTGCAGGCCCTGGCAGCCCAGGCACGGCCCGCGGTCGAGCGTCTTGCCCGCGCACCACGCCAGGCTGGCGAGGTCATTGTGGAGCCCCAGTATCGGGAACCGACCAGCGGGCCGGCACAAGATCCGCTCAGCGCGCCGACGCTGCTGGCTGCGCCCGAGGTGGGCCTTGTCGCCGCGGATGAGGCGCGGTTGCGTGATGATGCTGATTGGCTCAAGGCCCAACGCCGCAACACCAAGGCCGCCTACGCCGCCTACCTGCTGACCCACCCGAACGGGCGGCATCTCGCGGAGGCCCGCGCCGGTGTGATCGACCTGCCGGCATTGCCGAGCCGAAGCAAGCCGCAGGCCACCGGCAAGGGCTTCAAGCGCATCACGCAAGCCTTTGGTGCGGGTCCGGTGGAGGCTCCGGCCAGTCAAAAATGGCAATCCGCCGATGAACCCTTCATTGGCCCCGACGGCCGCATTCGTCAGCGCTAGAGGCGTCGCGCTCGGCGCCTCAAGGATCCTGCAGGTCGAGCTATTTGCAATCGGTCGCCTCCCGCCGCCCAAAAAGCCGCCCCGGTGAGCCGGCGCGCGCTTCTAGCCTGCTAGCTTGTCGGCCGTGGCCGGCGCTCCGTCTACCGCTGCCAAACCATTAGGCGAGGGGCCGATGACAGTTGAACAAGCTGGTTTTGCTGAGCGCCCGCGCGCCGTCGTGGTGACCGGAGCCTCCACGGGCATCGGCCGAGCTACGGCGCGCGCGCTCGGCGCCCGGGGCTTTCGCGTCTTCGGTAGCGTGCGCCGGCAGGCCGACGGCGCGCAATTGCGCGCGGAATTGGGCCGCTTCTTCACACCCATTCACTGCGATGTCACGGACGCGGCGGCGGTCGCCGCCGCCGCGGCCGAGGTGGGCGCCGAGCTCAAGGGCGAGGCGCTCGCCGGCCTCGTCAATAACGCGGGGATAGCCGTCTCCGGGCCGCTGCTCGAGGTCCCGATCGCCGAGCTGCGCCGCCAGCTCGAGGTCAATCTCGTCGGCCAGATGCTCGTCACGCAAAGCTTCGCGCCACTGCTGGGCGCAGCAGCCTCCCGCGTTACGGGCAAGGGTCGCATCGTCATGGTGACGTCGACCGCCGGCCGCCGCGCGTTTCCCTTCATGGGTCCCTACGCGGCCTCGAAGTTTGGTTTGGAAGGCCTTGCCGAAAGCCTGCGCCGCGAGCTGATGCTGTTTGGCATCGACGTCATCATTGTCGCCCCCGGACCGACGGCCACTCCCATCTGGGACAAGGCTGAAGCGGTCGATCCCGCCACCTTTGGCGCCTCACCCTTCGCGCCGGCGCTGGGCAAATTCCGCGAGCTGATGCTTACCAATGGCCGCAAGGGCTTGCCACCCGAGCGCATCGCCCACGTCATCGTCGCTGCCATCACGGCCAAGCGTCCCAAGCTCCGCTACACCGTAACACCGACGCCACTGCAGAACTTCCTGCTGAACAGGCTGCCGAAGCGCCTGGTCGATCGTGTGCTCGCCCGCACGCTGGGCCTGACGGCACAGACCACACCATAAACAACGGACGCTTGCACTTCGCCTGGGCGGGCGCGAACCGTTCCAGCACGCGCCCGCCGCGCTTGCTCCCGGCGCGCGGCGCTTCCACGCTAACCGCCGCGCCGCACCCCACCCGGTTCAATAGAGGAGATATTTGGCCCGCCGCGCCCGGAAGGCTTCGACCTCGCCGCGCCAGGCGGCAACAATGGCACTACCATCGTCTCCGGCGAGCAAGAGGCGATGCAGGCGCTTTGAGCCCGCCAGCGCATGGAACATGGCAACGTTGGCGATCAGCCGCCGCTGCCCGGCCGCACGCGCCTCGGCGGCGAGCGCGGCCAAGACGTGCATGCCGATCTCGAGGGGCTCGACGCGCGCGGGATCGGTGACGATCAAACGCACCCCGTTGACCTCTTGGCCGAGAAACCGCGGGTGCTGGGCCACGCCTTCGATCGATTTCGGTACGTACTGCGCGGCCTCGCAGCGGATCCCTGCCATGGGCTGGGCGGCAAGGCGTGCCAGCAGACGCGGCGTCTTGATCCACGGTGCACCGAATTGCGTGAACGGGCGCGCGGTGCCGCGGCCCTCGTTGACGTTCATCTCCCCAACGAAGCCGATGCCAGGATAGAGCAGCGCCGATTCGAAGGTCGGAATGTTGGGACTGGTGGCAACCCAACTTAATTGTGTTTCGGGCCAGCGCATGCCGCGCTGCCAATTTTCTACCCTGACGACCTCGAGCTGAAGAGGCGCAAGGCCTTCGAGCCAGGCCTCGCCCTTGATCATGCGCGCCAGCTCGCCGACGGTGAGCCCATGCACGATCGGGATCGGATATTGGCCGACAAAGGAGGTAAGCGACGGCTCGAGGCCAAATCCCGCCACGTAGTCGCCACCGAGCGGATTGGGCCGATCGAGCACGATGAAAGGGATGTGGGCGGCCGCGGCGGCCTGCATGGCAAGCCCGAGGGTCGAGATATAGGTGTAAAAGCGCGCGCCGATGTCCTGAACGTCGAACAGCAGGACGTCGATCCCCTTGAGCATGGCGGGCGTTGGCTTTCTGCTGCGCCCGTAGAGGCTATAGACGGGGACACCGGTTTTCGCATCGAGCGTGTTGCCGACACGGGCGCCGGCCTCGGTGGTGCCGCGAAAGCCGTGCTCGGGGGCATAAATCGCAGCCAGGGTGAGGCCCGGTGCCGCCCGCAGCAGGTCGGCAAGGTTGGCTCCCCCGACGAGGCTAGTCTGGTTGGCAATAAGACCGACCCGTTTGCCCGCCAGCGCAGCGAAGCTGTTGGCCGAGAGGACCTCGGCGCCGACGACGACGCGTGCGGCTGGAACATTTGCGCTGGCCGGCATGCTTGCATGTCCTATGACAACGGCGAGGCCCAAGCCCAGCGCTAAGGATGCCAAGCGAGAGCCAAGGCCAGCTAGCGAGCGTGATGGGCAGCAGGCGGCACGAGGGCACGTCCGACCTGCAGCGGGGCCACGTAAGCGCCAGCCAAGAGCTGCCCGCAGCATTAGGCGCCTGCAACGCCAAGCGTTGCCGCACGCGCGATTAGCCGCTTCGCACTCAAGTAGGTCGGCACCTCGACCAGGAGATCGCCTTGGCGCCCACGCTCCTTGCCCGCGGCGCGGGCGGCCTCGAAGGCGGCGATCACGGCATGGGCTTCGGCGATCTCGCCCGTGCTGGGTGTCATAACCCGATTAATCGCGGCGACGTGTTGGGGATCGACGGCGCTCTTGGCCACATAGCCCAATTGGCGCGCATAGCCGGCGTCGCTTGCGGCGCCCTCAAGATCGGCAAAAGTATAGGGACAGTCGATCGACAGCACGTTGGCCGCGGTGCACTCGAAATGCAGGCGCTGGCGCGCGTAGGCGAGTTCGCTGGCGGTCTTGGTGCGCGGGGCTCCGAGATCGGCTGCCAGATCCTCGGTCGACCCCAGCACGCCCGTAATACGCGGGCTCGCCTTGGCAATGGCATAGGCGTTGCGAATACCGCGGGCCGATTCCACATTGGGGACGAGCTCGGTGCTGCCGGCCGGAATGGCGAGCGCCTGCTCGAGCCGCGTCACCTCGCGATCGAGCGCCACGACCTCGCCCGCCTCGGCCACCTTGGACATCAGCACGATATCGGGGCGACCGCGCATGACGGCCTCGAGGTCGGTGCGCCCCTCGGTGTCCAAGGGATTGATGCGGACCGCGGCAACGATGCCGGCCGCACGCCACTGGGCAAAGAGATCGGCGGCGAGGGCCCGGGCGTCTGGGCGCTGTTCGGGCGGCGTGAAATCCTCAAGTTCCTGGATCAGAACGTCGGCGCCGCAGGTCATCGCCGCGCTGAGCGCGCGCTGATCAGCGCCCGGCAGGACAAGCCAGCAGCGGCGCAGCGCCGGCAGGCGCCGCCCAACCGGTGGGGATGAGGTGGGAGATGTCATAGGCTTTTTTGCACGCGCGCCGCGTCCTTCCCGGGGGTTTTGCTGGCCGTGTCGGTCTTTGGGCGGCACAGGTCTGGCGCCCTATGGAAGGCTTATACGCGGTCCGCTCGCTACCCGAAAAGGGGAGGGCACCCCATCAGGCTGCGGATGATCTTATGCGCAAGGCGGTAAGGCGTTGGCACTTTGGCACTCAGGGTTTGTCCGAGTGGTGATTTGCTCAGCTGAGAGTTAATGTGAATTGAGTACAAGTCCAGCCGAAGACCATGACCCGTATCCTAATTGCCGACGACCATGAGGTCGTACGTTCGGGGCTCCGGAAAATCCTCGAATCTCAACCCAACTGGGAAGTCGTCGCCGAGGCTGGCGATGGCAAGGACGCCATCAGCAAGGCCACGGAAACCAGACCCGATGTTGCCGTGCTCGATTACTCGCTGCCGCTGATCAACGGCATCGAGGCAACGCGCCAGATCCGTGCACGCTTGCCGAAGACCGAAGTCCTGATCTTCACGATGCACGACAACGAGACGCTGATCTCGGAGCTTCTGAAAGCCGGGGCCCGCGGCTATCTCCTGAAATCCGATGCGCAGAGCCACCTGATCGGCGCGATTGAATGTTTGGCCCTGCACAAGCCCTTCTTTACCGCCAAGGTCTCGGAAGCGCTCTTGGACTCCTTCCTGAAGCGGCCCGCCCGGGATGGATCCATGCTCACCAACCGGGAGCGCTGCGTGGTGCAGCTGATTGCCGAAGGTCATACCAACAAGCAGGTGGCGACCATTCTCAGCATCAGCTTGAAGACGGTGGAGACGCATCGCTCGGCCATCATGCGCAAGCTCAACCTCTCCTCATCAGCCGGGCTTGTCCGCTACGCGATCCGCAACAATATCGTGCAGCCCTGACGCGGCTCAGCGTCTGGCTCTCTAAGCTCCAAGCCGCGCGGCGCTCGGCCATCCACGCACAAAACGAGGCGCCGCCTAATCTCACCGAGCGGCGCCGGGCAACCGGCTCTCGGCTTCAACCCTTGAGCCGTTTGTTGCATTCGCTGTAGTAGCCGCCGCCCTTCATGATCCAGCGCAACCCAGCATTTGCGTTGGTCGCCTTGTTGGTGTTGTACTGATCAAGGCAGGTGTGCATACGCGCGCGCCCTGCCGATTCTTTGGTGTACTTGGGCGAGACGGCTTTGGGGAAGGTTGCAGCGCCCGCCGCGGGCGCGGTCGTGCTCTCGGCGGGAGCGTAGGCGCTTGTACCGGCCCCACAATTGGCCTTGCGGAAGTCTTGCCATGACATGCCCGCGGCCTTCCCCGCACCTTGCGCGGCGCGATATTTCGCGCTGCACTCGCGCATCGTTAGGGCACCGGCGGGGTCGGCAGCGAGGGCAGCGACCCCGGCAAGCGCCAGAGCACCAACGCCCCAGATGCGAACGGAATTAACCACTTTCGTTCCTCCTGCATTCAGGTTGCGACGAAGCTTCAGCCTCGCAGCCCCGCGCCGGCCCCTCATATCCGCAACAAAACGGATTTTTGGCCGTGACATCTGCTGACAGCTCAACGCTTGGATTACCCCTTTGTTCAGCGGCCCAGCGGGGGGCTTAAAAGGGCGCGAAAATATTTGGGTTAATGGCCCCTGCAGGCGGCGACCAAGCCCGCTACGGCGACGGAACGGCCCAACAGCGGGCGCGGACAGGAGCCACCCTGGCCATGGTAAGCCGGCACTCTCCCTCGTCTCCCGCCAGATCTTGAGTGGGAGTTGGTCCGCTTGCCCCGGCTAGACGTCCTTTTGCCAGCGCGCGCCGACGCATGCGAGACGACGCACGCGGTTTCCCGGCCCCGCGCGATTGCGGCGCCACGCATCGCCCGCGCGAAGAGTGCACCGGCGCCGAATCGATCCGAGGCGTTAGGCGGCGATGCGGGGCAGCACCTTGTCGGTCAGCAAGGCGAAGGAGCGTCGGCTCAGCGGGGCCGCCATCAGGTAGGTCAGACCGGCCTCGCTTCTAAGCTCTGCGACCTGATCGACGATGCTATCGGGCGTGCCGTGCAGGACGACGTCGTCGAGGTAGAACTCGATGGGATCCTTGCCGTCAAAGCTCCTCACCTCCTGGCGATGCTGGGAGGCGCCGACGTAGGAGGCAACAGTCCACTCGGCCGCCCGCCGTGCCACGGCACGCGCCTTCTCCGCCGTCTCGTCGACGGCGATCAGCCGGGCCATGGGAATGATGCGATCGGCCTCGCTGTGCCCGGCCGCCTTGAGATGGGCGCTGTAATGCTGCCGCTTTTGGCGCAAGTCGTGGTGCGATGAGTGCGGGTCCATCAGAATGGAAAAGCCCTTTTTGGCCGCCCATTCAATCGCCGGCAGCGAGCTCGCCGCCATCCAGACGGGTGGGTGCGGTTGCTGCAAGGGTTTCGGCAAAACTTCCACGCCATCGTAGGCGTAATACCGTCCCTGGTAGGACAGCTTGTCGTTGCTCCAGGCCTTGAGCACGATGTCGACCGTCTCATGAAAGCGCGCCGCGCTCTCCTCGCCTGGGATGCCAAAGGCTTTGAACTCACTGCGTTCGAAGCCACGCCCGGCGCCCCAATTGACGCGTCCGCCCGACAGCACGTCGAGGAGCGCCACCTCTTCGGCGAGCCGCAGCGGATTGTAAAAGGGCGCAAGCGATACGCCCGTACCGATGCGAAGACGCTGAGTGCGGGCCGCCGCCATCACGCCCATCATGTGCACGGAGGGGCACACCGAAAATGACGAGAAGTGGTGCTCGGCCAGCCAGACGGCGTCGTAGCCGGCCTTGTCCATGATAACGATGCGCTCGAGCGCCATGCTGTAAATCGAAGGCAACGGAATGGCGCGATCCTGCCAGCCGAAGAATTGCAGCACGCCGACTTGCATGGACCACCACCTTCCCCTAACGCGGCGCTGCCCCGTTGTGGCTCCGCGATGGCGTCACCGGCAGCACCAGCGGCAGCAAGGCTCGAATATCTGGGTATTGGAAGTCAGGCCTTGGCACCTCCGGGCTCAAGGCCACGCCACGGCGGTTAATCCAGGCAACGGTGAGGCCGAGCGGCTTGGCACCGACCATGTCGGTAAACTGCGACTGGCCGGAATGCAGGATTGCGTCGACGGGGACCCCGGCCTGCGCAAGCAGATGGCGAAATAGCGTTCCGTCGGGCTTATAGCCCTTGGCGCGCTCCGCCGTTGCGACGAGATCGAAGCTGCGCTTGAGCGGCGTTCCCGCCAGCAGGTCGTCATCGATATTGGAGACCACCGCCAGCCGGAAATGGCGCGCGAGCTCCGCGAGCGTCGCCTCCACATCCTCGTAGAGCTCGAAGCCTGCAAAGGCCTCGAAATAGTAAGTGATGGTATCGGGGTTGCCCTTGAGCCCGAACGCTTCGAAGGTGTCCGCGAGACTTTGGCGACAGATCTGCTTGTAGGGCCGGTATTCTCCCCAGTAGGCGGCGATGTTGCGCTCCTCCCACGCCTCCCAGAAGGCCTTGACATCGACGTCGGGCGCCCCGGCCGAGCGGAGAATGCGGGCAAAAGCGGCATAGGAGCCCTCGCGCACGCGGATCAGCGTGCCGAAAACGTCAAACGACAAAAGCTCAAGACGCTGCGGCTCGAAATTTCCACCCATCGGCTGCTGCCTCGCCCCACCCTCGTCGCACGCGGGCCCGGGCCCGCTTGCCTGCCCCCGCGCATCATGTCTGCGCGG
>Ga0075433_10002307_pt1 | contig 14532 bp, 12 predicted proteins | sample RhiMethybrSRZTD2_FD_75299 | JGI IMG/M metagenome (GOLD analysis project Ga0075433, IMG submission 75299) | Populus rhizosphere microbial communities from Tennessee, USA - Rhizosphere MetaG P. TD hybrid SRZTD2 | ecosystem: Host-associated > Plants > Roots > Rhizosphere > Soil | place: USA... | reverse complement strand
CGCTCCTTGGCCTCGCGGTACTGCTCCTCGGTGAGGAGCTGCTTCTCCTTGAGCGGGCACTTCTTCGACTTCACCGCCGTGACGATGTAGTCCTGGTAGTAGACGACGCGCTCGAGCTGGCTCGTCTTCATCGAGAGGACGGAGCCGATGCGCGACGGGATCGTCTTGAAGAACCAGATGTGGGCGACGGGGGCGGCGAGGTTGATGTGTCCCATCCGCTTGCGGCGGACGCGGGACTGCGTGATCTCGACGCCGCACCGGTCGCAGACGATGCCCTTGTACTTGATCCCCTTGTACTTCCCGCAGAAGCACTCCCAGTCCTTCTCCGGCCCGAAGATGCGCTCGCAGAAGAGGCCGTCCTTCTCGGGGCGGTAGGTCCGGTAGTTGATCGTCTCGGGCTTCTTCACCTCGCCGTAGGACCAGGAGCGGATTTCCTCCGGTGAAGCCAGGCGGATGCTCACCGACGAGTACTCGTTGATCCGATCGTACAGAAGATCCATTTATCGAGCCCTCAGGCTAAGAGCGATCTTTCGTTTCCATCCGATGAATCCCGCATCTCCGCATCCTGCATCCAGCATCCAGGATGCCCGATGCCGGCCGCTGGATGCCGTCCTACAGTTCCTTGCCCTTCTCGAGTTTCAGGCTCAACCCGAGCCCCTTGATTTCGTTCGTCAGCACCTCGAAGGAGACGGGCGTGCCCGGCTCCAGGACGTTCTCGCCGCGGACCATGGACTCGTAGATCTTCGTCCGGCCGTCCACGTCGTCCGACTTCACCGTGAGCAGCTCCTGGAGCACGTTCGCCGCGCCGTAGGCCTCGAGGGCCCACACTTCCATCTCGCCGAACCGCTGGCCGCCCGCGCGCGCCTTGCCGCCGAGGGGCTGCTGCGTGATGAGCGAGTACGGGCCCGTCGCGCGGGCGTGGATCTTGTCGTCGACCAGGTGGTGGAGCTTCATGATGTAGATCACGCCCACCGCGACCTTCTCGTCGAAGGGCTGGCCCGTGCGGCCGTCGAAGAGCTGGACCTTGCCGTCCCGGGGAAGCCCCGCCTTCTCGAGGAGCTCCTCGATCTGGGACTCCTTGGGCCCGTCGAAGGGCGGGCAGACGGCCCGCAGGCCGAGGCGCTTGCACGCCCAGCCGAGGTGGGTCTCGAGGATCTGCCCCACGTTCATGCGGCTCGGCACGCCGAGCGGGTTGAGGACGATGTCGACGGGCGTCCCGTCGTCGAGGAACGGCATGTCCTCCTCGGGGAGGATGCGGGCGATGACGCCCTTGTTGCCGTGGCGGCCGGCCATCTTGTCGCCCACGGAGAGGTTGCGCCGCGTGGCGACGTACACCTTGACCATCTCGAGGACGCCGGTGGGCAGCTCCTCGCCGCGCGTCAGCTGGTTGATCCGCTTGTCCTTCTCGTTCTCGAGCTGCTCGACCTGGCTGAAGAGGGCGCGGAGGACCTCGTTCGAGTCCTCCTGCTGGCGCTTCCCCTTGATGTCGATGTGGGCCAGGTCGTACTTCTCCTTCAGCGCGCGCAGGTCCTTCACCGAGCCGCGCGGCCCGTACTCGAACCCCTTCACCGGCGGCTTCCCGAGGATCTCCTTGAGCTCCTCGTTCGCGCGCTCGATGAGGTCGTTCATCTGCTTGTACAGGGTGCGCTCGATCTCCTTGGTCTCCTCGCGGATCTTCTTCTTCTCCGTCGGGGAGAGGTTCGTCTTGCGGGAGAACTTGCGGGTGTCGATGACGGTCCCCTCGACGCCGCTGGGGACCTCGAGGGACTCGTTCTTCACGTCCTCGCCGGCCCGGCCGAAGATCGCGTGGAGGAGCTTCTCCTCGGGGGTGAGCTCGCTCTTCGACTTCGGCGCCACCTTGCCGACGAGGATCTCGCCCGGCTTGACCCGGGTCCCGGGGCGGATCACTCCGTCCTCGCCGAGGTTCTTGAGCATCTTCTCGGAGACGTTGGGGATGTCCCGGGTGAACTCCTCCTTGCCGAGCTTCGTCTCGCGGATCTCGACCTCGAACTCCTCGATGTGGATCGAGGTGTAGTAGTCCTCGCGGACGAGCCGCTCGCTCATGATGATCGCGTCTTCGAAGTTGTAGCCGTCCCAGGGCATGAAGGCGACGAGGATGTTGCGCCCGAGGGCGAGCTCGCCGTTCTTCATCGACGGGCCGTCGGCGATGACGGCGCCCTTCGCCACCTTGTCGCCCTCGCGGACGACGGGCCTCTGGTTGAGGCAGGTGCGCTCGTTGAGGCCGTAGTACTTCCGGAGGCGGTAGATCTTGTCGCCCACGACGATCTCCGTCGCGGTGGCGCGCTTGACGACGCCGCCCTCCTCCGCCCGCACGAGCATGTCCGAGTTCTCGGCGACCCACCGCTCCATCCCCGTCGCCACGATGGGCGGCTCGGTGCGGATGAGCGGGACGGCCTGCCGCTGCATGTTCGAGCCCATGAGGGCGCGGTTCGCGTCGTCGTGCTCGAGGAACGGGATGAGGGCCGCGGAGACGCCGACGATCTGGGAGGGCGACACGTCGAGGTACTGGATCTTGTCCGTCTCCACGTACTGGAACTCGCCGTTGACGCGCGCGATGACGCGGGCCTCGGGGAGCTTGCCCCCCTTCTCGAGCTCGATGTCGGCCGGGCCCATGACCTTGTCGACCTCCTCGTCGGCGCGCAGGAAGACGACCTTCTCGGACATCTTGCCGTTCTTCACTTCGAAGTAGGGCGCCGTGAGGAAGCCGTAGTCGTCCACGCTCGCGAAGATCGCGAGCGATGAGATGAGGCCGATGTTCGTGCCTTCGGGCGTCTCGATCGGGCAGACGCGGCCGTAGTGGCTGATGTGGACGTCGCGGACCTCGAAGCCCGCGCGCTTCCGGTTCAGGCCGCCCGGGCCGAGGGCCGACAGCCGGCGCTCGTGCGTCAGCTGGGAGAGCGGGTTGGTCTGGTCGATGACCTGGGAGAGCTCGCTGCGGCCGAAGAAGTACTCGATCGCGCTCGAGACCGTCTTCGAGTTGATCAGGTTCTTGGGCGACAGCGTCTCCTGCGCCTGCATGTTGAGCCGCTCGACGATGGAGCGCTTCAGGCGGAGGAAGCCCTTGCGGATCTCCTCGCCCGCGAGCTCGTCGATCGTGCGGACCCGCCGGTTGCCCAAGTGGTCGATGTCGTCGGGGACGCCCTCGCCCTTCCGCATCTTCATGATGTACTTGATCGAGTTGACGACGTCCTCCTTCTGGACCGTCATCTCCGTCTCGGGGATGTTCATCCCGAACTTGCGGTTGAGGCGGAAGCGGCCGACGCGCCCCAGCCGGTAGCGCTGGGCGTCGAAGAACCGCTCGTAGAAGAGCTGGCGCGCCTTGTCCGTCGTCTGGGGGGTGCCGGGCCGCAGGCGCGAGTAGATGCGGAGGAGCGCCTCCTCGTGCGAGTGGGTCTCGTCCTCCTCGATCGTGTTGAGGATGAGCGAGTCGTCGAGGTGGGCGATGATGTCGAGGGACTTCACGCCGGCGTCCTGGAGGACCTGGAGCATCCCCTTCGGGAACCGCTGGCCGCTCTGGATGAGCTTCTCGTTCTTGCGGGGATCGGCGACGTCCTTGACGACGACCTTGCCGATGAGCTCCTCCTCGCGGGCCGTGGAGAGCTTGATCTCCAGCGTCTCGTGGAAGGCGCGGAGGATGTCCTCGTTCGTCGAGAACTCAGGGGAGCAGGCCCGGAGGAACGTGGTGGCCGGGATCTTGCCGCCCTGGTCGATGCGGATGGAGACGCCGTCCTTCTTCGTCACGGCGATCTCGATCCACGAGCCCCGCTCGGGGACGATCCAGCAGGAGTGCATCTTGCGGTCGCCGACGCGCTCCTCCATGAAGTCGATGCCCGGCGAGCGGTGGAGCTGGTTGACGATGACGCGCTCGGCGCCGTTCACGATGAAGGCGCCGCCGCCGATCATGAGGGGGATCTCCCCGAGGTAGACCTCCTCCTCGATCGGGTTCTGGGGCTTCACGAGGCGCAGGCGCACCTTGAGCGGGGCGCCGTACGTGAGGCGGAGCATGCGGCACTCGTCCGAGCTGTACCGCGGCTGTCCGATCTCGTAGCTCACGTACTCCAGCGAGATGCTCCCGTCGTAGTTCTTGATCGGGAAGGTCTCGCGGAGGATGGACTCCAGCCCGAGGTTCTCCCGCCGGTCGGGCGCGAGGGCCGCCTGGAGGAACCGCACGTAGGCGCGGACCTGCAGGTCGGTCAGGGAGGGGATCGGGAAGCTCTCCTTGAACCGGCCGAACTGGATCGTTTCGACCATGAAATTCTCCGGCTAGGTCGTCGCGGCCAAAAACGGAACACCGCCTCCCGCTCCGGCGCGGCGGCGGTGGCCCGGGGTCCTCGGGCTACTTGATTTCGACTTCGGCCCCGGCGTCCTTCAGCTCCTTGGCGAGCTTGTCCGCCTCGGCCTTGGGAAGGCCCGTCTTGACCGGGGATCCGCCCTTCTCGACGAGGTCCTTCGCCTCCTTGAGGCCGAGACTCGTCGCGCCGCGGACCACCTTGATGACGTTGATCTTGTTCGGCCCGGCGCTCTTGAGCACGACGTCGAACGCCGTCTGCTCCTCCTTGGGAGCCGCCGCCGCGCCCGCCGGGGCCGCCGCGACCATGACGCCGCCGCCCGCCGCCGCCTTCACGCCGAACTTCTCCTCGAAGGCCTTCACCGCCGTCGAGACCCACAACAGGTTCTGCTTCGCCATGAACTCGTTGTGGAACTGGATGCGCTCCTCATCGGAGAGCTTGCACACGTCGTCGACCAGACCCTGCACGTTCGCCATCGCTTCCTCCAGCGCCACTAAAGTGGGTGAATCCCGTTACTTGCCCGTTTCCTTGTCGGCGAGCGCCTGCAGCGTCCCCGCGTACCGGCGCACCGCCTCGTTGAGCGTGCTGACATACCTCTGGGCCGCCGCCAGGAGCGTCCCGGCGTAGGTCGACAGGAGCTGCTCGCGGCCCGGCAGCTTCGAGAGCGACGCGAGGTCGGCCGGCGTGAGGGGCTTCCCCTCCATCATCCCGGCGCGGACCGTCGCCTTCTCCGCCTTCTCGCGGAAGGCGGTGAGCTTCTTCGCGATCACCACGGGGTCGGGCCCCACCACGAGGGCGTTCATCCCCGTCAGGTGCTTCTGGAGGTCCTTGAGCCCGAGCTTCTCGAACGCGTGGTGCGCGACCGAGTTCTTCAGGACGGACATCCGGACCTTGCCCTCGCGGAGGTCCCGGCGGAGCTCGACCGTCTGGTTCGCCGTCAGCCCCTGGGTGTTCAGGAGGACGAAGTTCTTCTGGTGCTCGTACTTCTTCACGAGCTCGTCCACCATCCGTCTCCGCAGCGCCTTGGACATGGCTGTATGCTCCCTACGCCTCGATCGCCAGGCGGATCCCCGGGCCCATGGACGGGCTGACCGTGGCGCCCGCCATGTAGTGCCCCTTGACCGTCGCCGGCTTCAGCGACCGGATGTGGTCGATGAACGCCTCGATGTTCGCCTTCAGGTCCCCCTCGCTGAACGAGACCTTGCCGACGGCGGCCTGGACGTTGCCGCCCGCGTCGGCGCGGAACTCGATCTTGCCCGCCTTGAACTCCCGCACGGCGGTCCGGATGTCCTCGGTGACCGTCCCCGACTTGGGCGAGGGCATCTTGCCCTGCGGGCCGAGGATCTTGCCGAGCTTCGCGATCACCTTCATCGTGCGCGGCATCGCGAGGGCGACGTCGAAGTCGAGCCAGCCGCCCTCGATCTTCTTCGCGAGGTCCTCCATGCCGACCTCGTCCGCGCCGAGCTCCTGCGCGAGCCGGGCCTCGTCGCCGTCGGCGAAGACGATCACCTTGCGCGACTTGCCGATACCCTTGGGCAGGGCGAGCGAGCCGCGGATCGCCTGCTCGCTCTTCTTCGGATCGATGCCGAGCTTGATCGCGATGTCGACCGTGGCGTCGAACTTGGTCGAGGCCATGGTCTTGATCAGCGCGACCGCCTCGTCGACGGAGTACTTCTTCCGCGCGTCGAGGCGCTCCGCCTCTTTCTTGTACCGCTTGCCGTGAGGTCTCATGTTTCCTAGCCTTCGACTTTGATTCCCATGTTGCGCGCCGTGCCCTCGATGATCCGGATCGCGGCCTCCATCGTGGGCGCGTTGAGGTCCTTCATCTTGACCTTGGCGATTTCCTCGAGGTGGGCGCGGGTCACCGACCCGACCTTCTCCTTGTTCGGGGTGCCGCTCCCCTTCACGACGTTCGCGTGCTTCTTCAGCAGGACGCTCGCGGGCGGCGTCTTGTACATGATCTCGAACGTGCGGTCCTTGAAGACCGTCACGATGCAGGGCACGGTGAGCCCCGCCTCCTTGCGCGTCGCGTCGTTGAACCGCTTCACGAACTCGCCGATGTTGACCCCGTGCTGGCCGAGCGCGGGCCCGACCGGCGGCGCCGGCGTCGCCTGCCCGCCGGGGCACTGGATCTTGATCTTCACCATCACTTCTTTTTTGGGCGGCATTCGTTCTCGCTCTGGCTCGAAGCTTGAAGCTCGAAGCTGGAAGCTCTCCTAAGTCTTCTCCACCTGCCAATATTCCAGGTCGACCTTCGTCGCGCGGCCGAAGATCGTGATCGTCACGCTGACGAGCCCCTTCTGGGGGTTGATCTCCTCGACGATCCCGTCGAAGTTCTCGAAGGCGCCTTCCTTGATCCGGACGCTGTCGCCCTTGGCGAAGTCGATCTTGATCTTGGGGCGGTCCTCCTGGTCGTCCATCTGGGCCGCCTTCATCTTCGCCACCTCGTGCTCCGCCATCGGGATGGGCTCCTTGAGGCCGAGGAAGTCGCCGATGCCCGGCGTCTCCCGCACGAGGAACCACGAGTCCTTGTTGATCGCCATCTCGATCATGATGTAGCCCGGGTAGAGCTTCTTGTCGCGGACCGTCTTCCGGCCGCTCCGGATCTCCGTCACCTTCTCCATGGGCACGATGACGTCCGTGATCGACTCGGCGAGCCCGGCGGAGGCGACGCGGCGCTTCAGCGCCTCGGCGACCTGCTCCTCGCGGCCGCTCTGCACCCGCACGACGTACCACTTCTTGTCCGTTGTCTCGGTCATCAGAATCCGATTTTCATCCTCTGCAGCAGCGCGGACAACCCGTAGTCCGTCAGGTACAGGAAGAACGACAAGAACGCCACGAGGACCAGGACGACCAGCGTCGAGCCGACCCATTCCCGGCGGGTCGGCCACGAGACCCGCTTCATCTCGCCCTGGGTGTCCACCAGGAAATCGGCCGATTTCGGCCGGTTCGCGAACAGGTGGTACGCCGTCACGGACGCCAGGAAGAACGCCGCGGCCGGAAAAAAGATCGGACGCAGCGTGAACGCCTGGCCGAACACCGGCCACGACTTCCAGATCCCGCCGAGATTGCCGTACCAGCCGCTCGACAGCCCCGGCAGCCGGTGCAACGAGACGGCGCCGAAAAGCGCCATGACGCCGACGCCGGCGTAGGCCACCAGGCGCGCCCAGCGCCCCTGCCCCGGCTTCTGGTACGCGAGCCGCGGGGCGAGCCTCTTCTGCACGAACCACGCGAGCGCGGCGAACACCGCCGCCGCCGCGAACAGCTGGATGTTGACGAACCGGTTGCCCTGGATCAGCTCGCGCGTCAGGAACATGTCCGCGGGCGGGAGGAAATACACCGTTCCCGCGACGCAAAACGCCCCCGCGTGGGCCGTGAAGAGCCAGAGCCGGTCCAGGAGCGGACTCGAGGTCGGGACCGCCGCGGACTCCGGCCGGGGACCCGGCTCGGGCCGTTCGACATCCCGATCGTCCATCAATTCTTTCCCGCCGGCCATGCTCCGCTCCGCGCACGTCCCGAACCGGTGGCAGGACCGGTGGGACTCGAACCCACAACCCCCGGTTTTGGAGACCGGTAGTCTACCAGTTGACCTACGGTCCTATCCGCCGCGCCCGGGTGGCGTTACTTCTTCCGCTCCTTGTGCGGCACCCGCTTGCGGCACCTGGGACAGAATTTCTTCAGCTCCAGCTTCGCCTGGCTCTTGCTGTCCTTCGTCGTGCGGTAGTACCGCGTCCCGCACTCCGTGCACTCCAGGAAGATCGGCTCCCGAGCCATGCGTCACCTTACTTGAGGATCTTCGTCACGACGCCGGAGCCCACGGTCTTGCCGCCTTCGCGGATGGCGAAGCGCAGGTTGTTGTCCATGGCGATCGGGCTGATCAGGTTCACCTTCACCTGGGCGTTGTCCCCGGGCATCACCATCTCGGTGCCCGGCATGAGCTCGACCGCGCCCGTCACGTCCGTCGTCCGGAAGTAGAACTGGGGCCGGTAGCCCTTGAAGAAGGGCGTGCTCCGGCCGCCCTCGTCCTTCGAGAGGGCGTAGATCTGCGCCTCGAAGTCCATGTGGGGCGTGATCGAGCCCGGCTTCGCGATCACCATGCCGCGCTCCAGCTGCTCCTTGTCGATGCCGCGGAGGAGGACGCCGACGTTGTCGCCCGCCTGGCCCGACTCGAGCTCCTTCTGGAACGCCTCGACGCCCGTGATGACGCTCTTGAGGGGCTCCTTGTTGAACCCGACGATCTCGACCTCGTCGCCGATCTTGCAGACGCCGCGCTCGATGCGGCCGGTGCCGACCGTGCCGCGGCCCTTGATGGAGAAGACGTCCTCGATCTGCATGAGGAAGGGCTTGTCCATCTCGCGCGGCGGGAGCGGGATGTGCTCGTCGAGCGCCGCCATGAGCTTCTTGACCGGCTCCATCGCCTTCGCGTCGCTGGGATGCTGCATCGCGGCGAGCGCGTTGCCCCGGATGATCGGTGTCTTGTCGCCGGGGAATCCGTTCTTGGTCAGGAGGTCGCGGATCTCCATCTCGACCAGGTCGAGCAGCTCGGGGTCGTCGACGAGGTCGACCTTGTTGAGGAAGACCACCATCGAGGGGACCTGCACCTGGCGGGCGAGGAGGACGTGCTCCTTCGTCTGGGGCATCGGGCCGTCGGCCGCGCTGACGACGAGGATGGCGCCGTCCATCTGCGCGGCGCCGGTGATCATGTTCTTGATGTAGTCGACGTGGCCGGGGCAGTCGATGTGGGCGTAGTGGCGCTTGTCCGACTCGTACTCCACGTGCGAGATCGCGATGGTGATGATCTTGGAGGGATCGCGCCGGCCGTCCTTCTCGGAGGCCTTGGCGATCTCGTCGTACGAGCGGACCTTGCTGCGCCCCAGGGCGGCGCTGACGGCGGTGAGGGCCGCGGTCAGCGTCGTCTTGCCATGGTCGATGTGACCGATGGTTCCGACGTTGACGTGCGGCTTGGTCCGCTGAAACTTTTCCTTAGCCATTGCGCGGGTCCCTCCAGAATTGATCGCTGTCCTCGAATCGTTCCGTGTCCGTCGCGGCACCCGCCCCGTCGCCCCGAAGGAAAGCTGGCGATGGGGCTTGAACCCACGACCTCCCCCTTACCAAGGGGGTGCTCTACCGCTGAGCTACGCCAGCACGCCCGGCGAGCCCCCGGAGATCCGTATCCGCACTCCGGGATGCAGAGACGATGGAGACCTCCGCTGGGTATTGATTGCGAAACAGGTCGGTTCGACCGGAAGAAAATCCCCCGGAACTCCTCAACCCGAGGGGTCCAAATATAGCAAGCCTTGTGCCAGTGTCAACCCAAAAACTGAATTGCCGGGGGGTTTGGACAGTTTTCAGGCCTCCGACTTCAGACCTCCGAAGCAGTGGTCCGCTGTCCGTTCTTCGGTGTCATCGCTTGCTCGTCCGATTACGTTCAAGCGGGCGACGGGACTCGAACCCGCAACGTCCAGCTTGGAAGGCTGGAGCTCTGCCATTGAGCTACGCCCGCGGAAGACGTCTGCCGTTTACCGTTTGCCGTATCGTTCGCCGTTCACCGTCTGCCGATCGGACGGCGGACGGTCAATGGCTGACGTTTGGTGGGCAGGGAGGGATTTGAACCCCCGAAGGCCGAAGCCAACAGATTTACAGTCTGTCCCCTTTGGCCGCTTGGGTACCTGCCCTTGTTGCGCAGAAGACTTTTCGAATTACCGAGTTTGAGACGAGCGCCGCTTCCAGCTTCCAGATCCCATCTCCCTGTCCTCGGCGAGGGGAGGCGGACTCCGTACGATTCACGTTGAGAGCTGGGGATGGGACTTGCACCCACAACCGCCGGTTTACAAAACCGGTGCTCTCCTCTTGAGCTACCCCAGCACGAGCGCGCCGATTGTATTCGTCCCCGTTCGGCCCGGTCAAGGTGCGACCGGGCCGTACACGAGATGTCCGCGCGACGAGCCCGGCGACACCACGACCGCCGCCGGCGGCGCCTCAACCATCGACCCGTTCGCCGCGCGCCAGGCCTCGATCGCCCGCGCGACTTCCACGCGCCGCCACGCTCCCCTTCCCTCCGCCACGTCGGCGATCGCCGCCTCGCCCATCGCGTCCCGGCGGTACCAGCCCCAGACGCGACCGAATTTGAATCGCGCGTAGTGGCGATTTTCCCGGACGCATCCGTCGCGTCGACGGCGCGCGTCCAGCGCTCTCTGCTCACGCGCCAGGCGGACCACGCGCTCCGCTCGATCGCGGAGCCGCGCGCTCGAATCCCCGCCGAAGTATGCCTTGAGGAACCGGAGCCGGTCCGCGCGCGATGCCGGAATCATCCGGTCGATCTTCGCCAGCGACCGCAGCCGGTCCGCCTCCGACGGCGGCCGCCCCACCGTCACCTTTTCGAAGTCGATGAGTCGGAGATCCGGATCGTCGGCCCGACGCGCGAGCACGTTCGTCGGATTGAAGTCGTACTGCGCGACGCCGGCGTCGTGCACGCGGCGCGCCCACCGGCCGTACTCCTCGATCAGCTTCCGCCGGCGGCGCGACGTCGCGAGGAGAATGTCCAGGCGCACCCGGTCGGACGCCTTCTCGATGATGACGCAGCTCTCCGCCTTCCGGTCGCCGACGGCGACGAAGGGGAGCGTCGAGATGCCTCGATCGAGGACGCCGAGAAGCGCCTGGAGCTCCCGGGCCGCGCGCGATCCGAAGAGCGCCGCCCTCAGGGATTGCAGCGCGCCCCGCCGCTTGTAGATTTTCACGAGGAACTCGCGCCCGTCGACGCGGACCTCGACCGTCCGCTTGATCTTCAGGTCCTTGATCGGCCGGCCGGCCCGCAGGAGATCCTCGAACCGCGAGAAGGCGCCCGACTCGAACGCGGCGCGCCATTCGTCCGCCACGCGCCATCGCCACCCGTCCGCGGTGACGCCGTGGTACTTAGGCATTTCCCATGTCCCGAGTCGGAGCTTTGATTCTCGCGAGTTGCCGATGCTCCAATTCCACCGTGGTCCCTTTACCGAAGGTGGTGATCACTACGCTTACGATCCTTGGATCGATCTTCTTGACGACCCCCTCGAAATCCTCAAAGGCGCCTTCCGTAACTCGGACGTTGTCCCCCACCCGCAATTTGCGCGGGATGGATACGCGCCGGTCGAGCCCGAGCCGCCGGGGGCAGAGGAGAATCTGCCAGCCAAGGACCGCGAGCGATTCGGAAAACCGTCGGCGCGGCCGCTCCCACAGGCCAAACGTCACGAGCGTCACGGCGCCCCACACCGCCGATTCGAGCAGCGACTTCACCGGCGAGAGGATCCGAAGCGCGACGTGCTGGACCGGATGGTGCTTCCGAAAATAGGCGAAGCGGGAACGGGCCTGCTCGATCTTCGCCCGCACGCGGACTCCGCGCCGGGTCCGGCCCTGGAGGTGGACGATCTGGACGCCCGGATGGACCATCACCTTCCACCCCTGGGCGCGCGCCCGGAGGCAGAAGTCGGTCTCCTCATAAAGGTAGAAGAAGGTCTCGTCGAAGCCGCCCAGCCGCTCCCCGGCCTCGCGCCGGAGGACGAAGCAGGCCCCGACCAGGTTGTCGACTTCGAACGGTTCCGACCGCGCCTGGAGGCGGCTCGGATAGGCACCCGGACGGAGCCGCCTCAGGAGGCTCTTGTTGAAGAGCTCCGTCGCCAGTCCGGGCTCGACATCGAACGAGTGCTGGATGCGGCCGTCTTCGTGAAGAAGTTGCGGCCCGACGACGGCGCAAGCGGGCGTGCGGTCGAGGAAATCGACGAGGGCGCGGAGGGAGTCCGCCGGAAGCCGGGTGTCGTTGTTGACGAGCGCGAGGATCCGGCCCGACGCCTCGCGCATCCCCTGGTTCGCGGCAGGCCCGTACCCGCGATTCTCCCCGTTGCGGATCACGCGCACCGCAGGGTAAGCCTTCGCCGCGGCGTCGGCGGTCCCGTCGGTCGATCCGTTGTCGACGAGGATGATCTCGTGCGAGAGCGTCCCCGCGGCCGCCGCGACCGTCGAGAGGCAGTCCAACGTCATGTCGCGGCCGTTGAGGGAGACGAGGATGACCGACAGGTCCATGAGGAAGGATTGTATCGGAAGTCCGGCGAGGGCGGGAGCGCGCCTCCGGTGCGGGGACGCCAATTGGTAGAATCCAAGGAGATGCGATGGAGCGGCCTTGCGCTTGTCTTGCTCCTGATCGCGGCCTCGCCGCCCCAGGATACGACCTTCTTCTTCGACGGCCCGGACGGCGCCGGCGATGACGCGCTCCAGCGCGCCGCCCGCGCCGTCGTCGCGCGCTGCGAGGCTTCCTCGATCAAGGGCCTCACCTTCACGCTGGTGAAGGTCGAAGGATCGCGCGACAAGCGGCTCCGATTCACGGGCCCCGCCGGATTCACTCCGTCGATGCGCGAAACCGTCCGATACCTCGCCTCGATCGCCTGCTCCAAGGTCGAATTGAGGTTCATCAACTGGCTGGGCCAGGCCGAGGCCCAGAAATACCGACCGCAGGATCCGGCGCCGAAGGGATCCTCCTGGGCGCGCTTCTATTGCTGGACCACGACGAACGCGCCGGTCGCACGGTTGATCCGCGACGCGGGGACGGAGACGCTTCTCCTGAAGGACAAGCCGATCATCGACGCCGGAGGAAAGTACACGGTCCTTCACCACAATGGCGGCGATTACGGTGGAGAGAAGCTCGACGCCGGGGTCTACCTCGAATTCACGCCGGAGGTGACGAAGTCGCTGAAGGACGGCATCATCAAGAACCCGGACGACCCCAAGAAGACGATGCTCCCCGTGGTCCTCTTCATCGACGGGATCAAGGTGCCCTCGGAGTCGGGAATGATGCGGTGGATCTCGAAAGTCGACAGGGAATCCAAGAAGGGTCCCCTGTGCGCCGTGTGGAACGTCGAATACGTCTCCGACGCCACCGTCCTGCCCCTACTACTAAGAATCCCCATGCCCTTCTCCCTCAAGCCCGTCGAATGAAGCCTCGGCGCTTCCGACCGATATCCGGGAACTCGGGACGAATCGGCCTCGTCTGATAGAATGACATGCCTATGAACCGCATCGTGCGGCGCCCCTTCGGCTTCCCCGGGAAGCTCCTGCTCATGGTCCTGCTATCTATAGTGGGCGGTTTCCTGTGGGCCATGGCCGACTCGGGCCGCACTTTCTCGGACGTGGCCAAGATCATCAGTTCCGAGCCCGGGCCCGAGACGGTCACGACGGTGCCCCCACCCGCGCCGCCGCGCGGCGTTCCAGTCCCGCCCGGAGTTCCACCCATTGTTGGCCGGCCCCCCGCTCCCCCCGCGCCGCCGCCCGGACCCACTTCGTACACCGTCGAAAAAATGGCGGCGCTCTTCGACGAGGTCGACGGCCATCTCCGCCAGGGCCGGATCAAGGAGGCGCGCGAGCTCTTCCGCCGGCAGAACTCCAGCCTCGTGCCCGCGGCCCAGATGGAACGGTACCGCCGGGTCGAGGAGGAGATCGGCCGCTATCACCAGCTCCTCTCGCTCACGATCCACGGCGCCGCGATCGACCTCCCCCAGATGGCGGAGCTCGATCTCAAGAGCGGGGGCACGCTGGTCGTCAAGAATCTCCAGGAGAGCGAGACCGAGTACCGTTTCGAAACCCTTTCGGGCATCCGCTCCCGCGTCGCCAAGGGCTCGGTGACGGGCCTCCGGAAGTACGAGAAGGAGCGCGCGGGGATTCTTGTCGACGAGGAACTGGAGCGGCAGGCCTCCTACCGCGGCATCCGCGTCGCGAAGGAGAAGACGGCCTCGACCACCGTCTGGAAGTTCATCGATGGACCGCAGGGGCCGGTTTCCGGCTACATCTATTTCCAGCTCGCCGACTTCTGCGCGCGGAACGGGCGGAACTCCCGGCTCGTCCCGCTCTTCGCGGAGGGGCTGAAGCGCGACCCGAACCTGCCCACCACGGTCTTCGAGAAGAAGGCGGAGCAGTTCGTCGACGTCTTCCTCTACTTCATCTCGGTCCGGGCGAAGGAAGATGCGCGCGCCGCGTACGAGCACCTCACCAAGACCTATCGCACGAGCAAGGCCTTCCGCGACCGGGTGGAGACCGACCGCGACGTGCGCGAGGCGTACGCCGACCTCTTCGACACCGCGATGGCGGAAGCTCCCAAGAACCCGCCCCCCTCGACGCCCGAACCGCCCGCCCCGGCCCCGCCGCCGGCGCCCGCGCCCGATCCCCCGCCCCCCCCCCCCCCCCCCCCCCCCCCCCCCCC
>Ga0075433_10002305_pt1 | contig 14535 bp, 16 predicted proteins | sample RhiMethybrSRZTD2_FD_75299 | JGI IMG/M metagenome (GOLD analysis project Ga0075433, IMG submission 75299) | Populus rhizosphere microbial communities from Tennessee, USA - Rhizosphere MetaG P. TD hybrid SRZTD2 | ecosystem: Host-associated > Plants > Roots > Rhizosphere > Soil | place: USA... | reverse complement strand
TGAGCAGCCCCCTGTAGGCATTCACCGGCTGCGCTTTCCAACCTGGCAGTATGGTCAGCGCATAAAAAGATCACCGCGATCTTTATGGTCTTCCTTCCACTGCCACATTTCACCTTCACCCAATCGCATTTGTCCGATTTGTACGATGGGTCTTTTCGCCTGGACACGATGCCCTCGAGCCCGGCTTTTGCTCTGCGCAGGAGAGGGGAGAAAGATCGGCGTCAGAACCTCACAGAAGTCTTCTCGATCAGTCAAAAAAACGACTTGCGACCGTGTGTCACTGAGACGATCATGTGGTCGCAACGACTGCCACATCTCATGCTGATTGCTTTGCCCGCGTCCTGAAATTGAGCGTGGCGCGAAATCTGGGGAGAAAAGAGCATGAACGGCAGACTGCGCTTTGCGCTCGCATGCGCCCTATGCGCTCTACTCACGCTTAGGAGCGGTCTTTCCAGTCCGGCAGCTGGCCAGACCAAGCCGGAAGGCGAAATGCGATGGGCGCTCTACGTTACGTTGCCGCCTGTCTGGTTCGATCCGGGCGAGGTTTCGGGACAGTTGACACCCTTCTGGATCCTCTACGCGCTTCACGATGCGCTCGTGAAGCCAATGCCCGGAAATATGCTGAGCCCCAGTTTAGCGGAATCATGGACCGTCAGCGGCGACCAGCGGGTCTATGAGTTCAAGCTGCGCGAGGGGCTCAAGTTCCACAACGACGACCTTTTTACCGCCGAGGACGTGAAATTCAGCTTCTACCGCGCCAAGGGTTCCAAGATACTCCGCGACAAAGTCAAGGAGGTGCTCGCGGTCGAGCCAGCTCGCGTGCGGTTCGTCCTGCATGAGCCTTGGCCAGACTTCATAACCTTCTACGGTACCATCCTGTCGGGGGCCGGCTGGATCGTACCCAAGACCTATGTTGAGCGGGTGGGTGACGAGGGCTTCAGGAAGGCACCTGTCGGGCTCGGACCCTACAAGTTCATCAGCTATACGCCCGGCATCGAACTGGTGATGGAGGCGAATGAAAACTACTGGCGAAAAACGCCGTCAGTGAAGCGGCTGGTCTTCAAGACCGTACCGGAAAGCACGACACGGCTGGCCATGTTGAAGCGGGGGGAGGTCGATATCGCCTACTTGCTCGAAGGTCCACAGGCAGAGGAGGTCAAGCGGGATCCAAACCTCAAGCTAGCGTTCTCTGGCGGCATCGCTATTTTTTACCTGGATTTCTTGGACCAGTGGGACCCAAAATCGCCGTGGCATGATCGGCGCGTCCGTCTAGCCGCGAACTACGCAATCGACCGGCAGGCGCTGAGCGACGCCGAGACGCTGGGGGCGTCAAAACCCACCGGGAACCACGTGCCGCAGACGTTCGAGTTCGCGCTACCTATTGATCCTTACCCGTACGATCCGGCGAAGGCGAAGCAACTTCTTGCCGAAGCGGGCTACCCGAACGGCTTCGACGCCGGCGAGCTGCATCAGCTGCCCCCGTACTTCAGCCTGGGCGAGGCTATTGTCGGATATCTCCAGGCGGTGGGAATCCGGACCAAGATGCGGGTCACAGAGCGCGCCACCTTCATGGCTCTTATTCCCTCGAAAAAGGCCAAGGGCCTCTGCGTCTGCTCGACGGCACTCTACGGCAACGCGGCATCGAGGCTGTCGGAGGTGATCCCCAGCGACGGAGCCTGGGCGTATGGCGGCTATGCCGATATCGACGCGCTCTTCAAGCAGCAAGCCGTGGAGACCGATCGGCAGAAAAGGGAGGCGATGTTGCACGACATCCAGCGGCTCGTACACGAGCGCGTCAGGTACGGTCCAATCTTCCAATACGTGTGGCCCAGCGGCGTGGGTCGGCGCGTGGCCGAGCCTGCGTTGATGCTGATCGACCCCTACCCGTGGTCGGCGCCGCTGGAAGAGGTGCGCCTGAATAAAAATTGACGCAGTCAAAGTAACCCCGGCGGCGCGCGACGCGCAACGCATACGGCCCCCATCCGATTGGCGATTGAGGCTCAATCGCGGGTCTCTTGCTCACCGCTACTTCGGCTGTCATCAGCGATCAGAAGCAAGGTGGCTGGCGCATAATCAGTCCCCAGCGGGCAAGTACTTTCGTATCTTGGCGAGTAGTAGGCGCGGACTGAAGGGCTTGGCGACGTAAGCGTCGCAGCCAGCCGCGCGGGCCTTGGCCTCGTCCCCGCTTAGGGCGTAGGAGGTTACGGCAATGACAGGGATGGAGCGGAGCTCAGCGTTGCTTTTGATTCGTCGCGTGGCTTCATACCCGTCTATGATGGGCAGTTGAACGTCCATGAGAATCAGATCTGGCCGTTGGCTCTGCGCAAGGGCGACCCCCTCCTCGCCATTCGTAGCTTCTATGAGGTCGTAACCCGATTTGCTGAGGAGGTCGCGCAAGATGGCGCGGTTGTCCTCTTGGTCTTCGACAATCAGAACACGCTTGCTCACCCTGCATCCCCACTTTGCTCCGCACGAATAGGCAGCTCGAAGTGGAATGTTGATCCCTTGCCCAATTGAGATTCCACCCAAATTCGCCCGCCGTGCAACTCAACAATGCGCTTGGCAATCGCGAGGCCGAGCCCGGTACCGCCCTTCCTTTTAGTATTGGATAGTATTGGAACTATCCACCTGATGAAATTCGCGGAACAACCGGCCTAGTTCCGCATCTGGGATGCCTGGCCCCGTATCGGCAACGGCGACAAAAAACCAATCATTGGCGACTTGGGCTGCAATACAAACTTTGCCAGAGTCCGTGAATTTTATCGCATTGCCAACGAGATTCAGGAGCACCTGGGCAATGCGCCGCTCGTCGCCTCGACCAAGCGGCATATCGTCGGACACTTCGATGTTGAGGCGGAGCTTCTTGGCGGCTGCTAGGGATTCTGTCGCCGCCACTACCATTTCGATGACATTTTTCATCGAATAGTAGTCGGCACTGAGGACCAATTGTCCCGCCGCGATTTTTGACAGATCGAGCACGTCGTTGATTAGCCCAAGCAGGTGTTTGCCGTTGGCTTGAACCCGCCCAGTTCACGCCAACAAGGGAGAAAGTTTCGTAGTTCGCGGCAGGTCGCGCGCAGCGGAGCGGAAACAATCGAAGCCATCAATTGCATGCGCTTGACTGGCGCCGTCATTCGATCACCTCATCAGCGCACGCGAGCAACGCTGGCGGAATTGTAATCCCCAAGGCCTTAACCGTCTTGCGGTTGATCACGAGCTCAATTTTGGTTGGCTGCTGTACAGGCAAATCTGCCGGGTTTTCTCCTTTCAATATGCATCCCTCATACCATGCTGCGCGTCGGAACGGATCGATTGACTCTGCTCCATAGGATGCTAGCCCACCTATCACTGCGAAAATATCTGAAAGGATAAGCAGCAGAAACACCGTGCTTGGCGATGGCAGAGACGATGAGCTTGCGACGCGCTCCTGTAAAAGCATCAGTGCCACTTTCCGACTCGTGCAGCGCAGCGAAATACCATCCTATTCGATAAGCTCGTCAGCGCGAGCGAGCAGTGTCGCGGGAATAGTCAGGCCAAGCCCCTTCGCGGTCTTGAGATTGATGGCGAGCTCGAACTTTGTCGGTGCCTGTACCGGCAGATCATTCGGCTTCTCTCCGTTCAAGATTCGATCAACGTACGAAGCCGAATGCCGAACAATTTCAGCAGTATCAGGCCCATAGGAGATCAGTGCGCCTTCCGAAACGAACTGCCGAAAACCGTAGACCGCAGGGAGTCGATGTCGTTCCGACAATTCCATGATTAACCGACGGCGATTGTTGATGAATGCATCCGGCGCGGCGATCAGACCGCCGCCAGATTCGCTCGCGAACGCGGCGATGACTTTTTCAGTCTCCCCATTATCGTGCACGGGAGATGCGGAAAGCTCGACGCCAAGCAGTGCCGGCGCACCACCGAGCTCGTGCAGAAAGGCAGGATAAAAAGGTGTGCTACGGGGATTAAATATGAGGGTCACGCGTCTAACGCCGGGAGCAATCTGCTTAAGCATCTCAAGCCATTTCCCGACTAATGGAAAATCGATGAAGCTGAATCCGGTAATATTGCCGCCCGGCCGAGCCAGGCTGGTCACGAGGCCCTGTCCGACTGGATCATTGACGAGGTTGAACACGACCGGGATGGTGTCCGTTGCCTGCTTCAGCGCGGCAGTGATCGGCGTGCCGCTTCCGACGAGTAGGTCCGGTGCCGAACGCACCAGCTCCGTCGCGTAGGCTTGGATTTGAACGAAATCTCCACCCGAATATCGATGCTCGATTAGGATGTTGCGGTTCTCTGTCCAGCCGAGCACCTCGAGCCCCTGCCGAAAAGCGATGACGCGGGCCACTACTTCGGGATCGCCCTCGGCATATGGGTGCAGGAATGCGATGCGACGCATGCGCTCGCCAGGCACACCCGCCGCTAAGGGCTGCGCGGCTGCCGCACTCGCTAACAAAGTCATGAACTCGCGCCGTTTCAATCTATCAAATCGCATTTGGTCTCTCGGCAGCCGGGTCGGATCGCAGGATGTTGAATTGTCGTCGGCCCCGCACGCCTCGCGCCCAAAGGACCGCTGCACCGCATAAACGCCTGGCAGGTCGTACGCCGGGCGGGCAAAGACCGCTGGCGTGCAACCACACGTTTCGAAGGGAGTATCACGGCCTGCCCGGGGCGCGCGCAAGAAGCCGCGCCACCTGGCGCATCTGCCTCCACTGGACGTGAGCTGCACGCAGGCAATCGAACCGTCCGGTCAGTTGCGGTTCCGATCGACCTGCTCGTAGAAGATCTTGGCGTCGAACGCTTTGGCGGTGCCGACGGCACCGGCGATCACTAACAGAGCAACAAATGCGGAGGTAATGGTCTTCATGGCTATCTCTCCTTTGGTCCAAGTTGAGAGTTCGTTACGGCGAACTCATGGTGAATCTTAGCGAATTGACCTTTCCGCGCCCATCTTCGGAATTGGTAAGATTTCGCACGACCTTTCCGCGCCAGGAAAACGCTAGGCATCGGCCTCGGCCTTGCCAGGAGTCTATTTGGCGGGACGGTTGGTAGGTCGTCGGCTGGGTGTCGCAAACGGTCGAGAGCGAATGCAGCAAGCTGGAGGCCATTCCGTGAAGCAATCGAAGGGCGCCAGTGACGTCCGCAAAGGACACCTTGTTGCCTACCTTCGCGTTTCCGCCAACGATCTGAAGCTCCGACACCCAGCTCGCCAAGATCAAGGCGCTCGGCGATGTCGACCGCGTTTTAAGGCGAGCGGCATCAAACGTGACCGGCCGGTCCTGGGCGGATTGCCTCGCCCATCTGCGTGAAGGCGATACTTTGGTTGTCACCAGGGCCGACCGCATTGCACGCTCGGCGGCTCACCTGCTGACCACGGTGCAGGAAACTGAAGCAAAAGGGCGTGTCGGTCCGCTTCCTGGATCAGCCCGAGCTGAACACCGAAGGCAAGTATGCCGACTTCCTGTTGACCGTGCTTGCGGCCGTCGCCCAGCTCGAGCGCGACATCATGGATGAGAAACGAAGCGACGGCATTGCAGCCGCGCGCCAAGGGCGTCAAATTCGGCCGCCCACGGCTAGTCAACGACAAGCTGGTGACAGAGGCGCTGGCGCTGAAGGAGAGCGGCATCACCATGTCCGATATCGCGCGCCGACCGAAGCTCCGGCGTCTCGACGACCTACAGGTTGCTGGCTGAGGCGCAAGAGTAGGGTGTCACTCACCCTTCCTGTTCAGTCCGGCTTATCGAGCAAGCTCACGTGCGCCAGCGTCACCCGCCGCTTGCCCCCGCGCGAGCGCAGGGAGATTTGGTTGCTCGCCGTCGGATGCTTTGTGGCGTTTCCCGGCATCCGCGCCTGCGGTTGTAGTCGAACCAAACGGCAATTTGCCGCTTGATCGCGTGGCTCACGTCGTCATCTCGGCTGTTGGCATTGTTGCTCATTCTCAGCTCCTAACGACCATACCCACCCCGACTAGTGCAATTCCTGCTCATGCTCACCATTCGGCGCCGGCAGCACGCGACGCGCAATCTCACTGCCAAGTGTGCGCCACTGGCGTTCTCTTTGAACAGCTCGGGCCAACTGCTCACTCACTCCGAATGTCCGATCTAGTCGCGGTTGGCTTACGCTACAAGTTCTGACGACATTGGCAGCTTTTCCATCAACCGTCGCTGCCCGCCCCCCGCACCACCTTTCGGCGCCTGATTGCACCACTGCCTACTCTTTTATGTTGCCCCCACGCTGATTGCGGTGGTGGCATGCACGGCGCCGGCAGCAACGGCATCATCCGGTTGGCGATCAAGTGGGTCTCGGGCGCATCCAATTCACCCTTATATTTCCAGCGGCCGTTACGATGACCGATGCCAGTGCTCGATCTGTCAGGGCCGGCGTCCGCGTGCTGGTCCGGCTTCCTTGTCCGCACTCGGCTTTGTCCTGAAGTCCACGGCAAGGTGGCTGAGCTCCATCCAATCAATTCATCGGTTCCTGCCGTCCCGATTGGCTGTGTTCGGAGTGCTGGGGTTCGGAAAAGCGCTGGATGCGGAAAGGCTCGATTGGCACATTGGTGGCGCCCGTTGTGATCAGCTCCGCCATCAGGGCGCCGACACCGGGGCCAAGCTGGAAGCCATGGGCAGAAAAGCCGAATTGATGGAAGATCCCCTCCGAGGTGTGGCTCGGACCGATGACGGGAATGTCGTCAGGCATGCGAGCTTCGATGCCAGCCCAGGCACGAACGATGGTGCTGCCTGCCATGATCGGGAACAGCTCCGCCACGGTGCCGGTGCTTTCGCTGAGCTTGTGCCAATCGAGCTCGGTGCGATTTTCGTTGCGAAAGGGACGCCCAAGATGGCCGCCCCCGATCAAGACCGTACCATTAGCGAACTGCTTGAAGGAGAGCTTGCGACCTCTCAATATGACCACTGGTGTAACGAAGGATGGCATTGGCGCGGTGATCATCAGCATGGGCGCGATCACTTGCAATGGCACCGGCTCTCCGACCTGTGCGGTGATGTGATCGGCCCAGGCCCCCGCCGCATTAACGACGTTCGCTGCTTCGAAGCTGCCGTGCGTGGTCTCGAGCCGCCAGGCCCGGCCCTGGCGTCGCAGATTGATGACCGATACTCCCTCCAGAAAGCGCGCCCCGAGGGCAATGGCCTTGCGGCGAAAGGCCTGAGTGGTGCGAAAGGGATTGGCAGCCCCGTCACGCCGCGAAACAATGCCGCCGACGCAATGCTCGGCGGCGGCGGGAACGATGTGCCGCAACTGCGTGCGATCGAGCAATTCTTCGTGCCTAAACCCGCGCAGGCGTAGGTCATCTACCCGAGTTCGGAAGCCATCGAGTTCCGTCTCGCTCTCGGCGATCAGCACCTGGCCGTGTGCCTCGAACCCACAATCGTCGTCGACGATATCGCGGATGCGCTCCCAGATTTCCATTGACGCGACCGACAGGGGCACTTCCGCGAGGTGACGGGCGAGCTGCCGGACACCGCCCGCGTTCACCCCCGAGGCATGGCGGCCGGCATAGTCCTTCTCGATCACCAGCGCCTTGACGCCGCGCAAGGCCAAATGCAGCGCGGTGGAACAGCCGTGAATGCCGGCGCCAATGACGATCGCATCCGCCGTATGAGTCATTGTCGGACCACCGCCGACACCGCTGCATCGCCCTGGGGTAGGCTCGCCAATTCGGCCAGCGTAATCGGCTTCACAGGTGGACGCAGACGGTAATAGCCAACGGCTTGCGGGGCCACGCGCCGCTCGGCAGCCATCAACTCGGTAACGGTGAGGCCGCACAGGCGCCCCTGGCATGGGCCCATGCCGCAGCGCAGGAAGGACTTGAGCTGGTTGGGGCCCTCGCAGCCGATCCTTACGGCATGGCGGATCTGGCCGGCTGTGACCTCCTCGCAGCGGCAAACAATGACCGCATCATCCTCGGGTACACGAAATTGAGCGGCGGGCTGATACAACCTGTCGAGGAAGCCGCGTCCGAGCTGCCATCGGCGCAGCGACTGGCGCAGGCTCTGCTCGCTCGGCGCCTCGACGACGCGGCCGCCAGCAAGCTCGTTGACTATGCGCAGGCCAGCAAGGCGTCCACGCTGCTCCGCCGCCCAAGCACCGCAGATGCCGGCCCCGTCGCCGGCCACCGCAATACCCGGAATTGAGGTCGTCCCGAATTCGTCGGCGATCGGCCGCCAGCACAGCTGCAACGCATCCCAGCGATGTTCGACCCCGATCGACATCGCTAGGTTGACGTTCGGTGCCACACCCTGGTGGAGCAGCAGATTGTCGACCGGCAGCCGCATTTCGCGACCTCCCGCCTCAAATCGTACCGCCTGGATTTGGCCGTCGCCCAAGGCGGCAATGCGAGTGGCGCCACGCAGGATGCGGACCCGGCGCCGCACCCGGGACAACAGGGCCAATCCCTTGCTGAAGTAGGGCGATAACAGGAAACCGGGCGCGTAGGGCACAGCGCTCAGGAGATTGCGCCGTGGCGTGGTCTCCAGAATGGCATTGATGCTGGCGCCGGCGTCGAGCAGTTGTGCCGCGTATAGCCACAGCAATGGTCCCAACCCGGCGAGCACAACCGAGCCCCGAGGCACCAGCCCAGAGGATTTAAGAAGTGTCTGCGCCGCGCCGACCGTCATCACACCCGGCAACGTCCAGCCGGGGACGGGGAAAGGGCGCTCGAGCGCCCCGGTCGCCAGAACGATTCGGCGGGCAGACAGCAGCTGGGCGCTGCCGTTGCGCGAAATGCCGATCTCCAACTCGCGCGAAACGCTCCACACCATGGCGGTGCTGACAAGCTGTGCGCCGCTCCTTTCCAGCTCTCCCACCAGGTCGAGGCCGCGCCGATAGTCATCGCCAAGAACCGTCGTGGCGTGCAAAGGGGTTGTCGTGACGGCACGGTAGACTTGGCCGCCAGGGCTCGGGTTCTCATCGAGAACGATGGTCTCAAGACCGGCGCGGGCCGTGACAGCAGCGGCGGCAAGACCGGCGGGGCCGGCTCCGATTACGGCGACGTCATAACGGGTTTTGAGAGCGTTCGACATCAGGCGACGGGAGTTCGCTTGCCACGCTGCAACTCAACCCTCATGCCTTCGTGCACCGGGACGAGGCAACTTTGGCGGTTGCCAACGCCGTCAATGATGACAAGGCAATCGAAGCATACGCCCATCATGCAGTAAGGCGCACGCAACGCACCGCTAACGGCGCTGGTCCGGCAATGGTGAAAGCCAGCCGCCAGCAGCGCCGCAGCCACGCTGTCGCCAGGTCGTGCCTCAATGGGCTTGCCATCGATGCTCAGCGAAACGGACGTGTCGTCGACCGCAGGGAGCCTAGTGAACATCGATCCTCCTGGCGCTGAAGGCGCCGACGCTGTCGGCGTCGAGCCGGCCGCTGCTGATCATCGAGGCTAACGTAAATGCGTGATTGGCGGCGAGTGTAACGCCGGAGTGGCAGCACACGAGAAAGGCGCCGGGGCAAGTCTCGGACTGATCGTAGATCGGAAAGCCGTCGTGCGTCATCACACGGATTCCACTCCAGCTGCGTACCACGTTGAGGCGGGCGAGGATCGGGAACATGCGGATCGCACGCGCCGCCATCACGCTCATGACCGGCATCGTCACCTCGTCGGGGTCGATGCCGTCGAGCTGGCTGTCGCCGATCATGATCGTGCCCTCGTCGGTTTGGCGGAGGGTGACAATCGGGTGGCGCAAGAAGGGCTGCACGCGTTCCGTGACAATGATCTGCCCGCGGTTCGGCTTCATGGGTGCCACGAGGCCGACGAGCGGCGCAAGTTGCATCGAGGCGTTGCCGGCGGCAATGACAATCTTACCTGCGCGCAGCTCACGTTGGGCCGTACGCAACGCGAATTCGCCGGCGCTGTAGGCGATGTCCTCGACCTTGTGGCTTGCAAGGTAGCGCACGCCACGGTTGAAAAGGGCCGTCTGCAGGGCCTGGTGAAGGCGCAGCGAATTGCAATGGCCATCGAGCGGGCAGAAACTACCGCCGACAACGTCGCGTCCCAGCCCTGGCAGGCTCGACTCCAGTCGCTTGCGGTCGACGATCTCCGTGTCGTATGTGACGATGCCAGGCTGATTGTGCAACCGCTTCAGCTGCCGCGCACGCCTTTCCAGCTCCGCCTCCGAAAGCGCAAGATGGAAGCCGCCAGGGCGCTCGAAGCCGACATCGAGCCCGGTCTCCGACTTCAGCAGAGCCGCGAACTCCCCCCATGCGTTAGAGGAACGGATGCTCCAACCCGCATATTCGGGCAGGCCCAAACCCTTGCTTTGCACCCACACCAGCGCGAAATTGGCGCGGGAGGCGCGCACGGCTGCATCACCTTCGTCGAGCAAGACTACGCGTTGGCCGGCTCGGGCAAGACCAAACGACAGCGCCGAGCCGACCAGGCCACCGCCGATCACCGCCACATCAAACTCGGTCCTGGTCGCCTGTGGCGTCATGCGTCGTCCCTGCCTCGCCCGATCAGCAATCGATCGAGCCCATAGGTCCGGTCGAGCAGCACGAGCAGGATGGTGGTGAGGGTGATCACCACCGCGGAAACCGATGTCACCAGGGGATCGATGTTGTCCTGGATGTAGAGAAACATCCGCACGGGCAGCGTCTCGGTGCCGGGTGCGGCGATAAACACGGTCATCGTCACTTCATCGAAGCTCTGAATGAAGGCCAGTGCCCAGCCGCTCACCAGCCCGGGTGTGATCAGCGGCAAGGTGATGCGGCGGAACACCACCCACTCCGTGGCGCCGAGCGAAATCGCGGCGTGCTCGATGGCGCGATCCATCCCGACGGCGGAGGCTAGGGTCAATCGAAGCGCGAATGGGAATACGACGACGATATGCGCAAGGACCAGACCCAGAAAGGTGTTGCCGAGCCCAATCTGCGTGAAAAAGCGCAGAAAGGCGATGCCGAGCACGACATGAGGGATCATCAAAGGCGACATGAATAGCGCGGTGAGCGTTTGCCGCCCCTTGAACTCATGGCGGGCGATGGCGAGCGCGGCCGGCACCGACACGGTGAGCGCGATGGTCGAGGACACAAGTCCAAGCCAGATGCTTGCCCAGAAGGCCGTGATGAACTCGGGATAGCGCGCGATGGCTTTGAACCACCTGAGTGATAGGCCTTGCGTGGGAAAGGAGAGATAGCCCTCGGGTGTGAAGGCCACCGCGCAGACAATGACGATCGGCGCCAGCATGAACACCACGAATAGGCCGTGGAAAGCGAGCGCCAACGGGCCGTTGCGGCTCATCGGAATACCTCCGCGTAGCGCCGCTCCAGCAGGCGGTTGCAACCGACAATGATGGTGACGAGAGCCAGCAGCAGAAGCGTCGCGACGGCTGCCCCGAGAGGCCAGTTGAGGGTGTTCAGGAACTCGTCGTATGCCAGCGTCGCGGCCACCTTGAGGCGGCGACCACCAATGATCGCCGGCGTGGCGAAGGCACTAGCAGCCAGCGAAAATACGATGATGGCGCCGGACAGCACGCCGGGAAGGACCTGCGGCAGCACGATGCGGCGCAGAATCGTCGCCTGGCCGGCACCGAGCGAGGCGGCGGCGTTCTCAACCTGGGGATCCAGCCGTTGCAGCGCTGCCCAGACGGCGAGGACCATGAACGGCATCAGCACGTGCGTGAGCGCCACCACGACGCCGGTCTCCGTGAACATGAAGGGCAAAGGAGCGGAAATCATGCCCAGATTGATGAGGGCCTTGTTGATAACGCCGCTCGAACCGCCGAACAGGAGGGCCCAGCCCAGCGTGCGAGCCACTACCGAAATCAATAGCGGACCCAGCACGACAAGCAGGAACATGCCACGCCAAGGCGGGCGCATGCGGCTCAGAATGTAGGCCTCGGGCCCCCCAAGCACGGCGGTGAGAAGCGTCACCAGCAGCGCCACACGAAAGGTGCGCAGGAACATCTCGTGAAAGTAGCCGTCGCTCGCCACCTCCCGCCAGTTCTTCAGGATCAGAACCGGCTGGATACCCTTGTACTGTCCCCAGTCATGGAAGGAGAGCAGCACGGTCATTGCGATCGGAACCAAGACCACGCCGACGAACAGCAAGAAAGCCGGAAGGCTCAGCAGGTAAGGCACGACACGCGCCGGATCAGCGGTCGTTGCCGAACTCACCGATGCGATGTTGCGCCTTTTCATGTGCGCGCTTCGCCCGCCACCTTCAGCATCATGTCTTCACTCCGCCAGGTGAGGCGCACGGCGTCGCCCTCGGATGGCACCGCCTCTCCCGAGTTTTGTCGGATCACGATCATCAGTCCGGTCGGCGTATCGACTTGATAGAGCCAATGGTTGCCTTGAAAAATGCGCGTCTTGACGACACCCGAAACGGCATTGCGCTGTGCGGCAGGCGCAAACAGGATCTTCTCCGGACGGATGCTGGCGGTAGTTGGACCGGCCGTAGTGGCCGCCGGCCAGCGCCCATCACCGATCTGGACACCGTCAGCGTCGGCGCGCACCTGCAGGATGTTCGTGCGCCCAAGGAAATTTGCCACGAACGCGGTCGCAGGGCGCTCGTAGGCCTCGTGCGGTGGCGCGATTTGCTCGGCGCGGCCTTGGTTCATGACCACGATTCGGTCGGCCAATGCCATCGCCTCCGATTGATCGTGCGTGACGAGAAGTGTGGTTGTGCCAACGGTACGCTGAATCTGACGCAGCTCGATTTGCATATCCTCGCGCAGCTTGGCATCGAGATTGGACAGCGGTTCATCGAGCAGCAGGATGCGTGGTTGAATGACCAAGGCCCTGGCAAGGGCCACCCGTTGCTGCTGGCCGCCCGACATGCGCCTGGGAAAGCGATCGGCAAGGGCGGCGAGACCGACAAGGGCCAGGGTCTGTTGCACTCGCCGGTCGCGTTCGGCCCTGGCGATGCCTTGCATCTCAAGACCGAATGCCACGTTTTCGGCGGCGGTCATGTGCGGGAACAGCGCGTAGCTCTGGAAGACGATGCCAAGACCACGCTGGGCCGGCTTGACCGCCGTCAAGTCATTGCCCTCGAGCGCGATGGAGCCAGAGGTCGGGGGCTGGAAGCCCGCGATCATCTGCAGGGTCGTGGTCTTGCCGCAGCCCGATGGCCCGAGCAGAGCCACCAGCTCGCCCCTGCCGACGGTGAGCGAGAGCTGATCGACCGCAATCTGCTCGCCGAACGTCTTGCTGAGGCGGTCGAGGACGAGATACGTCATGGGCTGCGCCGTCGGACCACCGTTGCGGTTCCCCTTGGCCGACGCGCTCCGATCAGCGCTCCACCTCTCGGTTCCAGCGCTTGGTCCACTCCTCGCGATTGGCGTTGATGGCGTCCCAGTCGGGTGTGATGATGAGTTTTGCGCGCTCGCCGACCGGTGCCATTTTCAGCTCGGCCATGTTGACGTCGACGTTCTTGTTGACCGGACCGTTGCCCATCTCCTTCGCAAGGACTGTCTGAACATCGCTCGAGATCATGGTCTTGATGAATTCGTGCGCCAATGCATTGACGCTGGCCTTTGCCACTGGACAGGCGGAAGCGAGCAAAATCGGCGCGCCCTCCTTGGGATAGATGAAGTCAACGGGGAAGCCGGTATTGGCGAAGGCCTGCACACGACCCGTGCCCCACACGGCGATCAGCGCTTGGCCCGACTGAAACAGCTCCGTCATCTTGCCCGGCGAGGGCTCGTACACCAGGACGTTGGGATTGACTTCGTCCTTCATAGCCCTGAACCCGGGCTCGATGCTTTTCTCACCACCACCGCCGATACGGGCGAACATCATCAGCGTATAAAGTCCATAGGTGTTGTTGATCGGCGGAATCACCAGCACCTTCCTGTACCTGGGGTCCTTGAGATCATTCCAGGAGCTTGGTATCGCCCAACCCTTGTCTTTGAATACCTTGGTGTTGATCATGAAGCCCGTACCGGTCTGGCCGACCGCAACCGCTTTATCATCCTTGAACTTGGCCGCCTCATAGAGCTCGTCCTTGGCAAGGCCTTCGATCTTGGCGCAGAAGCCTAGCTGGATCGCTTGGTACATCGGGCCGTCATCGACGATGGCGACGTCGATCACCTGGTTGGCCTTCTGCGCCTGTAGCTTGGCCAGCGTGTCCGTCGAGTTGCCGGCGACGTATTCGATTTTGACCGCGTGCTTGGCCTCAAAATCTGGAATGACAAACTTGCGCAAGGTCTGCTCCCAGGAGCCACCGTAGGCCGCAACGGTCAGCGTCTTCTGTTGGGCCCGAGCGGGTGTTGCGCCGAGGATTAGCAGGGCAGCGACGGCAGCAATCGCTGGAAAAGCACGGTTTTGCATCAATTTCTCCTCGGCAGACCTGTGCGATGCTGGTCCTCGGCGCGCCCCAACCCACCGCCTCGCTGCGAGCGTCCATTGCTGCAAGCCTAGCATTTGGCAACCGGAAACGCACCCCAGTCGGCCGTACGCAGACCGAATGGATGCCACGACGGACCCGGGCCACGCCACAAGGCGCGGCGGTGGATGGCTCGCTACATGCCAGTGGCAAGCTGGCCGGGAGACGACGTAGGCGCGCGCCAAAGCTTGCGCGGCGGAGAG
>Ga0075433_10002301_pt1 | contig 14554 bp, 14 predicted proteins | sample RhiMethybrSRZTD2_FD_75299 | JGI IMG/M metagenome (GOLD analysis project Ga0075433, IMG submission 75299) | Populus rhizosphere microbial communities from Tennessee, USA - Rhizosphere MetaG P. TD hybrid SRZTD2 | ecosystem: Host-associated > Plants > Roots > Rhizosphere > Soil | place: USA... | reverse complement strand
CCAGGGGCATCGGCAGACCCTACGCCCCTCGTCGGCGAGATCCCGCATCGGGGAGCTCGCTACCCCAGCTCTACCGGCCGGTGGGGCTCGACTTCGACTCAGGCCCTTGGCGCCACGCCTCGACTGCCTCCATCACGATCTGCTCCACCTCTTCGCCGCTCCGATCGTTCGTCCTCAGCCACTGCTGGATTGCCCAAGCCTTGGGGTTTCCGGTCGACGCTCGGCCTACGAGGCAGCGAGAGCCGTGGGATGCTTCAGGGACGCCTCACATCCGGTCGAGCTTTCGGTCGATCCGAGCGAGCCGGCTGTCGGCTGCGCGCCAGCTCGTCGTGAGGAGATCAACTAGGAGAGCGAGATCCTCGACCCGCTCGCTTCTCGCTCGAGCGAGTTCGCGCTTCATTCCATCGAGGTCCCGGGCCACTTCGTTGAACCGAGCGTCTATGACCGTCATGCGATCGGCGAGTGAGTGGATGCCGAGAGGATCAGAAGCGCGGTCGAGCGTCTCTGGACCCTCGAGCTCGTCCACGACATCACCGACCGCCTCGAGCAACTCCGCTCGAGCTCGTCCGAGCGCATCAGCTGGCACGTTCCGCGTCCCATTGTCGTCAACGACCTCGCCAACGACGGCTCGTGGCTCCGGTGTACGCGAGCGCGGCGCCTCGCTACCTGCGACGGTCTCGGGGCGTGGTAGGCGACTGTATCCGTAGGCGTCCATCACGGATATGACGCGGGCGGTGATGTCCTTGCCTACGTCGTCTCGGTTGAGCACGCGCAGAACGCTTTCCACGGAGACATCCGCGGCACGTGCGATCTCCGCGACGGTCGTCATCTCACGGTGTTGCGATTGGCGCGGCTTTGGTCGAGTGATGCGCGAGAGGTCCACGACGCCTCACCTATCCGCGACTCCAATGGATCGGCCGACTCTGCTGCTCTCACCGGGCGATCGATTCGTTCGAGCGCCGCAACCGGGTCGTACTCCTCACGATCGGTTTCGTCACGTGCAGCTGGATACTCGCTCTCGGCGTCGAGGCGTTGACGCTGGGTGTCCGCAGCGCGAACGATCTCATTCGCACGCTCACGGGCCTTCTTGAGGGTCAGCTCTGCCTCCCGACGCGTTTCGCGCTCGAGCGTCTCAACGGCACGATCGAACCGAACGAGCATCGACGCGGCTCGGGCGGTGCGTTGGGGGAGCGGCCGCGCGCGAGCGGGAAGGAGTTGCATCGGCTCTTCCTGCTCGAGCTGCGAGGCGAACATGGCGATCTGTTCCATCAGCGCCTTCTCCCGTGTCTCGAGTCGCGCAACGCGTTCACGCTGCTCGAGTAGCACCTCCTGATCTTCGCCCTGCGCCGCCCGAGCGTCGGCGAGCTCTTCGCGCAAGCTGCCGGCCTCATCCAACAGCACCGACCGCTCTTGTTCGTATCGCGCGATTTCTGCTTCGAGATCGACGATATGGCGGTCGCGGGAGCTCAATTGTTCTCTGAGGGCGTCGAGCTCGCTCCGAAAGCGCAACTCACGCCGTTCCTGCTCGCGCCGGAGGTTCTGCATTTCCTCCGCAAGAGCGCCGTACTTGATACGCACGGCCTCGTAACTCTCGGCGACGCCTGCGAGGAGCTCCTCCGTCTTGTCGCGGTCGTAGCCACGAAGCCGGCGCTTCAGGGTCACATTGCGCAGGTCGGTTGGTGTGATCTCACGCATCAGCGGCGGCCACCCCCGAGATGTCTAGAGATCCGCAGAGACGAAGCTCGGGAGTCCTCGGAACGATCCCATCTGAGCCCACGGCAGTCAACTCTTCGCCGGTTCGACTCCGGCCCTCGGAGCGGCGACGACTCCCTGGCGATCATGCGCCCGCCGGCTTTCACTGGTAGCGGGAACTTGTTGCCGTGAAATGTCGATGACTATGCAGGGATTCAACGTGCGCCAGTCAGAGCGAGCGGTCCGACGACGAGGTTGCGCGGGTTCGTTAAGCCGACCGGCTTTCCGACGGATGGCCCGCAGCCGCCGACCCTGCCGCCGGAGGATGGGTTCCTCATAATCCCTCCACCGGCCTAACGCGAGATGTCCGCGCGGGCGGGGTCGACCGTTATCGAGGTCGACGGCAGCCACTCGATTTACGTGTCGAAGCCGGAAGCCGTTGCCGACCTCGTCGAGAAGGGTGCGTCCGAAGTCGCATCACCGCCGATGGCCGTTAGAAGAACTTGAACGACATCGTCACCGCGAGTTCGCGTTTCACGACGCGGTTGCGCTCATCGCCCGCGTCTCGCTCCAGTCGAGGATGAGCTTGCGTTCCGCGAAGTACCAGCGCCCGTCGCGCTTGGTGAAAGTGTCGAGGTATCGGAGGGAAGCGATCATGATCTTGCGGGTACCGTCTTCGGTGTAAAGGTGGTGGGCGATCGTGTAGCTCTCGCCGGCTGCTCGGTCACCGTCGAGCGTGATCGAGCTCTGGCCGTTGAAGTGCGTCGTGACCTCGTACCGGTTCAAGTCTTCGAACACCGGGGTGAGCGCTTCTCGTCCCCGTAGGACGTAGGTGGGCTCGCTGCCTTCGCCGTCCATGTAGACCGTGAAGACCGTGTTGTCGGTGAAGAGCGCCTTCTGACCTTCGGCGTCGCGCCGGTCGGCGCAGTGCGCGTAGGCGTCAAACAGCTCGCGCAACGCGAGCCGGTCTGCGGCTTCGGTCGGGCTGGGCTCGGCGTGGTCAGTCACGATTGCTCTCGTATTCGGACGCAAACAGGTAGCCCACTGCAAGGCTCCGATACGGCCTCCAGCGGTCCGACACCAGGGCGACTTCGTCTTCGTTCGGAAGGTGGTCGAAGTCGTACGCTCGCTGAATCGCGCGGCGCAGCGCGAGGTCGCCGGAGAGAAAGACGTCGGGGCGGTCGAGCGCCACGAGCAGGAACCCGCGCGCGGTCCACGGCCCGATTCCGGGCACCTCGGTCAGCGTTGCCTCGACTTCTTCGTCGCTCATACGCGCAAGCGCCTGGTCGCTCAGGCGTCCGTCGACGAACCTTTCCGCGAGGGCGCGCAACGTCTGGCCCTTTCGAACCGAGAAGCCGCTGTCTCGCAGCACCTGCGGATCGGCGGCGAGCAGCTCGGCCGGCGAGGGCATCTGACCTCCGAACCGCTCCCGTAGATGCGAGATGATCGCCCGGGTCGAGGCGACGGAGAGCTGTTGGCCTGCGACCTGGAACACGAGCGTTCCGAACGCATCGAGCGGAGGCAGCTCGTCCATCCAAGCCCGGGGGCGGAAGTCCGGTCGCGCGTCGATCAGTCGCGCGAGCACCGGATCCGCAGTGCGCAGGAACTCCCGCGCCTCGGGATCGGCAAGGGCGGCCCGCTTGCGGGAAGTGGCCTGAACGACGCGCTCGGTCACCAAACCTTCATACCACCGTCGGCATGTCGAGTGGGAGGCACTTCCTGCTTCGCAGCCTTGAGCCGGTTCGTCAAGTTTGAGCTGTCAAGAGCGTGTGCAAACGGCTATTCGTCGTCGCGTTCGCTGACCACCTCGAAGAGGTTCGCCAGCAACAACTCGCGGACCCGCGCCGAGTCGGCGACGCTCACGCGCTCAGCAGTCGCTCGTTGAGCACGATCTCGCCTACGCCCTCCGCCGTTTCGGCGCGCGCCCAGTCACGCTGGAGCTCGGCTGCGAAAGAAACCCAGCCGATGGGCACGCCGCCTGCCTGAACGACCCGCTCCAGGCCGGCGCGATGCGCCTCGACGGAGGTGCCGCCGATCGCGTCGACGACGGGATAGACCTCGAAACCCTCCCGCAGCGCGTCGAGGGCATGGAACGCCATGCAGATCTCGGTCCAGAGACCGCAGGAGATCAGCTTGCGCCGGCCGGTGGCGCGTACGGCAGCGACGAAGTCGGCGTCCTCCCAGGCGTTGGTGCTCGTCCGGTCTATGGGAGGGTCGTCTGCGAGCAGTTCCGCCAGCTCGGGGACGGTCGGCTGTCCGCGTCCGGTTGCGACGTTGATCGTCGAATGAACGACCGGGACGTCGAACAGCTTCGCGATCTTCACGGTCGAGACGATGTTCTCGAGCAGGAGCTCGCGATCGATCGACTGAACCTGGGCGAACTGGAAGGGCTGGTAGTCGACCACCGCCATCACCGTGTTCTGAGGCGTCAGCAGGTGGTCGGCAACCGGGTCGCGGACAGGGAGGCTGGCCATCAGGGATGCACCTGGGCCCCGTAGCCGAGGTCGAGGCGGATCGACTGCATCACCTGGAACGCCACGTCCTCCGTGAACACGTCGGCTGCGGCGAGCACGCCGGTGTATTTCTCGATGACCGGCGCGGCTGTCGTCGCGGCGCACTCATCGAGGTAGCCCTTCAATGCTGCCCAGAAGTTCTCGCCGTACTTCACGAAGTACGGAGTCGGGTCGACCGTGTCGATCGCCTTGCGTGAGCTGTCGGCGAGGTCGGCCATGTACCGCTGGTGGAGGGACAGATCCTCCCGCGTGCCGAGCCGGCCCATATGGCCGCCGATGAAGTGCCTCCACGAGTAGGCGAGTGCGTTCGCGGGAGCCTCGATGTAGCCGGGAATGTCCTCGCTCAGATTGGACTGGTAGATCGGGACCCAGCCCGGATTGACGATGTCGACGAGCATCAGCGTGTCGTGGTCGGGCAGGTGGATGAGAATGTTGTCGGGCGAGTGATTCGGACCGTGGAAGGCCAGGTCGATCCGCTCGCCGCCGATCTCGAGGCTGCGATTGTCCTGGAACGTCTCGTCGTTCGGCGGCCGAGCCGGATCGTCGTCGCGCAGCAGGAGCTTGCGAGTCTCCTCGTGCCCGATCCGTGTGACGTTCTTGTCGAACAGCGACGCCGCGCCGACATGATCGGAGTGGTGGTGCGAGTAGATGAGGTACTCGACCTTGTTCGTGACGCCGTTGTCCGCCGCGATCTCATCGACCGCGCGCTGGATGTTGTTGCCGAGCGTCGGCGGAGCGTCGAGCACGACGACTCCGTCTGAGGTCGTCAGGAATGCACACATGTACGTCCCGTCGGTGACGTAGTAGAGGTTTCGCTCCACTCGGCCGACGTAGTAGCCCTGCTCGTTGAGGGCCGGCCCGGCTGCCTCGCGCGGGATCGGCGCGTAGTCGGGCATGGTGGCCGTGTCCGTTGCGCTCATGCCTTCACTCCTTCGCTTGCGATGGTTGCCCGAGCCGCATCGCGATCGAGGACACGTCCCTGGAGATCTCCGTCGGGGCCTTCGATTCGACCAGCATCGGAGAGACCTCCCACCTTCAACGGCTCAAAACCGGCCGTCGTGATGAGGCGCCTTGCCGTCGCCTCCGCGGCATCGTCGTCGGTGGCATAGAAGAGAACGGTTCGCGGCTCGTTGTTTGCCGCGGTCGCGAGCTGGTCGGCGCCGAGAGTGCCGAACGCCTTCACGTAGTGCGCGCTCGCCGGGAGCAGGCCGGCCACGACGGAGCCGGACGATTCTCCTTCCGGCAGCGTCCGGATCATCTGCCCGCTCTCGTCGAAGCCGATCGGGTTCGAGGGATCGACGACGATCTTGTTCTCGAGTAGACCGCGATGCTTCGCGATCAGCTCCTTGGCCGTGTCGAGCCAGACGGCGAAGACGACCACGTCCGCGGTGGCAATCGCGTAGTCCACCGAGTTACTGCGAGCGAGCGTTTCGAGTTCCTGCGCGAGCGCTTCCGCGTGCGATTCGTCCTTCGCGGCCAGGACGACGGGCTCGCCGCCGCCTACGAGGTACCGCGCAACCGTGCTGCCGAGGTTGCCGACACCGATGATTGCGGTTGTCATGGCGGTCATGGTCGCCGCCCGCGGCGACCGATCGAATCCAGGAAATCCTTAGTCGGTGACCTCGGTGGCATGCTGACGGGATCGTGGTGGGGACAGAGCCTCGTCAGCTTCTCGGCAGACAACGCGAGCAGGCGGTGCTCGGGCGGCTCCTGGAGGCGGCACGCGAGGGTCACGGCGGCGTCCTCGTGCTGCACGGCGACCCAGGGGTTGGCAAGACGGCATTGCTCGAGTACGCCCTCGACACAGCCAAGGACTTTCGCGTCGTCCGGACTTCGGGCGTCGAAGGGGAGACGGAGCTCGACTACGCGGCGCTCCAACAGCTCTGCTCGCCGCTGCTAGCGCTCATAGAGCGTCTTCCCGACCCTCAGCGTGACGCGCTGCGCGTCGCGTTCGGGCTGAGCCCGGGCCGCCCACCGAGCCCGTTCATGGTCGGTCTGGCCGTTCTCGGCCTTCTCTCCGAGGAGGCCGAGCAGCGGCCGCTCTTGTGCATCGTCGACGACGCGCAGTGGCTCGATGACGCATCCGACGCGGCGCTGGCGTTCGTTGCGCGTCGGCTGCTCGCGGAGAAGATCGCCCTCACGTTTGCGACTCGCAGCGTGGGAAGCCGCCTGCGCCGCTTTCCTGAGCTTCCCGTCGACCCGTTGGGCCGCCGGGATGCACGGACGCTCCTGGAGTCGATCCTCCCTGCTCGGCTGGACGCATCCGTGCTCGAGCGCATCGTCGCCGAGACCGGGGGCAATCCCCTTGCACTGCTCGAGCTCCCGCGCGGGCTGACTCCCGGCCAGCTCGCGGGCGGATTCGACCTACCCGCGGCGCTGTCGCTGTCAGCGGGGATCGAGGAGAGCTTCCGCCGGCGGCTCCAGCGGCTCCCACGCGACGCGCGTCAGCTCCTCCTGTTGGCCGCCGCTGAGCCGGTCGGTGACCCGGCGCTTCTCTGGCGTGCCGCGCACGAGCTCGGAGTCCGGGAGACAGCGAGGGGAGCCGTGGAGTCGGAAGGCTTGCTGACGCTGGACGGGGAGGTGGCGTTCCGTCATCCACTTGTTCGGTCAGCGGTCTACGGCGCAGCCGAACCGAACGAGCGGCGCGTCGCTCACCAGGCATTGGCGGACGCAACCGATCCGCAGATCGACCCCGACCGCCGCGCGTGGCACCGTGCACAGGCCACGTCGGCGCCCGACGAAGAGGTGGCCGTCGAGCTCGAGCAATCGGCGGCGCGCGCGCAGGCTCGTGGCGGATTCGCCGCCGCGGCCGCGTTCCTGGAGCGATCCGTGGCGCTGACCGTCGACCCGGCGCGCCGAGGTGCCCGGGCAATTCGCGCCGCCGACACCAAGCGGCTCATCGGTGCGCTGGACTCCGCACTTGGACTTGCCGCAGTCGCCGAACGCGGGCCGCTGGATGACCTGCAGCGCGCGCAGCTGGACGTCCTCCTGGGTCGAATCGCCTTTGCGGGCAATCGCGGCAACGACGCCTCGCCCCTGATGCTCAAGGCCGCCTCACGGCTCGAGCACGTCGACTTGAAGCTCGCACACGAGACGTACCTCGACGCGTGGATTGCTGCCCTGTTCGCCGGCCGGCTTGCCGTGGACGCGAACCTCCAGGTCGTGTCCGGTGCGGCACGAGCAGCCCCCCGCTCCAGTGAGGCCGTTCCGGTATCCGAGCTCTTGCTCGATGGCCTTGCCCGGCTGGTCACGGACGGGTGGGCATCCGGAACTGCCGTGCTGAAACAGGCGATCGAGGCATCCCGAGCCGACGACGCCGGTGTCGATGAGCAGCTGCGCTGGTCCTGGGTGGCCGGCGGAGCAGCCGGTGTCATCTGGGACTACGAGAACTGGGATGCACTCACTGCACGCGAAGAGCGGCTCGCCCGCGATACCGGCGCCTTGACGGTTCTCCCGATCACCCTGAGCATTCGAGCCGGCGTGCGCGCGATGGCGGGGGACCTGGCGGAGGCGAGCTTCCTTGTCGATCAGGTGCAGGTCGTGACGGATGCCTCCGACAACCGGCGTTTCTCCAACGCTGCCCTTGTCGTCGGGGCCTTCCGCGGGGACGAGAGCGAGGTGCGTCAGCTCACCGAGGCGATCACCAGAGACTCATCGGCCAGGGGCGAAGGCTTGGCTCTGGCCGTTGCGTCGTGGGCCACGGCCGTTCTCTCCAATGGACTGGGCCGCTACGAGGATGCCTTTGGCGCCGCGACGGACGCACTCGAGAATCCCAATGACCTCTGGTATTCGGGGTGGGCGATCGTCGAGCTGATCGAAGCGGCAAGCCGCACAGGACAGGCGGAGCAGGCGCAGCCCGCCCTGGAGGAGCTGATCGAGCGCACTAACGCGAGTGGGACCGAGTGGGCTCTCGCCATGCAGGCGAGGTGTCGCGCTCTGCTCGCCGGTGACGACGAAGCAGAAGCGCTCTACCGAGAGGCCGTCGAGCGGCTCTCGACGAGCCGGCTGCGGCTCGACTTCGCCCGCTCCCGGCTGCTCTATGGAGAGTGGCTCCGACGTCAGTCTCGTCGAGTGGACGCGCGCAACGAGCTGCGAGCGGCGTACGACCTGTTCACCGATGCCGGCATGAACGCGTTCGCCGAGAGGGCACGAATCGAGCTGCAGGCTACCGGCGAGCATGCTCGGAAACGTTCTGTCGACACGCTCGGACAACTGACACCGCAGGAGGAACAGGTTGCGCGCCTCGCGGCGGAAGGTCACACCAACAGAGAGATCGCGACGCAACTTTTCATCAGCCCGAGCACGGTCGAGTACCACTTGCACAAGGTCTTTCGCAAGCTCCGCGTGACATCACGGGCGCAGCTGGCACGTCGCATGCCCTAGCCGACCTGTCGACTACGGGTTTCCTGGATGCGAGTCGCTCTCGCTGACCCCACCATGACGCGGCATGGCCGAGACGAGTCAGTACAACCTCGACAAGCCGGCCGCCGCGGTGGCCGAATACCTCTCCCAGGGGCCTCCCCTCTACGAGTTGTCGGTCGCGGAGACACGCAAGGCGATCGACGCTGCACAGGCGGACGGGTCGGTTCCAATGCCCGCTGTCGAGGAGGACTGGGTCTCAATTCCCGCGGGCGTCGGCGACGTCCGGGCCTTGATCATCAAGCCGCGCAGTGCCGAGAAGCGGTTGCCCGCCGTGCTGTACATGCACGGAGGCGGCTGGATCTTTGGGAGCGTTCATAGTCACGGCCGCCTCGCCAGGGAGCTCGCAGTGGCAGCTGATGCCGCGGTCGTCTTCATCGACTACGCGCTCGCGCCCGAGGCCAGATACCCGGTGCAGATCGAGCAGTGCTATGCCGTGGCGCGATGGGTCACCGAGCAAGGCGAAAGCCACGGCCTCGACCCAGCGCGAATCGCCGTCGCGGGCGACTCCGCCGGAGGGAACATGGCGACGGTGCTTTGCATCCTGGCGAAGCAGCGCGGCGACGTGAGCTTCGTCCAGCAGTCGATGTACTACCCGATGACAGATGCGCTGACGAGCAAGAACAGCGAGAGTTATCGGCTGTTCAAGGACGGCCCGTACGGGACTGCCGCGACGATGGACTGGTTCTGGAGCACGTACCTTCCGGGGCAGGATGTTCGTCGTGAGAGCACCGTCTCCCCGCTGCGGGCAACGGTCGAGGAGCTCGCGGGACTGCCGCCCGCCCTGGTCATCGTCGACGAGAACGACGTCCTCCGCGACCAAGGCGAGGCGTATGCGGCCAAACTACGCGACGCCGACGTGCCGACGGCCTCCGTCCGTTTCAACGGGACGATGCACGACTTCATGATGCTCAACGCGCTTCGCGACACGGAGACCACCCGTGCCGCGATGGACTTGGCGGCATCGGTGTTCCGCCGAGCTTTCGCCTCCGGTTCTCCATAGCCGTCGACGCGAGACTGGGGCATTCATGGATGCGACAGACGGCTGGGCGTCGCAACGATGCCCGCGTGACCTCCTCGCACGCGACCGAAGCAGTCGGCACGGAGGACCGTCGCCGCTGGCTCGCACTCGCCGTGATCGTGACGGCGCAGTTCATGGTCGTGCTCGACATCTCGATCGTGAACGTGGCGTTGCCGTCGATCAAGACCGATCTTCATTTCTCGCAGGAGAGCTTGCAGTGGGTGATCACCGCGTATTCGATCTTCTTCGGCGGGTTTCTCCTCCTCGGCGGCCGGATCGCGGATCTGTTCGGACGCCGGCGCCTCTTCATGGCAGGGCTGCTTCTCTTCACCGTCAGTTCACTGCTCAACGGGCTCGCTTGGTCGGAAGGCTCGTTGATCGCATTCCGGTGCTTGCAGGGTCTCGGCGCCGCCATGATGTCGCCCGCTGCCCTGTCCATCTTGACGACAACCTTCGAGGAAGGTCGCGACCGCAATCGTGCGCTCGGGATCTGGGGGGCGGTGGCGGGAAGCGGCGGCGCCGTGGGCGTTCTGCTCGGCGGCATCTTGACCAGCGCGTTCAGTTGGCCGTGGATCTTCTACGTCAACGTACCCGTCGGGGCCGCAGTCCTCGCTGTCAGCCCGCTGCTCTTGCGCGAGAGCCGGGCGGACTTGCCCGATCGGTACTTCGACTTCGCCGGTGCGGCGACGATCACCTCCGGGCTGATGCTGCTGGTCTACGGGATGACTCGCGCCACGCAACACGGATGGGGCACACCCGCGACGATCGGTCTCTTGACCGCCTCCGCGGTTCTGATTGCTTCGTTCTTCCTGATCGAGTCGCGCACGAAGGCGCCTCTGCTGCCACTGCGCATCCTGCGGCTACGGACCCTCGCGGCGTCGAACCTGAGCGCCCTGATCGCGACCGCCGCCGTCTTCTCACAGTTCTTCCTGCTCACGCTCTACATGCAGCAGGTGCTGCACTACTCGGCGCTCAAGACCGGGGTCGCCTACATCGGGCTGACGGTGACGACCATCGCGCTTTCGGCGGTCGCGCAAGGGCTCGTGACCAGGTTCGGAGTCAAGCGCGTGTTGCCCGTCGGATTGGCGCTTTCGACGGTGGCCCTCGTGCTCTTCGCGCAACTGCCGGTTGACGGCCACTACTTCTGGGATCTGTTCCCAGGCTTCATCATCAGCGGGCTCGGGCTGGCCTTCGTCTTCATACCGATGTCGATCGGCGCACTCACGGGAGTCCGCCCCACGGATGCCGGCATCGCCTCGGGGCTGATCAACACGAGCCAGCAGATCGGCGGCGCGGTCGGCGTCGCCGCCGCAACCACGATCGCGACCACGTTCACGAGCCACTACGTGCACTCACATGCCGGGACCACGGCCTTCAGCGCACCGGCGCTCACCCACGGCTTCCAGATCGCCTTCTACGCCCTCGCTGCCACCGCCGCCGTTGGTGCCGTAATCGCGGCAGTGCTGATCGAACCGCAAGCGGCCCAGGCCGAGCCGGAGCCGGAAGCCGACGAGCGCCAGGTCGCGGTCGTTTCGCAACACACCCCGGTCTGCCGGACGCCGGGCGTCCTGGTGGGACCGCTCGAAGCCAACTGACGTCGTGCAAGCAACCGAAGGAGAAAAGCGATGACAAAGGACCTCGGCGTCTGGAAAGCGGAGGACTGCGCGCTCGTGCTGATCGACTACCAGCCCGCGATGGTCGAGGTGATCCGATCCGAGACCAACGCCGACATGGTCGAGCTTCATGCACGGCTCCTGGCGAAGACGGCACAGGCGTTCGACATGCCGATCGTGCTCTCGACGGTCGGCGTCAACCTGGGGTTCAACGGGCCTACGGTCCCCTCCATCGTCGAGGAGCTCGACGGCGTCGAGCCGATCGACAGGACGTCGATGAACGCGTTCGAGGACAAGGCCTTCAGCCAGGCGGTGGCTGCGACCGGGCGCGAGCGGCTGATCATCGGCGCCCTGCACACCGAGATCTGTCTCGCGTTCTCCACCGTGCAGGCGCTGAAGGACGGGTACGACGTGCTGTACGTCACCGACGCGGTCGGCGGCCGCTCGCAGGCCGCGCACAGGACGAGCATCGAGCGGCTTGCGCACGCCGGCGCCGTGCCGACTACCGCGCTGGCCGTCGTGACCGAGACGTTCCGCGACTGGGCCAGCCCACTCCGCGAACCGGCCCTCGGAGTCATCTACTGGTACTTCAACGAGGTCGGCAACCACACCGACCAGGTAGGCGTCGCCGAGGCGGAGAAGCAGGCCGCGGCGGCCTTCCTCGCCGGGGTTCAGTGACTTGTCGGGAAGACTGGCCGACAAGGTCTGCATCATCACCGGCACTGGCGGCAGCATGGGACGGGCGACCGCCCTGACCTTCGCCCGCGAAGGTGCACTGGTCGTCGGCTGCGACGTGGCGGTCGAGCCCGCGAAGGAGACGGCCGAGCTGGTCACAGCCTCCGGCGGCGAGATGGTGTCGCTCCAGCCCTGCGTCGTCAGCGACCCGGCCGACTGCGCGCGACTCGTCGAGCTGGCGCTGAGCCGGTTCGGCCGGATCGACGTGCTGTTCAACCTCGCCGGCAGGTCGCACTTCGGCCGGGTCGAGAGCGTGAGCGACGAGGAGTGGGACGCCGCCCGCCGAGACGAGGTCGACTTGGTCTTCTACCCGACGCGCGCGGCTTGGCCTCATCTGGTCGCCAGCGGCGGTGTGATCGTGAACATGGCCTCCCTGAACGGGCAGCTCAGCTTCAAGAGCCTCGCCTCGTTGTCGCACACGACGAACAAGGCGGCGATCATCGGGATGACGCGCCAGCTCGCGATGGAGGGAAGCGAGCACGGCATTCGCGTCAACTCGATCTCGCCGGGCCTGATCCAGAGTGGAGCGAATCGCGCCCATCTCGAGGACGGCGCAGGCGGGTTCGCGCGCGAGATGACGGAGAGGACGCTCCTCGGCCGCCTCGGTGAGCCGGACGACGTCGCGAACCTTGCGCTGTTCCTCGCTTCCGACGAGAGCTCGTACATCACGGGCGTCGACATCGTCATCGATGGTGGAATGAAGGTCTGGTGACGAGGAACCGCTCCGGTTTCTGGCCTGTCGCCTTCGCGTTCCTCGTCGTCATGGCGTTCGCAACGCTGCCAAGCCCGCTCTATGGGCTGTACAGGGAGCGCGACGGTCTCTCGGCGTTCACGATCACCATCGTCTACGCGATCTGGGCGGCGGGCACTATCGCGGCGCTGATCGCCGTCCCGTTCTTCGCCGAGCGTGTCGGGCGCCGTGGTGTGATGTTCACAGCGGTGGCGACAATGATGGTGGCAGCGGGCGTGCTCGCCGCATGGAAGGCTCTGCCGGGCCTGCTTACCGGACGATTGCTCACCGGTTTCGCGGTCGGGATGGCTGCCGGCACGGCGATCGCATATCTCATCGAGCTCCGCCTCCGTGCGGATCCGAATGCGCCGCCCGGACCTGCGCGGACGATCGGCACGTCGGTGAGCGTCGGTGCCCTCGGCATCGGCCCTCTCGTCGCCGGCTGCCTCGCCACCTGGGCGAGCCATCCCCTGACGCTGCCGTATCTCGTCTGGATCGGTCTGGGGGTGGTCGCACTGGTCGGTCTTACGGACGCGCCTGAGACTGGTGCCCCGGCGGCAACCCGAGCCCCGTTCTCAGTCAAGCTTCCCGTGCCGGCGGGCGCGGCGACGCTTGCTGCGTTCGCAGCGAACGGGCTCTTCGCCGGCCTCTCCGGGCTGATCCTCGCCATCACCTTCCAGCGCACCTCGCACGCACTGGCAGGGGCAACGCTGTTCATCGTCTTTACCGCCGGCGTGGTGTCGCAGCTCGCGACGGGAGGGCTGCGTCCGTCGCGTGTGTTCGCGCTCGGCACCATCTCTATGCTCGTGGGGCTCGTGCTCCTCGTGATAGCTGTGCGCCTCTCGACTCCGAGCCTTGCGCTGTTTCTCGTCAGCGGCGGCCTGATCGGAGCGGGGGCCGGCGCGGTCTACAAAGGGACTACCGGCCTCGTGCTGGACGGGACGGCTCCCGAGCACCGCGTCGCGATGACCGCGGAGCTGCTGATCGCGCTCTTCGTCGGGCTCTCGGTTCCGGTCATCGGGGCGGGAATCGCGCTCGACCAGGGCGCAAGCGTCCCGAACACCGTGCTCGGCTTCGCGATCCTGGTCGGTCTCGGTGTTGCCGCCGCCGGCTGGGGCCTGCTCGCCGGCCGCCCCAAGAGCTCGCCGCAGGCCGCATGATCTGCTTGTGACGGAAAAGCTCACGATCGTCGGCCTCGGCGGCTCGCTTGCGCAGACGTCGCGGAGCCTGGCCGCCTTGCGGATCGCACTCGACGGCGCCGCTGGAGCCGGAGCCGCGACAGAGCTCCTGGACCTGCGCGAGCTCGACCTGCCGATGTACAACCCGGACGACGAGCGGGACCCACCCCCCGCCGCCTCGACCTTGATCGAAGCATGCCACGACGCCGACGGGATGCTCTGGAGCAGCCCGATGTACCAGGGGACGATCTCGGGGGCCTTCAAGAACGCGCTCGACTGGCTGCACCCACTCGGCTCGCGCGAGCCGCCGTTCCTGCACGACGAGGTGATCGGCCTGATCAGCGCCGCGGGTGGAACCCAGGGGCTGCAGGCGATCAACACCATGGAGTTCGCGGTCCGAGCGTTGCGCGGATGGGCAGTCCCGTATGTGATCCCAGTCGCCTCCGCGTTTCGCGTCTTCGACCCCGACGGCCGGATCATCGATGAAGGGATCGAGTTGCAGCTCCGGACGTTGGGAGCCGAGGTCGTTCGTGTCGCCGCTCGCTTCGCTGACCACGCAACGCCGCAGCGCGCCAGGGAATGCGAAGAGGCCGTTGAGCGCGTCGCTGCCGCCGCCGTCTCGACGACGAGCCGCCCGTGAACTCGACGGCGCC
>Ga0075433_10002300_pt1 | contig 14556 bp, 14 predicted proteins | sample RhiMethybrSRZTD2_FD_75299 | JGI IMG/M metagenome (GOLD analysis project Ga0075433, IMG submission 75299) | Populus rhizosphere microbial communities from Tennessee, USA - Rhizosphere MetaG P. TD hybrid SRZTD2 | ecosystem: Host-associated > Plants > Roots > Rhizosphere > Soil | place: USA... | reverse complement strand
ATCCGTTCTACGGGCTCGACAACGTCATCCTCTCCCCGCACGTCTCCGGCTTCCTGCCGAGCTACGACGAGAAGTGCTCGGTGCTCTTCGCGGAGAACCTGCGTCGCTACCTCGCCGGGGAGCCGATGCTGAACCTGGTAGACCGGGTTCGCGGCTACTAGGCGCGACCTGGTCGAGGGTGCACTGGCGCGGCGCCTTGTCGGGGCGCCAGCGCAGGAAGCGGGTGGCGTGGCGGAAGCGGTCGCCCGTGAAGTGGTCGTAGCTCACCTCGACGACCAGCCGCGGCGCGAGCGGCTGCCACTCCCCCGAGCGCTCGGTGCTCCAGCGGCTGGGCCCGCCCGGCGCGCGGCCGATGAAGCCGGGCGGCGCGATCAGCGGCTCGAGCTTGGTCAGGAGCGCCTTCCGGGTGGCGGCGGGGAAGCCCGAGGTGAAGCCCACGTGGTGGAGCAGCCCGTCGCCGTCGTAGAGCCCGAGCAGCAGCGAGCCCACCACGCGCGAGCCCGCCGCGAAGCGAAAGCCGCCGACCACGCAGTCGGCGGTGCGGCGGCGCTTGACCTTCTGCATGCCGGTGCGCTCCCCGCTCTGATACGGCAGGTCGAGCCGCTTGGCCACGATGCCGTCGAGGGTGCCGCCGGCCAGGTCGAGCCAGGCGCGGGCCTGTCCCGCGTCCGGGGTGGCGGGCGAAAGCCGGATGTCGTCGCGGCCGCCGAGGTGCCGGGCCGCGAAGGCCTCGAGGAGCCGCCGCCGCTCGCGGAGGGGCCGCGCCACGAGCGAGTGGCCCGACGCATCGACCAGCAGGTCGAAGACGATGAGCACCGCGGGCCGCTCCCGGGCGAGCCGCTCGATCCGGCTCGCGGCGGGATGGATGCGCTGGAGCAGGTCGTCGAAGGAGAGGCGTCCGTCCACCGGCACCACGATCTCGCCGTCGAGCACGAAGGCGCGCGCGGCGAGCGAGCGCAGGTGCTCGACCACCTCCGGGAAGTAGCGGGCGAGCGGCTGCCCGCTCTTGGACTGCAGCTCGATCCGCTCCCCGTCCCGGAAGGCCAGGCAGCGGAAGCCGTCCCACTTGGGCTCGTACTGCCAGCCCGGACCGGTTGGTATCTCGTCGACGAGCCGCGCCTCCATCGGCGCGTAGGGCGGGCGGAGCGGCAGGCTCACAGGAGGCGCTCGAGCCGGTAGCGGCCCGCGCGGGCCAGGAGCGGCTTCCACAGATCGCCCAGGCGGGCCACGCGGGCGGCCATGTTGTCGATGCGGAAGTCCTCGATGCGGAAGCCGCGCTCGACCTCGCGCCACGTGACCGGCGCGGACACCGGCGCGCGCGGCCGCGGCCTCACCGAGTAGACCGAGGCCAGCGTGCGGCCCCACGCGTTCTGGTTGTAGTCGACCAGCACCCGCCCCACCGGGCGCTTCGCGATCCGGTACTCCGCGGTGATCAGGGCCGGCCGCGCCACCGCCAAGGCCTGCGCCACCGCCTTGGCCACGCCCCAGACCTGCTTCTGGGTCGGCCCCCGCACGATCGGCACGTAGACGTGGATGCCGCGGGAGCCGGTGGACTTGGGATAGCTCGGCATCTTCAGGTGGTCGAGCGCCTCCCGCAGCACGAGCGCGGTCCGGCGCACCTCCTCGAAGCCGGCGCCCTTCACCGGGTCGAGATCGAAGTGCAGGTAGTCGGGCCGGTCGGTATCGTCGCAGCGGGCGTACCAGGGGTTGAGGTCGATGCAACCCAGGTTGATCAGCCAGAGCAGGGAGGCGACGTCCTGGACCATCGGGAAGTCGATCACGCTCTTCGAGGCGTGCTCGATGGCGCACGTCTCGATCCACTCGGGGCGCGGCGAGGGCGCCCGCTTCATGAAGAAGAACGGCCCGCCCGCCCCGTTCGGGTAACGCTTCATCACCATCGCCCGGTCCGTGAGATGGGGGAGCAACACCGGCGCCAGGTCGAAGTAGTACTGGAGCAGGTCGCGCTTGGCGAGCCCCTCGTCCGGCCAGAAGGGCTTGCGGAGATTGGTGAGCGTCACCGAGCGTCCGGTCAGCCGTGCCTCGACGGTGTTGGCGTCGCGCGGGAGCAGCCGCGCGGACGCGGTCGCGGCGGGCCGCGCGGCGCGGCGCCTCGGCTGCGCGCGCGGGCTCACCGGAGCCGCTCGAAACGGGCCGGCCGGCTGCCGCGCCGCACCGCCCCCGCCACCGGCACGTAGGCCAGCTCGCGCCCCGCGCGGACGCAGCGCAGGAGGAGGCCGCCCCGGCTCATGTCGCCGCGCCCCACGAAGTCGCCGGGGAAGCGGAGGCGGTCGCCGAGGGCCTCGGTGAGAGGATCGACGTACTTGCCGGTGGCGACGCTGCCGAGCAGCACCGCCTCGCCGTCGGGGCCGAGCGCCGCGGCGAGCCGGCGTGCATCCCGTCGCAGCGGCCGGTGGTAGCGCGCGTCGTCCGAGTCGATGTCGACCTGCGCGAACGCGCGGAGCCGGGCCAGGTCGACCAGCTCGTCGGCGGGCCGCAGCCCCTCGCTCGGGGTGATCACGTAGACGCCGGCGTGCCCGGCGGGCGGTGCCGCGAAGGCCTCCGCGTAGGCGAGCTTGCCGCGGAAGTAGAGGCCGCTGAGGAAGGAGAACACCTCGCCGAGCGGCACGCCGGGCGGCCGTCGCACGCGGAGGGCGAGGTCGAAGGTGGCGGCGTCGCGGAACAGCAGGCGCGCGCGCTCACCGCCGCAGTGGGCGGGGGAGAGGAGGAACACCCGCGGGGGCGAGCTCACCGGACGGCCGGCTGCCTCGACCGCCCGGCGTGGCGCGCCGCCCGCCCGCCGCGCGGCGAGACCGCGTGGCGGAACGCGTCGACGTCCAGCGTGTTGAGCACCTCGCCGCGCCGCACCCAGCCGCGCCGGGCCATGGCCACGCCGTAGCGCAGGTTGGCGAGCTCGCCGGTGGCGTGGGCGTCGGTGGAGATGACGAAGGGGATGGAGCGCTCCCGGGCGCGCCGCACCAGGCGCGGCTCGAGATCCAGCCGGTGCGGGTCGCCGTTGATCTCGATCGCGGCCCGCGACTCGGCGATCACGTCGAGGATCCGCTCGAGGTCGACCGGGATCGGCGGACGGGAGAGGATCAGGCGGCCGAGGGCGTGGCCCCAGATCTTGAAGCAGGGATGGCGCATCGCCCGCACGATGCGCTCGGTCATGCGCGCCGCGTCCATCCGGTGGCGGGCGTGGATGCTCGCGATGATCACGTCGAGCTGCTCGAGGATCGCGTCGGGGTAGTCGAGCGCGCCGTCGGCCAGGATGTCCGACTCGGTTCCGCGCAGCAGGCGCACCGCCACCGTCTCCTGCACCCGGGCCAGCTCGTCCCACTGCGCGCGCAGCCGGTCCGTCGCGACGCCGTGGGCGTAGGACGCGGTCGGCGAGTGGTCGGTGATGGTGAGGTAGCGGATGCCGAGCGCGTCGGCGGCGCGCGCCATCTGCTCGATGGTGTGGCGGCCGTCCGAGTAGACGGTGTGGCAGTGGACCAGGCCCCGCACGTCCTCGATGGTGACGAGGTCGTCGGGCAGGGCGCCGGCGCGGGCCGCCTCGACCTCTCCCTCGCCCTCGCGCAGCTCGGGCGGGATGTAGGGCAGGCCGAGTCGCCGGTAGAGCTGGGCCTCGTCCTCGCCGGGCGCCCGCGCCAGATCGACGCCGCGCGCGCGGGCCAGCGGCACGAGCGCGGCCAGATGCGCCTCGGAGCCGGTGGCGGCCAGGAGCGTGGCGGCCCAGTGATCCGGCGTGGTGACGCGCAGGTCGAGAGCGGTGCCGGTGACCAGGGTGGCGCGGGCGGTCAGCCCGTCGCGGGCCCCGCCCGAGACCAGGAGCGGGGAGGCGAGCGCGGCCTCGAGCGCCACCCCCGGGCGGCGGGCGGCGAGCACGACGACGAGCCGATCCACCGTCTCGGTGAAGCGGCGCAGATCGCCCGCCACCTCGGCCGCGGTCACGCCGGGCAGCGCGCGCAGATGGGCGAGCACGCGGCCGGCCATGTCGAGGGCCTGGGGCAGCAGCACGCGGCTAGGGGCGGCGTCGCGGGAGGGCGCGGCGCCGAGAGTGCGGATCGCCTCCAGGATGCGGCCCTCGGTCTTCGCGCCGAACCCGCGGACCTTCCGGACGCGGCCGGCCTCGCACGCGGCCCGGAGGGCCTCGACCGTCTCGACGCCGAGCGCGTCGTGGAGCGCCTGGATCTTGCGAAGACCGAGGCCGGGGATGCGGGCGAGATCGCCTGCGCCGGCCGGCAGCGCGTGGCGGACCTTCTCGAGGGTCTCCGAGCGGCCGGCGCCGGCGAGGTCGACGATCACCGTGGCCAGGCCCTGCCCGATGCCGGCCAGGGCGGTGAGGCGGCGGTCGGCCACGAGGCGCGTGAAGTCCGCATCGCCGAGCTGCTCGAGCACGCGCGCCCCTCGCTCGTAGGCTCTCGCGCGGAACGGCTCGCGTCCGGTCAGAGCGAGCAGATCGGCGGTCTCGCTGAGGGCGCGCGCGATGGCGAGGCGATTCATCCGCGTCCATTGGAGCAAGCGACGTGCCGCCGCGCAACTGGCGCCTCACGCTTTGGCATGGTGGATGCTCACTCTGGTATCACACGAACGAATCTCAAGGAGGGATGACATGTTCGGACGAGTCTTGGTTGCTGCGATCACCGGGCTGCTGGTGTGGAAGTACCGTCAACCGATCACGGAGTACGTCAGGGGCAACGCGGGACCGGCCCGGGAAACGGCCGATCGGGTGCTGCGGATCGTGCAGGAGCGGTCGGAGGCGCTCCTCGACCAGGCGAAGGAGCAGATCTCGTCGGGGCTCGAGAGCACCCGGGAGCGGGTCCGCGGCGGAGCGCTGGTGCCCGGCGACGGAAGACCTACCGGGTAGTTTTTACTCCAGAGGGCCGATCGGCGCCCGGCGCGACGGTGCGGGGGGCTCGACCGGGCGGAGCACGCCCGAGTGCACCGCCCGCACCTCGACCAGCTCGCCGTCGCGCGAGAGGAGCATCGCGAGCGCGCTCGGCGCGATCTCGGCGCGCCCGCCGTTGCCGGGGAGCAGCGCCGCGACCCAGGCGCGGAGCGGGGCGCCGCGCGGGTTCACCAGCTCCACGATCGCGCCCGGCCCGACGCCGAGTCGCCGCGCGACCTCGGCGTCCAGGCGCACGAGCCGGCCGCGGTCCGCGTCGAGGTCGCCGACCGGGGTGAGGCGCACCTGGATGCGCCCCGCGCGCAGCCGCTCGCGGAGGGCGGCGGTGGCCGCGTCGTCCACACGACCGCCGCGCCAGACCACCCCGTAGTCGCGCTCGGCCGAAGCCGCGGTCACGTAGCCCTCGGCCAGGTCGGCGGCCACGCGGGCGGGATCGCGCTCGAGCGGGTCGCCGAAGCCGCCACCGCCCGAGCTCTCCATCATCACCACGTCGCCCGGCTCGATGGGAAAGCCGCCGACCTTGCCAGGAAGCGGCGAGGGCTGGATCGGGCGATCGCCGCGTCGGACCCAGAAGCGATTGGTCGCGCCGGAGCCGCCGCCGCAGACCCCGAAGGGCGGCAGGACCGCCTTCTCGGCCAGCACCGAGAGCCGGCTCGACGGGATCAGCACGCGCACCTCGCGGGAGAGCCCGAGGCCGCCGCGCCAGCGCCCGGGCCCGCCGGAGTCCTCGCGGAGCGCGGTGCGCTCGATGCGAACGGGATAGAGCTGCTCGACCGCCTCGATGGGCTGGAGCGTGGTCATGTCGCTCTCGGTCCACGTGCGGACGCTGTTGCTGCCGTCGCCGCCGTCGAAGCCGCCGGTGCCGCCGGCCGGGTACTCGTAGAAGATGAACGTCTCGCCGGTGCGCGGGTCGGGCCCGCCCACGTAGCAGTGGTTGCCGCCGCCCTTGAGGTCGCCGGCCACGCGCCCGTCGAGGGCCTGGGCCAGCGCGCCCATCACCGCGGTCTCCACGCAGTACTTCACCTCGACCATGCCCCCGCAGGGCGCGGGCGGATCTGCGTTGACCACGGTGCCCGGCGGGGTGATGACGGTGAGCGGGCGGAACGCGCCGGAGTTCACGTCGGTGCCGGGGTCGAGGAACGCCTTGATCATCGTGAAGGCGCCGGTCGGGGCCATCGCCGGGCCCACGTTGGTGGGCGCGGCGGTCTGGGGCGAGGTGCCGGTGAGATCCACCGTGATCGTCTCGCCCGCCACGGTGACACGGGCCCGGATGCTGAGCGGCTCGAGGCGCTCGGTCCCGCTCTCGAGGTGGGCCTCGTAGGCGTAGTCGCCGTCGGGCAGAGCCGCGATCGCGCGCCGCATGCGCTGCTCGGCGCGGTCCATCAGCTCGACCACCGCGGCGCGCACCACCGGGGCGCCGTAGCGGCCGGCCAGCGCCTCCACCCGCTCGGCCGCCTTCCGGCACGTGCCGATCATGGCGTCGAAATCGCCCTTGCGCTCCCGCGGCCCGCGCATGTTGTGGAAGATCAGGTCGAGCGCGGCCTGGTTCGGCGTGCCCCGGTCCACGATGCGGATGGGCGGGATGCGCACGCCTTCCTGGAAGATCTCGGTGGCGCCGCCGGAGAGGCTGCCGGGGCTCATCCCGCCCACGTCGCCCCAGTGGGCCCGCACCACCGGGAACACGAAGAGCCGGCCGTCGGCGAAGAGGGGATAGATCATCGCCACGTCGTTCAGATGGGTTCCGCCGGTGTAGGGGTCGTTGTGCAGGAAGATGTCGCCCGGGTGGATGTCGTCGCCGAACTTCTCGCGCACCGCCTTCATCGACCAGCCGATCGGCACGATGTGGAGCGGGTGGTCCTGGCCCTTCGACATCGAGACGATCTGGGCGTCGCCGTCCATCAGCACGCACGAGAAGTCCTCGCCCTCGTAGAGCACCGAGGAGTACGCGGTGCGCACCAGGGTGACCCGCATCTCCCGCACGATGGAGGCGAAGGTCTCGCGCAGGACCTCGAGGGTGATCGGGTCGATCGCGGGGCTCACGCGGCCGCCTCCCGCTCGAAGCGCAGGCCGCCGTGCCCGTCGACGGTCCCCCGCCAGCCGGGCGGGACCACGGTGGTCGCGCCGAACTCCTCCACGATCGCGGGGCCGGCGAAGGCGGCGCCGGCGGGCAGACGGTCGCGCTCCCACACCGGGCAATCGTGGGCCCGGCCGTCGAACCACACCGGACGCCGCTCCACCCGCGCGGCGTCGAGGGGGGCGCCGCTCCCGGCGTGACGCTCCGACGCCGGCTTCGGCACGAGCCCGTAGGCGGTGAGGCGCGCGTTGACGAGCTCGACCGCCGCGTCGGGGTTCGCGTGGCCGTAGACCTCCCGGTGGAGGCGGTGGAAGTCGGCCTCGACGGCGGCGGGATCGGCGCCGACCTCGCCCACCGGCACGCTCAGCTCGAAGGCCTGGCCGCGGTAGCGCAGGTCGAGCGAGCGGAGCAGCCGCTGCTGCTCGGGCCCGAAGCCCTCGCGCTCGAGCTGGCCACGGGCCGCCGCCTCCATCTCGGTGAAGGCGGCGCGCAGGGCGGGCCCGCGCTCCCGCAGGAGGCCGACGCGGGTGCGCACGTCGTCGTGCTTGATGTCGGCGGCCAGGAGGCCGAGCGCGGAGAAGTTGCCGGGATGCCGCGGCACCAGCACGCGCGGGATCCCGATCTCCTCGGCCATGGCGAGCGCGTGCATCGGCCCGGCGCCGCCGAAGGCGATCAGGGTGAAGTCGCGCGGGTCGTGCCCGCGCTGGATCGAGATCTCGCGGATGGCCGACGTCATGCGGGCCACCGCGATCCGCACGATGCCCTCGGCGAGCGCCTCCACGCCGAGCGGTCGGGTCATCCGCGCGCCGAGCGCGGCCACCGCCTCGCGCGCCCGCGCCGCGTCGAGCGCGATGCTGCCGCCGAGCCGGCGGCGGGTGCCGATGCGGCCCAGCACCACGTTGGCGTCGGTCACGGTGGGCTCGCTGCCGCCGAGCCCGTAGGCGGCGGGACCGGGCGCGGCGCCGGCGCTGCGCGGGCCGACCGCGAGGCTGCCGTCCACGTCGAGCCAGGCGATGGAGCCGCCGCCCGCGCCGACGGTGTGCATGTCGATCTGCGAGACCTTGACCGGGAAGGCGCCCACCATCGCGTCGGCGCTCATGAGGGGCTGGAGGTCGCGCACCAGACAGACGTCGGTCGAGGTGCCGCCCATGTCGTAGGTGATGAAGTCGCGCACGCCCGCGGCGGCCCCCACGAAGCAGGCCTGGCTCACCCCGCCCGCCGGGCCGGAGAAGATCGTCTTGATCGGCAGGCGGCGCGCGGTGTCGGTGGTCATCATGCCGCCGCTCGAGGCCACCGTGAGCACGCCGTGGACGTAGCCGGTGGCGAGCAGACGCTCCTCCAGCGAGGTGAGATAGCCCTCCATGAGGGGCTGGAGGTAGGCGTTGAGCACGGTGGTGGAGAAACGCTCGAACTCGCGGTACTCGGCGACGACGTCGGCGGAGCAGGAGACCGGGAGGCCGGGGGCGCGGCCCTTCACCGCGTCGGCCACCGCGTGCTCGTGCGCGGGATTGAGATAGGCGTGGAGCAGGCAGACCGCGATCGCCTCCGCGGGCGCGGCGAGGGCCGCGTCGAGCGCGCGCTCGATCGACGCGAGATCGAGCGGGATCAGCACCGCGCCGTCGGGGCCGAGCCGCTCGGTGACCTCGAAGCGGTCCCGCCGCTGCACCACCGGCTTCGGGCGCACGAAGGTGGGGATGAAGAGCGCGGGGATGTTGCGCTTGGTGCGGCCGATCTCGATCAGGTCGCGGAAGCCGGCGGTGGTCAGGAGCGCCACCCGGGCTCCGCGCCGCTCGAGCACCGCGTTCGTGCCGACGGTGGTGCCGTGGACGAGGCGGCGGACGTCCGCGCTGGCGATGCCGAGCGCCTCGAGCCCGGCCAGCACCGCGGCCGCTTCCTGGCGCGGGCGCGACGGGACCTTGGTCACGACCACGCGGCCGGTGGCCGCGTCGACCGCGGTGAGGTCGGTGAAGGTGCCGCCCACGTCGATGCCCACGATGTACACGCGGCTCAGACCCCCGCCTGCTCGAGGACGATCTGGGCGGCCCGGACCAGGCATGGGGCCCGGTCCGCGATGTGGGCCATGCGAGGGTCGGTGGACTCGCCGCGCACCCAGCGGCGGTGGAGCTGCACCACGACCACCACCGTCTTCCAGAGCGCGAACGCCTCCCACCAGGAGACCGCGGCGGGGTCGGCGCCGGTGAGGGCGACGTAGCGCGCAGTGATCTCCGCCCGCGTGGGCAGGCCCATGAGGGCGAGACCGGGGCGGGTGCCGCGCTGGGTGGCCTCGGTGTCGCTCGGGTCGGGCCAGTAGTTCAACAGCGTGCCCAGGTCCACCAGCGGATCGCCGAGGGTGGTCATGTCCCAGTCGAAGATCGCGGTCACGCGATCCGGGTCGTCCGGAGCGAACTGGCAGTTGTCGAGCTTGAGGTCGTTGTGCACGATCGACGCACGCCGAGGCGCGGGGCGGGCGCGCGCCAGGCGCTCGTGCAGGCGCTCCATGTCACCGCCCGCGTCGTCGGGACGGGCGAGGGCCCAGCGCTTGGCCCATCCGTCGAGCTGGCGGTCGACGAAGCCGTCCGGCCGCCCGAGGTCGCCGAGCCCGCATCCGGCGGGATCGAGCGCGTGGAGCGCGGCCATCGCCTCCACGAGGGCGAAGGCGACGCGCTGGCCGACCGCCGGATGGGCCGCGAGACCGGGCGGCACGCTGTCGCGGATGACCTCGCCGCGGCGGCGCTCCATCACGAAGAAATCGGCGCCGAGGACGGCGGGGTCGTCGCCGAAGAGATACGCGCGCGGGGCGCGGTCGAAGTGACGCCAGAGCCGGGAGAGCACCTTGAACTCGCGCTTCATGTCGTGGGCGCCCGGGGCGATCTGCCCGAAGGGCGGCCGGCGGAGGACCAGCTCGTGGGCGCCGATCCGCAGGAGGTACGTGAGGTTGGCCGAGCCGTTGGGGAACTGCAGCACCTCGACCGGTCCGCGGGCCTCGGGGAGCACCTCGGCCAGGCGCGGCCGCAGCCACGCCTCGAGCGTGGCCCAGTCGAGCGCCTCGCCGTCGCGGACCGGGGCCACCTCGACGGGCGCCTCCGAGCTCCCGGCCGCCGCCGGGGACTGCGCGGAGCGGATGGTCAGGCCGCGCCTCCGTGCACGCCGAGCACCGCACCGGTGGTGAAGCTCGACGCGCCCGAAGCGAAGTAGAGCGCGGCGCCCACGATCTCGTCGGGCTCGCCCCCGCGGCCGAGCGGCATCGTCTCCTTGGCGCGGACGCGGAAGGCTTCGAGGTCCCACGCCTTCGAGATGTCGGTGAGGAAGGGGCCGGGCATGATGCAGTTCACCCGGACCGTCGGCCCGAAGGCGCGCGCGAAGCCCTCGGTGATCGCGTTGACCGCGGCCTTGGCCGCCGCGTAGGGGATCACCCCGGCGGACGGGCGCACCGCCGCGGTGCTCGACACCATGATGATCGAGCCGCCCGCGCCCGCGGCCATGCGCGCGCCCACCAGGGCGGTGAGGCGAAAGGGGCCCTTTAGGTTCACGTCGATGACCTTGTCCCAGAGCTCCTCGGTCACGTTCTCGATGCGGTCGTAGAGGGGAGACATGCCCGCGTTGTTCACCAGCACGTCGACGCGGCCGAACTCGGAGTAGGCGCGCTCGGCGAGGGCCTCGACCTGGCCCCACTGACCCACGTGGCAGGCCACCGGCAGCGCGCGGCGCCCGGTCGCCTTGCGCACCTCCTCCGCGGTGGCCTCGCAGGAGGCGAGCTTGCGGCTCGCGATGACCACGTCGGCGCCCGCCTCCGCGAAGGCCAGTACCATCGAGCGGCCGAGGCCGCGGCTGCCGCCGGTGACGAGGGCGACCTTGCCGGTGAGGTCGAAGAGGCGGCTCAGCATCCGAGCCGCTCGGCCAGCTCCACGAAATCGCCGACCACCACGTCGAAGGGCTGCGCGGTGTCGGGCTCGTCGGCGCCGCGGCCGGGCCCGTGCTCGAGCGGGCGGGGCACGTAGGCGGTTCGCAGGCCGCAGCGCGCGGCCGCCTTGAGATCGCCCGGATGCGCCGCGACCATCAGGCACCGCTCGGGCTGGAGGCCGAGCGCCTCCGCCGAGCGGAGGTAGGCCTCGGGGGTGGGCTTGTAGGCGCGCGCGATCTCCGCGCCCAGAATGGTGTCCCACGGCAGGCCCGCGCGCTTGGCCATGTTGACCATCAGCGCGATGTTGCCGTTGGAGAGCGTGGCCAGGACGTAGCGGCGCTTGAGACGGGTGAGGCCGGCCACCACGTCGGGCCACGGGTCGAGCCGGTGCCACGCGTGGTTCAGGTCCTGGATCTCGGCGGGGGAGAGGCCCTCGACCCCGAAGTCGCGCAGGAGGCGGAGCAGGCTCTCGCGGTGGAGGTCGTCGAGCCGGACCCACGGCCGCCGGCCGCTGCGGACCTCCTCCATCGCGGGCTGGTAGAGCCCGCGCCAGGCGTCGGCGAACTTCGGCCAGTCCACCGAGAGGCCGCGGTGCTGGCCGAAGGCCTGGCCCTCGCGGATGATGCTGCTGCGCCAGTCCACCACGGTGCCGAAGACGTCGAAGGTGAGGGCGCTGATCGAGGCGGGGTCCATGGAATGGGCTCCTGTCGCGAATGCTACGACGGCGGGCACGGGGAAGGCAAGCCGCGGGCGGACCGTGGTACTGTCGGCCGCGGCGGGGCAGCGACACTTCAGGGACGGAGGAGACCGATGATCGCGATGTGGGTGAAGGTGCGGATCAAGCCGGAGATGCGGGAGAAGTTCCTCAAGGCCATCGAGGTCGACGCGCTCGGGTCGGAGCGCGACGAGCCGGGCTGCCTGCGCTTCAACGTGCTGCAGGACGAGAAGGACGCGAACCTCTACTACTTCTTCGAGGTCTACAAGGACCAGGCCGCGCTGGAGGCCCACCGCAACACCCCGCACTACGCGGTCTGGCGCGGGGTGGCCGACGTGCTGGACGGGCCGACCGAGCCCACCCGCTGCCAGACGGTGTTCCCGGCCGCCCGTCCCTACTGGGGGAAGGTGTAGCGCCTAGCGCTGACCCAGCGCGCGGTTGGCGACCGCCACCGTCTTCTTCTCCACGTCGAAGCGGTGGGTCTCCTTGGTCTCCACGTCCCCGCCGGTGACCCGGATGAAGAAGGTGTCGTCGCCGAACTCGATGGAGTGGATGTCGCCCACCGCGAAGGCGGCCGCGTGCCCGGGCTCGTTCATGAACTCGCGCTGCAGCGTGAGCTCGGCGTAGCCGGGCTTGCTGCCGTCGTCGAGGCGGCGCCAGCGGCGCATGCGGGTGGCATTCTGGTAGTTGCCGTAGACGACCCAGCACGGGCCATGATCGTGCACCGAGGACGTGGCCCCCTTGGCCCGGCCGTGCACGAGCACGTGCACGTCGGTCTCCGGATCGTGGCCGATGGTGGTCCGCTCCACGTGCGGCACCGGGTCGCCCAGGTGCTTCTTCAGGAGCTGCGGGTTGTGGAGGAGCTTCTCCAGGTGATCGCGGATCTCGGCGAGCCCGGCCGGGATGCCCCTGGTCTTGATGGTGGCGCGGGTGTCGGCCAGGAACTGATCGAGCGAGTACGTCGTTTCCATGAGGAGTCTCCTTTTCTGAGCGGGAAGATTTTACACCTCCGACCGAGCGAGAGGAAAGCCCATGAGGAACGCCCTTCGCGCCGCCGTCGTCGTGCTCGCGCTGGCCCTGGTCCTGCCGGTGTCCGCGCGGGCCGAGACGTGGGTCATCGATCCGGCCCACACCGTCTCCGGCTTCACGGTCAAGCACATGATGATCGCCAACGTCACCGGCGTCTTCGAGGTGACCCGGGGCACCATCGAGTACCGGCCGGGCGACCCCGGTTCGGTCAAGGCGGACATCACCATCGAGGCCAAGAGCGTGAACACCCGCATCGGCCGGCGTGACGACGATCTGCGCAGCGACAACTTCTTCAGCGCCGAGAAGTTTCCCACCCTGGCGTTCAGGTCCCGGCGGGTCCAGAACGTGCGGGCGGAGGGCTTCGACCTGGTGGGCGACCTCACCATCCGCGACGTGACCCGCGAGGTGGTGCTCCGGGTGGACGGGCCGACCGCGCCGATCAAGGATCCGCAGGGCAATCGCCGCGTGGGCGCGACCGCGAGCACCACGATCAACCGGAAGGACTTCGGCATCATGTGGAACCGGACGATCGAGGCGGGCGGCGTGGTGGTGGGCGACGAGGTGAAGATCAACCTCGAGGTCGAGGCGGTCGAGAGGAAGAGCTAGCGTGGTGTAGACTGGGGGTCCGTGCCCGACTCGATCGCTCCCTCCAGCCTCCGCCGCGACGTCCGCATCATCGGCCTCATCGGGACGGCGCACTTCTTCAGCCACTTCTTCCAGCTCACGCTGCCGCCGCTGTTCCCGCTGCTCAAGGACGTATTCGGCGTCCCGTACGTGGCGCTGGGCCTGGCGGTGAGCGTCTTCTACGGCGGCTCGGGCATCGGGCAGACCGTCTCCGGCTTCCTGGTCGACCGGGTGGGCGCGCTGCGGGTGCTGATGGCCGGGATGGGGCTCCTGGCCGGCGCCATCGCGCTGGCCGGCCTCGCGCCCTCGTACTGGTTCCTGCTGCCGGTGGCGCTGCTGGCCGGCCTCGGCAACAGCGTGTTCCATCCCGCCGACTACTCGATCCTGAACGCGTCGGTCGACCCGCGGCGGATCGGGCGCGGCTACAGCGTGCACGCGATCTCCGGCAACCTCGGGTGGGCGGTGGCGCCGACGGTGGTCTTCGCCCTGACCGCGCACTTCGGCTGGCGCGCGGCCCTGGTGACGGTGGGCGGGCTCGGCCTCGCGATGGTGGTGGTGCTGGCCGCCCAGGGCGGCGCCTTCACGGGCGCCCACGGGGGCGCGCGGCGCGCCGGCGGGGTAACCGACGCCCGCGTGCTGCTGACCGCGCCGGTGCTCGCCGCGTTCGCTTACTTCGCCCTGATCGCGACCGCGCTCGTCGGGATGCAGACCTTCGGGGTGACCGGCCTCATGCGGGTGTACGAGACGCCGATGGCGCTCGCCACCGCGGCGCTCACCGCGTTCCTGCTGGGCGGGGCCGCCGGCATCCTGGGCGGCGGCTTCCTGGCCGACCGCACGAGCCGGCACGACGTGGTGGCGGTGAGCGGGCTGATCGGCGCGGCGGCTCTGATCCTGGTGGTCGCCACCGGCGGGGTGGGGGTCTCGCGGCTGCCGCTGCTCCTGGCCGTCGCCGGCTTCTGCCAGGGCGTCACCGCGCCTTCGCGCGACATGCTGGTGCGCGCGGCCACGCCGCCGGGCGCCTCCGGCAAGGTCTTCGGCTTCGTATACTCCGGGCTCGACCTCGGCTCCTGCCTGGTGCCGGTGGCCTTCGGCTGGATGCTCGACCACCGCGATCCCCGCATGCTGTTCGTCGCAGTCGGCGTGCTGCTGCTCTGCACGATCGGCACCGTCGTGCAGGTCCGCCGCCGCGCCCAGCCCGCGCCCGCCGCGGTCACCCCCGCCACGTCCTAGTCGCGTCGCCGCGCGCGACGGCGCGGCCCGGCTAGAACCAGTGGGCCTTGTCGACCACGTTCCGGAGCGGCTGGCCC
>Ga0075433_10002299_pt1 | contig 14557 bp, 12 predicted proteins | sample RhiMethybrSRZTD2_FD_75299 | JGI IMG/M metagenome (GOLD analysis project Ga0075433, IMG submission 75299) | Populus rhizosphere microbial communities from Tennessee, USA - Rhizosphere MetaG P. TD hybrid SRZTD2 | ecosystem: Host-associated > Plants > Roots > Rhizosphere > Soil | place: USA... | reverse complement strand
TCTCTTCCGCCAGTTGCGTCATCATTCGAAGCAGCGCGCTCCCGTGCGGCTCGGGAAGCGACCGAGCGACCGCGTAGATCGTCCTCCCGGCCCATGCCATCTCCGCATCGGTTGCCCTCTGGGTCAGACCGGCATCCACGCGCATCGCGGCCGCTTTTCCGATTCTCCCCTCGAGCGCTCCGAACGCTGCCCGCATCTCTTCGCGGGTGACCAGGTGGATCGGCGTCGCGCGCGCTTCGGCGCGTATGGCCTTCTGCAGAGAGTCCATCCACTTCGCGACGAAGTCGGCTTCCAGCCGTAAAAAAGCCGCCTCCAGCTCCGCCCGGTCGTTCTCCGTGGGAGCGCCCCCCCGGATCGCGTCGGCGCACGCTCGATCGCTCAGCTGGGAGTAGAGCGCGCTCATGAGCGGCGCGCGTTCGAGGAGCGCGGCATTGTCGAGCCTGGCGGTGCCGTTCCGGCTCATTTCTTGAAGCTTCTGAGAACGATCCTGATCATCCACCCCTTCGAGCGCGCGATGGATGTCGGGATCTCGTCCGACCTTCCTTTCGAACTCGGCGAAATGTCTCTGGAGTCGCTCGCGCGGGCTTCTCGAGAGCAGGTAGTCCTGCACGCTCGTCTGGCTCAGGAACACGACGGAGAAGACGACGAAGAGCGCGACGTTGATCCAGACGCGGCGGGACACCATGAGCGGCATTGTAGGACAGGATGCCGTAGGATGATCCGACGATGACTGCGGATCTGTCGCTTCGAACCAGGCGCCTCGAGCTCGTCGCCGCCACGCTCGAGCACGTTCTCGCCGAGCTCTCAGGACGTGAGGCCTTGGCGGATCTCCTCCAAGCGAGCGTGCCGTCCAGCTGGCCACCCGGCGAGTACGACCGCGACGCGCTCGAGTTCTTCAAGGGCAAGCTCGAATCGGCCGGCGCGGAGGAGCGTGGCTGGTACAACTGGTACGTCCTTTCGCTCGGAACCGAAGGCTCCAGACAATCCCTCGTGGCGGGCGCGGGCTACCTGGGCCCGCCATCGGGCGGGACGGTGGAGATCGGCTATTCCGTCGTTCCGGAGGCTCGGGGACAGGGGTACGCCACCGAGATCGTGGAAGCCCTGGTCGCGCACGCCTTCAGGAACCCGAGCGTCCGGTCCGTCATCGCTCACGCCCAGGACACGAACGAGGCATCCTCGTCCGTTCTTCGCCGCTGTGGGTTTCAGGCGGCCGGTACCGGGCCGGCCGCGGGCAGCACGCGCTACGAACGGCGCCAGGGATGAAAGGGGGCATGCTCGGGATGGATCGCGAACGCATGCTCGCGCTCGAGCGCGTGGAGATCCTCGCCAAGCTCGACGGGCTCGAGGGCGCGGTGAACGCCGCGCGTGAGTTCGATCTGGTGCTGCGGCGGGTCGGCGGCTCCTGGGCCTTCGGCCGCAGGCGCGACACGACGCTCTACTTCAATCGCGTCATGGGGCTCGGACTCGAGCGTCCAGCATCCCCCGAGGACCTCGCGGCCTTGAAGGCATTCTACGCTGAGCATGAGATCCCGAACTTTCGGGTCCATCTCTCTCCGGCGGCGAAGCCCCAGGGTTTCGATGCCGTGCTGGCGGGCGCCGGGTTCGCCACGTACACGCACTACGTCAAGTGGGTGCGCGACGCCTCGCCCGCGAAGGCCGTAGCGACCGATCTTCGCATCGGGCAAGCCGTGCCGGGGGAGTCGGACTCTGTAGACCAGGTGCTCATCGCCGCGTTCGGCGGCCGGCCGCAATCGGTCCCGCTCGCGTCGGTCATGATCGGCAGGCCCTACTGGCACCACTACCTCGTCCATGACCGTGGGACCCTCGTCGCGACCGCGGCGATGTACGCCCGCGAGGGGTTCGCGTGGCTTGGCGCAGCGGGCACGCTGGCCTCGCACCGGGGCCGCGGGGCCCAGGGCGCGCTGATCGCGCGGCGCATCGACGACGCCCGCGCGCTCGGGTGCCACACCATCACCCTGGAGACGATGCCGGATCTGCCGGAGAAGCCCAATCCCTCGTATCACAACATGGAGCGCGCCGGTTTCCAGGTCGCGTATCGCAGGCCGACCTGGGTGTTTCCGGATAAAGAACAGCCCTCGCCCGCTAGCGCGCGACGATGACCTTGCGGATCTCCACCACGCCACCTTGCTCGAGGCTGGCGAAATAGATCCCCGAAGGGACCTCGCGGCCGCGCCGGTCGCGCCCGGACCAGACGGCCGACCTCCATCCCGCGGCGACATCCTGATCGAATAACGCAGCCACGAGCCGGCCGCGTACATCGTACACGGACAGCCGCACCCGCCCCGGCCTCGGGGTGCCGTACTGGAAGATCACCGGCCCCGAGCTGGGATTCGGTCGCGCGTTGTCGAATCTCAGCGCCTTCGGGACAGCTTCTCCCGGCACCGACACCCAGGTCTCCAGGGTGCTCTCTTCACCTTGGGCCGAACGAATCACGAGGCGGTAGCCGTATCGGCCCCCGGCCGTGACGCTCGCGTCGTCGAACGCGAGGCCGCCCGGCACCGAGCCCGGACTGCCCAGGAGGTTCCATTCCACACCCGACTGGGTGCGGTACAGAGTTGCCGACAGGATCGGCTCCGTCGTATGCCATTCCAGCCGAACGTGGCCCTCGGTCACTTCCGTGCTGACCAGAGAAAGCTCCACGGCGGTGACGGACTTCGGCACGATGGCGAAGACCTCTCCGTCGCCATCGCAGATATAGAGCTCGCCCTGGGCGTCTTCGCCGAAGCTCGTGATGTTGTCGATGGTATAGCCACCGACCGGCGCGAGCTCGACCGTCCGGTCCGTGACGTTGACCAAGGCTCCGCCCTGGAACTCCCCCGTATAGATGTGGCCGCTGCAGTAATCCCCGAAGAAGTATTGGCCGCGAAGATCGGGAATCCCGGAGCCGCGGTAGACGTATCCGCCGGTAATCGCGCAACGGCCGAGGGTGTGGTCGTATTCATAGGATGGGAACACCTTGGGACAGGCCGGATTGGAGCAGGAGCCGCAGGGGGTCACCGTCGTGGAGTCGTAGACGAGCGAGCCCTCGAAGCACGGCCAACCGTAGTTCGCGCCCGCTCCGGATCCCAAAGGCGCGAAGTCGATCTCCTCGCGCTGGCCCTCGCCCACATCGGCGATCACCATGTCGCCTGTCGCGCGATCGAAGCTCGGGCGCCAGGCATTCCTGAGTCCATAGGACCAGATCTCGCCTCCGAACGGGTTGCCGGGCGGAATGGTGTATCCGGCGCCGCTCACGTCCAGGCGCAGGATCTTCCCGAGCAGGTTTCCGAGGTTCTGGGAGTTGAGCACGGAGCCATCGTCCCCGATCGAGATGTACAGGTACCCGTCGGGACCGAATCCAAGCCAGCCGCCGTTGTGCCCCCGGAGCGGGTGCGGGATCGAGAGGATCACGACTCCGGTTGGGTCCGCCACGTCCGGATCCGCGGAGACCACGTGGCGTTCGATCATCATCGTCGCCTCGGCCGAGTCCGAATAGGCGACGTAGAGGCGGCCGCTGGTCGCGTAGTCCGGCGCGAACGCAAGCCCCAGGAGGCCCTGTTCCTCGCCCGTGGCGACCGGACCGACCGTGAGGAAGGGGGTGGCCAGGAGGGTCCCGTTCTTGAGAATCTTGATCCGGGCCCGGTTGTCCGGCCCTCGCTGCTCCACGAAGAAGAGCCGCGACGTATCTCCCGGCGGCGATGTGACGAACAGCGGCCTGCTGAGGCCCTGGGCCACGCGGATCGTGGTCAGCGGCGTCTGAGAATGGGCGATGCGTGGAGCCGCCGCGGCGAGGGCGAGGGGGAGCGCGAGGAACGCAGCTCGGCGGAGAATCATGGGTTCACAGGTGTGTAGGCTCGATGGGCCTAGTTCTCGCGGCGTCCGTCCATGTCGCCCATAAGTATACACTGGAGCCTGAATGAACGTTGATGCGCCACCATTCCCTTCGGCCGCCGAGCGCCACGAGGCCAGCCGGCGCCTCTACCTCGCGCGGGATCTCAACGGGTACATGGACCATTTCACCCCGGACCTCGTGTACCGGCAGGCGGACGGGAACGCGCTGAACCGGGAACAGCTGACGCGGCAGGTGGCCGATCAGTTTCGGCGGCTTAGCGCGGCGGATTGGGTCTCGCGCGTGGAATCCGAGGACCGGGTATCCGACCGGATCGAAGAGGTGGTCCGCCAGACGGGGACGTTCGTCACGAGCGCGTTCGGGCTGGTCCACCGTCTGTGGAAGCTCGAGCGGCGGGCGCGTTACACGTGGAAGATGCACGCGGGACGCTGGCGAATCTGCGACGTCCACGTGATCGAAGAGTCGCTCGTCGGTGCGGGACTCAAGTTCGGCGCCAAGCCCCGCGTATCCGCGGAGCCGCCTACTTCGGCGGGTGAAGCCTCCGGAACGACCCCGTGATCTTCCGGAACTCGGGGATCATCACCGCGGCGTGCTCCGGCGACACGAACCCCTGCGCCAGGTAGTAGTTCTTGTCGTCCGCCACGACCAACTGGTACATCCGGAGTGCTTGGCCCGATTTCAGGTCGTTGGTCTCCCCGACCAGCTCGTAGCCCTTCAGCCGGTCCGCCGTCACGGCCCGCCCCTGGAGATTCCGCAACGGCCCGATCCGAGTCGTCTTCGATGCCCGCACCCGGGCGAACGTCTCCACGTTGTCGATCTTCACGTCGCTGATGGAATTCCCGACCACCATCATGGCGTCGGCCGCGTTGGACGGCTGCATCGATCCCGTCTCGGAGAACACTAGAAGCGCGCCCACGCGGCCGGCCAGCTTGAGCTTGGGCGTCGGATCCACCCGGAACATCAGCCCCTCGTAGGGATTCACCTTGCGCGGCGCGCCGGACCACGATGCCGAGAGGAGCGTCGCGCGCAGCGCCATCGCCAGCTCCTTCGCCGCCTCCGGGTAGGCCGCGACGATCATCACGGTCTTCTTCGCGTCGCCGGCCACCAGCATCCACTTCACGAAGCCCGTCCCGGCCGCGGACTGCGACGCCTGGAGGAGGATCGCCGGTTGCCCTTCGATCTTCACCGTCTCGCTGTGGATGAGGGTCATCCCCCGCGAGGCCAGGGCCTCCCCGGTCATTCCTTTCTGCATGTCCGAGGCCGGACCCGGCAGCTCGGTCACGATGATCGACGCGGCGTTGGCGCTGTTCTCGAAGCCGGGGAAGCGGGCCGAGGGGATGAATCCCGGCGGGGGATCGAGGGAGACCTTGGTCCCGGCCACACGCGTCGGGACGGCCGCGGCCGGCGGCGCCAGAAGCGCCAGGAGTGCCAAAACGAGAATCCATCGCATGGGGACGCGGTCGAAGGCCATCCCGGGAAGCAGAACACGCACGGTGTCACATCGTCAAGGTTTCGGGTACCATCGTCGTCGAATTCCCCCTCTGGACCCGCCCGAAGCGATGGAAGGAAGGCACCCGATGACCGTTCGCCTGCTCACGCTCCTCGCCATGTTTCCACTCCTGATCATGATCTCACCGTATCCCTCCGACGCCGGCCCCTCGGAGCGTCTCTCCAAGCTGTGCGACGATTTCTGGCAGGGGCACCTCAAGGCCAATCCGACCTCGGCCACGAGCCTCGGCGACAAGCGCTACGATGATCAGCTGGAGGACATCACCCCGGCGGGGATCGCCGCGGACACGAAGCGCCTCCGGTCGGTGCTCGCGCGCGCGAAGGCGATTCCGGAGCAGTCGCTCTCCGCCCAGGACCGGGTCACACGCACGGCCCTCATCACCGAGGTCGAGGACCAGCTCGCCTGGATCGGCTGCGGGTTCGAGGAGTGGACCGTAGATCCCCTCGGCGGGCCTCAGAACGAGTTCATGAACCTCCCGGACTACACGTCGATCGACACCCCCGCGGACGGCGCCCATTTCGTGAAGCGCATCCGGGCCATGGGGCGCTACCTGGACGACCAGGTCGCGAACCTTCGCGCCGGGAAGGCGCACGGGAAGGTCGCCGCGCGGGACGCCGTCCAGAAGACGCTCGACCAGCTCACGAGGATCAACGCCACGCCCGCCGAGAGCCTGGGCGTCTGGAAGCCGGCGCTCGCGCCGCACCCCGAGTGGAGCGGGGCGGAGCGCGATCGGTTCGCCAACGATCTCGCCGAGGCGATCCGCACGTCGCTGGTGCCCGGCCTCGAGCGCTACCGGGTGTTCCTCGAGAAGGAGATCCTCCCGGTTTCGCGCTCCTCGGAGCACGCCGGGCTCTCCGAGCTGCCCCACGGGATCGACTGCTACAGGAAGATGATCCGGGTCCATACCTCGGTCGACATGACCCCCGAGGAGATCCATCAGCTCGGGCTCGACCAGGTGGCCAAGTTCCGGCGCGACCTCGCGGCCCTCGGCCAGAAGGTCTTCGGCACCTCCGACGTCGCGGAGATTCAGCGCAAGCTCCGGGCGGATCCCGAGATGCACTTCAAGACCTCGGCCGAGGTCGAGTCCAAGGCGCGCGAGGCGCTGGCCCGCGCCCAGGCGGCGGTGCCGCAATGGTTCGGCATCCAGCCCAAGGCGCCCTGCGAGGTGAAGGTCATGGGGATGCACGAGGCGCCCTATTCCACGATCGCCTATTACCGGCAGGGGACTCCCGACGGGAAGCGGCCGGGCGCGTACATGATCAATACCTACCTTCCCGAGACCAGGCCGCGCTACGAGGCCGAGGCCCTGGCCTTCCACGAATCCGTGCCCGGGCATCACCTCCAGATCGCGATCGCCCAGGAGCTGCAGGGGATTCCCGAATTCAGGAAGCATCAGGGGGTCACCGCCTTCGTCGAGGGTTGGGGGCTCTACTCGGAGCGCCTCGCCGATGAGATGGGGCTCTACTCGAGCGACGTGGATCGCCTCGGGATGCTCTCGTTCGACGCCTGGCGGGCCTGCCGGCTCGTCGTGGATACCGGGATCCATTCCATGGGCTGGTCCCGGCAGAAGGCGATCGACTACATGACCGAGAACAGCGTCCTGGCCGAGAACAACATCGTGAACGAGGTGGATCGCTACATCACCTGGCCGGGTCAGGCGCTGGCGTACAAGCTGGGGCAGATCGAGATCCTGAGATTGCGCGACGAGGCGAAGGAGAAGCTGGGCGCGCGGTTCGACATCAAGGCGTTCCACGACGCCGTGCTCCGGAACGGCGCGGTCCCGCTGCCCGTGCTGCGCCAGGACATCGAGGAGTACATCGCGCAGGCGGGACAGGCACCGGGCGCGGCGCCGGTCAAGGCGCAGCCCTAGGAGGCAGCGACTCAGGGAGGGGCCATGTTCATCGGACACTTCGCCGTCGGGCTGGCCGCGAAGCGGGCGGCGCCCAGGACTTCGCTCGGCACGCTGACCCTGGCCGCGGTGTTCCTCGACGCGCTCTGGCCTTTGTTCCTGCTCCTCGGCGTCGAGCGCGCGGACCTCAAGCCGGGGCCGAACTCCTTCCTCTTCCTCGACTTCACGTACTACCCGATCTCCCACAGCCTGCTGCTCGCGCTCGTGTGGTCCGCGCTATTCGGGATCGTATACCTGTCGCGCACGAAATACGCGGCGGGGGCGCTGTGGGTGGGTCTTCTGATTCTGAGCCACTGGATCCTGGACTTCATCGTGCACGTTCCCGACCTGCCTCTCTGGCCGGGAGGACCGAGGGTGGGTCTGGGGCTCTGGAATTACCGGGCCGCCACGATCGCGATCGAGTCCGCGATGTTCCTGGGCGGTCTCTGGATCTACGCGACCATGACCCGTCCCAAGAACCGGGTCGGGAAGGCGGCCCTCTGGGCCTACGCGATCGTGCTCGCGGTGCTCTACGCGACCGACGCGGGGGCCAAGGAGCCCCCGCCGAGCGTCACCGCGGTCGCCTTGGTGGGAATCGTGGCCTGGATCTTCGCTCCCTGGGCCTTCTGGATCGACCACAACCGCGACGTAAAGACTCCCTAATCCAGGGTGAAATGCGGTAAAATAGAGGTTCGTATGCAGCTTCGACGAGCCCCGCTGGCGTTCCTCGCGACCACGATTTTGGCAGCTCTGATCCCCGCCGGATGCGGAAAGGTCAACAGCCCGAAGATCGCTCCGACCGCCGACTTCTCGGCCTCGCCCCTCACCGGGGACTATCCGCTCGACGTCCAGTTCACCAATACCTCCTCGACCGCCGGCGCCGCCCTCACCTCGGTGTCGTGGGACTTCGGCGACAACACGACGAGCAGCGCCGCCAACGTCTCGCATCGGTACGCCACGGCGGGGACCTATACCGTCTCCCTCACGGTCGCCACCCCGAACGGGAGCGATACGCGGACCAAGGCCGACTACATCGTCGTCACCAACGGGTTGGGCGCGCCCCCCAACGCCGCGTTCTCGGGATCGCCGACCAGCGGCACGGTGCCCCTGACCGTGAACTTCACCGATTCGTCCTCTCCGGGGGACTCGGTGATCACAGGCTGGAAGTGGCACTTCGGGGACGGCGACAGCTCCATCGTCCAGAACCCGGCCCACGTCTATTCCGCTACTGGGACCTACACCGTGTCCCTTTCGGTCAAGACGGGCGTGGCGACCGACACCGAGACCAAGGCCGGCTACATCGTCGTCAATTCACCGCCACCGGTACCGCCGACGGCGGATTTCTCGGGTACTCCCACCCAGGGCGAAGCCCCTCTGGCGGTCCAGTTCACGGACCAGTCCTCGCCGGGCAGCGCTCCGATCACTTCCTGGTCCTGGACCTTCGGCGACGGTGGTGTCTCGACGGCGACGAACCCGAACCACACCTATGCCGCGGCCGGGACCTTCACGGTGACCCTGACCGTGACGGCCGCGGGGTCGGATTCGGAGACCAAGACAGGGTACGTCACCGTCCACCCGACCCCCGTTCCGCCGACGGCCGAGTTCTCCGGAACGCCGACGTCAGGCTCCGCGCCTCTGGAGGTGCATTTCACGGATCAGTCCACGCCCGGGACCTCGCCGATCACGTCGCGCGACTGGACCTTCGGGGACGGTGGAAACTCGACGGAGGCCAACCCCATCCACACCTATTCCTCGGCGGGGAGCTTCAACGTGTCGCTCACGGTCACGACGGCGGACGGCCAGAGCACGAACACCAAGAATGGCTACATCCAGACCTGCGCGCCGCCGGTGGCCGATTTCACCGGCGCGCCCACGACGGTCCTGGCGGGAACGCCGGTGGTCTTCACGGATCTCTCGACCGGCTCGCCCACCTCCTGGTCCTGGACGTTCGGGGACAACGGGACGAGCACGGTCCAGAATCCAAGCCACACGTACTCCACGCCCGGAACCTACACGGTGTCCCTGACGGCGCGGAACGCGTGCGGCCCGAGCACGAACACGAAGACCGGCTACATCACGGTTAGCGACCCGTGTCCGAATCCGGTGTACACGATCGTCGATGCGTTCTGGGATACGATCAAACCCACGGGCAGCGTCTACCACACGAGCGCGCGTCTGCGATGGAACGCCGATGTGACCACGGGATGCACGAGATCCGTATTCGGCAAGATCTACTATCGCCCGGTGGTGGGCGACACAACCTGGGTCGTCTTGGGACAGTCGAATTGCTATACGATCACGGGGAATCGCACCCTCGACCTGGGCTCGTTCACGGTTTCGAAGCTCCCCATGAATTGCTATCAGTTCCGCATCGTCCTGTTCGAGTGCATGGGTACGACGGAAAAGGCGGTTCTGGGACCCACCGACGACCCCGACCTCGCCACTCAGTGCTTCACGCCCTGACCACGCCGATCCGGCCGTGAGCGTCCAGCACCAGGACCTGCCGCTCGAGCGCTACGACCGCGGCATGCGCGCGAGCATGCTCGGCCTCGTGATGAACCTCCTTCTCGCGCTGGGGAAGCTCGCGGCGGGGGTCCTGGGGCACTCGCACGCGCTCATCGCCGACTCGGTCGAATCCCTCGGAGACGTCTTCGGCTCGGTCATCGTCTGGCGCGGGCTCCAGATCGCGGCGCGCCCGCCGGACCCGGAGCATCCCTACGGACACGGGAAGGCAGAGCCGATCGCGGCGGCGCTGGTCGCGGTGCTGCTCCTCATGGCCGGCGTGGGCATCGCCATCCAGTCCATCCACGAGATCCGCACCCCCAGGGAGGGGCCCGCGGCGTTCACCCTCGTCGTGCTCCTCGTGGTGATCGCCATCAAGGAGGGGCTCTTCCAGCGGCTGCACTCCGTCGGCCGGAGGATCGGGAGCGCCGCCGTGCACACCGACGCCTGGCACCATCGGTCGGACGCGATCACCTCCGCCGTGGCCGCCCTGGGGATCGCGGTGGCGATCATCGGAGGCAAGGGGTACGAGGCGGCGGACGACTGGGCCGCGCTCTTCGCGAGCGGCGTGATCCTCTTTACCGGAATGAGACTCCTGCGTCCCGCGACCGAGGAGCTGATGGACCGGAGCCCGGAGCCGGGGCTCGTGGAGCGGGCTACCGACGTGGCCGAGAGCTACAAGGGCGTCCACCGCGTGGAGAAGCTCCTGATGCGGAAGATGGGCCTCTATTACGTGGCGGACATGCACCTCGAGGTAGCGCCGACCATGACCGTGTTCGAGGGTCACGAGATCGCCCACGGGGTGAAGGAGGCGGTCCGGACGGCCTTTCCCCAGATCGTGGAGCTCACGATCCACATCGAGCCGGCTCGCCCCGGCACTCCGTCGGCGCGTGAAGAACGGCGGAACCCAAGCCCAAGATCGGGTTAGAAGCTCTCTGGGTATGGGTTCGGCGACGCTCCGGGCGCCCGCCTTGACCGCACGGGCCAATCCGGTTAAATTCATGAATCCCTGTGCGATTCAAGACGTAGGGGAGAGGTGGCCGAGTGGCTGAAGGCAGCCGCCTGCTAAGCGGTTGACTGGGTAAAACCGGTCCGGAGGTTCGAATCCTCTCCTCTCCGCCACCTTGGCGATCGGGAATCGGCAGCGCGCGCGCCCATAGCTCAACTGGATAGAGTGTCTGACTACGGATCAGAAGGTTGGGGGTTCAAATCCTCCTGGGCGCGCCACTTCATCCGCGAGAATCGAGGCGTTTCATGATCAGCAGCCGTTCGTTCTCCACGATGCTCCTTCCCGCATTCCTGATACTCCTCCTTTCGACGGCGAACGGAGCGGCCGCGGATACGGCGGCGCCCCCCGCCAAGGAGCCCGAGGTCAAGCTCGACGCGCCGGCGGCCAAGGCGAAGGGGATTCGCGTCGCCGTGCTTCCGGTTGTGAACGCCACGGGGGAGATGGACGCGGACAAGATCATGGAGGACGTGCTGCGGGAGCGGTTCAAGGAAGTGGATCCCGCAAAGGCCATGTTCCTCATGCCCACCGACGTGGAACGGGTGCTGGACGACGCGAGCGCCTACGATCGCGTCTTACGTCTTACCGACCGCTGGTCCAGGTACGGGATCCTGGATTCCACGGCCGTCGCGGGACTCGACTCTCTGCTGGTCGCGGATGCCGTGATGTGCATCAAGATCGGCGAGTGGGAGACGAAGCGCGCCCACAACATCGGCGAGGGGCAATCCTCGACCACGATCGCGCTCCACTTCGCGATGTTCGGGATCCGTGATCGCAAGAAGCTCTGGTTCAAGGACGAGCGCGAGCAGCGCCTGGCGCGCGAGATCGACCTGAGCAGCAACACCGTGGGCTACGACGAAACGGGCCGGATCCAGACCGCGGGCGCCAACGAGCCCCCGCGGGTCAACGACGTTGCTTCCGATCTCGTCCGGGACGCGCTGAAGAAATTCCCCAACAAGTGACGGAGTCGGCCACCTCCCTCGACCAGCGGTTCATGGAGGCGGCCCTGGCGGAGGCGCGCGCGGCCGCGTCCGACGGCGAGGTTCCCATCGGGGCCGTCGTCGTGTGGGACGGGCGCATCGTCGGCCGCGGCCGGAACCGCGTCGAGACCACGCAGGACCCCACCGCCCACGCCGAGATCCTCGCCATCGGAGCAGCCTCGCAGACCGTGAAGAGCTGGCGTCTCGACGAGGCGACCCTCTACGTCACGCTGGAGCCCTGCCACATGTGCGCCGGGGCGATCGTGCTGGCGCGAATCCAACGTCTGGTCTACGGCGCGCGCGATCCCAAGGCGGGGGCCTGCGGATCGCTCTCGATGGTGGTGCAGGATCTCAGGCTGAACCACCGCGCCGAGGTGCAGCCGGGGGTGCTGGCGGAAGAGTGCGGGGCGCTCCTCGAATCATTTTTCCGCTCCAAACGCCGCGGACCGGTCTGAGGAACGCCCCCCGTTTCTGATTGAATCGCTACTTCAAGATCGTGATCAGGTGCTGGAACACTCCCTCCGAGGACACGCCCCGGATGTAGTAGACGCCCGAGGGGAGTTTCTCGCCGTGTTGGCCGAGCCCATCGATTGTCGCCTCGTGCAGTCCGGCCGATAGCGACGGCTCGTCCACGAGATGCCGCACCAGCCTCCCCTGGATGTCGAACATGTCGATCCGCACCGCACCCGCACGTCTCGTCGTGTAGGTCAGTGTGGCGCTCGGATTCAGCGGATTCGGCGCCACCTCGGAGATCGTGAAGCTCCCGTTGTTCACCACGTCGAGCTGGGTCGAGCCGGAGAGCTTTCCACCGGTGACGAGATTCGCCTCGATCACCACCGTGACCGTGCCGTGCCCGTTCGGAAGCCCCGTCCCTGCGAAGAGCGCCCGGAGATCATCCTTCGTGAAGCTCACCTTGATCTCCTGGATCCCGTCCCCGCTCTTGTCCCCGCCCACCGTCGTCTTGCTCGGCGCGGCGGAGATCTGCCGCCCCGCGTCCTTCATGACGAACGAGGAGGTCACGACATCCGTGTTGGCGTAGCAGCTCGATGTGGGCTGGACGTACCCGAACCAGTAAGGCTTCCCGGAGCCGAGTCGGATCGTGTCGTAGCCGTTGAAAATCGTCGCGTCGCACGCGTCGGTGATTGTCGCGGTCGTGGTTGCGTTCGCACTGCAAGCCTGTGTTGGATCGCCATTCCCGTTGTCCGTGACGGCGAGGGTCACGGAGTAGAGCCCCGCCGTCGCGAACGTGTGGCTCACCTTGGAGCCGACAGCTGGCACTCCGCCGAGATCCCATGCGTAGGTCAGCGGGTCCCCGTCCGGATCGGAGGATGCCGATCCGTCGAAATGGACCGCCACCCCAACGATGCCCGAGTACGGCCCGCCGGGGTTTGCCTGCGGGCACCGGTTCGTACAGCTGATGGTGATCGTGAAGGACCCATCCGCAATGCCGAAGTTGTTGTCGTCGACGCGCACGGTCGCGCTGAAACTGCCGCTCCGGACGGTAACCGGAGGCGCCAGATGGACGTTCCCGGTAGCGAGACCCGTCGTAGCCACCGTCATGAAAGACGGCCCCGCCACCTTCGAGAAGGCCAGGGCGTCTCCGTCGGGGTCCGATCCCGAGATTCCCTGATCCACGACCGCGCCGCCGCAGAGCGTCACGTTGGGAATGGGGTTCAGGGTCGGCGCGCGGTTCGTGTTGGAGATGATGAGCGCGGTGACCGCGGTCGCCACTCCGAAGTCAGTGCCATCCGAGACCGTGAAGGCGATGCGGTAGAAGCCCAGTCCGGCGGGCGGGACATTCGCGTCGTCGAATCCAGGCGTCCCGGAAACCGAGGCGTGGCGAGGACTGGGACCGGGGGAGTCCGTGGTGAACGTGAGATCCGCCGGCATCCCGGATTGCGTGATGGTCAGCGTCCGGGATGCGTCCGGGTCGGTCGCGGTGGCCTCGATCGGCGTCATCGGCGCTCCCTCGACAGCTGTGGCATTGGCGGGCGCCACGATCTCCGGAGGCGTCTCGCTCGGCCCGGCCGTGACCCCATCGAAGTCGAACCAGTCACCGGGGACGCCGCTCGTGACGCCGCAGGGATCCGAGGGATTCCCGAGCACGTATGTGTTCGGATTGAGATAACCCTCGCAGTCCGTGCCGAAGCCGCATCCGAACCCGAATGGGTTCAAGGCTCCGGGGCCGATCTGAGGCACGATGGTGGGGACCCCGGCCACGATGGCGACCGGAATCGTGCCGAGGGTGGTGAGGCCCGGGGGCGTGATTCCGGCCCCACGAATCTGGTTCACCTCCACCTCCGTGTCGTTCTGGATCTGAGGGATGAAGGTCGTGTACGCGGCGTCCGCCGCGGAGAAGGTCCCCCACTGCACCGTCCCTCCCACCGCCCGGAACGCCAGCGTGTAATTGAACATGTCCAACCGTTGGGTCGACCCCGACGCGCCGCACGCCGACGCATGCGAGTTGCACGTCTGAAGGCTTCCGTCCCGATCGTGGTTCGTGTCGAGCGTGATGGTCAGGACGGTCGTCCCGCTCGGACGCAATCGGGTGTTGTCCGTGGGGTTGTCGGTGGTGATCTTCATGTACTGGGCCGAGGCCTGCCCGCAGACGCCGAGCAAGATCAGCGTGGCAGTCAGGGTGAAGCGAGCCGTGGGTTTCATGCGCGCCCTTTTGATCCGGCCGGATCGGACGGACCCGGTTGGGGGCCGGGCCCGTCCTCAAGCGTACTCCTACTTGAGAATCGTGATGAGTTGTTTGAACTCTCCTTCCGAGGACACGCCCCGGATGTAGTAGACGCCGGACGAAAGCTTCTCGCCGTGC
>Ga0075433_10002296_pt1 | contig 14564 bp, 15 predicted proteins | sample RhiMethybrSRZTD2_FD_75299 | JGI IMG/M metagenome (GOLD analysis project Ga0075433, IMG submission 75299) | Populus rhizosphere microbial communities from Tennessee, USA - Rhizosphere MetaG P. TD hybrid SRZTD2 | ecosystem: Host-associated > Plants > Roots > Rhizosphere > Soil | place: USA... | reverse complement strand
ACGAACGCGAGCAGCAGGAGCCAATCCAGGACCGCGATCGAGCGCGGCAGCGGGAAGCCCTTGATCGGATGCGCGAAGTAGACGACGAGGTCTGCGACGACGCACGCGACCGTGACGCCTCGTGCGGCGCCCCACATGTCGCGCGTCGAGACATACCGCCACCACCGGTTGTAGAAGCCGAAGACGATGAACGTCGCGAGCTTGATCGCGACGACGACGGCGAGCGTGTCGACGAACAGGCGGTGATACGGATTGGGCACTCCGTGGTCGAAGCGCAGCCAGAAGGCGAGCCACCACGCGAGCGCGATCAGGCCCGCGTCGGCGACGAGCTGCCAGAGGCGGTGCCTGTTGACCGGCATCAGGACGCCACCGGCGCCGCAGCCTGGACGACCGCCACGACGCGCTCCTGGGTCTCTGCGTCGATGCCCGCCCACAGCGGAACGGAGAAGTTGTCGCGTGCGAGCTGCTCGGTGACGGGCAGCGAGCGGGTCGAGTACCCGAGGTACGAGAGCGCCGGCTGCAGGTGCAGCGGGGTCGTGTAGTAGACCGCGCTGCCGATCCCCGCGTCCGCGAGCGCGGCGCGGATGCGGTCGCGCTCGGGCGAGCGGCAGACGAACAGGTGGTAGGCGTGACCAGGCTCGTCCTCGGGCAGCTCGCACGCGGCGCCGAGGGCGAGCTCCGCATACCGCAGAGCCGCGTCGCGGCGCGCGCCGATCCACCCGTCGAGCTCCGAGAGGAAGATGCGCAGCACGGCCGCCTGCAGCTCGTCGAGGCGTGAGTTGTAGCCGAGCAGCTGGAAATCGACCTTGTCGCGCGAGCCGTGGAAACGAAGCATGCGCACGCGCTCCGCGAGCTCGGGATCGTCGGTGGAGACGAGCCCGCCATCACCCAGAGCGAACAGGTTCTTCGTCGGATAGAAGCTGAACGTCGACACGATCCCCGTGCGGCCGATCTCGGGCGAGCCGAACGCCTGTGCGGCGTCCTCGATCACCGGAACGCCGAGCTGCGCGAGCTCGGCGGTCGGCGCGGGCCGCCCGAACAGGTGCACGGCGAGGATCGCCTTCGTGCGCGGCCCCACACGCCCCGCGACGTCCTCCGCGTCGAGATTCATCGTGGCGGCGTCGACATCGGCGAAGACGGGCGTCGCGCCGCGGCGGGCCACGGCCTCGGCCGTCGCATAGAAGGTGAACGCAGGGCAGATGACCTCGTCACCGGGGCCGATGCCGAGGGCGTCCAGCACCAACACGAGCGCGTCGGTGCCGTTGGCGACGCCGATCGCCTCGCGCACACCGAGATAGTTCGCGGCCTCGCGCTCGAACGCGGCGACGTTCGGGCCGAGGATGAAGTCGGCGCTCGCGAGCACTCCGTCGATCGCCTCGCGGATGCGCGGCAGCAGCGGCTCGTACTGCGCCTTTACGTCAACGAGCGGGATCGGACGCACGCCGGGAGAGTCTAGAGGTACGCACGCGGCGGTAAATCCAGAAAGCCAGCAGCACGAGCACGAGGGCGACGACGACGTACTCGACGTAGCCGAAGTCGTGATGGAAGCGCTCGTAGCTGCTCCCCGCCGCCCAGCCGATGCCCGCGAAGGCGAATGCCCAGATGGCCGACCCGATGGCGGTCAGCACCACGTAGCGGCCGAACGGCATCTCGAAGACCCCTGCGGGGATCGAGATGAAGGAGCGGATCACGGGCGTCACACGCCCCACGAGCACCGCGAGGTCGTCCCAGCGGTCGAACCAGCGCTCCGCGCGGTCGAGGTTGTCCCTCGAGAGGTGGAACCACCGTCCGTGCCGCTCGAGCAGCGGGCGGCCCCCGTAGCGGCCGATCGCCCAACCGCCGATCGCTCCGACCAGATAGCCGAGCGTCCCCGCCAGAGCCATCACGACGAATCCCCAGAAGTGCGACGAGACAGTGGTGCCGAAGAGGACGACCTGCTCCCCGGCGAACGCGCCGGCCGCGAGCGCGCCCGCATACACCATGACCAGCTCGCTCGCGGCCGGGAAGACCGCGTCGATTGCCATCAGCAGGAACACGGCGTACACGCCGTGATCACCGATCAGCGACGTGAGCGAGCTCGTGACGCCGGCGACCGGCACGCGGAGAGGCTACCCGCGCACGCTGAAGTCGCGCTCGGCGACCGAGTGGCGGCCCTGGTCGTCGTCCGCCGTGACGCGGAACGTCCACTCGCCCGCCGTCCGTCCGGGCGCCGTCCAGTTGAAGCGATACGTGCCGGGCGGCCGCGTCCCGGAGTCGACCGGGATCACCGCGCCGTCAGGGCCGACCGTCGTCGCAACGACCTTCGACGGCCGCACGAGCTTGTACGCGAGCGTCAGCGACCCGTTGGACGGCACCGCTCTGCTCTGAAGCGGCGGGGCATAGGCCCCGTAGTAGTCGAGCATGAGCGATGCGCCTGCCGCGCCCTCCCGCCGGGCCGGCGGCCGGTTCAGCAGCGTGCCGTCGAAGGCCAGCGCTGCGATTGGCCCCGAGCCGAGCGCCGACGCGCTCACGCAGCCGAGCCGCATCATCGTCAGGGCGAGCTCGAAGTTCGTCAGCCCCGTGCTGTAGCCGGGCTGCCTGCCGTCGGCGACGAGGAAGACGATCCGCCCGTCGGCCGTCTGACCGACGGAGCTCCTGGCGGTGCGAAACACGAGCTGCTCCGACCCGAAGTCCTCGAAGGAACGGAACACGGGCTTGCCGCTGCGCACGATCAGGGGCCCGCCGCCGAGCCCTTCCGGCACGTTCGTCCACGGAGGTGTCAGCGTCAGGACGACCGTCACCTTCGACCCGACCGGCGCCTCGCCCGTCAGGAATCCGGCCTGTGAGCCACGTGCGACGAGGACGGCGCCGTCGGCGGGAATCGGCTGGTTGCCGCCCGGGAGATATCCCGTCACGGTCGCGGTCAGCGCCTTGTTCGGGGCGGAGGCGGGGAATGGCTGAAGGACGGCGTAGGCGCCGCCGCTCTCCGCCGGAGTGCGCGCTCCCCAGGACGGCGTGTACAGGGTCGCGCGGTTCTGGCGCGGCGCCTCGTTGACCCCGACTATGCGGCGCTGCCCCGATCCCTGCCAGGTACCGGCAAGCGCGACGCGGTCGACGTGCAACGTGCCGTCGGCGTCGACGCCGACGGAGGATCGACCGTCGCTCGGACCGACGTCGAGAATGCCGCTGCGGAGCACCAGGCCGCTGCCGCCGTCGATGCCTGCAACCGTCGCGTCACCCGACACCCGACGCTCCATCGACGTCAGCCGCTCGGTCCCCTGCACGGCGTTGTTCGACAGGATCGTCTTCAACGAGTAGAGGCCCGTCGGCTTCGGGGCCACGATGACGTGCTCGACGACGGGACCGTGTGCCGTGAACTCCACCTGCCGCGAGTAGACGACGTTCGGCATCAATGTCTGTCCTCGGACCGGCGGCGTGGCGGAGCGCGCGAGCGCCGGCAGGACGAGCGTCCCGATGCAGACCAGGGAGATGATTGACTTGCGCGCCACGACCCCGCCCGAGGGTAGCGGTCAGACCGGCGTCAGTTCCAGACCTTTACTTCTCGATAAAGAGTGTCGCGCTGAACCGGCGTCTTGCCGAGCGCCTTGATCAGGTGTACGAGCTCCTCGGTCGACGTCCGGTGCGTCGTGCCCGCCGCGGACACGACGTTCTCCTCGATCATCACGGAGCCCATGTCGTCGGCGCCGAAGCCGAGCGCGACCTGGCCGATCTTGATCCCCTGGGTCACCCACGACGACTGGATGTGCGGCACGTTGTCGAGGTAGATGCGCGAGACGGCCTGGGTCAGCAGGTAGTCGAAGGAGGTCGGCATGTCCTCGCGCGCGACCTTGCCGGCGAGGCGGTTGCCGTCGTTCTGGAACGTCCAGGAGATGAACGCGCGAAAGCCGCCGGTCTCGTCCTGCAGCTCGCGGATGCGGCGCATGTGCTCGACGCGCTCGGCGACCGTCTCGACGTGCCCGTACATCATCGTCGCCGTCGTCGACATGCCGAGTCGGTGCGCATGGCGCATGACGGCCAGCCACTCGTCCGTCTTCGTCTTCTTCGGCGCAATCTCGTCGCGCACGCGGTCGACGAGGATCTCGCCGCCGCCGCCCGGGATCGAGTCGAGCCCCGCGTCGCGCAACCGCGAGATCGTCTGCCAGAGCGTCAGCCTGCTGCGGCGGGCGATGTGCTGCACCTCGGGCGGCGAGAGCGCGTGCAGGTGGATCTTGTACCGCGCCTTGATCGAGCGGAACAGATCCTCGTAGTAGTCGATGTCGAGGTCGGGATGGTGGCCGCCCTGCATCAGCAGCCCGGTGCCGCCGAGCGCGAGCGTCTCCTCGATCTTCTTGAAGATGACCGGCTTCGGCAGGAGGTAGCCCTCGCGCGTGTCGCCGGGACGGCGATAGAAGGCGCAGAACTCGCAGTCCGTGTAGCAGATGTTCGTGTAGTTGAGATTGCGGTCGATGATGAACGTGATCCGCGTCGGGTCGGCCTTGCGGTTGCGCAGCTCGTTCGCCGCGCGGCCGACGGCGACGAGATCGCGGGACTCCAGCAGCGTGAGCGCGTCGTCGTCGCTGATGCGCTCGCCATCGAGCGCCTTGTCGAGGATCTGCGCGACGGCGGTCATGCCACCACCGCCTCGCGGACGAAGCGCAGCTCCGGAACGTTGTCGAGCTCGCCCGAGTCCCGCGCGAGCTCGAGGAACGTCATCAGGCCCGCACGCTCGCGGGGGCCGAACCGGTAGCGGAGCTTCTCGAAGTAGCGCGCCAGGAACCCGGCGGGATAGCCGTAGCGCTCGCTTGCCTCGTGCGCGAGCTGCTCCGGCTCGGCGCGTGCCAGCCGCACCGAGGCGACGAGCGCGTCCTCGAGCTCGGACAGACCGGCGGACAGCGGCTCGGGACAGGCCCAGACCGCGAACACCATCGGCAGCCCGGTCCGCTCGAGCCACAGGCGCCCGAGGTCGTAGTGCGGCGTCGGATCCTCGAATGCGGACTTGAGCGCAGCATCGCCGATCAGCAGCTTCGCGTCCGCCTCCTCGCCGAGCGGCACGTGCTCCGCTTCGGGCAGCAGAACCTTCGTCAGGACGACCGACGTGGCCGACTCAGGCGTGACCGCGACCCGGCGTACCTGCTCGAGCGGCTTGCGCGACACGAGTTGGATCGAGTCGACGGCGCCCTCCGAGCCGACGCAGAGCCGCGGCAGCAGCCGCAGCCGGTCGGCGTTGCGGGCGTATTCGATCGACGAGATCGGGGCGATGTCCAGGTCGCCGGCGAGCAGCCGCGCGTTCAGGTCGGTCGGCACGCCCTGCACCTCTTCCACCTCGGCGTCGAGACGGTAGAAGACCGGCGCCATGTTCACATAGGAGATGCGGCCGAGCCTCACCATCGCTGCACCTCGTTGTACAGCGTGTCGCGTTGCACGGGTATGCGGCCCGCGTCACGGACGAAGCGCACGAGCTCGGGAATCTTCTGCTCGGTCTCGGTGTTCGCGCCCGCAGCGTGGAAGATCTGCTCGCGCACGACCGTGCCCTGCACGTCGTTCGCGCCGAAGTGCAGCGCGACCTGCGCAAGCGGCAGGCCCATCATGATCCAGTAGGCCTTGATGTTCGGAATGTTGTCGAGCAGCAGCCGCGACACCGCGATCAGCTTCAGGTCGTCCGAGCCCGTCGTGTGACGCCAGCCCCGCCGCTCGAAGACCGTGTTCTCCGGGTGGAACGCGAGCGGGATGAACGCGAGGAAGCCGCCGGTCCTGTCCTGCTGGTCGCGCAGGCGCAGCAGGTGGTCGACGCGCTCTTCGTAGGTCTCGACGTGCCCGTAGAGCATCGTGCAGTGCGTCGGGATGCCGAGCCGGTGCGCGGCGTCGTGCGTGTGGAACCAGAAGTCCGGGTGCTCCTTGCCGGGCGCGATCAGCTTCCGCACGCGGTCCGCGAAGACTTCGGCGCCGCCGCCGGGGAGCGATCCGAGGCCGGCGTCCCGCAGCGTGCGCAGGACCTCTTCGTGCGTCAGCCCCGAGAGCTTCGTCATGTGGTGGATCTCGCTTGCTGTAAAGAGCTTCAGGTGCACGTCGGGCAGGGCGTCGTGCAGCGACCTGACGATGCCGACGTAGTAGCCGAAGTCGACGTGGGGGGTCTCGCCGCCCACCATGTGGATCTCGGTGAAGCCGCTCAGCTCGTGCTGTCGCACGGCGTCCTCGACGAGCTGCTCCGGCGAGTACGTGTACGCGTCGGCCTGCTTCTGCGTCACTGCGAACGCGCAGAACTTGCACTTCACACGGCACACGTTCGTCTGGTTCAAGTAGAGGTTCTGGACGAAGAAGACGCGGTCGTCGCCGCCCCGCTGCCGTCGCGCGAGGTCGGCAAGCTCGCCGAGCCCGAGCAGGTCGTCGGACTCCATCAGCGCCACGCCGTCGTCGAAGTCGAGGCGCTCCCCGGCCTCCACCTTCTCGCGGATCGCGCCAAGCGTGTCGGTGCGCTCGAGCAGCATCAGTGCTCTCGGTTCACCACGGCGTAGGTGAGCGCCTCGAGCTCGTCGCGGTACAGCTCGCCGTTGAGACACGCGCGCGCATTGCGCGCGTACGCGAGCGCGACCTCGCGGCTCTCCTCGATCGCACCCGTCGAGGCGACGCGCAGGAGTGCGCCTTCGAGCTGCGGGCCGCCGGCGAGGGCTGCACGCACGGCCTCGTCGCGCTGGGCCGCGAGCAGCAGCGGCAGCGTCGGGGTGCCTTCGCGGAGGTCGGTGCCGGCGATCTTCCCCGTCTCGATCGTCACACCCGAGCAGTCGAGGATGTCGTCGGTGATCTGAAACGCGACGCCGAGCGCGAGCCCGAAGGCGCCGGGGCCGCCGGCGAGCCGGCACGCGGCTTCGAACAGCTTCCCGGTCTTGAGCGTGCAGCGCTCGAGATACGCGTCGACCGAGGTGTCGGGATCGAAGCGCTGCCGGCGTTGCATGGCCTCGCCGCGTGCGAGGCACAGTGTCGCGTTCGCGAGCACGGCGACCGCCGCGCTGTCGTTCGTCGCCGACAGTTCCGCGAACGCCCGCGCGAACAGATAGTCGCCGGCGGCGCGCGCGGCGCCGGGGCCGTGCGCCGACCAGGCGGACGCGCGCCCGCGCCTCAGCTTCGCGCCGTCGATGAGGTCGTCGTGCATGAGCGTCGCGAGATGGACGAGCTCGACTGCGACACCGGCGAGCACGGGCGCGTCGGCGCCGCGCGGGCTCGCCAGGTACACGAGCAGCGGCCGCAGACGCTTGCCGCCCGCGGCGAGCGCCTCGCCGCCAACCTCCGACACGATGCCCTGGTAACGGCCGACCGCGGCGTCCAGCCGGTCCTCGAGCTCCGCCAGATACGCGTCGAGGCCCGGCGCCTCGCGCAGCTCGGCGAGCACGGTCACGACTGACCCCGCGCTTCCGCCGTGTGCAACGCCACGATCCCGCCCGCAAACCTGCGGTAGGCGACGCCGCCGAAGCCCGCGGCGGCGATCAGCGCCGACAGCTCCTCGGGACCGGGGAACCGTCGCACGCTGGCGGGGAGATACGTGTAGGCGGACCCACCCGGTAACAGCTTGCCGAGAAGCGGCACCACTGCGTCGAACCAAAGCCGATAGAAGGGTGCGAGGAGTCCCCTCGGGCGGGTGATTTCGAGGATGCCGAGGCGGCCGCCGCCCCGCAGCACGCGGCGCAGCTCGGCGAGCGCGCGCTCGAGATCGTCGACGTTGCGGATCCCAAACCCCACTGTCGCGGCGTCGAAGCTGCCGTCGGGGAACGGAAGCGCGAGCACGTCGCCGGTGACCCAGTCGAGCTCCGGTGCCTTGCGGCGCGCGCGGTCGAGCATGCGCTCCGAGAAGTCGAGCCCGGTGACGCGGCCGCCGGCGCGCACGTCGGCGATGGCGAGATCGCCGGTGCCGCAGCACGCGTCGAGGACGAGATCGCCGGGCCGCACGACCGACTCGGCCGCGATCCGCCGCCAGCGACGGTCGAGACCGGCGGTCATCGTGCGGTTCATCGCGTCGTAGACGGGAGCGATGCGGTCGAACATCGCGCGCACGCCCTCGGCGGGCAGGCGGCCGGAAGTGACGCTCATTCGCCCCATCTCTTGATGACCTCGACGTCGAGCCCGATCAGGTCGACCGCGCGGCCGACTACGAAGTTGACGAGGTCGTCGACCGTCAGGCGCTCACTCGCGGCGCCGCCGTGGTAGAAGCCCGGCGCGAGGAAGAGGATGGTCGCACCCGCCTCCTTCAACGTCAGCATGTTGCGCAGGTGGATCGTCGAGAGCGGCGTCTCGCGCGGCATCACCACGAGCCTACGCTCCTCCTTCAGCGCGACGGAGGCGGCGCGGTGGATGAGGTTCGACATCGCGCCCGACGCGATCGTCCCGAGCGTCCCCATCGAGCACGGGCAGATGACGTAGGCATCGACCTTCGCCGAGCCGCTCGCGTAGGGAGCCTTCCAGTCGTTCGGGTCGTAGACGGTGACGTTGCCGCCGCGCGCGTGCTCGAGCAGGCGCTCGAGGGTCTCGTCGCGCGAGAGGCGTGCGTTGCCGTACAGCTCGGTCGCGAGCACCTCGATGCCGGCGCCCGATGCACAGACGCCCAGCTCGACGTCGGCTTGTGCCAGCACCTCGACGAGCCGTGCCGCATACGGCGCGCCGGAGGCGCCGGTTATGCCGAGGAAGACACGCACGGGCCGTCTATTTCGGGCCCTTCGACTCGCTCAGGAAGACACCCAGCTGGTGCAGCTTCGTCTTCCCGAGCGCCGCGAACTTCGGCATCACGTTGTTGCCCGCCTTGGACGGGTCGGCGACGTAGTTCGCGAAGAAGTCGGGCCCTTGCCCGCCCTTGCCGATGGACGAGAGGTCGGGGGCGCCGAGGTTCGAGCTGCCCGTGCCGAGATAGGTGTGGCAGGCGGTGCACCCGGAGCTCGCGAAAACCGTCGCGCCGGCGACCGCCTCCTTGTTGTCTGCGAACCCCTGTCGCTGCGCCCACGTGGGCACGGCCTGAACGACCTCGCTCGCCAGCGCCTCCTTCGCCGTCGCGCCCTTGTACGTCAGCACGCCCATCGAGATCACGACGAGCACCGCCGCCACCAGTGCGACCGGGCGCCGGAGCAACCGCCGTTCCCTGCGCGTGTCGAGGAACGGGAGCAGGATCAGGATGATCAGCAGGATCGTCGGGATGCCGACCGTGCCGAGGATGACCGTGTTCGGCCACTTGAAGATCCGCAGCAGGTAGAAGAGGAAGTAGAAGTACCAGTCCGGCCGCGGCACGAAGTTCGTCGTCCCGGGGTCCGCCGGCTCGGAATAGCGCGGCCCGAGCAGGCACGAGTCCTTGCCGCCGCACGTGTCGGGATTCGTCCCGGACGTGAAGTACCAGACGCAGGCGAGCGCGATGATCACGGACACGACCACGAGGCTCATGACCGTGTCGTGGAACATCGCGTACGGGAAGAACGGCTTCCCGCGGGTCTTGACGTCTTCCTTGTACTGCGTGTACTGCGAGCGGCGTTCCTCGATGCTCGCCACTACGACTCGCCGCCGTTCCGCCGCCAGCCGCTGCGCGCCGTGGGCTGCGTCAGACCGCTGCGGCCGTTCGTCGACGGCGGCGTAGCGGGGTAATCCCCTCCGCCGGCGGCCTCACGCGACCAGGGCGGCGACGAGACCCCGAGGCGGACGACGAGATACAGGTGCAGGCCGATCAGCGCGAAGATCGCCCCCGGGATCAACAGCATGTGCAGCGAGTAGAAGCGGCTGAGCGTGTCGCCGCCGATCTCGGCGCCGCCGCGCAAGAAGTCGGCCAGGAACGGCCCGAGGATCGGCGCCGTCCCGTTCAGGTTGATGCCGACGACGGTCGCCCAGTACGCCGTCTGGTCCCACGGCAGCAGGTAGCCGGTGAACCCCTCGAGCATCCCGAAGACGAGCAAGAGCACGCCGACGATCCAGTTGAGCTCGCGCGGGTACTTGTATGCGCCGAACAGGAACACGCGCGCCATGTGGAAGAACAGCAGGATGATGAAGACGCTCGCGCCCCACTTGTGCATCCCGCGGACGAGCCAGCCGAGCGTGAGGTCGTTCGTGATGTGGTTGATCGACCGGTAGGCGGTCGACGGGTCCGGCTGGTAGTACATCGCGAGGATCACGCCCGTGATCGCCTGCACGAGGAACGCCGTCAGCGTCGCCGAGCCCAGCGTGTGGAACCAGTTCGTGTCGCCCGGGACCTTGCGGAAGAGGAAGTAGCGGATCCCGCCGACCAGGCCGGAGCGCTCTTCGAGCCAGTCGAGCGGATAGTTGACCGCCGCCTCGAGCTTCTGCCGGCGCGGGGACTTCCGCGTGCGTGTAGGCGCGGCGGTCAATGGGGCGGTTGGATCGGGTAGAGGATCTGCTCCCAGCCGTCGACGTGCTGACCCGGGCCGGCGAGCTTGTACTTGTGGATCTTCGCGTTCTTCCCCTCGCCGTCGACGTGCGAGACGCTGAAGGGCTTGCCGAGAACGAGGTGGCCGTCGACGATCGAGAACTCGTAGCGGTCGAGCGCGCGAACCGGCGGGCCGGCCGTGCGATTTCCCTCGGGGTCGTACTGGCCGCCGTGGCAGGGGCAGCCGAAGCCGCCGGCCGGGATCGTCGGGAGGAGCGTCACCTTCTGGCCCTTCTCACCCGGCGTGACCTGTTTCTTGTCGCCGGGCTGCACGGGCCCGTTCGGCTGCACCGGACAGCCGAGGTGCGCACAGCGGTTCGAGATGATCGTGAAGCTCGGCTCGCCGTTCAGCTGGCCGTTGTTGCGGATGTAGGCGGTGCGGCGCGAGACGTTGCCGGCCTCGGGATGCATGTAGAACGTCGTGATGAGCCACTTCCCCTCGGGGAAGTTGTCGAGCGGGCCGAGGTCGACGTCGGGGTAGCCCTGCCCCTTGAAGGCCGGGACGACCATGAAGCCGACCACGGGGACGGTGACGAGACCGCCGATCACCGCGCCCAGGCCGAGCGTCGACGCCTCGAGGAAACGGCTGCGGGGGAAACGCTCGCCCGGCTCGGGCTCGGGCATCGCCGCCTCGCCCCGGTGCGCGGGGATGGGCGGAGCGTCGGGGACGGGCGGCTCGCCCCGCTCGGGCTCGATGGGCTCCGGCTCGCGGCGATAGTCCATCGTCGCGTCGCGGGCCCAGAGGAAGCCGAAGACGATCGCGATCGCCGCCCCGATCGGCGCGATCAGCTTCGGGTTGACGATCAGCCCGACGAGGATGCACGCCACGCCCACCGCGAAGCCGATCGGGTACAACGACGGCCCCGGGAGATGCGGCCGATCGCCGTGTTGAGGCTCCATCACCTTGGATTCAACTCCCGCCCTCTTCGACGTGTCAACGACGTAACAAACGACGCAACGGGCGGGGACTCTGACTGATCCGGCCGTTTCCTGCAGCGGCATCGACCGGTATGCCGTACTCGGCCCACCGGCGGTCGACCAGGTCCTTCACCTCGGGCGTCATCTCGATTTCCGGCGGCCACTCACGCGTGCCCTCCTGCGGGCCCTTGTGGGTGGCGTCGATGCCCATCTTCCCGCCGTAGAACTGGCGGGTCGGGGCGTGGTCGAGGTGGTCGAGCGGGCCTTCGGTGATGAGGACGTCACGCTGCGGGTCGACGTTGGCGCCGACGCGGAAGAGCACCTCCTCGTAGTCGTGGACGTCGACCCACTCGTCGACGACGACGACGGCCTTCGTCAGGCTCAGCATCCCCAGGCCCCAGATCGCATGCATCACCTTCTGCGCGTGGCCGGGGAACGCCTTGCGGATGGAGACGATGCAGCAGTTGTGGAACGCGCCGGCAACCGGAAGGTCGTAGTCGACGATCTCCGGAACGGTCATGCGAATCGCGGGCAGGAAGATGCGCTCCGTCGCCTTGCCGAGCCAGGCGTCCTCCTGCGGCGGCTTGCCGACGACGATCGACGGATAGACGGCGTCGCGCCGCATCGTCATCGCGGTCAGGTGGAAGACGGGGAACTTCTCGGGCGGCGTGTAGTAGCCGGTGTGGTCTCCGAACGGCCCCTCGTCCGTGAGCTCGTCCTTCGCGATGTACCCCTCGAGCACGATCTCCGCGTTCGCGGGTACGTCGATCGCGACGGTCTTGGCTCGCACGAGCTCCACGGGCTCGCCGCGGAGGAAGCCCGAGAGCATGAGCTCGTCGATGTGCTTCGGCAGCGGGGCGCTCGCCGAGTAGGTCGTCACCGGATCGGTGCCGAGCGCCACGGCGACTTCGATCTTGCCGTCGGTCGCGAGGTAGTCGGCCCGGCCGTCCTTGTGGATCTGCCAGTGCATCGCCGTTGCGCGGGGGCCGAGCTTCTGCATGCGGTACATGCCGACGTTGCGTACGCCGGTACGCGGATCGTGGGTGATCACGGCAGGAAGGGTGACGAACGGCGCGGCGTCGTCCGGCCAGCATTTCTGGATCGGCAGCAGGTCGAGTGACGCGTCCTCGCCCTGGAGGACGAGCTCCTGGCACGCCGCGCTTCGAACCGTCCTCGGCCGCGAGTCGGCGATCGACTTGAGCTTCTGCAGTCCGCGCACCTTCTCGACGAGGCCCTGCGGCGGCTGCATCTCGAGCACGTCGCTCAGCTTCTCGGCGACGGCGTCGAGTGAAGGCGCGTCGAATGCCATCGCCATGCGCCGTTCCGTCCCGAACTGGTTGATCAACAGCGCGAGGTCGGAGCCCTTGACGTTCTCGAACAGCAGCGCCGGACCGCCGCGCTTGACGACACGGTCGTTGATCTCCGTGATCTCGAGCTCGGGATCGACCTCGACCGGGACACGAATGAGCTCGCCCTCGCGTTCCAGCAGGGCGATCCACTCGCGCAGGTCACGCGGCGGGGCCATCTCGCGTCAGTCTAGGGGCGCCGGGCGCAAGTGCGACCGCGGCGTCGGGTCTAGCGGCGGCGGTGCCGAGCCCAGTGCAGGGTCTGCCCGATCGCGATCACGCTGATGAAGATCAGGCCGGTGATCAGCATGCCGGTGATGACCTTCTTGCCTTCGGTCGCCGCGTCCTCGGCGGCCACGAGCGCGGCAATGAGCGCGGGGAGCATCGAGCGCGACTCTAGCGCAGCCGCGCGCGGTGGGCGGCCAGCGCGGCGTCCACCTGGGCGTCGCCGGCCGTTGCCCGCGCCAGCCGCTCGAGCGGGCTCGGGTCGTTGTCGAGCCGGAGCGAGGAGCGCGCGTCGTCGAGGGCGCCACGGCCGAGGGTGGCGGCGGTCGCCGCCCACGCCGGCCCGTCCCCGGCGATGTCCTCTGCATGGAGATAGGCGCAGAGGGCGATGAGCTCGGCCAGGTCGTTGACAGCCGCGACCGTGCCGGCCTGCTCGATGCGGACGAGCCCGTGCGCATAGAGGTAGTCGCCGAGCAGAAGCGCCGCGTCCCCGTCCTCGGGCGCGAACAGCCGCGAGCTGCCGTAGTGCAGGAGGTAGCCCTCGTAGATCGTCTCGACCCCGAGCGCGTACTTGTCCTCCGCAAGCGTCGAGAAGACCGGCTCGCGCTGCTGGTCGTCGCGCCGCCGCAGCGCGGCCGTCCAGAGCTCGCTCTCGCGGCCCGCCTCGTCCGCGATCGCGTCCCAGAGATCAGTCGTGGTAGCTGCCAACGGCCTCGATCGTACGGTCGATCTCCTCCTCGCCGTGCGCGAGCGACAGGAACAGGCACTCGAACTGGCTCGGTGCGACGTAGACACCGCTCGCGAGCAGGTGACGGAAGACTGCGCCGTACCGGTCGGTGTCGGCGCGCTGTGCGTCGTCGAAGTTGCGCACCGGCTCGTTCGTCATGAAGAGCGTCGCCATCGCGCCGACGCGCTGCAGTCGGCCGTGCCCCGAGAGGCCCGCCTCGAGCCGCGCACCCTTCCCCTCCAGCTCGCGGTAGACGTTCTCGTCGCGCAGGCGCCTCAACACGGAAAGGCCGGCGGCCGTCGCGAGCGGGTTTCCGGAGAGCGTCCCGGCCTGGTAGACGTCGCCGCGGGGGGCGAGGCGATCCATCACGTCCGCGCGGCCGCCGAACGCCGCGAGCGGAAGCCCGCCGCCGACGACCTTGCCGAGGAGCGTCAGGTCGGGACGCACCCCGTACAGCTCCTGCGCGCCGCCGCGCGCGAGACGGAAACCGGTGATCACCTCGTCGAAGATGAGAAGCGCGCCGGAGCCGTCGCACAACCGGCGCAGCGCGGTGAGGAAGCCGCGCTCCGGCGGGACGACGCCCATGTTCCCCGCGACCGGCTCGACGATGATCGCCGCCAACCCCTCGCCGTAGCGCGCAACTGCTTCCGCGGTCGCGTCGACGTCGTTGTACGGCGCGACGATCGTGTGCTCGGTGACGCGCGTCGGCACCCCCGGCGTCGACGGGATGCCGAGCGTCGCGAAGCCCGAGCCCGCGCTCGCCAGCAGCGCGTCGACGTGGCCGTGGTAGCAGCCGGAGAACTTCAGGATCCGGTCGCGCGAGGTGAATGCGCGTGCGAGCCGCACGGCGCTCATCGCCGCCTCCGTCCCCGACGAGACGAGCCGCACCTTCTCGACGGATGGAACCGCGTCGACGATCTCGGCCGCGAGCTCCACCTCCGCCTCGGTCGGCGCGCCGAAGGTC
>Ga0075433_10002294_pt1 | contig 14569 bp, 13 predicted proteins | sample RhiMethybrSRZTD2_FD_75299 | JGI IMG/M metagenome (GOLD analysis project Ga0075433, IMG submission 75299) | Populus rhizosphere microbial communities from Tennessee, USA - Rhizosphere MetaG P. TD hybrid SRZTD2 | ecosystem: Host-associated > Plants > Roots > Rhizosphere > Soil | place: USA... | reverse complement strand
TCTCGTGGAGCGGGAAGTCGTGGAGCAGCGCCGACTGGACCTCGAACTCGTGGAGCGGCAAGTCGTGGAGCACCACGGACTGGTCGGGCAAGTCCTGGTCTGGGATCTCGTGGAGCGGTGACGCATGGTCGAACGGAGACTGGACGTGATCGACATCATCATCATCATCCGTTCTCTCGCGTGGCTCGGGGTGGCCCTCGCGGTCCTCGGAGGGCCGTCGTTGGACGATCTCCGGAAGACCGCGCGTTCGTGGTCGTTCGTCAGCGCGACACTGCCGGCCTGAGCATCTGAACCAGCAGGCGTCGAGCTTGGCGGCGACGCCGCCCGACGACCTCCGGCGTCATGCCTGATCGTCCCCGAACCAACGGAGCCCTCGGCTCTCCGCGAACGCCGCCTTCTCCTCGGCGGTCTGGATGGACGGAGGGATCCAGGTCCCGATCGGGCGTCCCGGCGTCGAGAAGAAGTCGACGTCCACGCGGGCCACGGCACCTTCGCCGAACTCGATGTAGCACGACCCTCGGCCGTCGTACAGCGACACCGGGTCGGCGCCGCGCACCTCCGCGATCAGGCGGTCGGCGACGACCTTCGCCGCGCCCTCCGCGAACACGCCCGCCTTCGGCGTCCCGACGCTCGTGACGTCGCCGACCGCGAAGACGCCGGGGAACCGCGTCTCGAGGGTTCGCGGTTCCACCGGGATCCACCCGTTCACGGCCAGTCCGGAATCCTCGACGACGGCCGGCGCGCGGTGGACCGGGATCCCGAGGAACAGATCGCACGCGAGTCGCTGTCCGTCGTCCAGCACGGCGACGCCTTCCTCGAGCGCGACGACCCTCCGTTCGGGGACGAAGCTGATCCCGCGATCGGCGAACGCGGCCAGGAGCGCTTCCGACGTTTCGGGCGAGGGCGGGATCGGCTTCCCGAACGGGATCACGACGTGGATCGTGGAGGCTTCGCGCAGCCCGCGATCGCGCAGGAACCGATCGAGCATGAGCCCGGCTTCGCTCGGTGCCGGCGGGCACTTGAAGGTGTCGCCGCACACACCGACCACCGCCGCACCCTCTCGGAACGACGGCAGCACGTCGCGGAGCCGCTCGGCGCCCTCCTCCGTGTAGTACTCGTTGCCGAAGGTCGCGAGGCCGGGGGTGGCGGAGATGTCCAGGTCGGCCCCGAGCGCCACGACGATCACGTCGGCGTCGTACGTCCCGTCGTCGGTCGTGACCCGCTTCGTGTCCGGGTCGATCGACGTGATCGTCGTGCCGACGAAGCGCACACCCGGCTTCGCGATGCGCGCGTACCGAAGCCGGACGTCGTCGAGCGATCTCGCACCGAACATCACGTCGAGCTTCGAGAAGCCGAAGACGAACGCGTCGGTCCGATCGATCAGCGTGACGTCGGCGTCGTCGCCGAGAGCCTCCGACAGGCGGGTGGCCACCTCGAGACCCCCGAAACCGGCGCCGAGCACGAGGACCCGCACGGGCGAAGGATACGCGCGGTGAACCCCCTCGTCGGCCCGCCCTAGTACCTCCCTGAGTTCGATCCCAGGAGGGCAAGTCGGCAGGAACGGCGTGCCGAGCAGGGGGATACGCTTCGGCGCATGACGGTCTGTCCGACGTGCGGCAGCGAGAACCGAGAGGGTGCTCGGTTCTGTGACGCCTGCGGGTCCCCGCTCGGAGCCGCCCCTGCGACCGGGGGTTTCCGTCGGACCGTGACGGTCCTCTTCTCCGACATCACCGGCTCCACGGAGCTCGGCCGCGGCCTCGACCCCGAGCTGCTCCGCGGGATCCTGGCCCGCTACTACGACGCGATGCGAACGCTCCTGGAGCGCCACGGCGGCACCGTCGAGAAGTTCATCGGTGACGCCGTGATGGCGGTGTTCGGGATCCCTCGGATCCACGAGGACGACGCGGTCCGGGCGGTCCGGGCGGCCTCGGAGATCCCCGAGGCGCTCGCGGCTCTGAACGACGAGCTGGAGCGTCAGCACGGCGTCCGGATCCGGGCGCGAACGGGCGTCGCGACCGGTGAGGTCATGGTCGGCGATCCCGCGACCGCCGAGACACTCGTGACGGGGATGCCGTCGAACGTCGCGGCGAGGCTCGAGCAGGCCGCCGGGCCGGACGAGGTCCTGATCGCGGAGGAGACCTTCCGGCTCGTCCGCGACGCGGTCCTCGCCGAAGCTGTGGAGCCACTGTCGCTGAAGGGTGTCGGCGATGCGGTCCCGGCGTACCGCGTCCTCAAGGTGGATCCTGGAGCGGCCGGTTTCGCGCGTCGGTTGGACGCGCCTATGGTCGGTCGAGAGCGGGAGCTCGCGCTCCTCCGCGATGCCTTCGACCGTGCCGTCTCGGACAGCTCGTGTCAGCTGTTCACGGTCCTCGGCATCGGCGGCGTCGGCAAGTCGCGACTCCTCGCGGCTTTCCTCGACCGACTGCCCGATGGTGCGATCGCGCTCCGAGGCCGATGCCTTCCGTACGGCGACGGGATCACATTCTGGCCCGTGATCGAGGCGGTCCAGCAGGCCGTTCGATTGAACGGGACGGAGTCAGCCGACGAGGTGCTCGCGAAGATCGTCGATGCCGTCGCGGACGACGAGCACGCTAAGCGCATCGGCCGTCAGCTCGCCCAGCTCCTCGGAGTGCGAAGTGGCGAGGCGGCGGGCGAGGAGACGCTCTGGGCGATCCGCCATTTCCTCGAAGGACTCGCACATCGGCACCCCATCGCCTTCGTGATCGACGACGTGCAGTGGGCCGAGCCGACGATGCTCGATCTCATCGAATACCTCGCCGACTGGGTCGTGGAGGCGCCGCTGTTGCTCGCCTGCATGGCACGGCCCGAGCTCCTCGACGCGCGACCGGCCTGGGGAGGCGGCAAGCTCAACGCAACGTCGATCAACCTCGAGCCGCTCTCGGCATCGGAGACCGAAACCCTCGTGGCAAACCTGCTCGCGATCGACACGGTCGACGCCGCCGTCCGCGAACAGATCGTCGAGGCGTCCGAGGGACATCCCCTGTTCGCCGAGGAGATGCTCGCGATGCTCGTCGAGGACGGTCTCGTCGTGCGGAGCGGGACGTCGTGGGTCGCCGCCGGCGACCTCCGCGGCGTCATGGTGCCGCCGACGACGTCCGCGCTGCTTGCGGCGCGGATCGACCGCCTTTCTGCGGGCGAGCGCTCGACCCTCGAGCGCGCGTCGGTCATGGGTCAGGTGTTCTACCGCGATGCTGTAACCGTGCTATCGGACGGCGAGGTGTCCGTCGAGCTCGCGTCGCTGATCCGGAAACAGTTCGTGCGCCCCGAGCGGAGCGACGTGCCGGGCATCGAGGCGCTCGCGTTCCGCCACCTGATGATCCGCGACGCCGCCTACGACGCGACGCCGAAGACACTTCGTGCGGGCCTGCATGAGCGGTTCGCGGACTGGCTAGAGGCGGCTGCGCCGGAACAGGAGGAGCTGATCGGATATCACTTCGAGCGCGCGTCTCGGGTCCTGACGGAACTGGGTGGGGACCGGTCGCGGATCGCGGCGCTCGGCGAGCGCGCCGCGAACCACCTCAGCGAGGCCGGTCGACGCGCCCACGACCGCTTCGATATCCCCGCGACGATCGGCCTCCTCTCGAGGGCGACCGATCTCATGTCGCCGCAGGACCCCGAGCTCATCCCGACGATGATCGACCTCGGCGTGGCGGTCGGCGAGTCGGGGGACCTGAGAGGCGCGGAAACGACCCTCGACGCCGCGATCGAGGCCGCGGAGCGTCGTGGTGACGAAGTCCTCGTGCGCCGTGCGGGACTCGTCCGCCTCTGGGCGGCGTATTGGGCCGAGGGACCGGCCCTGTCGCTGCGTTCACCGTCAGAGGTCGAAGCCGATCTGGAACTGTTCGAACGCGTCGGCGACGAGGTCGGCATCGCCTGGGCGCTGGTCATCTTGGGCTCGCTGGCGTACCAGCGGTGTCGGGCTGCCGAGACCGGGCTCGCGTGGAGGCGAGCGGTGGACCTGTTCCGCAAGACGGGCGATCACCATATGGCGGCCGAGTACCTGTCGTGGCTCGCGGCGGTTCCGGTGTTCGGTCCCACCCCATGCGCAGAGGCACTTCGACTGGTTGATGGCTATGTCGACGAGGTCCGTGGGTCGCTCGCCCTGGAGACGGAAGTGGCGGGGAGCTCATCCACGATCTACTGGATGTTGGGCGAGTTCGACCGAGGCCGGGAGATCTGTGAGGCGGGCCATCGGTTTCGTGTCGAGCTCGGCCGTCGGGTCGCCGATGCCCACATGTCGCAGTCGCTGGGGTGGCTGGAGCTCATGGCCGGCAACGTCGACCAGGCTGAGCAGATCCTGAGAGACGGACGGCGCCGTTTGATGGAGATCGGGTCGACGGGGCCAGCCGGCCTGTTGGCCGCGATGCACGCCCAATCCTTGTACGAGCTCGGACGCTATGACGACGCGGAGGAGGCTGCGGTCGCCGGATGGGACCTGGACCCCAATGACATCCAGGTGAACGCGCTCGTCCTGAGCGTTCGCGCGATGGTCGCGGCCCGCCGAGGGGACATCGTGCTCGGCGAACGGCTCGCGCGCGAAGCGATCGCGATGCACGAGGAAGGAGACTTCATCAATGACCAGGCGGATGCCCGCGTTGCCCTTGCCGAAGTGCTCGAACTCGGTGGGCGCAGCGACGAGGCAGCCGACGTCACTCGCGAAGCGCTCGAACGCTACCGCCGAAAGGGCAACGTGACGCAGGGGGCGGCCGCCGAGGCGCGCCTCGCGCGCCTCGGCGGCCGCCCCTCGAGCTCGACCTAGCCGGACGCGAAGAACACGTCGGGATCGTGGCGCCCGTCGGGCCACAACGCGTTCGTCACGACATCGCGGTTGTCGCCCCACGCGAAGTACCCCGTGCCGTTCACGTTCACGTTCGCGAGGTAGTCCCCCATATACGCGGGCGCGATGATCGGATCGAACTGCGGCGCGGTGAATACGCCGGGGAACGACCTCGACGTGATCGTCTGCACGCTCCAGTTCGCGAGGTCGCTCGACGTCGACGTCGCTTCGTCGACGTCCAACGTGGAGCCGGTCCGCGCGTAGTAGACGATGTGGAACCCCGACCCGTCCGCGGTGATCCCAGGTTGGACCTCATCGCCGGTGCCCTGCGTGACGAAGCGGAGGTTCCAAGGACCGCCGCCGAGTGAGCGGGTCGCGAGCAGGATGTGGCTGTGACCGGTCAGCCGACCGTCGTTCCACGTGACGGCCAAGGTGCCGGCGTGGATCGCGAGCGAGGGGAACTCGATCGTTCGCATGTACATCCCTGTTCCGAGCTTCATCGCGCCGAAGTCGAACGCCGGCGTCACGTTCGCGATCGTCGACTTGGTGAACGTCAGGCCACCGTCGTGCGATGTGAACAGCATCTCGCTGAACTGCACCGGGTTCCCATCGCAGTTCGGGTCGTTGGCGGCGATACGCTCGGCGGCGACGTACAGGGTCCCGTTCGCCGGGTTGATCAAAGGCTGGGCGCCGATGAATTGGCTGAACGAGCATCCGGGGAGGAACGCCGAGGTCTTGGACGCCCACGTCACGTGCCAGGTCTGGCCACCGTCGAGCGATCGCGAGACCGGCAGTCCGGTCCAGCACGTGATCGCGTCGCACGCGAAGTCATCCCAGGTGTCGTAGAGCACCTGCTGGTTGCTCGGGGTCATCCCGGCCGTGATCGCCGGCTTATCGTCGAACTGGAAACCCTGCGGCCCGAGGTTCTTCGTGACGTTGACAGGCCGCGTCCAGGTCTTGCCGCCGTCCGTCGAACGCGCGACCCCGACGAGCAGCCCTTGGAAGAAGTCCGCCGACAGGGTCGAGTAGTACATCGTGCCGTCGGGCGTGCTCGTCATCCACGGGTCGCCGAAGTTGTTCTGGCCGAGGGCGTTCGGGAGGTCACCGCCGTCGTGGAACGTGGCCCCGCCGTCATTCGAATAGGAGTACCCAGTCAGGTTGGACGCCGCAGTCAAGAACAGGAGCGTGTTCTGAGAGTCGTTGTACCCCACGGCGACGTGGCTCCCGTCGATCGCGATCGCGGTCTCGCTCTGCGTCGTCTGATCGACCTGGAAATGGTCGGCCGCCGGGTCGTTCACCCGGACGTTCTGCGGCACGGCCGCCGCGGCCGCGGTGTGCAGCGTGGCGACGTGGTTGACGGGCGATGTCGGCGCCGCGTCGATCGCCCCCTGCACGGGCGATGACGAGGCAAGGCTCGTGCTGCCGCTCGCGAACAGTTGCAGCGCCGTGCGTGCGGGCGCCGTCATGAACCGGCTGTTCGGGCTGTTCAGGATCCGTTGCGCGAGCGCGCGTTTCGACGATCCTGAACCTCCTCCCGAGGCGACCGCGTAGATCCCCCCGGCGACGATCGCGAGACACGCGACCGCACAAAGCACGACGAGCTTCCGTCGGCGCATGCTGACTCCCTTCCGTCGGTGCGACCACCCTCCGGCAGGTCGCATCCAAGTGAAATCGGCCGAATGGCGTACAGGACCCGTCGACGGGCGGCGGTCCGACGCCCGCGGGTCACCCCTCGCGCGACGAGCGCTAGGGTGGGACGGTCGAGACGAGGAGGTCGTCATGGGCAATCCGATCACGTGGTTCGAGACGGTGGGACCGGAACCGGAGCGACGGGCCGCGTTCCTCGCGGGCCTCTTCGGCTGGCACACGGAGACCGCTGACGGCGGCTACATCCTCATCGACACGCACTCGGGGCGGGGGATGAACGGCGGCATCTCCGAACCGCCGCCGGGTGCCGAGCCGGCGTCGCTCTTCTACGCCGAGGGACCCGACATCCAGGGCATGCTCGACCGGGCGAACGAGCTCGGCGGGAAGACGCTCATGGAGGTCACCGAGATGCCGATGGTGACGTTCGCGGTGTTCGCGGACCCGTGGGGGAACGCGATCGGCTTGATCAAGGGCGACGGGGATACGCGCGTCTCCGATGGCGACCACCCGGCGGTCGACTGGGTCGAGATCGGATGCTCCGATCCGCAAGTCGCCGTCGGCTTCTACCGCGACCTCTTCGGGTGGACCTTCGACGACGACCAGCCGAGCGAGCCCGGGACGTTCCACGCGTCGTTCGACACCGGGTCGGACGTGGGAGCTCGCGGCGGGGTCGGCAGCTCGCGCGATGGGCAGCCGTCCGTCGACATCTACGCGAACGTCGACGACGTCGCGGGGTACGTGGATCGCGCCGGATCGGCCGGGGGGTCGGTCGTGATGCCGGCGACGCAGGTGGATCCGGAGACGACGATCGCGATGTTCGTCGACCCGACCGGCAACACCTTCGGCGTCTACGGTCCCGTGGGCTGATCGGGGTCGATCTCGGCGACGCGCTTCAGACCGTCGAGCGCGCCGGCCCAAGCCTGCTCGGAGGTCGCCTTCGCGTCCTCGGAGGGCAGGTTGATCTCGTCGAGGGTCAACAGGGTTCCGCCGTCGCGCGGCTCCAGCGTCCAGCGGACCTCCTGGTAGTTCTCGGGCTCGTCGGGGAGACCGCTCATCGCGCTCCAGTGCGTGTGGATCAGCGACGAAGGCGGGTCGAACGCCACGACCGTCCCCTTGTCCTCGTACGGACGGCCCTGCCACTCGCCACGGTGGACGATCGGATTCCCCGGGACCCAGTCGGTCTCCGTGTCGACGCCGAAGAACCATCGCTTGATCGCGGCGGGCTGGGTGAGCGCCGCCCAGACGTCTTCGGGCGGCGCCTCGATCATCGTCGAGAGGTGGGTGGAGAGCTCCATCGTCTCGGTCTCGGGAGGAGCGGCTCCGCCGGTGAGCTCATCGCTCACCGGCGGAGCTCCGCTCATGCGCGCCTCAGCAGCCACAGCACGACCGCGGCCACGACCACGATCGCGACGATCGTCAATAGCAGACCCATGAGGTTCTCCTTCCGTTCGTCCGGAGGTCCTTACCCGGGGCGTCGGGCGCCCGAAACGGTCACGTCGAGTCGCCCTTCCGGTTCGCTTGGAACGCCCAGACGCTCCCGTCGAGCGTCCGAGCGGAGACGCCGAGCTTCCGGGCGACCTGCTCCAGTGCCGTGACGGCCTCGTCCTGCGTCACGCGGCGACCGACCGCGGCCGAGACGAACCGGAGCACGTGGACGTCCGGCTTGATCGTGTCCACCCCGAGCCGCATCACGAGCGAGCGGTAGACGGCCGGGCCCAGGCCCTTGATGCGGCCGACGAAGTCCTCCTGCGAGGACCCCGCCGCCCACGCATGGAGGGCGGCGAGATCCGTGACGTCCCGTTCACGGAGGTAGGTGACGAGCCCGCGGAGCTCTCGGGCCCGTCGGTGATGATGATTGCCCCACAACGTTTGGGCGAGATCTTCGTCGTCGGGGAGGTCGGCGAGGATCTCCTCGAGGTCGTCGAAGGACCGCACGTCCGCGTGCTCGGACCGGAAGTGGGTGAGCGCCGCGTCGACGGTCGCCGCGCGGTTCTGATAGTCCAGCACCGTCTCGAAGAGCTCCTCCATGAGGTCGTCCGCGACGTGGTCGTGCTCGGACAGCGGGATCGTCCGGCAGGCGGCCTCGAGTCGATCGAGCTCCTCGGTGCTCAACACGAGCACATCTTCACTCGGTCGGCACCCCTTGACCGGCCGCCGCGGCCGGGAGTACGGTCGCGCCGAATAGTAAAGAAGTCTGCCTATCGTCGGGAGGGGACCATGCGGTACCGAGGGCGTCTCATCCGCCGCGTCGCGGCCACCGCGGTCCTCGCGGCGACGGCCGTGTCCTTCCCGAGCAGTCCTCCGCCGGCGGCCGCGGTCGTGCCCCAGACGATCGTCACGATCGAGTGGCACGACGGGAACGCCGACCAGATCGCACTCGTGCCGATCCTCGACCGGTACGGGATGCGTGTGACGTTCCTCGTGAACACCGGTCCGATCCTGGCCGAGGATCCCGCGAAGCTCAGCGAGATCGATCTCCACACGCTGTACGACGATCACAACGAGATCGCCGGGCACACGCTCGACCATGTCAACGTGCAGCCGCTGTCGACGGCCGACGCGCGCTACGAGGTCTGCACCGATCGCAACAACCTGCTGAGGATGGGGTTCCAGCCAACGTCGCTGGCCTACCCGTTCGCCTCGTTCGATGACGGGAGCGAGGACGTCGCGCATTACTGTGGTTACAACGGCGCGAGCGCCACGGCCGGGCTGACGCTCAAGAAACCACCGTTCGCGAACACCGTGCCGCCCGCTGATCGGTATGCGATCCGAACCGTGAACGCGATCAAGAAATCGACGAAGCTCACGACGATGGAGCGGTACGTGTCGGCCGCCGAGAGCGCGGCGCAGACAGACGGGACCGCGTGGACGATCTTCGTCTTCCACCATCTCTGCGGCACGCACGATCACTGCGGCGCCTACGTGATCTCTTCCGAGAAGTTCGACGCGTTCCTCCAGTTCCTGCAGGGAGAGGCGGGCAACGGGGTCGTGGTCGAGACGATGCAACAGGTGATCGGTGGGACGGTCCGGGGTTCGTGCGACCCGGTCACGGGCACGGGGGCGGGATGCGATCCCTCGCCGCGATGACGAGCCGCCCGACCGATTAGGGCGTCCCGAGCAGCGCGCGCTCGTCGGCGAGCGCGATCACCAGCTCGCCGGTCGCGTTCGGGTGGAACGGCGCGCTGTCGGTGAGCCCCTGCACATAGGGCTGCTCCGAGCACGCCCCGTGCCCCGTGAAATCGGGCTGCGCCACGAGGTACCCGAACGTCTTCGCGCCCTGGGCGAGGACGGCGTTCAGGCCCGCCAGCCGATCCAGGAGGACCTCGATCTTCGCGGACGTCAGCCCCGTGACGCAGTCGGCGGTGGCGTCGAACGGCGCGTAGTACAGGTTGATCACGACGCGTGGACGGGTCGGGAGCGCGGCGAGCTGGCGGAGGAGCTCGTAGTAGTCGCTCGTGAACGATGCGAGGGACTTCTGGAAGAACAAGGTCGACGCCTTGTCGTCGCATTCGTTGAACGCGATGCAGAGACGGATCATCGGCGCCCACCGCAGGTCGTTCGCCCCGACGCTCACGATCACCGTGTGGGCCGTCACGGCGCGCTTCGCGACGGCGAGCTGGGGTGGGACCTGCCGGTCGCCCGCGAATTGCGAGCCGAGCACGCCGGAGCGGATCGTGGCGCCGCTGCACGCGAGGTTGCGCACGTTCCATCGGTTCACGTCGGCCAGGTGCACCGCGTAGGCATCCACGCTCCGACCGCACGCCTGGTCCAGCGCCGTGGGATCGGGGAGCGGAGCGTCGCCCAGACCGGCGGCGGTGGAGTCGCCCAGCACGACCGCCTGGACCCCGGTCAGGGCCGGACCGGGTGCGGCGGCGATCGGCGCGTCCTCGTCCCGTCCTACGAGCTCGCCGAGCGACGTGACGCGTTCCAGCTTGGCCGGCGCCGTCGTCGCCGTCAGCATGATGAGCCCGACGTTGACCGCCTCGACGAGCACGAGGCCGCCCGCGATCGTCACCACGGTCTTCTTCCAGCTCCATGCGTGCCGTCGCCACCCCGCGACGATCCCAAGGAGCAGCAGCGCGCCGAGGCCGACGAAGGCGATCTCCCAGAGGAAGTACCGGGCCCATCCGTGCGCCAGCTGGTCGCCGAGCGCCTTCGCCGATCCGCCGCTCGTCGCCGGGTCGAACAACCCCGCGACCTGCTGGTTCAGCGTGATGCTGTTGAGGACCAGGCGGGGCCGGACGGGGCCGAGGAACCGGACCGACGTCGGCAGGGGCTGCCCGAACAGGTCGACCTCGCCGGGACCGGAGAGGCTGAACGAGGGGGGGGCCGTGCCCACGCCGACCGTCTGCCCCAGGGCCGAGACCGTCTGCGGCGGTGTGACCTTGAGGCCGAAGGCGATCGACGCGACGGTGATCGCCAGGAGCGTCCCGGCGACGACGAGACCGTGTGACGCCCGCCGGACCACCGCTCGTGTGCGTGGTCGTCCCGGGGCCGGCATCGGAGCGCCCGACGGAGCCGCGGTGCGGCGTTCGTCGGTCGCGACGGTGCCCGTTCGCTCTCGTCGATCCACGTCGATCCGATCCCCTCGGTACGCCTCCACCAGCACCTTCGTCGCTCACCGCGGAAGGGTTGAGCGAACGGAGGGCCCGTTCCCAGGGTACGTTCCCTCTGGGAGGACGACGGACATGCGGATCACGGTGATCGGAGCGGCCGGCGGGACCGGCCGCCACGTGGTCCGACAGGGGCTCGCCCGAGGCAACGAGATCGTCGCCCTCGTCCGCGAGGCGGCGGAGCTCGGGGACCTCGCGCCGACCGCCGTGGTGGAGGGCGACGCGCGGAACGACGACGTGGTGAAGCGGGCGCTCGATGGGGCCGAGGCGGCGATCTCCGCGCTGTCGATCCCGGCCGGCGACGAGGAGACGACCCGGCTGTCCGACGCGACCCGCACGATCGCCCGGCGGATGGTCATGACCGGCCCCAGGCGGCTCGTCATCACCGCGAACACCTCGATCTTCGACGCCGGGGAGGTGCAGGATCCGTACCGGGTGGTTGCCGCGGAGCATCGCCGCAACGCGGCGATGCTCCGCGGCAGCGACCTCGCGTGGACGATCCTGGCGGCACCGTCCCTCGCCGACGACCCGGGCGTCGGGTCCTACGCGGCGGTGATCGAAGCGCCGCCTCCTGGGAAAGACATCTCGCGGTCGGACTTCGCGCTGGCCGCGCTCGACGGACTCGGGTTCGACGAGTGGATCCGCCGAGCGGTGGGGGTTTCGGCGCCCGTGTGAGGCGCCCAGAGAGGAAGAGGAGGGGTTCGTGTCGAGGTTCTTCTCGATCCGGCCGGCCTGGACGTTCCGCGGCCGGAAGTTCTTCGGGATCCGAGGTTGGTCCGGCAAGCCGCTGCATCCGCCGCTCACCGACTTCCCGATCGTCTGCTACAGCCTCGCCGCGCTGTTCGACGTGATCTCGCGCTTGTGCGGCGAGGGGACGAACGCCGCGCACGATTACTTCGTCGCGGCGACGATGGTGATCGTCGTCGGCTTCCTCGTGTCCCTCGCGACCGCGCTCACGGGTTTCTGGGACTGGTGGAAGGGCATCCCCCGCCGCAAGGGGCCGTGGTTCGGACGCGCGCGCAAGACCCAGGTCTGGCGCACGGCCAACTGGCACATGACGATCATGCTCACGGTGACCGCGATCGTGATCGTCGACATCCTCGTGCGGTGGGGACAGTTCCACGACGCGCAGGCGTCGTGGGCCGTCACGATCCTGTCGGTGATCTCGGCCGGGCTCGTGCTGTTCGGCGCCGGCTACGGCGGCGAGATGGTCTTCGATTTCCAGTTCAACGTCGAGGACATCTCGAAGTCGACGGTGTGGGACGAGACCGAGGTCGACGAGTTCCCAGGCCGGAAGGCACCCCCGGCGGCGCCGCCGGCCACACCGCCGCCCTCGACCGGCGCCTAGCGCTCCCGCACTACCTCGGTCGCGGACTTGTCGTCGCGGAGCCCGAGGTACCGCGGATGGCGCAGCTTGCCGTCGGGCGTCCACTCGCCGAAGCCGACCTGGGCGACCAGGTCCGGCTTCGCCCAGTGGACGCCCTTCTTCTGCACGCCCGTCGTGTCCCCCAGCGGGGGGGTGGCACGTTCGCGCTTCGTGAGCATCGCCGCGAGCCGGTCGAGCTCCCGCTGGTTGAACCCCGTCCCGACCTTCCCCGCGTAGCGGAGGTCGCCGTCCTCGAAGTACCCGACGAGGAGCGCGCCGATCCCGTGCCGGCTCCGCTGGGGCTCGGTCCATCCGAGCACGACGAACTCCTGCTCGAGCACGCACTTGAGCTTGAGCCACTCGCGGGAGCGGCCGGCGACGTACGGCGACGCCGCGCGCTTCGCGATCAGCCCCTCGAGGCCCTGTTCGCAGGCTGCGCGGAGCCCCAGTTCTCCGTCCTCCTCGAGGTGGTCCGAGTACCGGATCGGGTCGGCGAAGGCGATCGCGTCCCGCAGGCGGTCCTTGCGCTCGGTCAGCGGAAGGCTCCGGAGGTCTCGACCATCGAGCCAGAGCAGATCGAACAGGTAGTAGATCACCGGCTGTTGGGCCACGAGCGCCGCGGACGGACGCGCGTTCTGCATCCTGCCCTGCAGTCGCGAGAACGACGTACGCGGACCGTCGAAGGCGACGATCTCGCCGTCCACGATCAGGTCGGCGTCGATCGCGCGGCGGGCCGCCTGCTCGAGGTCGGGGTAGTGCGAGGTCCGGTCCTTCCGGTTGCGGGTCATGAGCCGGATGTCGTCGCCCTGACGGAACAGCAGCGACCGCTGGCCATCGAGCTTCGTCTCGTAGATCCACGCCGGATCCGAGAACGGCCGATCCGTGAGCGTCGCGAGCATCGGTGCGATCCACTCGGGCATCCGTCGGGCGGTCACCCCGATAGCATGGCGGAACAGGAGGGCGCCATGGAGCATCCGTTCGAGATCACGCGGACGATCGACGTCGACGCGACGGCCGAGGAGGCGTGGGACGCGGTCGCGACCGGCCCGGGCCAGGACTCGTGGTTCATGGGCCGTAACACGGTCGAGCCGCGCGAGGGCGGGACGTCGACCTTCAGCGTCGGCGACTTCACGCAGACCTCGACCATCACGGCGTGGCAGCCACCGACGAGGTTCGCGTTCTCGTCCGACCAGGGCGCCGTCGGGATGTTCCACCGGTTCGACTACCAGATCAGCGAGCGCCCCGAGGGCGGGGTCTCGATCAGGTACGAACACGCCGGCATGCTCGGCGACGACTGGGAGGCCGAGTACGAGGCGATGCAGGAAGGTGACCCGGCCTACCTCTTCAAGCTGCATCAGTACCTCACCTACTTCCGCGGGCGATACGCGACGTCGGTCGAGGTGTACGGGCCCGAGGCCGGCGACCGGGAGCGGGCGATGAGCGTGTACCGGCGAGCGCTTGGGCTCGGTGACGACGTCGCCCTGGATGCACCGGTGAAGGCGGAGCTCGACGGCATCGGGACGATCGATGGCGTCGTGGACTTCCTCTCGCCGAGCTTCCTGGGGGTCCGCACACCCGACGCGATCCTGCGCTTCATCTGGACGTTCGACGGTCACGCGTACATCGGGCACCACCTCTTCGCCGACGGCGTCGATCGTGCCGAGGCCGAGCGGGCGTGGGGTGACTGGCTGCAGCAGACGTTCGCCGCCGCTTGACCCGATGGCGATCGAGGCAGCACCCGACGACGAGGAGCGGGAACGCGACCGCCAAAGGGTGACGCGGCTCCTCGAGCCGCACGCGCCTCCCGACTGGGAGCAGCGGTTCCGCACCCCGGAGCTGCTCGACGCCGTGATCGACGGTGCGGCGATCCAGATGTTCGTGATGGCGGCGGACATCCGCGAGTCGACGATGTTGATGAAGGAGTCGATCCGCTTCGAGCGGTTCGCCGCCGTGATGGACCGCTTCGTCTCGTCGGTCCGCAGCGGGATCCGTCGTTCCGGTGGGTGGTTCGACAAGTTCACCGGAGACGGTTTCCTCGCCTACTGGATCGTGCAATCGGCTCCGCAGGAGGAGTACGACCAGGCGTTCGTGCAGACGGCCGGCAACATCGTGCACACCGCGAACGAGCTCGTCGATCTCTTCCGC
>Ga0075433_10002288_pt1 | contig 14578 bp, 14 predicted proteins | sample RhiMethybrSRZTD2_FD_75299 | JGI IMG/M metagenome (GOLD analysis project Ga0075433, IMG submission 75299) | Populus rhizosphere microbial communities from Tennessee, USA - Rhizosphere MetaG P. TD hybrid SRZTD2 | ecosystem: Host-associated > Plants > Roots > Rhizosphere > Soil | place: USA... | reverse complement strand
CGCGAACCATCCGCTCTCACCGTTGCCAGCCAGTGTCGTGCCTTGCGGCACGAGCCCGACGAACGCAACCGACAGATCAGTCTCCGTCGGATGACGACGCCCGTCACCAAACGCGCCGACTTGCTCGAGCCACGTCGGCTCCACTCGAGCAGCGTCGATCGCAATACGACGCGCCGCGTCGATCATCGCCTCGTCAGCTTGCGGCTCATCGTAAGGCACCCACCATCGCTCACGCGTGCGCGATTCATCCGCACGAATGAGCAACACCGCGAGCTGCTTGCCCCGCGGCGTCAGGAGAACGACATCGACGGAAAATGTCGCACGCCGCTGACCGGGTCTCGCGGCGGTGGCCTGAGGGCGTTCGCGCATGACGCGCGAATTAGTCACAAAAGGAGACTAATGTCAAGGCCTCGCGAATTTTGTCACGAGTCGACACCAACTCTGATGCGATCATCACGCGCGACTATTGTAGGTCTGTCGAGTGACACCGTCAACGTGCCGTTATGCCGCGCTCGCTCACACACGCGCTCGAGCCGTCAACGCGAGCTCGATTTCATTTCGCCGCGCATCATCGCGCGCTGCTCACCTTCGCCGAACCGCGCGAACGGAGGAAGACTGATTGGTAACTTGCCGGTGATCGGGCTCGAGCCCAGCAAGGCACGAGCCGACGCCTGCTGCGATGCCTGACTAGCGCCCCACGCGATGAGATACGTCGAGACGGACGGAGTCTGCTGCAACAGATACGGCGTGCCGAACGTGACGAGCACCGTTTGAGCGTTTCGTGACTCGAGCTTGGCGACGAAATCCACGAAAGCACGCGGAGCTCCCGCCGTAGCAGTCGTCGAGCTGATGTTCACATACGATCCCACCAACACGACATCGGCAGAGTCAGCGATCGAGAGAAGGCGCTGAAAATCCGGCGCGACATCGTCCGAGCTCACGAATTCCGTTCGAAGCGAATCGACGCTACGACGCAGCTCGCCATTGAAACCGACACCGGCACCAAGGTCCGTGCGACGCGCGTATGTGATCGACAGCACCCGCAACGTTCGGCGAGTCGCCAGCGGCACAGATCGCAACGAATCCTTCACCAGCACAACTCCACGCTCGGCAACGCGTCGCGCGAGCGCAGTGTGTGCTGTGTCACCGACGACTGCACGAACCGAGTCGAGACTCACGTATCGGGCATGGTCCAAGCCGAATCGCTTCTTCAGCTCGAGCAGGCGACGGACCGACGCGTCAATGCGGTCTTCGCGATAACGACCCTGCCGAATTCCTTCGACAACAGCGTCGATCGTTCCCGGAACATCCGCCGGCATCAACAGGACATCGGCACCGGCGCTCACCGCGCGGCGTGCCGCTTCGGCAGCGCCGAATTGGCGAAGCACGCCGACCATGTCCATCGCATCCGTGATGAGCACGCCTCGGTACGCAAGCGAGTCTCGCAGCAGACCGCCGAGTACTCGCGGTGACAACGTTGCAGGGACGCCGCTGCTGTCGAGTGCCGGAAGAATCCCGTGATACGTCATGATCGCGCCCACACCGGCGGCGATCGCCGCACGAAATGGCACGAGCTCTACCGAGTCGAGACGAGCGCGACTCGCCGTAACCGTCGACAGTTCGAGATGTGAGTTGGTTTCGGTGTCGCCGTGTCCCGGAAAATGCTTGCCGGTTGCGAGCATTCCATGTTCCTGGAGTCCGCGCACGAGCGACGCACCGAGTCGCGCAGTCAGGTGCGCATCCTCGCTGAACGATCGGGCACCGATGACCGGATTCGCCGGATTGTTATTCACATCGAGCACCGGCCCAAAAGCGACGTGAATCCCCAATGCTCTCCCTTCCGTCGCGGTGACTCGACCGACCTCGTACGCAAGCGACGTGTCGCGCGCCGCTCCAAGCGCCATCTGAAGCGGGAACACCGTGGCGCCACCGAGATCGATCGCGTTCGGTACGAAATAGCCGCCTCGAACACGAAACCCTGCACCGGTCTCGAAGTCCGCGCTGAAGATCAACGGAAGGCGCGATGCGCGCTGCAAAGCGTTGGTCTTCGTCGCGATATCGAGCGGAGACCCAACCGACACGATGAACCCGCCGACTTCCTCTTGCCTGACGAGGCGCTCGAGTTGTATCCACGACGCCGCGTCGGTCGCGGCGTAGTCACCGAGCATGAATGGCCACACCATCTGCGCTACTTTTTGTCGCAGTGTCATGGTCGCGAGAACCGAATCGGACCACGAGTGACCACTTCTACCACTTGTGCCAGCGCCGGGCATCGTGGCCGGCGCGCCTGACGACGCACACGCGCTGACGAACACTGACGCGACGAGGTAGGGAATGAAGACGAGTCGCGCATCGCGCGCGACGCGACTTCCGCGCGCGGCTACCACTGGATCGTTCCCTTCTTGGTAGTATCGACGTCCTCGCCCAATCCGCTCTTGAAGAGAAACGCCTTCAGATTGTTCGTCAGGAACGCGCGCGCTTGCGGATCCATCACGTTGAGTCCGTAGTGATTGATCAGCATGGTTTGTTGCTTGAGCCAATCGCTCCAGCACTGCTGGCAAATCTCGTTGACCACGCGCGCACCGATCTGACCAGGAAAGGGCGCACGCTCGAAGCCGCTGCGGGTCTGGCCGCAGCGGGAGCATTTCACGTCAGCCATGGCAAGTCACAAGAATCGTGGGACCCTGAAACGTAAGTGCCGTGCGTCTCGCACCCAGTGGTGATCGAGCGCCCGGCACGTTCTCCTGCTGTGGCCAATCAGCCCGCGCTTGGCGGGCGTTGCGATGCGCGTTCGTTATGCGCGTTTCGCTCCGCTCGCGTACTGGACCTTCGCCAATCCGATGAGCGACAGGAGGCGAATGTAGACCCAGCCGATATCGAGCTCATACCACTTGGCTTTGAACCTCGCGGAGTGCGGATCGGCGTGGTGGTTGTTATGCAGCTCTTCGCCACCCAGCCAGATCGCGATCGGTGAGATGTTCCGGCTTTCGTCCTTGACCTCGAAGTTTCGGTAGCCAAGGGCGTGACCGACACCGTTGATGATTCCAGCTGCCCAGAAGGGAATCCAGATCATCTGAACGCCCCACACAATAGGACCGACGAGGAACCCGAACAGATAGAGGTCGACCGCAAGCATGAGAATGATGCCGAGCCAGTTCAGCGGCGTCAGGAGCGCGCGTTCGATCCAGTCGTTCGGTGTTCCCTTCCCATACTTCTCCAGCACTCCCGGCTGCCGCACCGCGGCGCGGTAGTAGAACGCGCCCTTCAGCACGATGTTGCGCAGGCCTTCGAGGAGAGGGCTGTGTGGATCACCCTCGCGATCGGCGAACGCATGGTGCTTGCGATGGCACGCAACCCACTCCTTCGTCACGATCGCCGTCGACAGCCAAAGCCAGATACGCATCGGAAACGCTGCCAGATAATGCAGCTTCACGCTGCGGTGCGTCTGCGACCGATGCAGAAACAGCGTGACACAGACGTTCGTGAGGTGCCCGGCCACAACGATGAACAGAAGTGGCTTCCACCACGCCGTTCCCCAACTTCCAAAGTCTGGCATTGCCTCGATTCTCCGTCCCGGTTTCGCTCGACTCCGTCGCGACGAACACGAACGAAGCGGCCCGGGCGACTCGCCGCCGGGCAATGAGCCTTGAAGATGAGCCTTCAATGTACACAGCCCCTTCCGCTCTTGCCAACCGACCGCCCCCAAGCGGCCTTGACAGTCGAGGGTTGCTCGGTGTCAGTTGGCTGGATACCGTGACCGCCAATGACGAGACGAGGCAGCCCGTCAACTGGTAAGGACCAGCGAGCCACTTCCGCCGGAACCGAGCGATTCCGGCAACGGTTCGCCGAGCGCTTCGCCGACGATTTCTTCCGTCCGCTTGGCGTCGGACTCAACGCATCGTCAATCGGCATCGGCACCTACCTCGGCGAGTGCGACGACGAGGAAGACAAGAGCTACACGACCGCCGTGCGGGCCGCTCTCGAGAGAGGAATCAACGTCATCGATTCCTCGATCAACTATCGCTGCCAACGATCCGAGCGAGCAGTCGGCACTGCACTCCGAGAAGCCATTGCGGCCGGCGTGGTGAAGCGAGATGAAGTCGTCATCTGCACCAAAGGTGGTTACATCCCGCTTGACTCGGCAGCACCACCAACGCGCGAAGACTATCTCGCCTACCTGCAACGAACGTTCGTCGATGCTGGGATCGTGTCCGCCGAGGATGTCGTCGGAGGCGGTCATTCACTGTCACCTTCGTTTCTCGCGCATCAGATCAGCGCGAGCCAGACGAATCTGGGCGTGCGCACCCTCGACGTGTATTACCTACACAATCCGGAGCAGCAACTCGATTCCGTACAACCAGCGCGCTTTCGAACCATCCTGCGTCGTGCTTTCGCGCTCCTCGAGGAGCGCGTCGCGAGCGGTGACGTTGGTTGCTATGGATGCGCCACGTGGAACGGCCTTCGAACGCCGCCGGATGCTCGAGGTCACCTCGATCTCAGTGAGCTTGTGGGAATCGCACGAGACATTGGCGGTGACGATCACCACTTCCGCGTCATACAGGTGCCGGTCAACCTGGCGATGTCGGAAGCGGTGCGTACACCTACGCAACGTCTCGGCAATCGCCGTGTAGTTCCACTCCTGCAAGCGACTGCGGAGCTGGGCATCTCGGTTATCGCGAGCGCGACACTCATGCAGTCCCGTCTCACGAGTGGCCTGCCGGCCCCAGTGCGCGACTCCTTCCCGGCGCTCACCACTGATGCCCAACGTGCAATCGCGTTCGTGCGCTCGTTACCTGGGGTGAATTGCGCACTCGTCGGAATGCGAACCGTGAATCACGTCGACGAAAACGTGGCCGCGGCGAAGCGATGATCGCACGGTACGACGTGCGCGGCTGGCGTCAGACCTGCTGAGACGCGAGACCGGGCGATGGGATCGGCGAGGGAGAGGCCTTTCACCGGACGTCCCCGGATGGCGATCGCGGTGAGAAGGCCAGTCTCCACTCGCCTGCGTGGATCACGATGAAACGCGAACCGCGCTGGAGAGAAAGGTTGGCGATTGTTGCGAATCACGCAATACGCGTTCGGTAGTTCGATCATCGTCCTGCTCGATCTTCGCGATCGATGCGCCGATCGTTAGGGCGTGTTGCGTGATCATACGATCGAGCTCGACTGGCGAAGCCGTGGTCCACATCGCAACTTCTGGTTCCATTCGACCGCTGGCTCAACATGCGCACCGTCGCTCAGAGGGCCGGTCTGCCTTTGCTGGCATCGACCATCGTTGTCCTCGCTTCACCGAATGCGCTTCCTGCCCAATTGGTGAGCGCGCGACCGGCATCGATTTCGCTAACAGTCGTAGTGCCTTCGCACGTATCGTGGGACGTTGCCGTGACATCGGAAGGCATGGTTGCGCTCGTTCAACGCACGGGCGCGGCGGTTGATCTCGAAACGGCGGTTGGATTGGGGAATCGCCCTGCCGCGCGGATCGAGGTTCGGCTCGCGTCGGAACGGAACGCAGACTCCACACGCGTTTGGGTGCGCAATCGACGTGGGGAATTCGAGCAGTTGATGGCGCATGCCGGCATCGTAGCGTTCGACTCGCCATCGGAGCTCGACCGCTCTTTGCCATCCCTGCGCTTCCGAGTCGAAACCAAAGGGCCGCTTCCGGTTTCATCGCTGGCAATACCGCTTGAATACCGTCTCACCGTTGGTGCGGGTGACGAATTCTCGGTGTGGACGTTTCCGTCACTGCTACGAGTCGGCTCGCAGCGCTGACGCGTGCGGGCCACGCGTGGTCGTGGCTAGTCGTTAGGCTGCGACGGGCGACCCGAAGTCGGCGCCGGTGGTTCCGTTGACTCTCGATCCGGGAAGACACGCCGAACGACGAGCTTGACCGATGCGCTCTCACGCTCCAGTCGCGGTTTCACGGTTGCGGGAGCGGATACGACCTCGAAACGGCCCGTCGCAAGGAACTCATCGACCAGGATTCGAAGAGGCGCTGCCTTGGTACTCGAGAGCCGGATGAAGAACCGCCCTCGCGAGTCGGTGAAAAGCGTTGAGCGGCCGACCTGGACTGCGGCGCCATCGACCGGTGCGCCCGACTCGTCGACGACGGTGCCTTCAACGATATAGCGCTCGAACTTGATCTCGACCGGCCGGCTGTTTCCGGTGAGAACATCGCCAGCGTAAAAGAACGTGCTGGCTGCTCCCGTGTAGTTCACTCGGCCGTCGGCCGTTACGAAGCTCGCCGCGCTGACACGGTAGTTGCCGAGTGGCAATCGTACGTTGAGCGCAATGGTTTGCACGAACGGCTGGGTCGGGCGATAAGGAGTATGGACGATCTGATAGTCCAGCCCGACCGAGGTGAGCCCCGACCCTATCGCGCCGCCGAACGCAACGGATGTGCGCCCGCTTGCGTGTGTCACGACTTGCAGGAGCGACATGCGCGGCGTCAGGAACTCCCGAACACGCAGAACGGGCGTAGTCGATCGCACAGGAGCGGGTGACCACAGGCGAAGCAGGTACAGGTCCGTCTGTAGCCAGCGCGTCAGATCGCGAGATGCGCTGAAGTACGAGCTGAGGCTCCGCGTACCGGGAGTCCGCGAATCGAAAAGACCGGCGCCCAGGTTTGTCCCAACGAATCGTGCCGACCCGAATACCTGATTCAACCCGGCTCGATCAGGAACACCCGGGAGAGTCGAGTCCTGGCGAAAGTGTTGTCGCCCCACGCCGAGCGAGAAGCCGTCGGCCGGTCGCAGCGTGAGCACGATATTCTCGCGATCGGCTTCGCTCTGCACGGGACTCGGCACGCCGGTCCGGCGAAAGCGGTCGCCCATGCTCACATATGCCGCACGGATGTCGAGCTTCTCGTGCTTGATGGCCATGCTCGCCGATCCGTATGGCTGATTACCGCCGATACCCGCGGTGGCCCCCGCTTCCAATCCTGACCGCGTCTCCCACTTGATTCCCTGGAGCACGGTCTGTCGTGATGAGAATAGCGCATGCGTCGTTAGGCGGACCGATGGCGACAACGCCCGCTCGGCCTGCACGACTCCAATGGCCTTGTCGTGGCTGAGCGCGTTCACGAACGGAGCAGGCGTGGCAACAGCGCTTGCGCCGAGAAACGCGTAGAGCGACGAGCGCGGCGTGGCGTGGCGGATGCCGGCGCCTTGCGCTACGATCGCGTTGGAGTTGCCGAACACATCGGTCGCGAGTCGGACGGGGATCGCGTCGTTACCGAGTCGCAGGGTGTCACGACCGATCAGTTGCTTGAAGAACACACTGAATCGGAGCCCGTCGAGATACCCGAGGCCCACGTTACCTTCGAATCGGTCTCCCCACACGCTCAATGCTCCGCCGTACCCCTGATACAGCGAAGACCCACCCCCTTGAAGCTCGAACACCTGTGCGCGACCGACGCTCGGTATTCCTGCGACCACAGTCGACACGAGAAGCACGCACACCTGGCGCGAGTTCGCTAGAAAACTCGAGGCTCGCATGGTGCCGGTCATTGAGTCACCGCGCGGATGTTCAACGTGCCGGTGTACGAGCCGGGGGTCAGCACGCGCCCCGTTAGGTCCAGCTGCAGATTCAGGTCAACCGTGAGACTGCCGGTCTTGCTGTATCCGAGGATTGGCTGTGTGAAGAGCGCCAAGCTGCCACCTGCTGTTCCGACGCCGCCTGTCGCGTTCTGCGTGAATGCCGTGTAGGTCGTCGGCGCACCTTGCACTCCGGCCGTCAGGACACGGCCCTTCAGCCAGCTGGACGGAACGGAGATGGCTCCGCTCGTCATCGCAGCGTTGGGGTTGGCGAAGTAGCCGATTACCTGCACCGATGCTGTTGACGGGTGCAGGTCCCAGGTCAGCGTGATGCTTACTGGAGAAGGAAAATTGTTCGGAGTGCCGTCATTGACGTTCGCGAGCGATTGAATCGCGCCCGCCCCAACGGTGACGGCGATGGACCCGGCCAGGGAGGCGCTGGCGGTCGGGAGCGAGCTGACGGTCGACTGCACGCTGGGCTGAGCGCTCGCCACTCGCGTAAGGAGTGCCGAGCCAATAACCGTGACCAAGCACGACCGCAGCGAAAACATGATGTCAGCACACGAGAGCTGTAGTGCGGCGACGGAAACGCACGCACCGATCAATCAGCGCCCTTGCGTCGCTCCTCCACGGTGAAGTTCGCAAACCGGAGGACGAGCTTCTCGGGTGTCAGCTCATCATTCCACGGAATCTCGAGAGTGCGGCGGCTTTGTGGAAACAAGGGAAAGGCGCCGCCGGGAATCGACTTCTTCCCGCTGACACTGACTTCACTGCTGAGCACTCTACCAAGCGAGGCTCCAGTGTTCTCCAGCTCGACGCGGACGCGCTTCGTTGCCGAATCGAACTCGAACGATCGAACCGCGACATCGGCCTTTCTGAGCGGCTGCGGTTGCAGCATGTAGACGACGTGAGGCAGCTCGATTCGCACGTTGAGCCCCGTCTGCGTCCGAGCTCCCGTTAGGGTGCTGCTGACGAGAAACCACGCGGGAAAGCTCTTCGCGGTAGCCTCGTAAAAAACCGTGTACGTCTCGCGCGGGGGGATGCGAAAGCTCATCGCGGAGATCTTGACCTGCATCCGCGTCGTATCGAGCGGCTCTTCGATGAGCTCACCGCTCGGTTCGACGTGAAAGCCGCGAGGCTCGACCACGACGGTCAACGGAAACAGCGACTCGTTCACCAGCTCGAACCGTCCCCGCGCTTGCCCTGAATACTCGATGACCGCTGGGCGCACGGTCTGGGCGCCCAGCGGTCGCATGAGTCCGACCGCGAGCAGAAGTGGAGCGAGTCGGACCTGACTTCTTCCCATCGTTACTGGGTGACTGCTCGCAGGTTGAGTGTTCCGGTGTACGTGCCCGGAGTGACGTTTTGGCCCGTCAGGTCGAGCTGCAGCTCGAGGTCGATTGTGCGGCTCGATTTCTTGTTCGCCGCCGCAATCGGCTCAACGAGCAACGTTAGGCTCGCGCCGGCCGTACCGACACCGGCAACAGCATTGCCGGTGAACGCCGTAAAGGCTGCTGGTGCACCAGGTGCGCCGACGGTTGGCACGCGCCCTTTCACCAGGCTGGTCGCGATGTTGTTGCCACCACTGGTGAGCGCGTTGGTGCTCGCGAAATAACCCACGAGCGTGACCGACGCGGCCGATGGATTGATGTCCCACGCCGTCGTGATGTTGACTGCGGACGGAAAGTTGTTCACCGCGTTATCCGTAATGGACGCGATGCTCTGCGTGCCGCCCGAGTTCACAGTGACGGTCAACGACGACGATTTGACGGCGCTCAACGAGACGTTCTCGACGTTCGACATCAGACCGGCTTGCGCCGAGCCCTTCGCGGCAACGATTGCGAGCGCTGCCATCGCGATGGGAAGCGTGCGAAGTCGAATCATTCGGGCGATACCTGGGAGAAGGTGAAGAGTTCGTGGCGCACCGTGCGCTTGAACTTTTGTGCGGCGGCTCACTAACCGGACTGGTCCGTTCATCTAACTCCGCGCCGTTTGACGAACGATCCGTGCCGCCGTCACCCCCTTCGACACTGTACCAAAAGTCGACATCGCCAATGACGCCACGATGATCGATAGCGATGTCTGAAGCTTGGACCTCACCAACCTGTTGTCGCGCTGTGTGATGGTCGGAACTGCCGCACGAGTCGATCTCGCTGATGACCGGTCGTCGATGCCCCGGTATCGACCCGTTTTCGGCGCTGGGCATCCTGTCGCGGGGGGCATTTTGGAGATTGCAATCCGCAAGGGGACGGTGATTCTGCGCCTGCGACGATCTGGATCACAGGTGCGCCCGAATCTTGCGCATCGACACTTCGTACCTTCCCCCTGAGGAATCGATCATGGCGACAGCATCGAAGTCGTCAGGCAAGAGAGCGCGTCGGAAATCAGCAGCCGCATCGAAGCGCGCCTCGACACGAGCGAAGCGCGTCACGAAGAGCGCGGCGAGCGCGAAGCCCAAGCGACGCGGCGCAACGAAGAAATCGGCGAAACGGACCGCGACTCGCGCATCCTCCAAACAATCCCCGGTGACACGCATCAAACGTGTCGCGACGACCGTGTTGAACCAGGGAGCCACGGCCGCGAAGCAAGGTGTTCAGGCCGTTGAACGACTCGTGGAAGGCGTGAAGGATCGCGTTACGACCTGATCGCCGTTCGGGCAGAAACGGATCGGGACGGCCAAGCCGTCCCGCTTCTGTGATCACGAGACTCGCGGCTGTTCCGTGAACCGTTCGACGTGAAGTAGACGTCGCGGATCGCGTGCGTGTTTGTCCAGCCAGTCGGCCACAGCAGCGAACACGGCTTGACGACCGTAGTCGACCGTGATCACGTGCCCGTTTCCTTCAGTCCAGACGAGTTGGCGCTCGCGTGCGGTAAAGAGCGCGAACGAGCGCTCCGCCGCTTCAGGTGGGATTCGGTTGTCCTGCCGCGACTGAACAACGAGTGTCGGCACCGTCACTCTCGGCGCTGCGGTTCGCCCCAACCTTACGACACGGGCCAGCTCGAATACGAGACGTGGTGTCGTGAAACCATACGCGAGATTGCGCGCCACCTCCGCCGGGTCTCGAATCGAGCGCTCACCGCCGCCTGGCAGGAACGGAAAGAAAACGCCGAGCAGCCGATGCAGGCTGGCTGCGCGGCGCAAACGCGTTGGCATGCTGAGGTACGGGGCCAGCAGCACCAAGGCTCGGACGTCAGGTGACTCCGCCGCCAGGATCGTCGCGAGTGACCCGCCCATCGACAGGCCGATGATGACGACCGCCTCGTGCCGCGAACGGAGCGACTCGAGCTCCGCGCGCGCAGCTTCGATCCAGTCCCTCGCTCGACTCGCTGCGAACTGATCGAGGGTTCGCCCGTGACCTGGAAGGAGTGGAGCGCGAACTGCCCAGCCCTGCGTGTGAAGGTATGCCGCGAGGTACCCGAGCGTCTGCGGCGTGTCGCCGAACCCGTGTAACAGGAGCGCTCCGCAAGATCCGCTCATCGGGAGATCGATCGGTGAAGCGCCCGCAACGATACCGTCGGGTTGCAGCGTTAGGCGCTTCGCCACGACATTTCGCGCGCGTTGCGCAGCGCGCGTGCGCATGACGACAACGGCGCTTGCGGCAATGACGAGTGCAAGAAGACCGATCACGCCGCCTCGACGCGGAGTGTGGACACGTGTCTCAGTAGGTCGCGACTGATGAGTCGACCTCCGCACTCCATCGGTCGATGCCGCCCGACAGGTTCGACACCCGCTCGAAACCCCGCGCGAGCAGGAACTCGGCCGCCGCGTGACTGCGGACGCCGTGGTGGCAGTACACCACGATGTCGCGATCGTGAGCAAGCTCTGTCACCACCGCACCAAGGCGTCCGAGCGGAATGAGACGCGCCCCTTCGATGCGACCGATGCGCCACTCATACGGCTCCCGAACGTCAATGAGATCGAGCGCGTCACCGCGACCAAGTCGCTCGGCGAGCTGACTCGGAGTAATCTCCCGGATGCCTGGAGCGCGCGAGGCATCGGAGCTTCTGCTTCCCATCCCGCAAAACTCGTCATAGTCCATCAGCGCTTTCAGCTCGCGTGTTCCACACGCTGGACACTCGGGATCTCGCCGCAGTCTGATGGTGCGAAAACTCATGCGGAGAGCATCGACGAGCAGAAGACGACCTGCCAGTGTCTCACCTGCGCCGAGAATCAGCTTGATCGCTTCGGTCGCCTGGATGGTTCCGATGAGCCCCGGAAGTACACCGAGCACACCAGCTTCGGCGCAGCTCGGAACGAGGCCTGGAGGCGGCGGCTCTCGGAAGAGACAGCGATAGCACGGCCCGTCGGACGTCGCGAATACCGATGCTTGGCCTTCAAAGCGTAATACGCTCCCGTAGACGTTCGGCTTGCCCAGCAGCACGCAGGCATCATTCGTCAGATACCGCGTTTTGAAATTGTCCGTGCCGTCGACGACCACATCATATGCTGCGATGATCTCGAGCGCGTTGGCGGCGGTCAGCTCGTCGTCGATCGTCTCCACCTGAACGTGTGGATTGATTCCGTGCAGCCGCGCGCGTGCGGATGACGTTTTCGGCGATCCGATACTCGAAGTGTCGTGCAGCACTTGGCGCTGCAGATTGCTCAATTCCACCGCATCAAAGTCGGCGACTCCAATGCGACCGATTCCAGCTGCGGCGAGGTAAAGCGCGGCGGGCGAGCCGAGGCCTCCCGCCCCGACGACGAGGACGCTCGCCTGCTTCAGCCGACGTTGGCCATGCTCACCGACTTCGGCGAGGCCGATGTGCCGGCTGTATCTGACAAGCTCGTCCGGCTCGAGCTGGTCGCTGAACATGGGAAGCGCGATGTCGGAAAACTCGGAAATTGCGCGAGACATGCGACGTGAGTTGATCGCGGCGGAGCTCGGAAGACCCCAATATACTCGGCCGCACTTACGTCGTCTGTGCGTCACATCCCCCGAGCCGACCGCCCAAGCGCGACGTCGACCAGGCTAGTCGCGCGCGTCGACCGGCATCTCGCCGGTTATCGTAAGCGGCACTTCGCCGTCGAGACGCGTGCTGTCCAATCGCTCCGCCAGTGCGCCGAGCGGTGCGATGTAGATCGTTGTTCCATTTCGTTCCGCCAGCCCTTCTGCAACGAGCCTCGTGAGAACGAGCGATACTGACTCGCGCGTGGCCCCCACGAGCTCGCAAAGCAGTTTATACTGGGCGCCGCCGAGCGCGATCCGGCCGTCGTCCGTGGTAAACATGCGCGAGCGAGCCAGGTGGACGAGCGACGAGATCAGTCGTTGTTCGACGCTCAACGTTGCCAGCTCACGAAGCTTCTCGAGGAGCCCAGTCCGTTCGTCGACCATTTGGCCGATGAGAACGAGTGCCTGTTGCGGTTGTTCGCGCACGAATTCTCTGAAGCGGGCGCTGCTGAGATGCAACGTGTCGGATTCTTCATCGGCGCGTGCGTCCGTCGCGTAACGCGCGTTCGCCCCGAGCCCTTCCCATCCGAAGGTTTCACCTTCGCGAGCAAGCGCCGGGACAAAGGCTCGTCCTGCTTTCACGCGGCTTCGAAGAACAATTCGGCCGCGCAGGACGATGAACATGCCGTCCGCAAAGGCACCGCGTTGATAGATGACGAATCCGGCAGGCCAGGTTGCCTTGGCGGCGTACGCCGCTACTGCATCCGCTACGTCACCAGGCAATCGCTTGTCCCAGCGTTTCAGTGCAGCATCCAGCAACTTCATAGCTCACGAGCGGCAGATTGAATACCGGATGTCTGCAATGTCCGTTCCGTCTGGACAGGACGTGTGCTCCGCGCTTGCTTTGAACAGCAACTGCCTCCCCACATGCCCGAGTCCCTCCCAACGGTGGATCGCCGCCCGATTCCGACGGTGGCGATCATCGGCAATGACACTGTGCTTGCGGCAGCACCGGCGACGCCGGTGCAGCTTTCCCACGCGTGCATCCGTCGCGGGTTTGCCATTGCGGTGCCCGCGAGCTGGGGCGATGAGTTGGTCGCCGCGGAAACGGTGCGGCGTCTCGTGTCGAAAGAACAGGGCCCCGCGGTCATGTGTGTATGTCCTTTCGTGCGGTCGCGGTTGCTCGCCCCCGGACCTGATCTCGCGCCATTCCTCGTCTCGCTCGTCGCTCCGCCGGTGGCGGCAGCGCGTTACCTCCGCGCGGCGTACGGTGAGCACGGCGTGCATATCACCTACATCGGCGGGTGCCCGAGTGCCGATGATCCTGCCATCGATGCGCGCCTAACGCCGGATGCGTTCCTCGCCGATATTGCCGAGCACGGGATCTCACTCTCGGAGCAACCGCTCGTCTTCGACTCGATCGTTCCGCCGGACCGCCGACGATGGTGTTCGCTGCCAGGAGGAGTACCGATCGCCGAGGTGCTCTGGAGCGACACCGATACCCGCACGCTGATCGAAATCGACCGCGAGGACGCATCCACGGATCTCGCACAGCACATCATTACGCGCGAACACGTGCTACTCGACCTCGCTCCGGGTCTCGGCTGCGTATGCAGCGGTGCGATCACTTCAGTCCCGGCGCGTAGCGCGCGGGCGGCAGTGACCGCGCTCGAACCTCCACGTGCCCTCGCGCCCGTCATTGATCCCGCCGCCGTCGTTTCGCTCGACGCGCCCCTGGCGGACTCGCACGCAGGCCGGCGTGGCACGCCCGGTCACGTCGTGTCCGAAGCAGAATTGATGCAGAAACGACTGGACGAAGTCTTGGGTGCCCAAGTGACTCAGCCGGCTGTAGAACGTGAGCTCGAGGCCGAGCTGGACGCGGAGGTCGCCGCAGAGATCGCGCCGTCACGTCGAGTTGAGGAATCGCCTGATGACGACCGAGTCGATGCAGTCTCCAGCCCGGACGTGCCCGCGGCCACGATCGACGAGCCACGCCACGCGACCAGAGCCGAGGAGCCAACCGTCGAGCCGCAGGCTGCCGGCGCTGGCGAGTCCTACGATCTCGCTACCCATGAACCACCCACGGTCCCACGCACGCCGGAGGGTAGCGCAATCGTTCGACGTCGGACGCCTGCGCCCACGCCCGCACGTCAT
>Ga0075433_10002286_pt1 | contig 14581 bp, 9 predicted proteins | sample RhiMethybrSRZTD2_FD_75299 | JGI IMG/M metagenome (GOLD analysis project Ga0075433, IMG submission 75299) | Populus rhizosphere microbial communities from Tennessee, USA - Rhizosphere MetaG P. TD hybrid SRZTD2 | ecosystem: Host-associated > Plants > Roots > Rhizosphere > Soil | place: USA... | reverse complement strand
GGTATGAGAAGGCCGCGCCAGCGTTGCGGCGATGGGCGAGGCCAGGCGCTAGGCTAAGGCTGACTTTGACGCCATGGCGTGCGAGGCGGCCCGGGATGGGCGGTGATGTGCGTCACAACCTCCAACACGAGGTAGATCGACGATGGGCTTCTCTGCAAGGGGTCGTTGGGGTGGTAGTGAGAGCAACCCGCTGATCGGGCGGCTGCGCGAAATCCTTCAAGAGCTCGACATCGAAACCGGAGATTTTGAGCATCCGGACGTTTCGCTCAAGCACGAGACTGAGTGGTGTCTCAGCGCATTCCTCTCTGGCCTGTTGATTTGGGAGAACGTGGGCGATGGTCCCGAGGACGACGAGGTTAAACCCGCTAGACACATGAAAGGCGTGTCGCGACAGAAGGTCCTGGAGTTGTGGCTCAAGCTGGCGGCGGGCGACATCGCTGCGGTTGAAGCCGAACCCTGGTTGCCGGGCTCGCACTAGCGCCTTACCGACAGTCCGGTTGCCCCCTAGTGGCCGCTTGAATTGACGCGGGAACCGAGACAGTTGAGCTCGAAATGGGGGAGCTTGACATCAGCGGCGCACAGCACGCGCCGGTCTTCCATGGGCATCAAACGCCACGTCAACGGTCTCCGTCACACGCGCGGGAGGTCAAGGGCTGTTCTCCACACCCTGCTTTTGCCGCCTCAAATCCGTGTCCGCAGTACCCCCCGATTCCAGGCATGACAGTGATGGACCTAAGCACTTACGCTTGGTCTCAAGAGCTGCCGTCGCACCCACGCCACAGATATTGATTTTGATGAGCCTTTAGGCAGGGATCAATTCAGGACAAATTGGATCGCAACGGGAGCCGACAGATGCGGCGCGTTAGATTGATGGGGTTGGTACTGCTTCTTACCCTGCTGGGCACGGCATCGTCCGCGTTAGCGCAAAAGCGTGTCGCGCTGGTGATCGGCAACGGCACCTACACGAAGGTGGCCCCGCTCGACAATCCCAAGAACGACGCAGCGGCGATGGAAGTCATGTTCAAGGCCGCCGCCTTCGCATCGGTCGTGCGGCTCAACGACCTCGGCTTGACGGCCATGAAGCGCGCCCTGCGGGATTTTTCTGACATGGTCCAGGATGCTGACATCGCCGTGGTGTTCTACGCAGGGCACGGCATCGAGGTGGCCGGCGTGAACTACCTGATCCCGATTGATGCCGTTCTGGAGCGCGACATCGACGTGCAGGACGAGGCCGTCTCCCTCGATCGTATCAACCAGGTGCTTGAGCCTGTGAAGCGCCTGCGACTCATCATCCTCGACGCCTGCCGTGACAACCCATTCGCGCGCTCGATGCGGCGCACGATTGCCACGCGCTCGGTTCGCAGCGGCTACGGCGAGATCGACGAGCGGTCGCTGCCGCCGAACACGCTTGTTGCCTATGCGCAGAGGGCCGGCTTCACGGCCGAGGACGGGGTGGGCAGCAGCAACAGCCCCTACACGACGGCGCTCATCAAGCATCTGCCGACGCCCGGCCTGGACATCGAGCTGGCTCTGCGTCGTGTACGCGACGAAGTGTTGAGGGCGACGAAGAACAAACAGGAGCCGTTCAAGTATGGCTCGCTTGGCGGAGCGGAGATTGCGCTTATTGCGAAGCCCGTTGAAGCGGAGCTGCCGAAGAAGATTGAGCCGGCTGCGCCCAGTCCGCTTGGTCAAGCCGCAGCGGAGTGGAACACGCTGCGCACCAAGACCCACATCGCCGAGCTTGAGGCTTTCGCCAAGCGACATCAGGGGACATACTTCGCCGATTTGGCGCGGGCGAGAATTGATGAGCTGAAGAAGCAGCAGATTGCGGTGGTCAAACCGGAGACAGAGCAGAAGACGAAGCGACCGGAGGCTGTCGAGCAGAAGACGGCGCTGGTTAAGACGCCGGCGCCAAAAGTACTGTCGCCAACGCCCTCGGGCGGCGCTCGGCCGGACCAGTCCACCATCCCCACCCCCACCGCGCTTGTCTTCCAGGGTCACTCCGACACGGTCCTATGTGTCGCGTTCAGCCCGGACGGGAAGACTGTGGCAAGCGGCAGCACCGATACCACTGTCCGCTTCATAGACCCCCTGAACGCCAACGCGAAGGGCGCTCCGATCACGGGTCACATTGGTCCGGTCAGCGCGGTGAGGTTCAGCCCGGACGGCGAGGTACTGGCGACCGCCGGCTCCGGTGGTGACGAACGGACAGTCCGGCTGTGGAATGTCGGCGACCACAGTATCATCGGCCGGCTCACTGGTCATCTCGACTCGGTGACGGACGTGGTGTTTAGCCCGGACGGCGCGACGCTGGCCACGGCGAGCGCTGACGCCACGGTTCGGTTGTGGAGTTTAAGTTCCCGCAGGCAGATCGCCTCCCTTAACGGGCACGGCGGGCTGGTTAGGGCGGTCACGTTCAGCCCGGACGGGAAGCTTCTTGCCAGCGCCAGCGCCGACGGCACGACCCGGCTCTGGGACGTGGAGCGCCGCGCGCCGATTGCCAACCTCAAGGCCAGAGACGAGGTCAACGCCGTGGCGTTCAGCCCGGACGGCAAGCTCCTCGCGAGCGGCGGCCGGGAAAACACGGTGCGACTGTGGGATGTGGACACTCGCCGGGCAAAAGCTGCCATCGACATCGTTTCCACCACCTCTGGTTGGGTCAAGAGCCTGGCCTTCAGCCCCGACGGCCGGGCCCTGGCGGCCGGGAGCGTCGACAACCGGATTCGGATCTGGGACGCCGCTGGCGGCGATCTGCTCGTCGAGCTGACAGGACATGGCAACAGCGTCAACGACATCGCCTTCCGCCAGAGCCCCGGCCCCGAACTGTTGCTCGCCACCGCCGGAGATCGCACGGTCCGGCTGTGGAACCTGACCGGCCGCCTTCCGTGAGCGATCGCCTTCTCAAGATCAGTCCGTGACTGGAATCCTGAACCGGAATTTTTCAGGCTTCTTGGTTCCATCCCGGACCCTATCGAGAGTGCCTAGCCGAAGGATGCGTATCACCGGCGGCAGCTTGGCTGGCCTCTGAACCGCTTTCCGCATCTTATTGTCGTCAAGCATAATGTCGTCGGCACAGACGAGTGGGTCGGCGGAACGATGATGCCAAGCTCCTTGGTAGTCTTTATGTTGATGCCGAGCTCGATTTTTGTGATCAACTGCACCCGCAGGTCGGCTGGTTTTTCGCCGGCGGGGTAGGACGCTGCGCCAAGGGGTTCATAGGGAGGAAGTCGTTGATCGTCCTCGGTTGAGGCTGCGATCTAGACGGTCATGTTCGAAGCGAGGCGTAAGCTGTCGCACTGCGATAGGATCTGATTGCCCTGCCGGAGATTGCTTCCTCGAAGACCAGTCCGAGAGCTGATAGATGCAAATGACGGCAAAGCATGCTGCGCCACTAATTAGGACGCTGAACATAATCCCTACCCCGTAGTCAGCGATGCAACATGCAATCGCAACACTCACGGTGATCAGGGCAATTTCGAATTCGCGGCACCCATACATGCTCCCCCTCCGCCAGCCGTCTCACCCTCGTTAACGTTGGCTCAGCGAATTTGTTCCTTGCGCAGGAACCATGGCAACCCGGATGACGTCGCGGCAAGCCACGCCCTTGGGTATCTGGCACCAAGGTGCCTGGCAAACAGTAGCCGGTCCACGGTGCGGACACCTTGGCGTTGCCGAATTGCGCGCCGCGGCGATCAACAGCACGCTCCGCCTAAACTCTGGGTCGGACATCCCGGCAGAAAGCGCGGATCAGGTCCAGCCAAAGCGAAGGAGCCCCGCGCAGGCGTGTCTCTGCCATGGTGGGCGGGTCTACCACGGCTAAACCGATGCCACTGTCCCCGGAAAATTTTCTACGTGCTTTGCCCTATCGTAGCAACGCAACGGATAAGGAACTTTGTCCGCTAGCGTACAATCAAGCACACGCGCGCGATAATTCCCACGGAAAGCGTATCTCGGCAATCACGCCGCTCGCGCTGCTGAGAGCCTTGGGTCTGAGGATCAGCCCACGTCAGCTTGTGAGGATCGAAGGCGGTCCCGATAGTCGGCTTGACGATCTGAAAATACGGCGACAGATCGAAGTCACGTGGGGCGAACAGGCTGTGATGACGTATGTGCAGGATTTCATCGCGGGCGTATGCGCTCTCGATGCGTTGCTGCTCGGGTATGCGTTCGTGCGGGGCAGTATCGGGTATGGCACGCTGTGGAACGCCTGTGCGATCAGCGTGGAGCAGATGGTGCGCGTAGGGTCGCCAGAGCCAAGCGCAATCATGCGCCGCCGCCAGCGCACTGGGACCGGGGGTGTCGGGCACAAATAGCGCGCCAGATCGAAGACGTGGCGCGTGTCGTACTTGCGGCCGATGCGTGCGGCGGCAAAGCAGATCACCTGCTTCTTTTCGGCATCGGTCAGCCCGACCGGGCGGCAGATGCGCGTTTTGAAGTTGCGGTACTTGGAGAGCGGCATCGCGACCACTCCCTGGCCAAGATTGGCCTCGATAAGCAGGCCTGCCTCGTCACTTCCAACCGCCTTTCCGATCAGGTCACCCGCATAAAGCGCCGCGTGCGACCAGGTCGATTGCGTTAGATACTTGATCGCGGTCGCAAGCCTCTGATTCCCCTCAACAAGGAGGACATCGGCCGCTTCCGAGCAAGCTTACCTGGATCGGACGGACTGAATGGCTCATAGCCGCTTGCCGGGACCTCGAGCCTTTCAGCGATGCGGCGACCGATAAAATCCAGAACCGTGTCGAGCAAGGCCATCGTTTCGAGCGCTCCTGCGGGCGCAAAACCTCTTGTCGGGCGCAATGATGGATCAGTTCCGGCCCCTATCCGGATGGCGCTCCATCGTCAGTTCGGCCTCCAAATTTCACGATAGATCGAGGCGACCGCCAGCACGCGGCCACAGCGTTCGTCGCGCAGCACACAGTCTCTCGCCTCGATGCAGTCGTCGATTGTCAGTTCGTCCCAGCCCTCGGCGTGGCCGACATAGGCTCGGGACGCGCGCATCAAGTGCCTTTCGAGCAGCGAATTGGATAGGTGGCGGGAAATCTGATGGGCCAATTTCACGAGAGCGCTCATGCATTCCTCCAGGACCCGTGCCTGCAATGAGTCAATCCATGGATGGCGCCCGAATGAAAAGGTTCCCGGCGTGCTGGACGGCAGTCCGGCACGTTGTAGCTCCGGGAACATTATTTTTTGCAGGTCTAGAAGCGGAGCAGGCGGTGAATGCCCTCATTCTCTGGGCTGGTGACGTGATACAGCCAAGCATTGGCCCTGATCTGTGCGAGCTGCCAGATCAGCGACCTGCGTTGCAGTGCACGCGTAGCCAATGCCGCAAAACCTCAGAACTGACCTACTGCCCGTCCAACGCTGCCAATGCTTCCTTGCGTACGCGCATCGCACGTTTGAGAGCACCGCGTTCGCCAAAGCGGCCTTTTGCCGGGCGCCAGCGTCGAGAATGCCAGCAACGGGGATCGCTTGGCCGCCCCGGCTCAAGTCCCGCAAGTAAAGGCCGCGTGTCCAATCCTCCCTCGATGCGTCCCCAAGATTTGTGCCTGCAAGTCTCCGATCAATAAGTAAGACATCGGCGGTCGCTATCGGAACGTCTAGAAGTTCCTCGTCCTCGACCTCCGCGGCGCGGGATCCGACCAGGACGAGATTCGGCGCAGTCGTTGCTGCTCACCACCTTTTTCTCCCAAATGCTGACCGGTCACTTACCGCAACCCTGAAAGTTTTAGGTATCTATTTGAAATGACCGATACTTTCAGCATAGACAATCTGGTTCACTGTTATGGGTTCGCAGATTTCAGCGCGAGACGGTCGATCTCGGCGCCAAGCGCGCCGTTGCCTTTCTATATGCAGAAGCTGGACATTGTTGGCGCGATCGGGCGTTCCTATGTTGCGATGGCTCGCCGGGGCGGAGACCTCGTCGCTCTGGCTTAGCTGCCATGGGCATTCGGCATTCTGGTCGTTGTCCTCTTGGCGTTTGACTGGTTGCACTTCCTGTCTAGCCCGCTACCCCCAACCTTGTGCGTCTGGAGATTGTGTCAGGTTCTGGCGGAGCTTCCGACGCGCGTGGTGTGTCGCGCCCTGTCGAAGTCTACGGGGCAGCGCTATAGCACCGGTCTCGCCGGCATGCTCGTCGTGTTTCAGCACCGGCGCGTCGGCCTTGATGCGAACCACGATGTCCTCATCGCTGTCGCCCTTCCTCGGCTTGCGATCGTCAGTGAGTCTGGCATCCGCCATTCCCGTCTCCCCAAACGGAAAAAGGGCTGAAGCCTTGCTTCGCCCCTGGCGGTCTGCGCCCGATAGGCTCCCTGTAACTTGCGTATCGGAACCCATTACGTGAACGCGCTAGGCTTATCGACTGTTTCGGGGCACGCTGGCAGCTCTATTGCCGACGAATTGCTAAGGGGGATCGGAGGATGACGCTGAGGGCGGCTTCTGTCCTTTTAGCCATTGTGGCTCAATGGCACGTTGGATGCACCATGAATGCAAATACGCTTGGACAATGGGGAGGTACGGACAAGGCATATCCTGGCGCCGAACGTCCGGCCTCGGAGATCTCAATTTTTCAGTGTGGTTTTGGCCTGGCGGTCCTAGCGATTGATGAAAACAGGAGTTTGGTCGGCGAGACCGCCCAGTGCAGCTACGCTCTACTACCAGGGAGGCATACGTTTCGCGTGAGCATCCGACACAGCGACGCCGCCGCCGGTAAATGGGTCCAACTAAACGATCAGGTTGTTGAGTATCACCTAGTTGCGGGAAAAACTTACTCGTTGCATGCATTCCCCCAAGACAAGGATTCACTTGCAGCGTTTACGATCCACATGAGTGATCCGGTGTTGGATAAAATTGTCACGGTGGCGGTATTTCACTGTGGCAAGGATCTGCCGAAGGGCCACTGCAAGGTGAGCCCGCCAAGTCAGGCTCAGGCTGGGGCTAACGAAAAAGCCCGCCAAGGGGTGACGGGCAAAGGCAGAGAGGCATCGAACTAGGCGAAGAAGTGCAAAGGGCCTACTTCATGATGTCGCTCCCGGATTCTCTCCTGTAGGGATCGGCAGATCGGCAATCGCTCCGGCCTTGTCGACTGTTTCGGGTGCCCCGTGCAAGCCTAACAGTTTGTGGCCTGGCTCACTGCGTTCGCGCTTGGGCGAAATGGTGCGGCACGGGCTTCTGGCACCTCACTAACGCGCGGACAGTACCTCTGTGCGCAAGGGAGCCGCGAGAACCGTTGCCGCCCATGTTGCAGATGTTATCTACACAAAGGCTCGCTTCCGTGTCCGCAGTGACGTTCCTGCTCAGCTTCTTCACTGTCGGCATCATTGGGGTGGAGATCCTAACAAGAAGCTTTCAAGCTGAGGTATCCGAGCGGCTCGGGGCTTCGGCGTTTTTGTATCTGCTCTGCGTTATTGGCTCAATCATTTCGACAATCCTCTACGCCGAAAGCTCGCGAAGGTTTCTTCGCGCTACGAACTGGTCCACAAGCCTACTTGGTGGCGGTGTCGCAGCTGGTGCATTCTGTATTCCAGTGTTTGCAGGTTATGCCATCCTTAGCTTCGGGTTTTCTGTGGCTTTGGCGCTGGTACTTCCGGTCCTAACGGGTCTTCTATGCCCCTTGCTCAGCGCTAGGGTGCAACTCCTCCCAACTGAAGCTGACCGGGCGGCGTTAGGTCTTAACGGGCCCGCCAAACCACCCTCACCTTGCCATATCGACGGCAGTACCGATCGACTTGTCCGGCATCGCCGGGCGAAAGCAAGGACTGTCCAGTCCTGGCACATGACCGACGGTGTTGCTTTTGGCGCAACCTGGTCAGCAATCTGACGTACATGAGGCCACGGGCAATGGTTCTGCGCGGACCCTCAGCAATAGCCGTTGGTGACCCTGAGCGGCCCTGGCCAACGCAGCCAGACCCTGCCAATCTCACAACAGGAAATCGCTCCTCGTCAGCTGCACGATACCGGCGATCTCGATCTCGAAGTCCGCAGCACCGTCACCGTTAAGATCGCCGCTGACGACCGTGATGTCGTTCGCCGTGCCGGCCTGGTCGAACGTCTGGTAGTGCAGCTCACCCGCCTTACCGCTGAAATCCCGCGTCCCAATGAGATTGAAGCTCTGGTCACCCGGACGCGCGGCGTTGGCATCAATATCTCCAAGGTCGATTTCATCCACACCGCGCTGGAAATCGATGATGACGTCGCGGACGCCGGCACCGACACCACTCTCGGCAACCGCGTTGACGTCGAACACGTCGTTTCCAGCGCCACCGGTCAGCGTGTCGCGACCCAGGTCGCCGGTCAGACGGTCGTTGCCAGCCCCGCCGCTCAGCGCGTTCGCCCCGGCATTGCCGGCGAGAATGTCGGCGAAGGCAGTGCCAACGACGTTCTCGATGCCGATCAGCCGGTCCGAGTCGCCGGTGTCGGGGAACCAGCCGCTGACGGAGCTCAGATTGACCCATACGCGTGCTGTCGCATCGGCATAGGAGGCCGTGTCCACGCCATCGCCGCCCTCCAGCCGGTCGCCGCCTCCGCGACCCACCAGCAGGTCGTCACCCGCGCCGCCGGTTAGGACATTCCACTGGGCCGTGCCCAAGAGCGTATCGGCAAATGCGGACCCTGTGAGGTTCTCGATACTGATCAGTTTATCGGCACCCTCACCCGTGCTCTGCGGCCCCGTCACGCTGAGGTCAACCGTTACGCCGGTCGAGGCCTCGGCATAAGAGGCGGTGTCGAACCCATTGCCACCATCGAGGATGTCATTGCCGGCGCGCCCCATCAGAGTATCGCTGCCGTCAGCGCCGGTGAGCCTGTTGGCGCCACTGTTTCCCTTGAGGGTATCGTCCCACGTTGAGCCTGTCAGGTTCTCGATATTGATGAGGGTGTCAAAGATCAGGTAGTTGACGTCGGTGCGCTGCGGATCGCTGATCGCAAGATCCACCACTACACCGTTGGACCAGGCGTAGGACACCGTATCGCTCCCATCGCCCCCGTCGAGGACGCGGGCCCCGGCGAGCACGTCGTCGCCGGCGCCGCCCGCAATCATGTCGCTACCGAGCCCGATCAACACATCGTCGAATCCGGAACCGATAAGGCGCTCGATGCTCACCAGCGTGTCGGTCACACCCCCGCCACCGGTGGCCTGTGGGCCGCCGCCTCGCAGGTTGACCTGCACGCCGGCCCCGGCAAAGGCATAGGACGCCGTGTCGACGCCGCCGCCGCCATCGAGCATATTGACACCGGTCCCGCCGCTGAGCGTGTCGGTCCCGTCGCCTGCGCGCAAAATGTCATCGCCATCTTGTCCGCTCAGCGCGTCGTCGCCGGTGCCGCCGTCGAGCGCATCGGCGCCAGATCCGCCACTCAGCCTGTCGTTCCCTGCGTCACCGAACAGCCGGTCTTGCCCGTCGCCACCGTCCAGCGTGTCATCGCCGGCGCCGCCATCTAGCCGGTCGCTCCCGCTGAGTCCAACTAGCGCATCGTTGCCGCCGGCGCCGCTGAGATCGTCGGCATTTTCGCTTCCCGTGAGGCTGTTATCGTTGTTGTCACCGGCAATGAGTGATGCCACAGAAACGGGGCCATCCGCAAACTGCAGGGTCTCCACGGCTTTCACGCGGGTTTCCCTGCCGTAATGTTCAACGAGAAGGAATGTCTGCGTCGCGGTATCAAACGTGATGGTGTAGTCGCCGCGTTGCCCGTCAACGACGACGGTATCCTTGCCCGCGCCGCCGTCGAATGTATCGTCGATGAAGCCGCCGATCAGGGTGTCGTCGCCGGCCCCGCCTTCGAGCAAGGTCCCCCACTTGTCGCCCTCCAGGACGTCGTCAAACGCCGAGCCGACCAAGCCCTCGATGAGGAAATACGTGTCGCCGGCGGCATCGCCGGTATTGCGCGCAGAATTAAAGAGGCTGGCCACGACACCGCTGGTCGCGGTCTCGTAGCTCGCGATATCGAGACCATCATCAAGGTTATAGGCTTCGCCCTCGTAGCCGACGGTGTACTTGAGAATGCTCGGAAAAAAGAAATCACCGTTGAGGACATCGGCACCGGCGCCCCCGATCAGGCGGTCGTTCCCGTAACTGCCCATGAGGATGTTGTTGCCGGCGTCGCCGACCATGATGTCGTCCGCGAATGAGCCAAACACGGCCTCGATGCTGTCGTAGGTGTCCCCCGCGGCCTGTCCGGTGTTGCGCGAGGGATCGCCGAGATCGATCGTGATGCCAGCAAGGAAGTCAATCTGGCCGTGGGTGTAGCTGACAATATCGATCCCTTCGCCCCCCTCGAAGCGCTCACTGCCGTCAGAGGCGATGAGCAGGTCGTCGCCGACGCCGCCGACGAGGCTATCGCCGCCACCCCCACCGTAGAGGACATCGCCACCGACTCCGCCGATCAGCATCTCGCTAACATCGGCCTTGCCAACAATGAAATCATCCAGGTTGGAGCCGATCACGCCTTCGATGCTGAGCAAGCTGTCTCCTGCGGAGTCGCTCCAGAAAGGTCCGTTGAGGTCAATGACGACGAAGTCGATAAGCGGTATTGCCTCAGTGATCGTCTCGTAGCTTACGAGATCGAAGCCTTCGCCGCCGTCGAGAACATCCGCGCCGGCCCCGCCGATCAGGATGTCGTCGCCGTCGCCGCCGCGCAAGGTATCGTTGCCGGCGCCGCCAACGAGGCGATCATTGCCGGCGAGACCGCTGAGCACGTTGTCGCCAGCGTCGCCGCTTAGGTTATCGTCGAAGGCGCCGCCGGTGAGATTCTCCATCGCCAGCAGCATGTCGATGCCAGCACTGCCCGTCGCCTGCGGGCCGGCGATTGCGAGGCTGACGGCTACGGCAGCGCCCGCCGAGGCGTAGCTTGCCGTGTCGCTGCCCGCCCCACCGTCGAGCGTGTCATCACCTGCGCCGCCGTCGAAGACATCGGCGCCGCCGAGGCCGCTCAGGGTGTCGTTGCCGCCGAGCCCCTGCAGCTCGTCGCCGAAAAAGGTGCCTGTTAAGGCATTGTCGCTATCGTCGCCGACAACAGGACCGTCTGGCGGGCTCTCCAACAATGAGCTGGCGGGAACGACGCCATCCACAAAAATGACCGTCTCGACGTTGCGGACCTGATCGGTGCCGTCGGGGGCGCCTGCCCGCAGGTCGGCTACTGTGTAGGTGTCCGTTGCGGCATCGAAGCTGATCAGGTAGTCGCTGCGCGATCCCGCAAAGAAGGCCTGATCGTTACCCCCGCCACCGTCGAGGGTGTCGTTGCCACCACCGCCTGTCAGCTGATCGTCCCCACCTCCAGCGTCGATCTCCTCTGCTTCGCGCGTGCCTGTCAGGTGGTCTGCGAAGTTCGAGCCGATGATGACCTCGATGTCCTGCAGAATATCGCCGCCCGGCCCGACCACGACTCCGACCGGGGAGTCATCGTAGCGGACATAATCGATGCCGGACCCGCCAAAGATCCTGTCGTTGCCCTCGCCTGGGTAGAACGTATCGCTGCCAGCGCCGCCGCCAAGCCAGTCGTCGCCACCGAGGCCGCGGATCACATTGTCGCCGCCCCCACCCAGAATCGTGTTGGGGAGATCGTTGCCTTCGAGGAAATCGTTGAAGGCAGTGCCGTTGATATTCTCGATCGACACGTACACATCACCCGCGGCGTCGCCGCCTGTGCCGCCGGTGACGAGGCTCATCGCCACGCCGTCCGTCGCCGACCAGAACACCAGATAGTCGAACCCTATACCACCCTCAATGAGGTCGGCGCCCGCGCCGCCATCGAACACATCCATCCCCTGTCCGCCAGATAGCTGGTCGTCACCCGCGTATCCATACAAGAGATCGTCACCGGAACCACCGACCAGAATGTCGGCGGTGTCCGTGCCTACTATATCGACCATTTCGCCCCCCTTTGCTAACCTCGCCGCGACCGAGCGGAAATATCAGTCGCTCCGCAGTGGACCTGCGCCCCGAACGGCTTTCGTGGTGGGCTCCACCAAGCGCAGAGATTGCGCCGGCGGCTCAAGAGTTCAGCAATATTGTCGGTCAGGAAACACGTTTGACGTCCAACTTAGCGCAACAACGGTTGCTTTTGCGGGCTTATTCCTGTCGCGAGAGCTTTTCCGGCGCATCGATGGTCGCGACACGACAGTGTGCGACATCTCGCTTTGCCTTATTGCGCGACTTCCTCTTCTTTTAGGACCCCATTCAAAGGGCAAATTTTTTCGGTGTGTGCTGAGCTAGGGAAACCCCAGTCAGGTGTGGATAATCCTCCACCCGCGCCTCCGCACCCCAACTCTTCGACTGCTTAGCCAGCCTGAATTACAGACCAGTTCGAACCGCACGAGGAGATCTCCCTGCGAAGTCAGACCAGATCGGTTGAGGATCGATTTAAGCGTCCAGGCTGGGTTTGCAAAAACCGTAGCTGCTTTCGACGATTTATGTTGCGGGGGACGGGCTTCCGGAAGCGATGGAATGGCTGTGCAGCTCAGGTACGCTAACTGAGGCCTTTGATGAACGCAATTTCGAACCATTCGACACCCGACGAACTGCCGAGTAGACGCAGCGCTTGCCGAACGCTTGGCATGTTCGCACACAATGGCCAACTGGGTATTGCAGCGAGCGGTGCGTTGTCAGAGCTTCTACGGACGCGGTGGTGATCATGGAATGTCTCCTGCGGCTTCTGCGCGCAACAAGGTCTCGCCAAGCTAGATGCTATGGGGGATGCGGCGAGGCAAATGCACCGGTCGGCGGAGTGTTAAGACATCGGTGGCATCCATCGGCGCTGATGCAAAGCCAACGATGGAGCCACCGATGCGCAAGCCGAAGCGGCGCAAACCGCTCAACGACCTGAGCCGATGCCCTACAGCATTGAACGTTAATGAGACCTTAATCGCCGTGATCGAGCTGAGCCAGAAGACCTGGCTGGTAGCCGGGATCATACCTGGAATCGAGCGCCAGCCCTTGAAGAAGCTCGAGCCTGACGAGAACGCCCTATTGAGCCTGCTGGATCGATGGCGGAAGGAAGCGGAGAAGGCTGGTTACAAGATCAAACGTGTCGCTGTTGCCTTCGAGGCCGGCCGGGACGGCTTCTGGCTGGCGCGGTGGCTCAGGGCACGCGGCATCGAGGCCCATGTTATTCATGCCTCGAGCGTGGCAGTGCCGCGCGAGCACCGGCGCGCCAAGACCGACCGGCTCGATACCGAGCTCCTGAAGCGCGCCTTTCTTGGCTGGCTGCGCGGCGAGCGGGAACATTGCAAGATGGCCGCGATCCCGACCATCGCTGAGGAGGATGCCAGGCGACCCAGCCGCGAGCGCGAGAGCCTCGTCGGTGAGCAAAACCGGATCATCAATCGCATGAAGGCAGCCTTGGCTCGGCTCGGTATTCGGGGCTTCAACCCCAAGCTCGAAAAAGCTGCTGACCACCTTGAAGACTTGCGCACACCCGAAGGCGAGCCGATCCCGCCCAACACATTGTCTGAGTTACGCCGCGATATGGAGCGCCGGCGGTTCGTCATGCATCAGATACGGCAAATCGAAGCCGCTCGGCTCGAGCGTCTCAAACAGGCGACCAGGGGTAGGGGTGGATCACACGCCATGGTCCGCCTCTTGGCACGGGTGAAGTCGATCAGCGTCGAAACCGCGGACATGCTCGTGCACGAAGCCTTATCGCGCAACTTGCGTGATCGACGCGCAGTCGCGCGTTACGCTGGGTTGACGGGCTCGCCCGAGGAAAGCGGCAGCAAGCGCCGCGAGAAGGGATTGGCCCGATCCGGCAACATTCGCGTGCGTCGAGGCATGATCCAGCTCGCCTGGCGTTTCCTGATGTTCCAGAAAGACAGCGCACTGGCGCGTTGGTACAGGACCCGCACAGACAATGTCCCCGGTTCGCGCAAGAAAATGATTGTAGCCCTAGCCCGTAAGCTCCTGATCGCGCTCTGGCAGTTCGTGCGGGATGGTGTCGTGCCAGAGGGCTTCGTCCTCCGACCTGCACAGTAAAAGGCTAAAGGGAGCGTGGAATGTAACATCTACACCTGCCGGTTTCAGGGTCCCGTCTGCTCGACTTGCGATGGGTCGCCGATGACGGTTCGAGGTGGCGGGGCCCCGCAGCAGCCATGGCTTCAATGCCGTAAGCTAGAATGGGTCCGCCGCCTCGGAGTTTCGCTGCCGATGCGCAAGGCTGCATCATGGTCAGGGTCCTTCGAACCCACCGAATACAAGGCTGCGGCACGATTAATTCGTGCGCAAATGCGGACTCCCCTCCTATCGTCATCCCGACACGCCCCAAGCCTGCCGTCGTGCTCGAAGCCGTCAAGGCCAAGCCCTCCGGGTGGCCGCCGTAAAGGCGGCCAGCCTTGACGGCTCCTGCGCGCGCCGGCGTGTACTTTGCGCCTGGGTCGGGACAAGGAAACGGGCTGTCAAAAGTCGAACATGGAAACTTGCGATTGAAAAAACGATACAGTGCGATACCACCACCTTGACAAATTAGTCCCCATACAAGGCTGCCCTGGCCCGGCTCCGCCCGTCAGCCTCGAGGCGACCGAACGCCAGACGGACGGCGCCGGAGAGGTGTCACGGCGCCGAGAGGTGTCAGTAGGAGCGACATGGACATGCGTTCG
>Ga0075433_10002282_pt1 | contig 14593 bp, 17 predicted proteins | sample RhiMethybrSRZTD2_FD_75299 | JGI IMG/M metagenome (GOLD analysis project Ga0075433, IMG submission 75299) | Populus rhizosphere microbial communities from Tennessee, USA - Rhizosphere MetaG P. TD hybrid SRZTD2 | ecosystem: Host-associated > Plants > Roots > Rhizosphere > Soil | place: USA... | reverse complement strand
TTACGCCGCCACGGGCGGCAGCCGCAGGATGGCAAGCGCAAGGGCCTGCGCCCGCGGCACCAGGGAAGCGACCTCCAAATACTCATCGGGCGTGTGCGCGTTGCCCCCGACCGGTCCCGTCGCGCACAAGGTGGGACAGCCTACGCCGGCGCTGAACCCCGAATCGGCGCAACCACCAGAAAATTCGCCCTCGATGGCAAGGCCGGCGTCGGCGGCCGCCGCCTGATAGCCGGCAAACAGGTCCTGCGCGGCGCCCGTCGTGGTCAACGGCAGAAATTCGCCGAGGCTCTCGAGCCGCGCCGTGGTCCCGGGGACCACCGCGGTGTCGACGATATCTTGCAATGCCGCCAGCGCCCAAGTCCGATCGGCCGGCTTGACATAGCGCAGATCGATCTGGCCTTCGGCATGCGGCGCCGTCGTGTTGACCGACTGGCCGCCCGCGACAATGCCGACGTTGACCGTCACACCACTGGTCAGGTCGGTCAGCTTGTGCATGGCCACGATCTTGTGCGCCAGTTCGCCAATGGCGCTGATGCCCTTTTCGAAGGCTCCGCCGGAATGCGCCGCTCGGCCGAACACCTCGAAGCGCAGAAACACGCCGCCCTTACGGCCGGTGACGACGTTTCCCGTGGGGCGGCCAGGCTCGGCATTAAAGACGCAGCGAGCCGTGCGTGCCGCGCGCTCGATCACGGGCCGGGAAGACGGCGAGGCGATCTCCTCATCGCTGGTAATGAGGCCAGCCAGAGGCGCCGGGGCACCGCCGAAACGCTTGATGGCCGCCAGCACGAAGGCGTTCATGACAAGGCCCGCCTTCATGTCGGACACACCCGGGCCGTAGGCGCGGCCGCCTTCCACGCGAAACGGCCGGCGCGCCGCTTCGCCTTTGGCAAAAACCGTGTCGCGATGACCCATGAGCACAATCGGCCGTTCGTTGGCACGCGTCGCGTCGAGCCGCACATGGATGGCCGGGGCGAAGCTTGCATGCGGCTCAAGGCTTACCAGCAACCCGTTCTCCTCAAAAAAGCCAATCAGGCGCTGCCCAACGGCCTCCACGCCGGCCTTGTCGTAGCTGCCGCTGTCGATGTTGACGAGCTCGCCCAGCAGGTCGAGCATGGCTTGCTGCTGCGCGCCGAGCCAGGCCGTGAGCCTGGCTTCGTCCGGGGTAAGTTTGCCCATGCGACCTCGTCAAACCAAAGTGTGCGCAAGCAGGTCTCAGGCGTCCTCGAGCCCGAGCGCGCGGCGAAAACGAAACGCAATCGTGGCTCCATCCTTCTGGGGCAGCCGCCAAGGATCCTCAGTGATGGCGATCTTCGCGACCGCCAGCACCGGCCCGGGCGCTCTGAACAGGAAGTCGGCGAGCTCGGGGAGCGCGCCCGCATCGGTGATGGTGCGGGTCGTCTTCAGGCCAAAAGCCTTGCCGACTGCGGCAAGATCTGCCCGGTTGCTGGTGAGACCGCGCTGACGCCCCGTCTCACCGAAGCTTTCGTTGTCAAGAACCAGAATGGCGAGGTTGTCCGGCGCCTGATCGGCAACGACGGCGAGCGAGCCGATCCCCATCATGAGTTCGCCGTCACCCGTCACGCACAGCACGCGGCGGCTCGGCTGCGCCAGGGCCACCCCGAGGGCGGTCGGAACCGCCAGGCCCATGCCGCCCCAGGAATAAAGGTATTCGGCGCAATCCCCGGCGGCGAAGCAATCCCAGGTCGGGCTGCCGAGGCCGGGCACCACCAGGGCTTCGCCGCGCCGCGCCAATAGGTCCGCCACGAACGGCCGGCGCTGGATCCGGTTCGAGCTCTTGTGGGGCGTGCGCGTCATTTCTGCCCGAATCCCTTGGCCCCGATCACGCGCTGAGCGATCAGCACGGCGGCGCTCACCCGGCTATTGAAGGCGAAATCGGCGGCCGCCGCGAAGGTCTCGCCAATCTCCTCGGCCCGGTCCACGGGATAGCATTTGACGCCAACCGCCTCGAGCGCCGGCCGCACCGCCTGGCCCATCGGCACTTGCCAGGGATTGAACTCCCCCCATTGGCCGCGCATCGTCACCAGCAAGAGGCAGGGTGCGCGGAAGGCAGCCGGCAGGCCGAGCGCGTTAATGCAGTTGCCGACGCCGGAGGACTGCATGGCCAGCATGGCCCGGCCGCCGCCGAGCCAGCAGCCGGTGGCGATACCGACGCCTTCCTCCTCAGTCGATAGGGTGACGAGCCGCACGCTCTTGTGCGTTTCGATCAGCTTGAGAAGCTGGGTCAAGCCGCCGTCGGGAATGGTACAAACGGTGGTGATCTTGCGCGCCTCGATGGCACGCAAAACATCTTCCGACCAGTTCGAGGAGCCACGCACGCAAGACAACTCGCCGCTAGCTGGGACCGAAGCGCCGTCCCCCTTAGGCAATTTGCGCCAATCGCCCCATCATCTGCAATGGGCCAATATCGCGCACGCGTGCCGTGAAGGTCGCCTTCAGCGGCTCATCGATGTCCGTGATGTTGCTGGTGATGATTTCGCCATAGGGTGCGGGAAAGATGTATTTGTCGATGCCATCGGCCCCGCCGACATAATCGAACATCCGGCCCGTGCTTTCTTTATCGTAATAGACCGACAGCTTGCCCACGTAATCCTTGTACTCGACGCGATCGATGGCGTTGAAGAGCGCATCGTCGGACACCAGGAAGGCGAGGCGCCGACGTACGTAGTTGACAATCGCCAGTTCGCGCTCGGTCGTGACGATACGCTGCCCGATCTGATGCAGGTTGACGGAATTGAACTTGCCCTCAGGCGTCGCATCCGCGCGCAGGCGTTGCACAACTGGCAGGACGAGGGCCTCCTCAAAAGCCGATTTAATCACCGGCCCATAGTAGCGCTCGATCGTGCCCTTGCGCACGTTCTTGAGGCCGGCCTTTTGCAAGAAGAAACGGCAAAACTCCTCCGATGGTGTCTTGGTCTCCTCAACCAGCACCGTGCGCAGGCGCTTCTTGACAAGCTGCACGTGCGCCAGCTCGGCGATGGTATCAGGATTGAAGTTGTCCTTGGTCGTGTAAAGCAGCGTCTCGAGCACCTCGTCGGATACGCCGTTGCGCGACACCGTATCGAGGTCGAGCGTCAGAAAAGGCTCGTCATCCATCACATTGGGATCGACCGAATCGACAAAGAACTCGAACACGATGCCGTTGGTGAGGATGGCAAGACGCGTGGTCGGCAGGGCGTTGTAGTAGGTGCGGATCTCGGCGCGCGGCTCGATTAGATCGGAGCCGACCTTTTTGCATTCGATGCCGATGACGGGCTGCCCATCGCGCATGATCGCCAGATCCGCCTTGACGGGCTTGGCGGGATCGAAATGCGCCACATGCTCGGGGTAAACCTCGTACGGATTGGAGTAGTCGTAGCCAAGCAGCCCGAGCATCGGCAGCGCCAGATAAAGTTTGGTGCTTTCCTCATTGCCGCAGGCGCTCATCAGGCCGACCGAGCGCTTGGCGAGCGCGCACAGCCCCGCGCGCAGCTCATTGAATGGATTCATTGCCCTACCCCCACTGAGGCACCGCAAGATGCCGAATCAAAATTGGCTCGCCGAATTAGAGCATGTTCAAGGCAGGATTCGGAAGCCAAGGGTTGTAGGTAGTTGGGGGTAGCCGGCGAACCGGCGCGGCCGCTCGCGCTCAGGCAGCGAGCTTTTCAACTTCTTCCACAATGGCTTTGCCCATTTCTGCCGTGCCCGCCTTGCGCATATTGGGCTGCATGATATCGGCGGTCCGGTATCCCTGGGCCAGCGTATTGGCGATGGCTTTCTCGATCAGCTCGGCCTCCCGGACGAGGCCATAGGAATAGCGTAGCGCCATGGCATAGCTGGCAATAGCCGCGATCGGATTGGCCAAGCCCTTGCCGGCAATGTCGGGGGCGGAACCATGCACGGGCTCGTAGAGGGCCTTGCGTTTGCCCGTCGCCGCGGCAATGGCTCCCAGCGAGGCCGATGGCAGCATGCCGATCGAACCGGTCAGCATCGCGGCTTCGTCGGACAGCATATCTCCAAACAGGTTGTCGCAAACAATGACGTCGAACTGCTTGGGGTTGCGCACCAGTTGCATGGCGCAGGCATCGGCAAGAATGTGCTGCAGCTCAACGTCGCTGCCCTCGCGCGCGTGCGTAGCGCTGACCACCTCGTGCCACAGCACGCCCGTCTTCATGACATTGCGCTTCTCGGCCGAGTGGACCTTGTTGCGGCGCGTACGGGCGAGATCAAAAGCCACCCGAGCGATGCGTTCGATTTCAGCCGTGGTGTAGACGGTCGTATCGACGGCCCGTTTTTGTCCGCTCTCCAGCGTCACGATCTCCTTGGGCTCGCCGAAGTAGGTTCCCCCCGTCAATTCGCGCAGGATCAGAATATCCAAGCCTTCGACGTGTTCGCGCTTGAGCGAGGAGGCCTCCGCCAGCGCCGGATAGCAGATGGCAGGGCGCAGGTTGGCGAAGAGATCAAGCTCCTTGCGCAGACGCAATAGGCCGGCCTCGGGCCGGATCTCGTAGGCAACCTTGTCCCATTTCGGCCCACCGACGGCGCCGAACACAATCGCATCCGCGCCACGCGCTAGGCCCAAGGCTGCATCCGTCAGCGGTACCCCGTGCTTGTCGATGGCCGCACCGCCGACCAGAGCGCTTTGCGTCTCGAAGCGGACCTTGCCCTTCCTATTGAAAAAGGCGATCAGGCGCTCGACCTCGGCCATGACCTCCGGGCCAATGCCGTCGCCGGGAAGCAGCAAGAGTGAGTAGGCGCTCATCGGTCTCCCCTGAAACACTTGCGGCCATTGCTAGCGCGCCGCGCCCCGGCGGGCAAGTTTGGGCATCACCTCCGGCTCAGCCCAAAAATGGCAGGTTGAGCGCTAAGGTGAAGCCGTTGATCATCAACAGCACGCCGAGGATGCTGAGGCCGCCGCTGAGCCCCAACAGCGTCATATTGCCGATAATGAGGTGAACGGACGCCAGCACGATACCGATTTGCAACAGGGCTTGGCTCCAGTCGAAATAGGGATCTTTGCGCAGCGCTAGATCGCGGTCGACTTCCAAGGCCTTGGCCTTGGTGAACAGTTCGTCGAGACCTTCCTTGCGTACGGGATCGGTGGTGAGGAGCTGCACCTGGGTGCGGTAGTCTTTGATCTTGTCCTCGAACTGCTTGCGCACGTCCGCTGGCATCCCCGGTTGGGCGGCAAGCGAAAGTTCAAGTTCCGTCGCGGCAAGCTGAATCGCATTGCGACGCATGTTCTTGGCTTGGAAAAAGGCCCAGGTATTGGCGGCCTCGATGTTGGTGCGCGTCGCATCCTTGGTGGCATTGCCGCCGCCAACGCCGCAAATCGCCAGCAGTACGGCCAAGACGCCGATATAGACCCCGATCCACTTGTTGCGTTCGTCCTTGTCGCTGCTGAGCCTCTCAACCACCTCGTCCAAGGCCATGTCCTCCCCCTTTTTCCCGAACCGCCGGGCAGGCGCTTAGGCTGCAAGCTCGCGCCGCTCGCAGACATTGCCGTCGGCGCCCAGACGATAAACGATTGGAACGCCGGTTCCCAGCTCGCGCGCAACGATCTCTTCCCCCGTCAAATTCTCCAGCCGCATGATGAGGGCGCGTAGCGAATTGCCGTGCGCGGAGACGAGGACGTTGCGGTGCGCTGCGACCTCGGGCCAGATCTGGCTTTGATAGTAGGGCAGCACACGCTCGGCGGTATCTTTAAGGCTTTCGCCGCCGGGCGGGGGAACATCAAAGCTGCGCCGCCAAATATGCACCTGCTTCTCGCCCCAGCGCTGGCGCGCCTCATCCTTGTTGAGCCCGGAAAGATCGCCGTAGTCACGCTCGTTGAGCCGTTGATCGCGCCGGATCGTCAACCCCGGCTGCCCAAGCTCTTCGAGCATGATGTCGAGGGTGCGCTGTGCACGTTTGAGCACGCTGGTGAAGGCAATATCGAAGCGAAGGTTCTGCGCCTTTAGCAATTGACCGGCCTTGTGCGCCTCGGCAACGCCCTTCTCGCTCAGATCGGGATCCTTCCAGCCCGTGAATAGGTTGAGCTTGTTCCATTCGCTCTCGCCGTGACGCACCAGTACCAGCACGTTGTCCATCCCTGTCCTCTGCCGAGCGCGCTGCCGCTCACGTTCTGGGCTTGGCGCTCTCGATGCCCAGCACGTCCATCATATTGAAGAGGCCGGGTCCCTTGCCGCGCGCCCAGAGCGCGGCCTTGACGGCGCCGCGCGCATAGATGCCCCGATCGGCGGCGCGATGCACCAGTTCGATGCGCTCGCCGTCCGCGGCAAAAATGACCGAGTGGTCACCGACCACGCTGCCGCCGCGCAAGGTCGCAAAACCGATGTCGCCGCGCCGGCGCTCGCCGGTGTGTCCGTCGCGAACGCGCACGCTCACATCCTCAAGCCTGACCTGGCGCCCGTCCGCCGCGGCCCGACCCAACATCAATGCCGTGCCGGATGGAGCGTCGATTTTGTGGCGATGGTGCATCTCGAGCACCTCGATATCGAAATCGGCGTCCAGTGCCTCGGCAACCTTGCGCACCAGCGCGCTCAACAGATTGATGCCGAGGCTCATGTTGCCGGCCTTGATGATGGTCGCGTGCCGCGCCGCCGCGGCGACCTTGGCCTCCTCTGCCGCCGACATCCCCGTCGTGCCCATGACGTGAATGATGCGGGCGTTGGCGGCGAGCGCGGCGAACTCTAGGGAGGCGGCCGGGGCGCTGAAATCGAGCACCGCGTCGATCTTGGTGAAAAGCTCCAAGGGATCATCGATGATCACCACACCGAGCTTGCCGAGCCCCGCCAACAGGCCCGCGTCCTGCCCCAGAGCCAGCGAGCCGGCCTGCTCGACGGCGCCCGCCAACACGCAGCCCTCGTTGGCGTGCACGGCGCGTATTAACTCGCGGCCCATGCGTCCCGCGGCGCCGGTCACGGCGATCTTCAGCTTTGCCATTACCCACCTATCTGGCTGTCAAGCCCCTAATAGCAACGGCGCGCGGCGTGCGGAAGCGGTCGACCCCCGCCGTGCCTGCGAGAAAGACGTCAGCGTCCATGGTATACGTGCTCAGCCGCTGCGCCGCAAAGACCGGCACGCGGCGGACGGTCTGGCAGGGGAGGCCAGCATGCGTGCGGCGGCGCTGCTCTTGGGTTGCATGACCGGCCTGGGTGTCACCCCAGCGGCCGCCAATCCAGTCAAGAGCCTCTACACGACGGTTGAACTCAAGGCCTGCCAACCGCTCAAAGGGCTACGAGAGGGCGATGCGTGGCGGTGCCAAGGCTTGCCGGGCTATCCCGTCTATGTGGCCGAAGGCGATCTGCGCCAGTTCGTCAGCGCCGGCAAGGATGCCGAACATCGGCGCGCCGCCACCCAGACGCTGCAACCCTTGAACTCGATTTTCGACGGCGAGCATCGCCGGGCCACGATCGAATGGCGCTTCGAGCGCCGCGGCGACGGGCAGATCCCCTATGCCACCATCGTTCGCTATCACACCTCGCAGCATGGGCGCCGCGGCGACGTCTTGGTGATTTCCAAAGTGACGCCCCTGGAAACCTGCCACCTCGCCTACGTCGATGCCCTGGCCAATAGTAATGCCATCGCGCTCGCCCGGCGCATCGCCGACGAGATGGCCCGTGCCTTTGATTGCAGCCAGGAGCCGCGCACCCTGGGCGCGCAAGGCAAAAGCCCGATGTAGGTTGCGGCGGGCGTGCACGCGCCTTGCCGCGTTTAGCCCCAGGCGAAGGCGACCTTTTCCAGGCGCTCGCCGCCGATGCGCGTAAAGGTGCTTGCGACCGGACGCCCGCCACGGCGCCAATAAAAATCGCAGGCGCTGCTATTGCCGAGCAGCGCCCAGACAATCAGGCCATCGAGCCGGCGCATGTCGAGCGCGTGACGGCAGCCCTCGAACAGGTGCTCGCCAAGACCCAAACCTTGATAAAGCGGATCGAGATAGAGCTCGTAGATCTCGCCCTGGTAGCGTCCGCGCTGGCGCGAGTTGCCGAAGGTGGCATAGCCAGCGACCGCACCACCCACGTCCAAAACCAAGGTACTGTCACCGCTCTTCATGACGTCGCGCCACCACTCGGGGGTGCGCTGGCGAACCATGCTGTCGAGGTGGCGTTGCGGAATGATGCCGCGGTAGGCGAACAGCCAAGAGTCCTTGAAAACGTTGGCGAGCGCCTTCGCATCGGCAGGCTTGCCGCCGCGCACCCGCACCTTTGCACCTGAGCCCAGCATGCCGACACTATAGCGCGGCCGGCATCGCTGTGATCCAGAAATTTTTGCCGCTCAGCAAATCAGCGCCTCGAACAGGCGCCGATAGCCGAGCACCGAGGCGTCAAACAAAATATCCTCCCCGCGCAGCGGCCGAGCCAGCGCCAGCCCCGCCAGAGAGCGGCAGCGCGATAGGGCAACATAAGTCTGGCCATGAGCAAAAGCGCCTCGCCCGAGATCGAGGTAGACATGGTCAAGGGTCAACCCCTGACTTTTGTGAATGGTCAAGGCCCAGGCCAGACGCAAGGGAAACTGACGGAAGGTGCCCGCCACGGTCTCGACGATTTTTTCCTGCGCCTGGTCATAGGCATAACGCCGGTTTTCCCAGGCGACCTGCTCCACTTCATGTTCAGCACCATGTTCCGCACCGTCAAGCGCAATCCACACGCGCTCCGCCTCGAGCCGGGCGATGCGGGCGATCGAGCCATTGACCCAGCGGCGCTCGGGATCGTTGCGCAACAGCATGACTTTGGCCCCGGGCTTCAGCACAAGCTTCTCGTCGGTGGGGTGTGCCGCGCTGTTGAACTCACCGCTGATGCCCGCCGCATAGGCGCTGGCTTGCCCCGGCAAGGCGGCGAGATAGGCGAGATTAATGCGGCTCGCCGCCGCGTTGGTGGGCGTGAGGATGACGTAGGATTCGCCTTCCGCCAAGGTGCGGATCGGGCGCACCCGCTCGTTCAGCACGGCAAGATCGGCACGGCCAACCGCACCGTCGCGGATATGATTGAGGATTGCGAGCAGCGCCGCATCATGCTGGCGGAAGACCTGCGTCAACTCGATCAACGCCGTCCCCGCACCCTCGCGCAGCGCTGCCAAAGAGAAGAAAAACGGCCCTCCGTGCTGTGCCTCCAGGTGCTCGGCGACCTCGGCCTCGTTGATCACCGGTGGCAACTGATGCAAATCGCCAAAGAGCGCCAGGCGCACACCTCCGAACGGCTCGCGCGGTCGCCCGCGATTGACGCGCAAGGACTGGTCAATCGCCCACATCAGATCGGAGCGCACCATGGAGACTTCGTCAATCACGAGAAACTTGAGCCGTCGCATCAGCCGGCCGTTGCGGCTGCGCCGAATGTCGTCCGGGCGGATCAGTCGGGGCGGAAAGCCAAAGAACGAGTGGATCGTCTGACCACCGACATTGACGGCCGCCAGCCCTGTCGGGGCAACCACCACCATCTCCTCGGTGATGGCCTCTTTCAGGCAGCGCAGAAGCGTCGATTTACCGGTGCCGGCCCGACCCGTGACGAAAAGGTGGCCGCTTCCCTCGCGCAGATAATCATGCGCGGCCTGATGCTGTGCGCTCGCCTCCAAGCCAGCGGGCCAGGTGCCCGTTCGCGTCGCTGCAATTGGCTGGGATGTGGCCACCGGTGCCCTTCATTTAGGCTGCACGCGCACGGGCGCGCACTATACGCGATTTGCGCCGCCGGCAACCCTAGAGGCCGCGGCCCCCGCTGACATCCAGGAGCACACCGGTAACGTAGCTTGCCGCGTCCGAGCACAGCCACACCACCGCCTCGGCCACTTCTTGCGCGCTGCCGCCGCGCTTCATCGGCACGAGATCCTTGTACTTTGCCACGCGGTCGCCGATGCCAAAGTCCCTCTGGATGTCGGTGTCGATCAAGCCCGGCCGCACCGCGTTGACGCGGATGCCTTCGCCCGCAAGCTCCTTGGCAAGCCCGATCGTGAGGGTATCGATTGCCCCCTTCGAGAAGGCATAGTCGGTCGATTCGCCAGCCCCGCCCAGCTTGGCGGCGAGCGAGGACATATTGACGATAGCGCCACCCTGCCCACCAAGCCCCCTCGACATGCGGCGCACGGCCTCCTGCGCCGCCAGAAAGGCCCCAGTGGCGTTGACTGCCAGGATCTGCTGCAGCCGTTCCGGCGCGATTTCGACGAACTTGGCTGCCTGGTTCACAATACCGGCGTTGTTGAAGAAGGCATCGAGGCGCCCGAACTCGGCGTCGACGGCCTTGAAGAGCCGCGCAATCTCCTCTGGCTTGCCGATGTCGGCCTTTATGGTCACGGCCTTGCGGCCGGCCTTGCGCACGTCGGCGGCAACGGCCTCGGCCGCAGCGCCGCGCGTTGCATAGTTGATCGCCACCGCATAGCCGCGCGTGGCCGCCAAGCGCGCGGTGGCCGCGCCGATGCCGCGGCTGGCCCCGGTGATGAGCATCACCTTATCTGGCATTGCTTGCCCCTCCTTGTTCACCATCGCCCAAAGGCGAGGTCGTCGCGCTACCCTTTGCCCTTGGCGCTCGCGCGCGCACGCGGCCGCGCGCCCTGGCTTTGCCGAGGTGCCGCGCCAGGGCAGCTGATCGCCCCCACCCTTCAAGAGACCGCCAGGACTGGCAAGCGTCAAACGCCCGGCCCCCTGAAGGCGCAAACCAGGTATTCGCCCCCCGAGCGCAGCTTGCGGATGCAGACGTGGATGCGCCCGTCGGGGGACCTCCGCCACAGGGCATAATCCGGCGGGATCACCGCGGACAAACCGCGCGAGGTCACAAAATAGCTGCCGTCCGGTCGCCGCTCGACCGTGTCCGCCGGACCGCAATCCTGGCCGCTGCAGCATTCGAGAGGATACCAGTCGTGGGCGCGCGCGGGGTTGCCCAACAGGCCAAGGGCGGCGATCAGGATCGCAATGCGATGGTGTCCCATGGCTCGTTTGCCCCCACCATCGACCGGCCGGCGCACGCACCCCCGCGCCAAACGCGAGGCTCGGCTGCAACCCAGCAAGATCCTGCCAACAGCGCAGTCGGCACGCACTAGCTTGGCAAAACGGCCAGCGCAAGGCGGTCGCCGCCGCCAGAGCGTTGCCCGATTAGTCCTTGAGCGGTCGCGGTTCGACCTTTTCTGCCTCGAGACTGTAACCAGCCTCGGCAAGACCCGTGAAGGCCGGCGTAACCGTCAACGTCCCCGTGACCCACACGGGCTCGAACGTGCCGCGCACGTCGATGCCGCCCTCGGTCTTCACGTAAACGATTTGATTGGGGGGCGGGGGCGGCACGTGGATGCAGGCGCCCACGAAGGGAACCAGCAGGAATTCCTTGACCCGTGTCGCGTCGAAATCGAGGGGGACCACATAGCCGCCGATCTGCACACGTTTGCCGTCGAGGCTCGCCACAACGGCCGGAGGGCTCGCGCTGGATTTGGCGGGGGCCGACATCCAGCGCCCCTCGGGCATGGGCTGCGTTGTCGATACGCCATGCTCCGGACCCGCAAGCCCGCTGGGATCCCCCGGTCGTCCGCTGAAAAATGCCTTCGGCGGCTTGGGCGGGGCCGGCGGTACGAGCTGATCCCATTTGAGGCTCATGATCGCCTCGCCGGTTCCCGCCAGTACGGGCGCAAAAAGCGCGCCTGCGAGGCTCAGCGTGCCAAGCAGGATTGCCACGGGGAAGGCTCTAGGCATGGGACCCTCTCTTCACGTCCTGACCGTCATTCCATCCGCAACGGACAAGCGATAAGCGCGCAGCGCCGGCAGCAGGCCGGCCAGACAGCCGGCGCCCCAGATTGCGGCGAGCGTCATGAGCTCGGCCGGCTTGGGCGCATCGATCGGCAGATTGAGGCCGTAACTGCGGTCAAGGTAGGGCGCGAGCGCCACCAGGCCGATGTAAAGAAGGATGATGCCGAGCGCAATTCCCGTCGCCGTGAGCACGCCCGCTTCCGCCATCAGCAGCGCCAGAATTGTGCGCGCGCGGGCGCCGACGGAGCGCAGGATGGCCATCTCTCGACGGCGCTCGTTGAGCGTCGTCAAAATCATGGTGACCATGCCGAGAAGTGCCGTCGCCACCACCATGGCGGAAACCACCGTCAAAGCCGTCTCGGCGATGCCAACGAGCCCCCACAGTTCCTGCAGGGCCGCCCCAGGTAGAATGGCCGAGAGCGGTTCGGCACGATACTCGTTGATCTCCCGCTGCAAACGAAACGTCGCCAGCTTCGACTTTAGACCGACGAGAGCGGCGGTAATGGCTTTGGGCGTCAGGTCCATCCGACGCACCTCCTCGGCTGATACGCTCTGACCGGGGATGCGCCCGCCGCTTTGCCAATCGACGTGAATGGCTTCGATCGCCTCCAGACTGACATGCACCGTCCGATCAACCGGAGTGCCGGTTTTTTCCAGGATCCCCGAGACACGGAAAGGCTTGTCCTCGTGCTCGACGAAGGCTACCGAACCGAGCCCGTGCGAGATGGTGATAGGGTCCCCGAGTTTGTAGCCCAGCGCCGCGGCGACATCGGCGCCCAGAACGGCATCGAAGAGATCGCTGAACGGTGCTCCCGCGCGAAAGGCAAGCCCGTGCGTTTGCCGAAAGCGGTAGTGGCCGAAGTAGTCGAGCGTGGTGCCCAACACGCGATAGCCATGATGGCTGTCGCCCAGAGACAGGGGTACGGCCCAGGCGACTTCCGGCCGGGCCCGAACATCCTGGTAGCTTTGCCAGGATAGGTTGTTGGTGGCATTGCCGATGCGGAACACCGCATAGAGCAAAAGGTTGAGGCTGCCGCTGCGCGCCCCCACAATCAGATCGGTACCGGAAATCGTATCGGCGAAACTTTGGCGTGCACCCGTGCGGATCTTTTCCACGCCCAACAGCAGCATGACGCTGACCGCAATCGCCAGCACCGTCAGCATCGCCGTGAGCCAGCGATTGCGCAAAGACTGCAGCGCCAGCCGCAAAACGATCATGCGCCGTCCTTCTGCCCAATGGCCGCGATTTCGTCGAGACGCAGCACGCTGTCGAAGCGAGGCGCCAAGCTCTCGTCGTGACTGACCATGATCAGCGTTGCGCCTGCCGCACTGCTCTCGCTGAAGAGCAGCTCGAGAAAGGCTGTTTGTCGATCTCGATCCAAGGCCGATGTCGGCTCATCGGCCACGATCAGCTCCGGTGCCCCGATCAAGGCGCGCGCCGCTGCCACGCGTTGCTGTTGGCCGACGCTCAATTTGGCCGCCAACGGCCCGCGGATGAGGCTCGCCTCCAGGCCGAGCCGACCCAGCAGCCGCGCGGCCTCCTGTTCGAGCGGCGCCCTGGCCGCGGCGCGGCGCCGCCGCCCGGGTGCGAAACTCAGGGGCAGCAAGACATTGTCGAGCACGGTCCCGTACGGCAACAGGTTGAACATCTGGAAGATGATGCCGAAGTGCTCGGCGCGGAAAGCATCCCGCGCGGACGCGGAAAGGCGGGTGATGTCGCGGCCGAGGATCTCGATCGATCCGGCCTGGGGTGTCAGCACGCCGCAGAGAAGGCCGAGGAACGTCGACTTGCCGCTGCCCGAGGGGCCAATCAACAGCACGCGCGCGCGCGCCGGCAAGGCGAACCGATCGATCGCGAGGGCAAAGCCGTTGCGCCCAGGCCAGGTGAAGCGAACGTCTGAAAGGCGTACGACGTGCGTGGCAGCGGCAGGCACTTGGCGGCTGAGGGCAACCATCGTTCACCCGCGGCCTACATCATGCCGGCAAGATCGATGCGCGCCTTGTCCCGCGTAACGTCGAATTTGCTCTGCCCCTTCGGCGTGATCACATTGACCTCCAGCTTCTGGGCGCCGGCGAACGTCCGGAAGTAAGCAAATTCGATGACCGTGATGCGAGCCGGGTCCTTGCAGTTGAAGGTATACTCGGCATGGAAATTGGAATGGCCGTCCTCGGCCGCCTCGGCTTTGCTGCCTCCCACCCCTGGGCTCTTGGCATCCTCGTGCTCATGCTCGCCGGCTTCGATGTCGACGCGCGCCTCGGCAACGACACAGCCGGCGGCGCTAGGAAACTTGAAGAGGGCCTGCGGCGCAAGCAACTGTTGCTTGGCCTGCTTGAGCGCCGCCGTCTGGCGCGCGGTGCGGGCAGCATGTTCGAAGCCGACGATATCGGCGCCCGGTGCCTCCAGCTCGAGGCTAACGCGCGTGCCCTCAATTGCCAGGTTCAGGACGCCCCGGCCATGCTCATGCGCCCCGAGCTGGCGCTCCTGCGCGCGACCGAGGCTGAGATCGAGGCCCGCGAGCAGGGGCAGACAGAGGGTGAAGGCCGAAGCCAAACGAAGGATTGTGCGCATGCCATGCTCCCCAAGTTCCGCTGGCGGCCATGCCGAGCTCGCCCACACCATGGCACGCCCGGGGCGCCAGCCACGCGGAGACGGGCAGAGCGCCACCGCGCCACGCATCTGGGATGTTATAACGTAGCAATAGGCGTGCGCCCAGGGGGCTCGCGGGAACGTGACCTGGTGGCAGCAAGGCGGGCGACAGCTCAGGCGCTCGCCTGCAACCGGCACCGAACTAGCCGCGGCGCCCGACGGGGCACACTGTTCGCCCTGTTAGCCCGGCGCGCGCGTTGGCGTCCTTGCCGCCGTCGGTTAGGCCGTCG
>Ga0075433_10002277_pt1 | contig 14605 bp, 13 predicted proteins | sample RhiMethybrSRZTD2_FD_75299 | JGI IMG/M metagenome (GOLD analysis project Ga0075433, IMG submission 75299) | Populus rhizosphere microbial communities from Tennessee, USA - Rhizosphere MetaG P. TD hybrid SRZTD2 | ecosystem: Host-associated > Plants > Roots > Rhizosphere > Soil | place: USA... | reverse complement strand
TGGTCCACCTCGGCGACCGAGATCTCGAAGCGGCGGCGCAGGGTGTCCTTGAGCCCTTTCAGGGCGTGGCGCTTGCCCTTGAGTGATCCGATGTCCGGCAGGTGCAGCTCGACGGTGCCGACCGCCACCCGCGCTCCCGACACTGGTCGACGCCCTACAGGGTGCGGGCGACCTCTTCGGTGGTGAAGGCCTCGATGACGTCGTTGGGCTGCACGCCCTTGATGCCCTCGATGCCGATGCCGCACTCGAGCCCCTGCAGCACCTCGCGCACGTCGTCCTTGAACCGCTTGAGCGAGCTGATCGTGCTCTCGCCCAGCACGGTCTCGCCGCGCTTGATGCGGGCCCGCGCGCCGCGGACCATCTTGCCCTCGGTGACCGACGAGCCGTAGATGGTGCCCACCTTGGAGATCGGGAAGAGCTGGCGCACCTGGGCGCGGCCCAGCACCGCCTCGCGGATCTCGGGCGCGAGCATGCCGGAGAGCGCGGCCCTCACGTCGTTGATCGCGTCGTAGATGACGTTGTAGCTGCGCATGTCCACGCCGTTGGCCTGCGCCTGGCTCGTGGCCTTGGCGTCCGCCTTGACGTTGAAGCCGAGCACGATGGCGTTGGAGGCGGAGGCGAGCATCACGTCCGACTCGGTCACCGCGCCCACCGAGCTGTGGATGACCTTGAGCTTGACCTCGTCGGTGGACAGGCGCTCGAGCGATTCGGTGAGGGCCTCCACCGACCCCTGCACGTCGGCCTTGATGACCAGGCGCAGCTCCTTGACCTCGCCCGCCGCGATCTGCTTGTGGAGGTCTTCGAGGGTGATCCGGGTCGCGCCCTTGCCCTTCAGGCGATCGCGCTCGCTGCGCACGGTGGCGATCTGCCGGGCCTTGCGCTCGTCGGACACCACCAGCATCGTGTCGCCCGCCTGCGGCACGCCGGAGAGGCCGAGGATCTCGACCGGATCCGAGGGGCCCGCGCTCGGCACCTTCTTGCCGCGGTCGTTGAACATGGCCCGCACGCGACCGGAGTGCGAGCCCACCACCACCGCGTCGCCCTCCTTGAGGGTGCCCGACTGGATGAGGGCGGTGGCCACCGGGCCGCGGCCGCGGTCGAGCCGGCCTTCCACGATCACCCCGCGGCCGGACCGCCCGGGATTGGCGCGCAGCTCGAGGATCTCGGCCTGCAGCGCGGTCATCTCGAGGAGCTGCGGGATGCCGTCGCCCCGCTTGGCCGAGGTGTGGATGAAGATGGTCTGGCCGCCCCAGTCTTCCGGCACCAGCCCCTGGTTGGCCAGCTCGCGCTTCACCCGGTCCGGATCGGAGCCCGGCTTGTCGATCTTGTTCACCGCCACCAGGATCGGCACGTTGGCCGCCTTGGCGTGGTTGATCGCCTCCACCGTCTGGGGCATCACCCCGTCGTCGGCCGCGACCACCAGGATCACCATGTCGGTGGCCTGGGCCCCGCGAGCCCGCATCGCGGTGAACGCCTCGTGGCCCGGGGTGTCGAGGAAGGTGACCTTGCCGTGGCTCGTGTCGACCTGGTAGGCGCCGATGTGCTGGGTGATGCCGCCGAACTCGCGCTCCGCCACCTTGGTGGTGCGGATCGCGTCGAGGAGCGACGTCTTGCCGTGGTCGACGTGGCCCATGACCGTGACCACCGGCGGCCGCGTGCGCATCTGCGCGGGATCGGACTCCTCCTCCTCGAGGAGATCGCCCTCGAGGGAGCGAACCTCCACGTCGAAGTGGAAGCGGTCCGCCACCAGCTTGGCCGCGGTGGGGTCGAGCACCTCGTTGACGGTGGCCATCACGCCCAGATCGAGCAGGGCCTTGATCACCTCGGTGGACTTCCGCCGCATCGCGGCGGCCAGCTCTCCGACCGTGACCGACTCGGGCAGCTTGATGAGCTCGCGCTTGATCTCCTGCGGGGGCTCGGGCGGCGGCGGAATCGTCGACGGCGTCGGCCGGGTCGGCGTGGGCGACACCGGAGCGGCGGGCGCGGCCGCGGCGGCCGGGCGGGCCGGGACCGGCGGCGCAGCCGGGCGCGCGGGCGCCGGCGGCGCGGCGGGCCGAGTCGGAGCCGCGGGCGCGGCGGCCGGACGTGCGGGAGCGGGCGGCGTCATCGGCCGCGGGGGCGCGGCCGGTGCCGGGCGCACCACCGACGGCGCGGGCGTCACCGCGGCGGGACGCACCGGCGGGGCCGGCGGGGCGACCGGCCGAGCCGGCGCGGCGGGCGCGGGCGGCGGCGCGACGGTGGCTGCGGGGACGATCGGCGGCGCGGGCGCGATCTCGGGCGCGGCCGGCGGTACCGGGCTCGGCGAGGGCCGGAAGATCGTGGCGGCCGGCTTGACCACCTCGGGCGACGGGCTCGGCACGAGCTCGACCACCGCGGGCGTCTCCTCGCCGACCTTGGCCGCCGCCTTCTTGCCGCGCGCCGGAGCGCCGCCCGCAGGCTTCTTCTTGGGCGCGGCCGCGACCGCCTCGCCTTCCGCCGGCTTCGGCTTGGGAGCGCGCTTGGGCTTTGCCTCGGCGGGCAGCTCACGCCCGCGGCCGAGCTTGACCCGCAGCTCGTTGGCCTGCGCGGCGAGGAGCGGGCTCATGGCCCGCATGCCCTTGTGGCCCATGCCTTCGAGCGCCACGATCAGATCCTTGCTGGTGACGCCCAGCTCCTTCGCCAGGTCGATGACCTTCACCCGTGCCGCCACGCGCGATTACCTCCCCTTCCAGCTCGCGAGCCAACTCGCGAGAATGACTACCGAACTCTCCTGCGGCGGGCGGCTCGGCCGCTTGAACGCGTGCCCCAGCCGCCCCGCCTGCAGCGCCTTCTCCACACACTCGGCGACGGCGCACATGTACGCGCCCCGTCCCGCCGCAACACCGTCACGATCCACCCGCACATTCCCCGCTTCGTCCCGCACCAGCCGGATCAGCTCCGCCCGCGGCCGCACGGTGCGACACGCGATGCAGGTCCGCTCCGGCCGACCGCCTCGACCGCTCAGCGCTCGAGCGGGCTCGGCTCGATCTCCGACCCGCCGGCCCCGTCGTCCGCGGTGGACGGCTCGGTCGCCACCGGGGCCGGATGCTCCGCGACCCACGCGGTCGCGGCGGCCAGGATCGAGGACGCCTTCGTCTCCCCCACGCCCGGCACCGCCTGCAGCGCGGGCAGGCCCGCGGCCACGATCAGGGCCGGCGAGTGCAGCCCGACCTCGACCAGCTTCTCCACGAGCTGGGGGCCGACCCCCGGCAGGTGGACGAGATTCTGGCGGCCCTCCGCGCGCTCTTCCTCCTCGCGCCGCCGCTCCTCCTCGACCTCGCCCTCGCTCTTGATGTCGACGCGGAAGCCGGTGAGCTTGGCGGCGAGACGGGCGTTCTGCCCCTTCTTGCCGATGGCGAGCGAGAGCTGGTTGTCGGGGACGACCACCAGCACCGAGCGCAGCTCGTCGCCCTCCTCGCCTTCCGGCCGCTCCTCCACCGTGACCGAGGAGACCTTGGCCGGCGACAGGGCCCGCGCCACGAAGACCGCCGGATCGGGCGACCACTCGACGATGTCGATCTTCTCGCCGCGCAGCTCGCGGCTGATGACCTGGATACGGGTGCCGCGCAGCCCCACGCACGCCCCGATCGGATCCACGTCGCGCTTGGTCGACGCCACCGCCACCTTGGCCCGCTCGCCCGGCTCGCGGGCCGCCGCCTTGACCAGCACGATGCCCTCCGCGATCTCCGGGATCTCGGTCTCGAACAGCCGCACCAGGAAGCCCGGATGCGTGCGCGAGAGGAGGATCTGGGGGCCCTTGGCCGTCTTCTTGACCTCCAGCATGTAGGCGCGCAGACGGTCGCCGGGGTTGTAGCGCTCACCCGGCAGCTGCTCACGCTCGGTGATCACCGCCTCCGCCTTGCCCAGCTCCACCACCACGTTGCGCTTCTCGATCCGGTGCACCGCCCCGCGGACGATCTTGCCTTCGCGGTCGATGAACTCGGAGTAGACCGCGTCGCGCTCGGCGTCGCGGACCCGCTGCAGGATGACCTGCTTGGCGGTCTGGGCCGCGATGCGGCCGAACTCCTGGGGCGCGAGCTCCTGCTCGATCTCGTCGTCCATCTGCACGTCGGCGTTCAGCCGCCGCGCCTCGTCCAGTGTGATCTCGAGCTTGGGGTCGGTGACCGCGCCCACCACCTTCTTGCGGGCGAACACGCGCAGGCTCCCGGTCTGCCGGTCGATCTGCATCCGGACGTTGTCGGCCGCGCCCATCGTCTTCTTGGACGCCGACAGCAAGGCAGACTCCAGCGCCTCGAAGAGGACCTCTTTCCCGATCCCCTTCTCGCGCCCGATCTGCTCGATGACGTAGATCAAATCTTTGTTCATCATCACTTGGTCCGCCCGAACGCCTGCAGCTGCAGCCGCGCCTTCGTCACCAGGCGGCGCGGCACCTCGCGCCGCGTCCCGGCCCCTTCCTCCAGCATCAGCGCGGCCGGCGACACGTCCACCAGCCGCCCCGAGAACTCGGTACGCCCGTCCACCGGCTCGCCGACCCAGCAGTGGACGTCGCGACCGACCGCCCACCGGAGCTCGCGCTCCTTCTTCAGCACCCGATCGAGCCCGGGCGAGGACACCTCGAGGTCGTACGAGGGCTCGATCAGCCCGGAGACGTCCAGCACGTCGCCGGCCTCCCGGCTGAAGGACTGGCAGTCCTGGATGCCGACGCCGCCCGGCTTGTCGACGAAGAAGCGTAGCACCCAGCGACGCCCCTCGCGGTGCCACTCGGTGTCCACGAGGTCCAAGCCGCGCGAGGCGAGCACCGGCGCCACGACCGCTTCGATCCGGTCGAGCCACTGTGCATCATCCACCATGCCCAGCCCCCCAGAAAAAAAAGTGGGCGACGGCCCACTTTTTTCAGGACTTTAGCACAGGGACCGGACCCCCGCAAGGGGACCCGGGCGCGGAGGGGCTATGAAAGCGTTTGCGCCATCTCCCGGACCACGCCGACGACCTCCGCGCGGGGCACCCGGCGGTCCGCGCGGGTCGCGCGCTGGCGCACCTCGACGACGCCCTCCTTCGCCAGGGCGTTGCCGATGGTCACCCGGATCGGGATTCCGAGCAGGTCGGCGTCCTTGAACTTCACCCCGGCCCGCTCCTCGCGGTCGTCCATCAGCACGTCGAACCCCGCCGCCCGCAGCTCCCGGTAGATCTCCTCCGCGGCCGCCATCTGCCCGGCATCCTTGACCGAGACCGGCACCAGGTGCACGTGGAAGGGGGCGATCGACCAGGGCCAGACGATGCCGTCGGCGTCGTGGCGCTGCTCCACCGCGGCCGCGGCGATCCGGGCCGGGCCGATCCCGTAGGAGCCCATGACGATCGGCTGCTGCTGGCCGCGCTCGTCGAGATAGGTGGCCCCGAGTGGCACCGAGTACTTGGTGCCGAGCTTGAAGATATTGCCGATCTCGATCACCCGCTCGATGCGGAGCGGCTTGCCGCAGTTGGGGCACCCCTCGCCGGGCAGGGCCACCTGGAGGTCGGCCCACTCGCAGGCGAAGTCCTGGCCGGGGGCGACCCCGGTCACGTGGACGCCCTCCCGGTTGGCCCCCACGACGTAGCGGCCCTGGCGGAGCGACTCGTCGGCGATGACGCGGGCGCCGGTGACCCCGAGCGGCCCGACCGAGCCGGGGGGCACGCCCAGCGCCTGCTTGATCTCCTCGGGGTGCGCCGGCCGCGCCTCGGCCCGGAGCACCCGCGCGAGCTTGCGCTCGTGGAGCGCGTGGTCACCGCGCACCAGCGCCAGCACCGGCCCGTCGGGCCCGATGAAGACGAGCGTCTTGATGGTGCCGGCGGGATCGATCTTGAGCTGGGCCGAGACCTCGGCGATCGTGCGGACGTCGGGGGTCGCCACGTCGCCGCGCTTGGCGTCCGAGGCCGGCGGCGCGCTCGGCACCCCGCGGGCCAGCTCCACGTTGGCCGCGTAGCCGCACGCCTCGCAGAGCGCCACGTCGTCCTCGCCCGCCGCGCTCGGGGCCATGAACTCGTGCGACCCCGAGCCGCCCATCATGCCGGGGTCCGACTGCACCACCACGTAGGTGACCCCGCAGCGGTCGAAGATCCGGCAGTAGGCCTCCTTGTGCGCGTTGTAGGAGATCTCGAGCGCGGCCGCGTCCGGATCGAGGGTGTAGGCGTCCTTCATGAGGAACTCGCGCGTGCGCAGCACCCCCGAGCGCGGCCGCGCCTCGTCCCGCTCCTTGGTCTGGATCTGGTACCAGATCTGCGGGAGGTCACGATAGGAGCGGATCTCGCGCGCGGCCAGCCACGCGATGACCTCTTCGTGGGTCATGCCGAGGCACATGTCGCGCCCGTTGCGGTCCTTCAGGCGGAACATCTCCCCGCCGATCGCGTCCCACCGCCCCGACTGCTGCCAGATCTCGGCCGGGAGCAGCACCGGCATCTCGATCTCCTGCCCCCCGATGCCGTTCATCTCCTCGCGGATGATCGCGCTCACCTTCTCGATCACCCGAAGGCCGAGGGGGAGGTACACGTAGATGCCGGCCGCGAGCTGGCGCACGAGGCCCGCGCGCACCATCAGCTTGTGGCTGATCGCCTCGGCGTCGGCGGGATCGTCCCGGAGGGTCGGGATGAGCGACCGGGTCCAGCGCATGGCGCTACTTGGTCTCTTTGACCTTGTTGGCGCCCTTGACGCCCGGGGCGTAGATCAGACGCTTGACCGGGACCCCGTTCAGGATGTGCGACTGCAGGATTTCCGGGAGATCGCTCTCCTGGACACCCGCGTACCAGACGTTCTCGGGGTAGACCACGATCATGGGGCCGTGGCCGCACTGCGAGAAGCAGCCGGCCTTGTTGACCCGGACCTCGACGTGGCGTCCCGCGGTGACCACCCCGGTCCGGAGCGTCTTCACGTACTTCTCCACGTCGGCCTGGGTCGGGCAGGTGTCGCCCGCGGTGCACACGAAGACGTGCCGCTCGTACTGTCCCATTAGAAGAGTCCGATCCGCTTGAAGTCGTTGTAGAAGGCGAACACCATCAGGAGCATCAGGAGGGCGAAGCCCACCTGCTGGGCGACCTCTCGCTTGCGGACGGACAGCGGCCGGCCCAGCACCGCCTCGAACGCGAAGAAGAGCAGGTGGCCGCCGTCGAGCATGGGCACCGGCAGCAGGTTGAGCAGGAACAGGTTGACGCTGATCACCGCGGTGAAGAGGGCGAGGCTGACGATGCCCTGGCGCGCCTGCTCTCCCGCGGTCTTGGCGATCTGGATCGGGCCGCCGATGTTGCTGCGATCGAGCTGGCCGACCACGATCTTGTAGAGCCCGATCGCGGTCTTCACCGTGACGTCGCCCGACCACACGAGCCCCTCCCAGAGCGCGCTGATCGGGTTGGAACGTACCATCGTCACCGAGCCGCCGGGGCGGATGCCGACGAGGCCGACCTCGGTCTCCTTGCCGTCCGCCCCCGGAACCTTGCCCTTCTTCGGGATCACCGTGACGGTGAGGGTCTCGGCGCCGCGCTTGATCTCGAGGCGGGTCGGCTGCCCCGCGCGCTGGTGGATGCGCTCGGCCAGCTCGTCCCACGAGAGCACCGGCTGCCCCTCGAGGGCCACCACCACGTCGCCCGCCTTGAGCCCGGCCTGGTCCGCCGGATCCCCCGCCACCGTGTCGCCGATGGCGGCCGGGATGTACGCGCTCGCTCCGATCTCCCAGACCGTCTGCTCGTCGCCGAAGAGATCCTTCCGCTTGGTCTGGGCCGGCGTCAGGGCCACCGTCCGCTCGCCCGCCGGCCCCTGCACCGCGACCTGGAGCGCGCGCCCGCGCGCGGACTGCACCAGGCGGGCGAGATCCTCCCAGTACTGCACCGGCTTGCCGTCGACCGCGACGAGACGATCGCCGGTCGTGAGCCCGGCCTGCGCCGCGGGGCCGCCGTCGGTCACGCGCCCGACCAGGGCGGGCGCCACCGGGCGGCCGACCAGCATGAACATCAGCCCGGCGATGAGGGCGGCGAGCACGAAATTCATGGCCGGCCCCGCGAACACGATCAGGAAGCGGGCGGCCAGCGGCTTGCCGTTGAAGGCCTTGGCCGGGTCGATCGCCGCGCCCTTGCCGCCCTCGAGCGGGTTCTCGTCGTCCCCCATCATCTTGACGTAGCCGCCCATCGGGATCGCGGAGACGCAGTACTCGGTCTCCTTGCCGCGGAACCGCCAGAGCACCGGCCCGAAGCCCACCGAGAAGCGCTCGACCCCGACCCCGGCGAGCCGGGCCATCAGAAAGTGTCCCAGCTCGTGCACCACGATCAGGATTCCGAGCACCACCACGAACGACACCAGCATCTGAAGCGTCGCCACCGAGCGCCTCCTCTATCTCGCCGCCGCGACCGCCGGACCGGGCAGCCACTCGCGCACCACCGCCCGGGTCCGGGTGTCGACGTCCACACACGTGTCGATGCCGTCGAGGGTGCGCGCCGGTACCCGCGCGAGCGCCTCCGCGATCAGCTCGGGAATCTGGGTGAAGCGGATCCGGCCCTCCAGGAACGCGGCCACCGCGATCTCGTTGGCCGCGTTGAGGATGACCGGCGCGCAGCCCCCCTCGAGTAGCGCGCGCCGCGCGAGGGCCAGGCACGGGAAGCGCGTCTCGTCGGGGTCCTCGAAAGTGAGCGAGCCGACCTGGGTGAGGTCGAGGCGCTCGGCCGGACACGGGAGCCGGTTCGGGTAGGTCAGCGCGTAGAGGATCGGGATGCCCATGTCGGGCACCCCGAGCTGCGCGATGACCGAACCGTCCACGTACTCGACCAGCGAGTGGATCACCGACTGCGGATGCACCACCACCTGCACCTGCTCGGGCCGCACGTCGAAGAGCCAGCGCGCCTCGATCACCTCGAGGCCCTTGTTCATGAGGGTGGCCGAGTCGACCGTGATCTTGGCTCCCATCCGCCAGGTCGGATGGTTGAGCGCCTCCGCCACCGTGACCCGCTCGAGGTCCGCCGCCTTCATGGTGCGGAACGGCCCCCCGGAGGCGGTGAGCAGGATGCGGCGAATCTCGGAGCGGTTGTGGCCCTCGAGGCACTGGAAGACCGCGCTGTGCTCGGAGTCGACCGGCAGCAGCGCGACCCCCCGCTCCCGGGCCGCCGCGGTCATCAGGCTGCCCGCCATCACGAGCGTCTCCTTGTTGGCGAGCGCGACCGACTTGCCGCTCTGGATCGCGGCCATCGTCGGCAGCAGGCCGGCGCCGCCCACGATGGCGGAGAGCACCACGTCGGCGTCCACCTCGCGCGCGAGGGTCACGAGCCCGGCCGGGCCCGACAGCAGCTCGGGGCGCGGGGCGGACAGGGCCCGCGCCACCACGTCCATCGCGCCCGGATCCGAGAGCGCGAGCGCGCGCGGCCGGTGACGGCGCACGAGGTCCGCGATCAGGTCCGGGTTCGAGCCGCGCGCGGCCATGCCCTCGACGCGGAAGTCGTCGGGGAAATGCTCGACCAGCTCCAGGGTGCGCCGCCCCACGGAGCCGGTGACGCCCAGCACGGTCAGCCGCTTCATGCGCCGAGGGACCTCGCGTAGGTTGCGTAGTAGAAGAGCACCGGGGTGTTGACGAGCAGGCTGTCCACGCGGTCGAGCATGCCGCCGTGCCCGGGGATGAGCCGGCCGGTGTCCTTGGTGCCGACGCTCCGCTTGATCGCGGACTCGATCAGGTCGCCGGCCTGCCCCACCACTCCCAGCAGCAGGCCCGCCACGAGCGCGCCGTCGAGCGAGAGCGCGGGGAAGAACCACGCGCGCGCGCCCAGGGCCGCGAGCCCCGACATCACGAGCTGGGCCGCCGCGCCCTCGATCGTCTTGCGCGGGCTGATCGACGGGGCGAGCTTGTGGCGCCCGAGGGTCGAGCCGACCACGTAGGCCGCGGTCTCGCCGAGCCAGGTGACCGAGACCAGGAGCAGGATCCACTCCACCCCGTGCTCGAGATCGCGCAGCCAGAAGGTGTAGCCGAGCAGCCAGTTCACGTAGCAGACGCCGAAGAGCGTGACCGCCACCGGCTCCCACGCGGCCCGCCCCGCCGCCTCCGCCCGCAGGAACCCGATCGCGCAGATGGCCAGGAGCACCGCGGTGAAGGTCATCCGCTCCGAGATCGGCAGGGCGAAGCTCGCGGTCAGCACCGAGCCGCCCACCAGCCCGATGAGGCGCAGGGTGCGGACGCCGGCCCGCTCGAACATGCCGGTGAACTCCCACTGCCCGAGCGCGCCCACCAGCACCATGGCGGCCCCGAAGAGCCACATCGGCCCGTCGATCACCATCCACACGAAGAGCGGCAGCAGGACCAGCGTGCTGAGCAGCCGCCGCACGAGGGCGGCGGAGCGGGAGGGGCGGGCCGCCTCGACCGGGTGCGGGATGCGCACGCCCTCGGCCTGGGACATCACACTCTCCCGAAGCGGCGATCCCGCTGCTGGAAGTCGGCCACCGCGAGGCAGAACTCGCGCGCCCCGAAGTCCGGCCACAGGGTCGAGGTCATCCACAGCTCGGTGTAGGCGACCTGCCACAGGAGGAAGTTCGAGAGCCGCAGCTCGCCGCTGGTGCGGATGAGCAGATCCGGGTCGGGCACCCCGTCGGTGTAGAGCGCGCGCGAGACCCGGACCTCGTCGATGTCCTCCGGACGGAGCGCGCCGCGCTGGACCTCGCGCGCGAGGGTGCGCACCGCGTCGACCAGCTCGTCGCGCCCGCCGTAGTTGAAGGCCATGAGCAGGGTGAGCCCGGTGTTGGCCGCGGTGGTGTCGATGAGGCGCTGGATCCCCTGCCCCACCCGCGGGGGCACGCCCTCCGGCCGGCCGATCATCCGGAAGCGCACGTTGCGCTCCATCAGCTCGGGCAGCTCCCGCTCGATCGAGCGCTCGAGCAGGGCCATGAGGGTCGAGACCTCCTGGTGCGGGCGCTGCCAGTTCTCGGAGGAGAAGGCGTAGAGGGTGAGGAACTGGACGCCGAGCTCACCCGCGGTGCGCACGATGTTCCGCACCGCCTTCACGCCCTCGCCGTGGCCGGCCACGCGCGGCAGCCCGCGGCTGGTGGCCCACCGGCCGTTGCCGTCCATGATGACCGCCACGTGCCGAGGCACCGGGCGCGCCATGACGCGCTGTCGGAGGTCGTCCTCCGGGAGCGTCGACAACTCCGCCACCGACACCCCCGCCCCGGCCTTCGCCGCCATAGCAAACGATGTTACGTGAGCCCCCCACGGATTGCCAGTAAAAAGGCCGAAATACAGGCGAAATCCGCCCACGCTCAGGAAAATCGAATCGCCGACTGTCCGCCGGGCCCCGCAGTAAACGCGCGTCCGCCCGCGAGAGTAAACGAGAGTCCGCCGACATGGGGGAGTGCGGGGGCCATTTCTGGGCCCCCGCAGATGAAGAGCCTAAAGAAGTAAACGGTCGCCCGGCTACACGGTGAGGACTTCCTGCTCCTTCTTCTTGGTCAGCTCGTCGACCTTGGCGGTGAAGCGGTCGGTGGTCTTCTGGATCTGGTCGTGGCCGCGGCGCTCCTCGTCCTCGGAGATCTTCTTCTCCTTGCCGAGCGCCTTCATCTTGTCGTTGGCCTCGCGCCGCACGTTGCGGATGGCGACCCGCGCGTCCTCCGCGAACTTGCCCACCGACTTGGCGAGCTGCTTGCGGCGCTCCTCGGTGAGGGTCGGCATCGTGAGGCGGATCACCTTGCCGTCGTTGCTGGGGGTGAGGCCCAGGTCCGACTTCACGATCCCCTTCTCGATCTCCTTGAGCTGGGACGCGTCCCACGGCTGGATCAGGATCGTGCGCGGGTCGGGCACCGACACCGACGCAACCTGGTTGATCGGGGTCGGGTTGCCGTAGGCCTCCACCCGCACCCCGTCGAGGAGCGCGGCGTTGGCGCGTCCGGTGCGCACCGCCGCGAACTCCCGCGTGAGCGCGTCGATCGCGGCCTGCATCCGGGTCTCGAGATCCTTCTGCACCGCCTGTTGGGTCATGGCCTACCCCTTCGTCGGCGCCGCGTCGGTGGAGACGACGGACCCGACCGGCTCGCCCGTGACTATCCGTCTGATGTTGCCCCTTCGCGTGAGGTCGAAGACCACGATGGGCAGCTTGTTGTCCATGCAGAGGGAGATGGCCGTGGTGTCCATCACCTGCAGCCCGCGATTGAGCACCTCGATGTAGCCGACCCGCGGCAGCCGCACCGCGGTCTTGTCCTTGGCCGGGTCGGCGGTGTAGATCCCGTCCACCTTGGTCGCCTTGAGAATGGCCTCCGCGCCGATCTCCACCGCGCGCAGGGCGCCCGCGGTGTCGGTGGTGAAGAAGGGATTCCCGGTGCCCGCCGCGAAGACCACTACCCGGCCCTTCTCGAGGTGGCGGATGGCCCGGCGCCGGATGTAGGGCTCGGCCACCGCGCGCATCTCGATGGCGGAGAGCACCCGGGTGGGCACGCCCGCCTTCTCGATCGCGTCCTGAAGCGCGAGCGCGTTGATCACGGTGGCGAGCATGCCCATGTAGTCGCCGGTGGCGCGGTCCATGCCGCCCGCGCTCGCCGCGATGCCGCGGAAGATGTTGCCGCCGCCGATGACCACCGCCAGCTCGACGCCGAGCCGCACCACCTCGGCCACCTCCTCGGCGATGCGGCCGATGACGTCGGGGTCCATGCCGTAGCCCTGGCCGCCCGCGAGCGCCTCGCCCGAGATCTTGAGCAGGACGCGCTTGTACGCGGGCGCCGCGCCGGGGGCGGCCATGGGAGGCCTAGCTCTCGCCCACCTGGAAGCGGGCGAACCGCTTGATCACGATCCGCTCGCCCATCTTGGCCGTCGACTGGTCCACCATGTCCTTGAGGCGGGTCTTGCCGGTGGCGTCGCGGATGAACGGCTGCTCCAGCAGGCACGACTCGGCGTAGAACTTCTCGAGCTTGCCCTCGATGATCTTGTCGACGACCTGGGGCGGCTTCTTCTGATCGGCCATCTGCTGGCGGTAGATCTCCCGCTCCTTCTCCACCACCGCGCCCGGCACATCTTCGCGCGACACGTAGGAGGGATTCGCGGCCGCCACTTGCATCGCCACGTCCTTGACCAGCTGCTGGAAGTCGTCGGTGCGGGCCACGAAGTCGGTCTCGCAGTTGATCTCCACCAGCACCCCGATCTTGCTCCCGGGGTGGATGTAGGACGCCACCACCCCGTCCTTGGCCTCGCGGTGCGCCTTCTTGGCCGCGTCGGCCAGGCCCTTCTTACGCAGGTGCTCGATCGCGCCCTGCATGTCGCCCTTGGACGCGTCGAGCGCCGCCTTGCAGTCCATCACCCCCGCCCCGGTGCGCTCCCGGAGCTCCTTCACCTGTTCCGCCGAGGCCGCCATGAGGAGTCCTCGCCCCCGGTCAGGCGCTCGGCTCCGCCGACGCCGACATCTCGGCCTCGGTCACGAGCGGCAGGTCGGGCGAGGCCGGGATCTCCTCCACCTCCTGCTTGGCGAGGGTGCCGCTGCCCTCGATGACCGCGTCGGCGATGCGCGAGGTGATCAGCCGCACCGAGCGGATCGCGTCGTCGTTGCCGGGCACCGGGTAGTCGATCCCGGAGGGATCGCAGTTGGTGTCCACGATGGCCACGATCGGGATGGCGAGCCGGCGCGCCTCCTCCACCGCGATCGACTCCTTCTTGGGGTCGATGATGAAGATCGCGGACGGCAGCCGGTCCATGCTCTTGATGCCCACCAGCGCGCTCTGCAGCTTGGCCCGCTCGCGCTCGAGGCCGATGACCTCCTTCTTGGGCAGGCGCTCGTACTCGCCGGTCTCGCTCATCTCGTCGAGCTTCTTCAGGCGGGCGATCGACTTGCGAATCGTCGTGAAGTTGGTGAGGGTGCCGCCCAGCCAGCGGTGGTTCACGTAGAACTGCCCGCAGCGGGCCGTCTCCTCCAGTACCGTCTCCTGGGCCTGCTTCTTGGTGCCCACGAACAGCACGGTGCCGCCGTCGGCGGCGAGGTCGCGCACGAAGGCGTAGGCCTCGCGGAACTTCTTGAGGGTCTTCTGCAGATCGATGATGTAGATGCCGTTGCGCTCGCCGAAGATGTACTTCTGCATCTTCGGGTTCCAACGCTTGGTCTGGTGGCCGAAGTGCACCCCGGCCTCCAGCAGCTCCTTCATGGTCAGCGTTGCCATGGTTCGGCGTCCCTTTCCGTCGTCGTTCGGTTGGCCTCCGGTCGCGAGCGGCCGGCCCCCGGAAAGGGGGGCGACACTTCCCCGCGGGCCGACGCGGCCCCCGGAGACCGAAGCTCGCCACCGTGCGTGTTAGGTCGTGTACTTCGCGTTGATTCGAACGTACTCCTCGCTCAGGTCCGATGTCCACACCGACGCCTCGCCCCGGCCGAGCCCGAGATCGATGGCGATGGTGTAGCTCGTCCCGCCCATCACCTCGTGGATCCGCTCGGTGTGGGCGCCCGCCCGCAGCATCCCCTTCTCCACCAGCGCCTCGTCGCCGATCGCGATGCCGATCCGGTCCGCCGCCACCCGGGCCGGGCTCTTGCCGAGGGCCATCACGATGCGGCCCCAGTTGGGGTCGGCCCCGTTGATGGCGGTCTTGACCAGCGGCGAGTTGGCCACCGAGCGGGCGGCCAGCACCGCCTCGCGCCGGGTGCGGGCGCCCCGCACCGCGATCTCCAC
>Ga0075433_10002273_pt1 | contig 14613 bp, 15 predicted proteins | sample RhiMethybrSRZTD2_FD_75299 | JGI IMG/M metagenome (GOLD analysis project Ga0075433, IMG submission 75299) | Populus rhizosphere microbial communities from Tennessee, USA - Rhizosphere MetaG P. TD hybrid SRZTD2 | ecosystem: Host-associated > Plants > Roots > Rhizosphere > Soil | place: USA... | reverse complement strand
TCCCGGCCGCGCTCGACATCGCGCGCGACATCGCGGTGAACACCGCGCCGCTGTCCGTCGCGTTGAGCAAGCGGCTGCTCTGGGCGAGCCCGGTGCTCGACCGCGACGAAGTCGGCTACCTCGAGACCGAGTACCACCGCCTCGTGATGGGCACCCCGGACGCCCGCGAAGGCGTCCTCGCCTGGCTCGAGCGCCGCGATCCCCGGTGGACCGGCAAGCCCTTCTGATGCGTGCTCACACCGCGGGCAGCGGCTCCGGGCCGGGGGCAGGGAGGCCGAGCTTCGCCGCGAGCAACCGGGTGACGATGTTGTTCCTGTCCATGTCCGTCTCGGACGGCAGCAGCTCGAACTCCACGACGAGCGCGGCGATGCGCATCATCACGACCGCGAAACGCAGGCCCGCGAACACCTCGTAGAACTCGAGGTCATGGGGCTGCCAACCGGTCATCTCCTCGTAGCGGGCGACCATCTGCTCGCGCGTCGGAAACCCCTCGAGGCGCGGGAGGCCGGGGGGCCCGGTGCCGTAGGCCTCGCCTTGACTGTCCGGCGCCGGCATTCCCTCATGAAAGTGCCGGTCGAGGAAGAGCCACCAGGCCAGGTCCATCATCGGGTCGGCGAGGGTGACCATCTCCCAGTCGAACACCGCCAGCACGTTGCCGGCATCGTCGAACATCTGGTTGTTGATGCGGGCGTCGCCCCACGCGAGCGCGATGTGCTGCGCGCCGGTCGGCTTGTTGGCCTTCACCCAGTCGAGCGCCGCCTCGGCGATCGGCTGCGGCCGGCCTTGCGCCGCCCACTCGAACGACCGCTCGTAGTACGCGATCTGCTGGTCGATGCCCGGCGCGCCGTACTGCGGCTTGTCGAGGAAGTCGAGACCGAGCGCGCGCCAGTCGGTCCGGTGGATCTGCGTCAGCGCGTCGAGACCGCTGTCGACGACCCGCGCCCGTACCGCGGGTGTCGCCTCCTCGAGCAGCCATCCCGTCTGCGTGTACGGCGGGTTGTCCGACGGGACGTGGCCCTCGACCTTGCCCATCACGAAGAACGGCGCCCCGAGGACCGACTCGTCGTCCTCGAACCAGTGCACCGGTGGGAGCGGGACGTCGGTGTGCTCCGACAGCGCCTTGATCACCTTGTACTGGGAGTCGAAGTCGGCTTCGAGGAAGATCGTGTGCGCGGTCGGCTTCACGCGGATCACGTACCCGGCCGACCGTGCCTCGCCGCCCTCGTGCCACGACGCGTCGAAGAGGAGGGTCTCGTTGGAGAAGCCGGTGAACGCGGGGCCGACGAGCGTGGAGATCGTCAGGTCGCGGGCGTCGGGCAGCTTGCCCGCCAGCCAGTCCCGGATGACGCCGCGGGCTTTGTCCAGATCGCGCTGCTCGGGAATCGGCATCGTGCGTTCCTTAGAGCACCGCGCCGAGGTCACGCAACCGCGCCACCTCGTCGACGTCGAAACCCCAGCCGGCGAGCACTGCGTCCGTGTCGCCGCCCGGGTGCGTCGCCGGCGCCGGGGTCGGCGCCGCACTGCGGCTGAACCGGGGCGCGGGCGCGGGTTGGGGCACACCGGCGAGCTCGACGAACGTGCCGCGAGCGCGGTTGTGCGGGTGGTCGGGCGCCTCGACCGGGGTGAGCACGGGGGCGAAGCACGCGTCGGTCCCTTCGAGCAGCGCGCACCACTCGTCGCGCGTCTTGGTCCGGAACACCTCGGCGAGCTTCTTCTTCTCGTCCGGCCACCGGGTCTTGTCGTACTGCGCGTCGAGCTCGGCCTCGACGCCGAGGCGCGCCATCAGCTCGGCGTAGAACTTCGGCTCCACCGTTCCGACGGCGACGAACTTGCCGTCGGCGGTCTCGTACACCTCGTAGAACGGCGCGCCGGTGTCGAGATGGTTCGTGCCCCGCTCGCCCCAGAAGCCGCTCGCCCGCGCGCCGTAGAACGGGGTGAGCATGAGTGCGGCGCCGTCGACCATCGCCGCGTCGACGACCTGCCCGGCCCCGGTTCGTCCACGCTCGACGAGCGCGCACGCGATCCCGAACGCGAGCAGCATCCCGCCGCCGGCGAAGTCGCCGAGCACGTTGATCGGCGGCGTCGGCTTCTCCCCGGCGCGGCCCAGCGGCTCGAGCGCGCCCGCCAGCGCGATGTAGTCGATGTCGTGGCCGGCGGCCTGCGCGTACGGGCCGTCCTGGCCCCAGCCGGTCAGCCGCCCGTACACGAGCCGTGGGTTGCGGGTGAGCGCGACGTCGGGCCCGATGCCGAGCCGCTCGGCGACGCCGGGCCGGAACACCTCGAAGAACGCGTCGGCCTGCTCCATCAGCCGCAGCAGCGCCTCGACGCCGTCGGGCTGCTTCAGGTCGATGGCGACCGCCTGCTTGCCGCGATCCATGGCGCTCGTCGCCGGCTTCGAGTGATCGACGGTCCGGGCGGCGTCGACCCGGTCGACCCGCAGCACCTCGGCGCCCATGTCGGCGAGCAGCATCCCGCAGAACGGCCCGGGCCCCAGCCCGACGATCTCCACGGCACGCAACCCCTCGAGCGGACCCGGCATTAGAACCGATTCTATTATTGGGAGGACGCACGCTCCCCGGGAGGAACCCATGGGCACGCCAGTCATCGTCGAGGCCGTCCGCACGCCGATCGGCAAGCGCAACGGCTGGCTGTCGGAGTTGAAGGCGACCGAGGTCCTCCGCCACGCCCTGGTCCAGGTCATCGAGCGGGCCGGCATCGACGCCGGCTCGGTCGAGGAGGTCGTCGGCGGCTGTGTCACCCAGGCCGGCGAGCAGGGGAGCAACGTCACCCGCAACGCGTGGCTCTCGGCGGGGAACGACGTGCTCCCGTACACGACGGCGTGCAGCACCGTCGACGCGCAGTGCGGCTCGGCGCAGCAGGCCAACCACCTCGTGGCCGGTCTCATCGCCGCCGGCGGCATGGACGCGGGCATCGCCTGCGGCGTCGAGCAGATGAGCCACGTGCCGCTCGGGTCGAACGTCATCAACGGGCCCGGCCACTACAAGACCGAGCCGTGGCCGTACGACGACCCGCCCAACGGCCAGTTCGGCGCCGCCCAGCGCATCGCCGAGATGCGCGGCCTCTCGCGTCAGGACCTCGACGAGTGGGGCCTCGGCTCGCAACAGAAGGCGAGGGTGGCGTGGGACGAAGGTCGCTTCGAGCGCGAGATCGCGCCCATCGAGGCACCGCAGGCCGACGGCTCGACGATGACCGTGTCGCGCGACCAGGGACTGCGCGACACGTCGATCGACGCGCTCTCGCAGCTCAAGCCGGTCGTCGACGGCTACATGATCACGGCCGGCAACTCGTCCCAGATCTCCGACGGCGCCGCCGCCGTGTTGTGGATGGACGAGGACAGGGCGAAGGCGCTCGGGTTGAAGCCGCGTGCACGATTGGTGCACCAGCTCGTGACCGGCTCGGACCCGTATTACCTGCTCGACGGCCCGGTGCTCGCGACGCAGAAGATGCTCGACCGGTCGCGCATGTCGATGGCGGACTTCGACCTGTTCGAGGTCAACGAGGCGTTCGCGTCGGTCGTGCTGTCGTGGGCGCAGGTGCACAAGCCCGACATGGATCGCGTCAACGTGAACGGCGGTGCGATCGCGCTCGGCCACCCCGTCGGCTCCACGGGCTCCCGGCTCATCACCACCGCCCTGCACGAGCTCGAGCGCTCTGACAAGGAGTTCGCCCTGGTCTCGATGTGCTGTGGCGGGTCACTCGGAACGGCCAGCCTCCTTCAGCGAATCTGACGCCGCGGCCGCACCGCGCTCGGCCTCAGCCGAGCGGCTTCTCGTACATCGCGACGTCCCAGTAGCGACCGAACTTCCGTCCCTGCTCGGTGAAGTACGCAACGCGCGCGAATCCGAAGCGCTCGTGCAGTGCGACCGAGGCCGGGTTCGGGATCGTCATGCCGCCGTACGCGCGGTGCACGTCTTCGCCGTCGAGCTCGTCGAAGAGGCGTGCATAGAGCGCGGTTCCGATGCCGCGGCCGGTCGCGTCGGGAGCGAGGTAGATGCTCGTCTCGACCGACGTCTCGTACGCGCGCCGGGCGTGCCACGGACTGCTCGTCGCGTAGCCGAGGAGCAGCTCGTCGGCAACTGCGACCAGCAACCGGTGGCGCCCGACCACGTCGTAGTGGCCGAACCATGCGTGCCGCTGGTCCATCGTGATCGGCTCGATGTCGAACGTGACTGGCGTCTCGCGGACGTAGTGGTTGTAGAGATCGTTCAGCGTGACGAGATCATCCTGGATCGCGGGACGAATCAGCATGTGCCCCCGCGTTCTAGCGAGATGCCAGCGATCCCTGGACCGCGTCGGCGATGCGCGTCACGGCGTCGTCGGCTTCGGGGAACAGCATGGGCATGCTCACGAAGCCGTGGATCATCCCGTCGTAGCGCCGCGCGACGACCGGCACGCCGGCCGCCTGCAGCGCTTCGGCGTACGCCTCGCCCTCGTCGCGCAGCGGGTCGAACTCGGCCGTGATGACGACCGCCGGCGGCAAGCCCGAGAGATCGTCGGCGCGGATCGGCGACGCGTGCGGGTGTGCACCGTCGCCGTCGGGTCCGAGGTAGTGGTCCCAGAACCAGCGCATCCCGGTCGCCTCGAGGAAGTAGCCCTCGGCGTTCTCCGTGTACGACGGCGCGTCGCAGGCGGCGTCGATGACCGGGTATACGAGCAGTTGGCTCGTGATCGGCGGCCCGCCCTGCTCACGCGCCATCAGCGAGACGACGGCGGCGAGGTTCCCGCCCGCGCTGTCGCCGGCGACCATCAGCCGGCCCGGATCGGCGCCCAGCTCGGCCGCGTGCTCGTGGGCCCACTGCGTGGCCGCGTAGCAGTCCTCGGCGGCGGCGGGGCAGCGAGCCTCCGGCGCGAGCCGGTACTCGACGCTCACGACGACGGCGCCCAGGGCGTTGGCCAGGCGGCGGGCCAGGCCGTCGTGCGTCTCGACGGAGCAGATCACGAACCCGCCGCCGTGGAAGAACGCGACGACGGGACGCGGCGCCGGCGCGTCCGGCGTGTAGATCCGCACGGGCACGTCGCCGGCCGGTCCCGCGATCACGCGGTCTTCGACGGCGGCCACCTCGGGCGGGTCGTCCATCGCGCCCATCACCGCGCTCAGGGCGCGGGCGTCGTCGGGCGACATCTCCCAGAGCGCCGGACCCCCGCCCGATTCGAGCTGATCGATCAGGGTGCGGGCGGCGGGCGCGAGCGGCATGGGCCAGAATGGAACCTGTTCCACCCCGTTTGTGTCAAGGAGCCCAGGAGCGCCCATGACGACCGTCGCCCCCGACGCCATCTCGGCCCACCTCAACACCGACGACCTGCCGTGGGCGGTGTGGGACGACGGCGTCGAGGCGAAGATGCTGCGCGTCTCGCGCGAGACCGGCACCTGGGTGATCATTAACCGCTTCGCGCCCGGCAAGCGCATCCCGACCCACCACCACGATGGGGCCGTGCACGCGTACACGCTCAAGGGCCGCTGGCACTACCTCGAGTACGACTTCGTGGCGTCGCCGGGCTCGTTCGTGTTCGAACAGGCCGGGTCCACGCACACGCTCGAGGCCATGCCCGACAGCGAGGAGCCGGTCGAGGTGTTCTTCGTCATCGAGGGCGGGCTCATCCTCTACGACGACGACGGCAACTACTTCGGCTACACCGACGCGCAGATGGCGCTCGACATGTACTACGGCGCCCTCGACGCCGCCGGCATCCCGAGGCCGACCGGCATCATCGAATAGCTCTAGTTCGACCACGCTCGGGGAATTCCTGTGCTTCTGGGTCAATGAAGCGCTTTGCCTGTTGGGGCATGGCGCTCGATTCCCCGGGTACGAGTGCATCGGGGCAGCGGCGCTCGCGCCGCGTTCTCCCTGCCCGAGGGTGGCCGGGGGCTGCTGCCCCTCATCGGGGACTGGTTCGCTACGACTCGGAGCCGATCGCCGGCGGACGGGTCGCGTACGTACGGCCCTTCCACTCGATCTCGCGTCCGCTGCGCGCCAGCGACATCGACCGGGCCAGGGTGGCGGCCCACACGGTCACAGCGACCGGATGCAGCGGGACCGACCACATCGGATCGCGCCCGACGCGTGAGGCGATCGCGCGCGTCGTCAGGATGAGCCCGACCTGCACGACCGGCAGCGCGAGCGCGCCCCCAGTTGTGAGAGCGGCGCCGAGGCGCAGGAACGGGAACAGCAACGCCGGCGCCACGATGCACAGCGCGACGAGCGCGAGGCCGGGGCTGTAGTCCAGGCCGCCGTACGCGTTCTTGGAGAAGCCGTTCCAGATCTCGCGGAACCCCGTGTACCAGCGGGTCCGAACCAGGGTGGTGCCGTTGCGGAGCCCGACGCGATGACCCGAGGCCTTCACGGCGCGGGCGAGACGCATGTCGTCGACGATGTGCGCGGGCTCGGCGGCGTGCCCGCCCGCCGCGACGTACGCCGTCCTGGTGACCATGATGAACGGGCCGAGGGCGACTGCCACCTGCGGGAAGCCCGGTCGCTCGATGAGCGCGGCCGGGAGCAGTCCGAGCACGGCGTAGTTCACCATCGGCATGAGCACACCTTCGGCGACCGTGCCCGTGTCCGTGCGCAGCAGCATCGACACGAGGCCGAGGTCGCCCTCCTGCAGCTCGCACGACGCGCGTGACAGGGTCTCGGGCTGCAGGTTCGTGTCGGCGTCCACGAAGCAGAGCACGTCGCCGCGTGCCTCGCGCGCGAGCTGCGTGCAGGCCCAGTTCTTGCCTGTCCAACCGTCCGGGAGCTCGGCGCCGCGCACGAGGCGGACGCGCCGGTCGCGACGGGCGAGCGTCGTCGCGGCGGTGCCGTCCGTGGAGCGGTCGTCGAGGACGATGATCTCGAAGTTCGGGTAGTCCTGTGCGAGGAGCGCCTCGAGGCACGTCGCGATCGATGCTTCCTCGTTGCGAGCAGGAACCAGGACGCTCAACAACGGGGCACCGTCGGACCAGCGCCGTGCCGCGGGCCTGCGCACGACCCGGACGTTCCAGACGACGAGCCAGACCTGCGCGAGCAGCAGAACGGTGAGGACCTGGCCGAGCAGGAAGGTTCGGCTCACGTGGTGCCGCCGGCTGTGCGATCCCAGCCGGTGGACGCCTCGATCTCTCGCATCCGCGGCTCGTCGAGCGCGCGTTTCACTCCCGTGAGTGCGAACAAGGTCACGACGATGCCCAGCGTGATGGCGCCCGCACCGAGCAGCATCGCCGCCGCAAGCGTCCCGACGATGGCGACGACGAGCGTGGGGAGGAACCGGCGCGTCACCGCGAACACGGCGCCGGCGCTCGCGCCGCCCAGCACCGCCGCGGGCAGGAACAGCGCGATGCCGAATCCGCTGGCGGTGGCGACGCCCTTGCCGCCGACGAAACCCAGCCAGATCGGGAACCCGTGACCGGCGATGACCGCGACCCCGCCGAGCATCAGCTGCCAGGTCGGCCGATCGCGTAGCGCTACCGCGACCGCGCCGCCCTTCGCCGCGTCGATCAGGCAGACCGCTACACCCCAGCCGCGGCCGACGACGTGGTACGTGTTGCGGGCGCCGACGTTGCCCTCGCCGGCGACGCGCATGTCGACGCCGGAGACCATCCGTCCGACGATGTACGCGGCGGGGATCGAGCCGACGAGATAGGCGACGCCGGCGATCGCCACGGCCGTGCCCACCGTTCCCATCCGTGTCCCTCCGTCGCCGGCGGGTGCCGAGTCCCGAACTTACTGTCGTGGCACAGCCTACGGCTGCCGGGACTGCCGTATGCGTGCCACACTCGGCGCGGCGCGAGGAGGTGCATATGGACGACGGCGACAACACCACCGACGTGCTCGTCGAGCGCATCCGGGCCGCAGTCACCGCGCACGAGCCGGGCATCCTCGAACCGCACCTTGCCAGAGATGCGCGGTGGGAGAGCTGCGTCGGTCGGAAGCAGGTGATCGAGTATCTGGAGCGCGCCGCCGGGCTCGACCTCGAGATCGAGGACGTCAGCGCGCATCGTGATCGAATCGTGCTCTCGCTGCGGATCGCCGATCAGCGCGACCTTCTCTATCAAGTGGTCTTCGTACGCGACGGCAAGATCGTGGAGTTCCGCGCCGTCGCCGACGCGGACGAGGCGACGACCGCCACGCCGAGCGCGCCACCGCCTCCGCCGCCCGACGTCGCGCCGTCGGTCACGGGTATGGCGACGATCCTGCCCGTGCGCGACCTCGACAACGCCCTCGACCACTACCGGATGCTCGGATTCCGGGTGAGTCCCTACGACGGCGGGTACGGGTACGCCGTGCGCGACGGCGCGGACTTCCATCTGTCCGTCCATCGCGACCTCGTACCGAGTCGGAACGCGAGCGCCGTGTACCTCTACGTGGACGACGCCGACGCGCTCTACGCCGAATGGCGCGCCGCGGGGGTCGACGGACAGTTCTTCGAGCCGCACGACACCGAGTACGGCCTCCGCGAGGCCGCCCACGTCGACTTGGACGGCAACCTGGTGCGCTTCGGCTCCTGGCTGCCGAAGTAAGAGACGCGCCGCCGAGAGCTACTCCTCGACGAGCTTCTCCAGCTTCTGCGACGCTTCGACGAACTCGTCGACCAGGTCGAACATCACGTCGCGCACCGGACGCACCTTGTTCATACGGCCGACGATCTGGCCGACCGGCATCGTCGTCAGCTCCTTCACGTTGAACTTGTTGATCCGGCGCATGGCGTCGTTGATGAGCATGAACTGGAGCGGCATCGGCAGCGTTCCCGGCGAGTCCTCGCGCTCCCACGCCTCGGTCCACTCCGTGCGCAGCATGCGCGCCGGCTTGCCCGTCCAGCTGCGCGACCGCACGGTGTCGCGGGCGCCCGCCTCGAGCAGCTTCTCCATCGCCATGGTGCCGGTGTCGCTCTCGGCCGTCGTGAGCCAGATCGAGCCTGTCCACACGCCCTCGCAGCCGAGCGCGAGCGCGGCCGCGATCTGACGTCCGGTGCCGATCCCGCCTGCTGCGAGCACGGGTGTCGGCGAAATCGCGTCGACGACGTCCGGCCACAGGATCAGCGACGCCACATCGCCGGTGTGGCCGCCGGCCTCGCCACCCTGGGCGACGACGATGTCGACGCCCTGGTTCACGTGGCGCTCGGCCTGCGGCACGCTGCCGCACAGCGCCGCCACCTTCACGCCGTGCTCGTGCGCGAGGTCGACGACGTCCTTGGGCGGTGAGCCCAGCGCGTTCGCCAGCAGCTTGATCGGATGCTCGAGCGCGATCTGGACCTGCTCGCGGCCCTTCTCGTGCACCCAGCCGAGCAGCCCCTCGGAGCGATCTTCGTCGGGGAGCTTCGGAACGTCGTGCTCGGCCAGCAGCTGGTCGACCCAGTCGCGATGCTGCTGCGGGATCATCTCCTTGAGCTGCTCGCCCATCCGGTCCGGGTCGAGCTCGCCGGCGCCGGCGTACTTCGCCGGCATCACGACGTCGACGCCGTACGGCTTGCCGTCGACGTGCTCGTCGATCCAGTTCAGCTCGATCTCGAGCTGCTCGGGCGAGAACGCCAGCGCGCCGAGCACGCCGAGGCCACCCGCCTTGCTGACCGCCGCCACGACGTCGCGGCAGTGGCTGAACGCGAAGATCGGCAGGTCGATACCGAACATGTCGCATACACGGGTCTTCATGCCTGAACCTCCGCCATCGTGGCCACCTTCTGGGCCCACGGGTAATCGGGCTTTCCGCTGGGGGACCGCTGCACGACGTCGACGAGGTGCAGCTCGCGCGGGACCTTGAATCCGGCGAGCTTCGTCCGGCAGTGCGCCTGGAGATCGTCGAGCGTCGGCGTCGCGCCGTCGCGCGCCTGTACGACCGCCGCGACACGCTGACCCCACCGCTCGTCCGGGATGCCGACGACGATCGCGTCGTACACGGCCGGGTGCGACTTGACCGCCGCCTCGACCTCCTCGGGGAAGATCTTCTCGCCGCCCGAGTTGATCGACACCGAACCGCGGCCGAGCAGCGTGATCGTCCCGTCGGCCTCGATGGTGGCGAAGTCGCCCGGGATCACGTACCGCGTGCCGTCAGGTGCGGTGACGAAGGTGCCGGCCGTCTTCTCGGGGTCTTTGTAGTACTCGATCGGGATGTTGCCCTTGCGGGCGAGCTTGCCGACGACGCCGGACCCCGGCTCGACCTCGCGCAGCTCGTCGTCGAGCACGACGGAGTCGCGCACCGCGTTGACCGTGGGGCCGCCCTTCATCGCCGTCTTCCCCTGCTGTACGAGCGTGTAGCCGTTGGCGCCGCTCTCGGACGCGCCGACCGCGTCGGAGAGGACGAGGTTGGGGAACCGCTCGAAGAACTGGTCTTTCACCGAGGGCGAGAACACCGCCGCGGTGCTGCTGACCGCGACGAGTGACGACAGGTCGTACTCGTCGCCGCGCTGCTCGATCGTCTCGATGAGCGGACGACCCATCGCGTCGCCCGTGATCATGATGAGGTTGACGCCTTCCTCGCCGACGAGCTGCCACACGCGGTGCGGGTCGAACTTCGACACCAGGACGATCTTGTTGCCGACGAAGCTGCCGCCCATGACGCCCCACTGCGTCGCGCCGTGCATGAGCGGCGCGATCGGCAGCGACGTCGTGGGTCCCTGCCCGAGTCCCTTCTCGACCATCTGCTCGGGCCGGTCCACGCGCGTGCCGCCGACGACGTCGATGCCGCCGCCGAGCGCGTAGAAGACGTCCTCGTGGCGCCAGACGACGCCTTTCGGCATGCCGGTGGTGCCACCCGTGTAGAGGATGTAGCGGTCGTCGGGGGAGCGGGGCCCGAAGTCGCGGTCGGGCGAGCCCGAGGCCACGGCCGCTTCGAAGTCCACCGCGTCGAGACCGCCGAGATCGGCGCCACTGCCGTCCTCGATCACGATGGCGTGGCGGAGCATCGGCAGCTCGTCGAGCACGCCGGCGACCCGGGGGGCGAACTCCCGCTGGAAGACGAGGGCGACGAGGTCGGCGTTGTCGAACAGGTACCGGAGCTCGTCCTCGACGTAGCGGTAGTTGATGTTCACCCACACCGCCCGCAGCTTGAACACGGCCCACAGGGTCTCGATCCACTCGACCGAGTTGTAGGCGTAGATGCCGACGTGGTCGCCGGGCCCGACGTCCTGGGCGGCGAGGTGGTGGGCCAGGCGGTTCGCCCGCTCCTCCATCTCTCCGTAGGTGCGGCGCTGGCCGTCGCAGACGACGTACTCCCGCTCGCCGAAGTGGTCCGCCGCGTTCTCGAAGAGGTCGGCGAGGTTGAACTCCACGACCCGAGACTAGAACACGTTCTGACGGGTCATCAGATGGCGGGAGCGCCTCCTGACGAGCGGACGAGCGCGGCCGGATCGGGCCAGGCGTACCGGAACGTGGGCGCCGTCCCGCCACCCGGCGGCTCCGACACCCATCACCTACACGTCTGCCGCCGATCGCGTCGTAGAACGCCTGCGCGGCGGTCTTCTGTTGGAGCACCCAGAGGTACAGGCCCGCGTCGACACGCGCACGCCGCCCGAGTACGAAGGGGAGCGCTTCTGGCCGCCGAGCTGCGACGGTTGTACGCCTCGATCGCGACCGACGACGACGAGGTCATCACGTACTGCACGATCGGCGGCCGAGCGTGCACCACGTGGTTCGTGCTGACCTACGCCCTCGGCTACGACCACGCCCGCGTCTACGACGGGTCCTGGGCCGAGTGGGGACGAGAACCCGGAACACCGGTCGAACGCGACGCCGTGTAGTAGTACATCGGGCGTGCCGGCGCGCCTGTTCACCATCCTCGGACTGGTCGTCGGGGTGAGCGCGTGGGCGCTGCCCGCCGCGCCGGCCCACGCATCGTTCCCCGGGCGCAACGGGAAGATCGCCTTTGCCCGCGACCAGGGCGGCGGCCCGACCGTCGATGTCATGAGCGCGGACGGCGGGACCCCGAAGCGACTCGCCCGCAGCGGCGATGACGCGCCGGCGCCGTCGTGGTCGGCGAACGGCTCCAAGCTCGCGTACGTGGGTGCACGCGGAAGCAGCGAGATCTACGTCGTCGACGCCAACGGCAAGCACGCGAAGCGGCTCACCAACAACCGCGTCAGTGACACCGCGCCGGTGTGGTCGCCGGACGGCTCGAAGATCGCCTTCGTCCGCAACGCCGAGGGCAACTCCGAGATCTACGTCATGGACCCGAACGGCAAGAACCAGGTCGACGTGACGAACACGCCCGACGCCGACGAGGACGAGCCTGCCTGGTCGCCGGATGGTTCGCAGATCGCGTTCTCCAACCAGCCGCACGGCGAAGGGATCCAGCCGCTCGAGGTGTTCGTGATGAACGCGGACGGCTCGAACCCGCACGCGCTGACGAGTGACGGCGCGAACAGCCAGCCCAACTGGTCGCCGGACGGCACGAAGATCGCCTATCAAGCCACCATCGACGACCAGCCGCCCGCCGTCTACGTGATGAACGCGGATGGCTCCGGCAAAGGAGCACTGACGAGCGGGCACGTCGACGCCGCGCCGGCTTGGTCGCCGGACGGCTCGCTGATCGCGTTCAGCACCGATCAGCACGACAACGCCTTCGACAGCCAGATCTACGTGATGAACGCCGACGGCTCGAACCAGCACGCGCTCACCGACGAGAACGGCATCATCGACCGGCACCCGACCTGGCAGCCGCTCAAGTAGCGGATCAGACGCGCAGGTGTCTTGAGCCCGGCCGGGTGTGGCACAGTGGCGATGTGGTCGGGCAGGACGACGCGTTCGAGGTCACTGACATCGAGTTCGATGCGGAGGGAGCCACGCTGCGCGGGTGGCTCTACCGCCCCCGACCGCTCGCGTCGGATGCGCCGGTCGTCGTCATGGCGCACGGCTACAACTGCCTCAAGGAGTTCTACCTCGATCAGTACGCGGCGTCGGTCGCAAGCGCGGGGCATGTCGTGCTGGCCTACGACCACCGCAACTTCGGCGAGAGCGACGGCGAGCCGCGGCAGGAGCTCGACCCGTGGTTGCAGGTGCGCGACTACCGCAACGCGATCACGTTTGCGCAGACCCTCGACGGTGTCGACGGCGATCGGGTCGGGGTGTGGGGGAGCAGCTACGCCGGCGGTCACGTGCTGGTGGTGGGCGCGATCGACCGGCGGGTCGGTTGCGTGGTCGCCCAGGTGCCGACGATCAGCGGCTGGGAATCCACGATGCGCCGTACGGCGCCGGCGGCGTTGGCCGGACAGCGCCAGGCGTTCGACGCCGATCGGCTCGGACGCTTTCGCGGCGAAGCGCCCACGATGGTGCCGATGGTCGTCGACCCCGCCGAGGGTGGCCCGGCGTCGCATGCGAGCGCCGACGCGTGGGAGTTCTTCACCGGGCAGAGCTCGCCTCCGGAGGACGAGTGGCGCTTTCGGAAGTGGCGCAACGAGATCACGCTGCGCTCGCTCGAGCTGTACTCGGAGTACGAGCCGGGATCCTTCATCGAGCGGATCGCACCGACGCCGCTGCTGATGATCCTCGGCGACGCCGACGTGGTCTGCCCGATCGATCTCGGGCTCGAGGCGTTCAACCGGGCCCACGAGCCCAAGCGGCTCGAGCTGTACTCGGGCGGTCACTTCTCGGCGTACACCGATCAGTTCGACCGCGCTGCGGGCGCGGCGACCGAGTGGTTCACCCGGCACCTGCGTCCCGGGAGCTAATCGCGCTCAGGACCCCGGCGCCGCGTCGGACGGGCCGCCGACGCAGAACTCGTTCCCTTCCGGATCTCGAAGCACGAGGTTGCGGTAGCTCAGCTCGGGTGGGAAGTCCTCTTCCCACGCGATCGTGGCTCCCATGGCGACAAGACGGTCGACCGCGTCTTGGACGTCGACCGCTCGAAAGTCGATGTGCACGCGGTTCTTCACGCGCTTCGCCTCCGGTACCGGCATGAACTCGAGCCGTTGCAGCCCGCCGCCCGGAGCGCGGCACGAGCGTCCGTTCAGACGCCAACCGAGTGCTTCTGCCCACCAGGCGGCGAGCTTCTCGGGCTCGGCGCAGTCGATCGTCACGCCGCTCACGGTGATGCCGGCCACGGCGCCAGTGTGGCCTGCGCGTCCCGTCAGGGCTGGACGATCACCTTGCCGGGCATGCTCCGCTCGTGAACGGAGCTGCGGGCGTCGTGGTGGCGCCGCACGGACGGCCGTTCTCGGTCATGGGCTTCACGGTCAGGGCCGGGAGGATCACCGAGATCGACGGGATCGCCGATCCCGAGCGCCTCGCCCGGCTTGACCTGGCGGGTCTCGACGACTGACGAGCTCTGGACGCTCGGGTCGCGATGACTTTCGCCGGGTACAACGGTCTGGAGACGTGCATGCTCCGCACGCCGACCGCAGGAGAGGTTGCCATGCCCCGAATCACTCCCAATCTCTGGTTCGACACCCAGGGCGAGGAAGCCGCCGAGTTCTACTGCTCGGTGTTCCCGAACTCGGAGATCACCAACGTCACGCACTACGGCGAGGCCGGTCCGCGCCCGGCCGGGACCGTCCTGACAGTGGACTTCGTCCTGGACGGGCAGCAGTACACCGCCATCAACGGCGGCCCCGAGTTTCATTTCGACGAGGCAATCTCGCTGTTGATCAACTGCGCCGACCAGGACGAGGTCGACTACTACTGGTCCAAGCTCT
>Ga0075433_10002270_pt1 | contig 14616 bp, 9 predicted proteins | sample RhiMethybrSRZTD2_FD_75299 | JGI IMG/M metagenome (GOLD analysis project Ga0075433, IMG submission 75299) | Populus rhizosphere microbial communities from Tennessee, USA - Rhizosphere MetaG P. TD hybrid SRZTD2 | ecosystem: Host-associated > Plants > Roots > Rhizosphere > Soil | place: USA... | reverse complement strand
GGAATTGGTTGAAGAGATAGTGGCTATCGTGAGGACCCGGGCTCGCTTCCGGGTGGTACTGAACCGAGAACGACGGGAGGTCGCGGTGCCGGAGGCCCTCCACCGTGCCGTCGTTCAAGTTGAGATGCGTGAGCTCGAATCGAGGATCCTCGAAGAGCGACGGCTCGACCGCGAATCCGTGGTTCTGCGAGGTGATGGCGACCTGCCCGGTGTCCCGATTCTTCACCGGGTGGTTCGCGCCACGGTGCCCGAACTTCAGCTTGAACGTCGTTCCGCCGCACGCGAGGCCCATGATCTGGTGGCCGAGGCAGATCCCGAACACGGGCCGTTCCGCCATCAGGAGGCGGGCGGCCTCGATCGCGTAGGCGCAGGGCTCCGGATCTCCCGGTCCGTTCGAGAGGAAGACGCCGTCCGGCGAAAGGCGGAGCGTCTCCTCGGCTGAGGTGGTCGCGGGAACCACGGTCACGTCGCACCCGGCGGCCGAGAGCATGCGCAGGATGTTCCGCTTCATCCCGAAGTCGTACGCCACGACGTGGAACGGACGGCCGCGCGACGCGGCGCCCTCCACGACAGGTCGCGCGGCGGCCTCCAGCTCGTACGCCTCCCGGCAGGTCACTTCCCTCGCGAGGTCGAGGCCGACCATGCTGCGCGAGGCCCGCGCCTTGTCCACCAGCGTGTCCGGGGACTCTTCGAGAGCCGAGATGACGCCGCGCTTCGCGCCGTGGATCCGGAGGTGGCGCGTGAGCGCGCGCGTGTCGATATCGCTGATCCCCACGACCGACGCCTCGTCCAGATACCGGCTCAGGTCCCCGGCCGCGCGCCATGAGGACACGACGGCCGAGATCTCGCGGACCACGAACCCGGCGACCTGGGGCCTCGAGGACTCCACGTCTTCCGGATTCACGCCGTAGTTGCCGATGTGGGGGTAGGTCATGGTGACGATCTGACCCGCGTAGGAGGGATCGGTCAGCACTTCCTGGTAGCCGGAGAGGCCGGTGTTGAAGACGACTTCCCCTTCGGTCTCGCCATGCTTGCCGAACGAGTAGCCCCGAACGAAAAAACCGTCTTCCAGGGCCAGCACGGCCCTTGTTCTGCGGGAGTGGGGAGCGGGGGGGACGACGATGCTCACGAGCCGGGAACGTACCACATCGGGGGCGTGAAGCTCTACTCCGCGATCATCACTCCAGGCACGGCACTCCGGATCGCTCCCGGGTCGAACTCGTCGACCTGGATCGCGTCGTCGCGGGCCTTCTCGGACTCGCGGATCCGCTTCAGCGAAGCCTCGTCGATGACGCCCGCCTTCACGGCGCGCTCGAGCAGGGTTCCCTCGGGCTCGCGCTCGAGCTGGCGGGCCCGCACGGCCGCCTTGACCGCCTGCGACGCGGGCGCCGCCGCCATGACCTTGTCGAGCGCGAGCTCCAGCCTGCCCAGGCCCGGGTCGTCGGGAGGCGGCACGTAGATGTCGCGCGTGAGGCGCAGCCGCTCCTCTCGATCGTCGAGGAGGGCCCTCGCCACCTTCCCGCCCAGGGCATCGCTCGGCGGCCCCGAGCGCATGCCCAGGGGAAAGACCGCCGCGCCCAGCAGGGCCGCTGCCGGGCGGTTCGGGAGATTCGCGAGAACTCCCGCCAGCGCGGTCTCGACCTCGAAGATCGCCTTCTCGCATCCCCAGCGGAGGAACGGCAGATCCCCCTCGGGCTTCCCGTCGTCCCAGAACTTCTTCACGGTCGCGGACCCCAGATAGAGCCAGGCCAAAGCGTCCGCCAGGCGCCCGCTCAGCTTCTCACGGCGCTTGAGCTGGCCTCCCAGGGTGGCCATCGCGGCGTCCGAGACCAGCGCGAACGCGGCGGAGAGCGAGGTGAAGCGGGCGAGGTACTGGGCCGCCGGGCCCTCGACCCCCGACGGGCGGGCGAAGCGTGAGCCGGTCAGCGCATGCCCCAGGGTCCGGAGCGCGTTCGAGAGGATGAATCCCAGGTGCGCGAAGAAAGCGCGATCGAACTTCACGAGATCCCCGGCCGCCACCGCCGCGATCTCGCTCCGGACGTACGGGTGGCATCGGATCGCGCCCTGGCCGAAGATGATCAACGTGCGCGTCAGGATGTTCGCGCCCTCCACGGTGATCCCGATCGGCACCGCGCTGTACGCGTGCGCGAGCACGTTCCGCGGCCCCTTCGAGATTCCCGCTCCGGCCTGGATGTCCATCGCGGCGTTCACGACGGTGCGCATCCCTTCGGTCAGGTACGCCTTCATGATCGCGGAGACGACGGCCGGCTTCTCGCCCGCGTCCACGGCACCGGCCGTGAGCACTCGGGCGCCCGACATCACGTAGGTCATCCCTCCGATCTTCGCCAGCTGCTCCTCGATCCCCTCGAAGCGCCCGATCGGAAGATCGAACTGCTCCCGCACCGTGGCGTAGGCGCCGGCCACGCGCGAGCAGAGCTGCGAGGCGCCGGTGGCGAGCCCCGGAAGGGAGATGCCCCGGCCGGCGGCAAGATTGGCCATGAGCATCTGCCAGCCCTGCCCCACCCGCGCCTTGCCTCCAATGATCGCGTCGAGCGGGACGAACACGTCGCGGCCGTACGTGGGCCCGTTCAGGAACGGAACCCCCAGGGGATCGTGACGCTTCCCGATCTCGATGCCCGGCGTGTCCCGTGGGATCAGGGCGAGCGTGATGCCCAGGTCCTCCCGCTCTCCGAGCAGACGTTCCGGATCGTAGAGACGGAACGCGAGCCCGATCAGAGTCGTGACCGGACTGAGCGTGATGTAGCGCTTCCGCCAGTTGAGGCGCATGCCCAGGACCTCGCGGCCCTGATGCACCCCGCGGCAGACGACGCCCCGGCTCTTGGTCGAGGCGGCGTCGCTTCCCGCCTCCGGCCCGGTCAGGGCGAAGCAAGGGATGTCCTCCGCGACGGCGAGGCGCGGAAGGAAATGACGCTTCTGCTCCTCCGTGCCGTAATGGAGAAGGAGCTCCGCGGGGCCGAGCGAGTTCGGCACCATGACCGTGACGGCGGCGGCGACGCTCCGGCTCGAGAGCTTGGTCACCACGGCGGAGTTCGCGAGCGCCGAGAACCCCAGCCCGCCGTACTCCTCGGGGATGATCATGCCGAAGAATCGGTTCTCCTTGATGAAGCGCCAGGCCTCCGGCGGGAGGTCCCCGTCGCGCTCCACGCGCCATTCCTCGACCATGCCGCAGAGCTCCTCGACCGGTCCGTCCAGGAACGCGCGCTCCCGCGCGCTCAGCGGCTTGCGCTGGAACTCGAGGAGCTTCTTCCAGTCCGGACGGCCCGAGAAGAGCTCGCCGTCCCACCAGACGGTCCCCGCCTCCAGCGCGATTCGCTCGGTGTCGCCCATGCGCGGGAGAGCACCGGCCATCGCGCGCATGATGGCGGGCGTAAGGGTGCGCCGCCGGACGGCGGGAACCAGGAGCACCACGAGGACCGCGAGCGCGAGAATCAAGACCACGACGGCAACCGTCATTTCAGGAACTCCTCCGGACCGGACGGGGCCAACGTAGCGCCCCATGCCTCCCGCAACAAGGATACCGAAGTAGGATCATGGCCGGCGACCGCCGATCGTCACCGCGATGCCGCCCAGGTGCTGCTCGAGCGATACATCGGCAAACCCAATCTCGTTCATCAGCGCGGCCAGAGCTCGCTGTCCGGGGTAGGCCCGAAGGGATTCCACGATGTGGACATAGGTCCCGGGCCGTCCGTGAAGAAGCGTCCCCCACAGGATCCCCGCTCCGAGCAGGTAGCCCAGGGCGAGGAAGCGGTAGGCGCGAGACGCGGGCAGCCCGAAATCCAGGCTGAAGAAACTCCCGCCGGGGCGGAGGAGCCGGAGGACCTCGATCAGGAAGGCGCGCAGATCCGGGGGATAGCGAAGCCCGTAGCCCATCGTGACCGCGTCGAAGGAGCGCTCCGCGAAGGGGAGCCGGGAGAGGTCGCCGCGAAGGAAGCGGACTCCGTCCGTTCCAGCGCACTTCCGCCGGCCCACCGACAGCATCTCGGCGCTTCGATCGAGCCCGACGATGTCGCCGCGGTGCCCGGCGCCGCGGAGGAGGAGGGGCAGCGCGGCGGTCCCCGTGGCCAGGTCGAGGATTCGAGCGCCCTCCCCCACCCCGCGCGCCTCGGCGACGAGCTGCTCCTTCCAGCGTTCATCCCTGCCGAACGAGAGGGCGCGGGTCAGCGTGTCGTATCGGGGGGCGACGCGACGAAAGATGGACTCGGCGTAGCGGGCGCGCCGATCCGCGTCCTCGGGCCAGCGCCGGATCCAGGGGCTCACGCCCTGGATCTTACGTCAGATCGCGAACCAGTACGTGAACTTGGCGAGGAACTTGTTTTCGGCCTCCGTGCCGAAGAGGCTGCCCGCGCGGATGTTGTTCTGGAAGGTGTCCGGCGAGCCGTGGAAATCCCGCTGATCGTACTGCGACCGGCCCTGGGTCCACACGAGGAAGATCGTGCTCCCGGGACGGTACTCCCACCGGTAGACCACGTTGACGTTCACGGCCGAGAAGCTGAAGTTGAAGTCCTGCGGCTCCACGCCTGTCGCGGCGACATAGCGGGCAAAATCGTAGGAATCGGGGCGGATCAGCTCCCGAAGCTCGGAATAGTCGCCGACCGTGATGAAGGGCTGCGCGTAGACCTCGAGCGACTTGTCGCGGCTGAAGAGCAGATTCGTCCGAAGGGTAACGCTCGCCGTCTGCTGATGGATCCGGCCGAAGACGTAGCTGACCCCGCCGATGCCCTGCTGCACCGGCCAGGCGACTCCGTTCGGGGGATCGATCCATTGCGTGTCGTCCTGACGGTTGTGGAACGCGACGGTCACGTCGTGGTTCACCGCGCTGGTCTGGTTCCACTGCACCTCCACCTCGCCGTTCACGTCCTGGTTGAGCGAGGTGTCGCGGAAGTGGCTCCCCTCCACGCGCACCACGAGCGGCTTCCGCGTGTCGCTCTTCCATCCCAGCCAGCCTCCGTAGGTCAGGGGCTCGCGCATGAGCGGCCCGCCCCGCGTCTCGAACCGGCGTGTCCCCTCGGTCTGGAAATTCATCCCGCCCCAGACCTCGCTGTAGTCACGCCGCTGGCGCCAGGCGTTCAGCTCCGCGCCAGCCCATTGCTTGTGGCCACGGCTGTAGGACCAGACCTCCTGCCCGGTGTTGATGTCGTAGCCCTTGCGCGCGCCGTAGAGCCAGTTCTTCCAGAAGTTGAGATGCGCGTTCCCCTGGTTCCAGGTCTTGCTCTTCCCTTCCGGGTTGTAGATGTTGGTGACGTATCCGCTCATGTCGATCTCGTCCGGCGATTCGAGGAAGCCGAGATCGTTGATGTCGAGCTTCGCCGACTCCCACCGGCCGTTCACGCCCGTGCGCCACCGCCCGCCCACCTTCCGGATGTCCAGCGATCCGCCCGAGCCGTACCGCGCGGCGCCGTTCACCGTCGAGTCGGTGGCCGAAGCCTCCGGATCGATGATGGACGACACCACGGAGCCCTGGATGTTGTAGACGCGATCCTTGGAGAAGAGGTCGAAGTCGATGCCGCTGGTGTAGGCCTCGCGGGAAGCGAAGTCACCGAACACGTCTCGATTCGCGGTGTTCTGGGTCGCGGTGCCCATCACGTTGAATCGCTGCAGGCCGCCGTTGAACTGCCTCCCGAAGCGCCCCACGAAATAGCGGGAGAGCCGGTCTCCATTCTTCAACAAATTGTGCGCCTGACCCTTGCCGGTGATGTCCGACGATGCGACGAGGGCGGCGATCGTGGTGTTTCCCGCGGCCTTCCCGGTCAGCTTCCCCGCGTAGCGGATGCGCGAATTGGGATCGCCCGTCCCGATCCGGCGTGAATAGAAGAGATTGAAGTCGGGGTGCCGGAAGAGCTGCGCCCCCTCGATGAAGAAGGGACGCTTCTCCTCGTAGAACGTCTCGAACGGGGAGAGGTTGAGCACGGCGGGATCCGCCTCGACCTGGCCGAAGTCGGGCTGCACCGTCGCGTTCAGGGCGAGGTCGGCCGTGACGCCGTACTTCAGATCCGCTCCCACGTTCTCGAACTTCTCCTTGGTCTCGTTCCCAAGGGTGGCCGGATCGGTGACCCTTCCCACGACGTAAGGCATGACCTCGAGCTGCCGCGGCGAGGGCACGCCCTGGATCCCCGTGAGCTGCCCCCACCGGCTCACGAATCCTTTCGCGGCCCGGTCCCAGGTCACCCAGGCGGTGTCCTCGCCGCGCCCGTGCATGTAGCGATAGACCTCGAGGCCCCAGGTCATGGAAGTGGCCGTTCGGTAGCGGATGGCCGAGAACGGGATCTTCATCTCCACATACCAGCCGTCCTGGTCCCGGTAGGTCTGGGCTTCCCAGACGGCGTCCCAGTTGTCGTCGCGATCTCCGTCGTTGTACATGTAGCTGTCCAGGAGCACGCCGAGCGGGTTCACCTTGAAGTTGTACCCGGTGGTGTGGTCCAGGTACGGATCGATGTAGACGCTGACGATGTCGGAGTTGCTGAAGCGATCCCGCCGCGACAGCCGGGCGGTGACCTTGGAGGGGTCCTTTTCGAGGCAGGCGACCCCGAAGTAGATCGCGTCGTCGTCGTACGCGACCTTGAAGACGGTCTCCTCGGTCGGCATGGATCCTCGATCCGGCTCCCAGACCTTGAATCCGCTCCCCGCCTCCGCCTTTTCCCACGCGCCGTCGTCGAGATGGCCGTCCAGCTTGATGTGCTCGTCCCCGGTCATCCGATAGGCCTGGATCGACGGGACCGGCGTCGCGCGGCCGTTTGCGGCGCTCGGGAACGCAACTCCTTCCCCGCCAGGCGCGAAGGCCTTGAAGGAAGCCTGGGCGGAAGCCGTTGTCGTGATCAGAGATGCGAGAAAAATGAGGGTCGCGAGGTGAAGACCCGACCGGTTCCGACCGATATAGATCGATAGCCAGGACTGCATGCGCTCCCTCTCGTCACCGGGCTGGGGTTACCCACGCTTGGATAGAACAGGGGGGGCTGGGGTTTACGGGAGCCGCCATTCTGAGTCGGGGGAGATTCCATGGACAAGCACGAAAAAGGAATCGAAGTCGACCCCTATCGACCGGACGTGCCGCTGCCCCGATGGAATGGAAAGTACGGAGGCGATCCGAAGCGCCTGCCCAAGGTCGTTCAGAAGCTCGTGCTCCGGAGACCGCTCACCGCGGAGGAAAAGGCCGAGCTCCTCTGGCGGTTCTTCGAGCTCAAGGAAGGGGGACGCATGCGCGAGCGGCTGCTGTGGCTCCTCGCGCTCGTGTTCTGCATCGCCTGCTTCGCGGCCTACCTTGCCTGGAATCACCAGCTCCCCGCGCTGGCCGCGCTTGCGGGGCCGAGGTAGCTTGGCTATGGTGCCGTACGTCTCTTCACCGTATCTCACCCGCACCGGGAGAACGATCATGCGATACCGCGTGTTGATGCTCCTGCCGTTCCTGGTCCTCGCTTCGGTCGCTTCCGCGACCCCGACCGTACCCTTGAAGCCGTTCGAGATCGGAATCGGCGGAGGCGCCAGCGTCCCGGCCTCGGACGCGAAGGACGCCTTGAAGAGCGGATGGCACGCCTCCGGGATCGTGAGGCTCAACCTCCCGATGATGCCGTTCGGTTTCCAGGGCAACTTCACGTACAACCACTTCAAGCTGGACCAGCAGAACGTGGGCTTCGCGGGCAGCGGGCGGATCCTCTCTGGCATTGCGGACATCCGGTACGGCCTGCCCTTCCCCGGCCCGGTGAAGCCATATCTGCTCGCGGGGATCGGCACCTACAACATCAAGGCGGATCCGGATCAGTCCGGCGCGCCCGCGGCCGCCTCCACGACCAAGTTCGGGATCAACGGGGGCGGCGGCGTCTCCCTGAACGTCCCGGGACTGCCGGTTCACGCATTCGTGGAGGCGAAGGTCGAGAACATCTACACGGATGAGGGGCTGAACAGCGCGGTGACCCAGGACTTCAAGACGCAGATCATCCCGGTCACGTTCGGGATCTTCCTCTTCTAGCCTCGGCGCCGCTCCGGATCACGGCCCGGATGTCCTTCGTCCAGCCCTCCGGGTCGTCGGGCTCGAACGACCACACCTCACCGGTGCGCCCGGTGCCGGCGTGGATCAAGACGCGCGTGCCGCGGCGCTCGACGTCGTAGCGCCGCGTCCGCGGAGTGATCTCGATCCCGACCTTCTCGTTCTTGTGGATGAGGACCGTCTTGCGGGTGACCACGATCGAAGCGCGGCGGTTCTCCCGATTCTCCTCGCGCCGGTACCCGTACACGTGGGTATAGTGGAAGACGATGTTGTCGGCGCGCCGGACGATCCCCTCCTCCTGAAAGCGCGCTTCCTGCTCGGGCGTGAGCCGGCTCGTGTCCATCGCGCACCCGGCGCCGGTGAGCGCGAACGTCAACGCCAGGGCCCGAAGGGCGATCGAAACGATCGAGGCCATGCGATTCATGAGCGGCAGTACTACCACGATCATTCGTGAGATGACAGCCAACGATTCGGAGCGGGTCGCCGCTCTCTCGGGCGAGTTGGGGTACCCTTCCACGGCCGCCCAGATCGCGGCTCGTTTTGCGGCCATACAAGGACATCCCGAGGCGCGGGTGTTCGTTGCTACGGACAGGAGCGACACCGTCCGCGGATGGGTTCACGTGTACGGGCATCGCCAGGTGGAGTCGGAGGGCGCCGCCGAAATCGGTGGCCTCGTGGTGGAGGATGCCTTCCGGGGCCAAGGAATCGGACGCTTGCTCGTGGACGCTGCGGAGTCCTGGGCCCGCCAGCGGGGTTATTCCAGGCTGACGCTGCGATCCAGCGTGGTTCGAACGGAAGCCCACCAGTTCTATGAGAGGCTGGGCTTTACGATCTTGAAATCACAGTATCGATTCCAGAAACCCATCCGGTGAGAGGAGGACCTGTGTTCTCGAACTCCATGCCCGCGCGTGCGCTCGCGCTTCTCGTCTTCGTCCTGGCTGCGGGGATCTCCTACCCCGCGCTCGAGGGGCGAGGCACGGCCAACGCCCAGGCGATCATCGAGCACACCATGGGCGTGTCGCGCGCAGCCGCGGTGGCCCCCAAGGCCTCGACGACCCGCCGAGGCACTGCCTCCCGGGGCGCGGCCACGACGCGGAGAGCCTCGAGGCCCGGCGTCGCCCCTCCCTTCTTCACGGGAAAGCCGAGCGCCGCGACCTACAAGGCCCAGACGCAGGCGGAGCTGAAGCAGGCCCAGGCCGCGATCGACCGCATGCTGGCGGTGCGCGGACCGCGGACGGTCCAGAACACGCTCCAGGTCTTCAACGAGGCCATGACGCACGCCGAGAACGTGGCCTACCAGGCCAATCTCCTGGAGGCGGTGCATCCGGATTCCACGTTCCGCGCGCAGGCCGAGGCGGTCTCCCAGATCGCGAACAAGTTCCTCGACGACCTGAGCTTGAACCGCAAGGCCTACGACGCCCTCGTGAGCATCGACGTCTCGAAGGCGGACCCGGCGACCCAGTACTTCATGATGCGCACCCTGCGCGACTTCCGCCGCGCCGGCGTGGACAAGGACGAGGCCACGCGCAAGGAGATCGCCGGCCTCTACGAAGAGCTGGTGAAGACCAGCCAGGACTTCGACCGGAACATCCGGATCGATTCCCGGAAGATCCAGGTCCTGCCCGCGGACCTCGAGGGGATGCCGGAGGACTTCCTGAAGGGGCACGCTCCCGGCGCGGACGGAAAGGTCACGATCTCCATCGAGACCCCCGACTACGTGCCGGTCATCCGCTACGCCAAGGGCGCCGACGTGAAGGAAAAGCTCATGCACGAGGCGATGAACCGGGCGTATCCGGCGAACATCGCCGTCCTGGACTCGCTCCTCGCCAAGCGCTACCGAGTGGCGAGGATCCTCGGCTATCCTACCTGGGCCGACTACATCACCGAGGACAAGATGATCGGCACCGCGCAGAACGCCGCGGATTTCATCGCGCGTCTGAACGAGACGACCATGAAGCGGGCGCAGGAGGAGTACGCCGTCTACCTGAAGCGGAAGCAGGAGGACGATCCCAAGGCGACGCAGGTCAACCGGTGGGAGGTCTCCTACTACGGCCGCCTGATCCGGAAGCGCGACTACGATTTCGATCCTCAGGAAGTCCGGCCCTACTTCGCCTTCGAGTCGGTGAAGCAGGGACTCCTGGACGTGACCTCGAAGATGTACGGCATCACGTATCGTCGCATGGAGAACGCTCCCGTGTGGGACACGTCGGTGGAGGCGTACGAGGTCTACGAGGGGCCGAAGCTCATCGGGAGGTTCTACTTCGATCTCCATCCGCGGCCCGGGAAGTACAACCACGCGGCGAAGTTCACGATCCGCCAGGGCTCGAAGGGGCTCCAGCTGCCCGAGCACGCGCTCATCTGCAACTTCTCGGGCGGCAAGCCCGGCGAGCCCGGGCTCATGGAGCACTCCGAAGTGCAGACCTTCTTCCACGAGTTCGGCCACCTGCTCCACGCGATCTTCGGGGGCCAGGGACAGTGGGAGCCGATCGCGGGAACGGCGACGGAGCGGGATTTCGTCGAGGCGCCGTCCCAGATGTTCGAGGAGTGGGTCTGGGATCCCAAGGTGCTCCAGACCTTCGCGAAGCACTACCAGACGGGGCAGCCCATCCCGACCGAGCTGGTCCAGAAGATGCGGCGCGCGGACGCGTTCGGGCGCGCGCTCGGAATCGCCACGCAGTCGTTCTATTCCGCGGTCTCGCTCAACATCTACAACCGGCCCCCCGACCAGGTGGTGACGGACAAGGTGGTCGCGGAGCTGGAGCCGCGCTTCACGCCGGTGCCGCCGATGCCCGACTCCCACATGCAGACCTCGTTCGGGCATCTGGACGGATACTCGGCCTACTACTACACCTACATGTGGTCGCTCGTGATCTCGAAGGACATGTTCAGCGTCTTCGACAAGAACAACCTTCTCGACCCGACCATCGCGACGAAGTACCGCGACATCGTGCTGGCGCCAGGGGGCACGAGGCCGGCCAAGGACATGGTGCACGACTTCCTGGGCCGGGATTACGACTTCAAGCAGTTCGACGCCTGGCTGGCGGGGAAGGACTGATCGCTACGTGAGGCGGAACGCTACCGGTACTGGGTCTCCACGTACCCGATGCCTCGGTGGCCGGAGAACATGACCTTCTCGATCGTCTGGCCGTCGCCGGCGACCCCGAGAACCGATCCCCCCGGAGTCAGCACCACGATCCGGTGCGCCAGACAGGTGGGCACGAAGGTGCCGTCGTCGTAGCCCCAGGCCAGAGTCATCTGGACAACGTAGACGTCCGTCAGGGTCCCCTCTTCGAAGTCGTACTGGTCCCGGTGCTCGATCTTCGCCTCGTATTTGAGGTCCGTCCAGAAGAGGTTGTGTGCCCACGCCTCCCAGAAGTTGTGGGCCCGGAATCGTTCGGTCATGCGCACGTAGTGCGCAAGCGCTCCCGCCGTGACGCAGTAGGGCACGCGCGCCGCCCCGAGGCCGTCGCACCACCAGAGCGAGGCGCGCGCGGAATCCCCGCCCATCTCGAATCCCCGATCGATCGCGACGCTGATGAGACGCTCGCGGGGTGGATAGGTCGCTTCCGCCAGATCGAGGAGCCGTGCCTCGAGCGCATTGGAGTACTTCCGGTGGATGGAGAGCGTGAAGGCGCCGTCGTCCACGACGCGATCGGCGGGACGTTCCGCGTTGGCCTGCGTGGAATCCACGAAATAGCCGGGCGGCGTCGCGCTCGCGGGAGCGGCCAGGAATGGAGCCCCGAAGGCGAAGACCGCGCGGATCACGAAGCGACGCGAGCCGATCCTCATTCTCCGATTCTCACGCCTTTCCCGCTTCGGCGCCAGCGCTACGTTCGGCCTCCCAGAACTACCCGCAAGCTACTTATTCCGAGACACTTCGGAGATTTGCTTGACCTCCCGGCCTCGAAGCGCGAGGATGCCCGCCGTGGGGAGGCTTCGAAGCACCATCCGCCTCGCCCATTCCCGCAAAAAAAGAGAACCCGCGCTGCACGAGAGGGCCGTATCCATTTCGTGGCGCGGCCGCTGGTTTCAGGGGGGGACATCCGATGCACCGCCGGTGGCGCTATCGACCCGCTCTCGTACCCGTCGCACTCGTCTGCATGCTCTGGGGCCCCGCTCACGCCAGGGCGGCCGGCGAGCTCAATGGAAAGACCCTCAAACCCTCCACCAACGCGCAATCCGGACTCCAGACCGCCCTCGGCAGCCTGATCGCGGGAAGCCTGAAGGGAGAGGTCACGGAAGTCGCCGTGGTCACCGATCAGGAGCGGCGGGTCACACTGACGGTCCGCTATTCCGGATTCGAGGGCGCGAAGCTCTGGGTGGAGGTCGCGGGCTCCGACAAGAAGACCCAGAAGGCGATTCGTTGCGGGGAGCCGCAGGCCGTGCCTGCTGGCTCGGGCGATCTCGAGGTCGCCGCGGAGCTGGACCCCGCGACGCCCGAGGGCACCACGATCAAATCCAGGTACCTCCGCGTCTGCGTTTCTCGAGCCGATCGGGCGACGCCGAGCTACGTCCGTGGGTTCGACTTTCCGAAGACCTGGACGGTCCCTCTGAATCCCGAGACCATGGTCCTGACGATCGCGCCGAAGCCGGTCGGGTCGACCGCGAGCCTGGGATCGAGCCCGCCCAGCACGCTGCCTCTTCCCCCGCGGGTGATTCGCCCCGAGGTCATGCGCGCCGTCACCATGTCCTCCGGCGCGCGACTCATGATCGCGGCGCCTTCGTCCGGCACGACGGCCGCCGCTCCTTCATCGTCGGGCTCGGTTCGGCCGATCACCGGCGTTACCCGGGCCCCGATGATGGCCCGGACCACGACGCCGCCAGCGGGCGCGGCATCTCCCATGGTCGCCAACCGGGCCATCATCCTGAAGGCCGACCCGGCCATTCGTGTCATGCCGAGAGGCGTGGCGCTCGGCAACCTGAACGCCGGCGTGTTGGGTGTTCCGGATGATGCCAAGCGCGCCGGGGCCAAGGGTCCTTCGGCCGCGGCGATCGAACCGCTCGGCCAGGTCCGCACGGAGGACATCGAAATCGACCCGAGCCACATCCTAGGCATCTTTCCGCAAGTGTATCCAGATCAGGAAGCGTCCACCGGGTACTACTACTTTCTCCCCTACTCGTACTCCCTTCGCTGGGACCCCGAGGAGGGCTACGACCTCCGGATGATCTACTCGGCCACCGGCACCTCCGGCCAGGCGGGCGAGGTGGCCATGGCGGCCCGGCTCGACGCGGGAATCGGCCTCAAGGAGCGTCAGGTCGCGACCGACGTCGTGAGGGCCTATGCCAAGGCCAACGGGCTGCCCGAACTCAAGGAACTCCGCGCGATGCCGATCGACAGCATCGCGGTCTCGTTCTCGGATGATCTCCGCAGGTACAACATCCCGGCCGACAAGATCGCGGTCACCGGCCTCTCCGATTTCCTGGGACAGATCGCTGTTTCCTGGATCACCGATCCCGTCACGAAGGAGAATCTGCAGCAAGCACTGGTCGAAGACGTGGGGATCAGCGGCAAGGTGACGCTCTACCCCGCCGGTCACGCGCTCGGTCCGGTGGACGTTCCCATCCAGATCCGTCTCGCCGATTTCGGAACGTTCGGTCCGTTCCGTTGGAGCCGGGCCGAGCGGTGGCGGAACACGACGCCGTATCCACTGAAGCTGAAATACATCCACGCGCTCATGCTCGACCCCTCCTCGAATCCGGTCGTGTATTCCTGGAGCCTCGGGAGCACGGCGGTGCCGCCGCGCGCGCAGGTGCAGTGGAACGCGATGCAGGTCCCCTCCTGGGTCGAGGGACAATCCAAACGGCTCTGGATCGAGTACGGAGTCGACGCGACATGCGGTTCCTGCGACGACCAGGTGATCCGGTCCATCACCGGGGGCGTATCGACCGTGGGTCCCTCGCAGCTCACGTTCCACACCATCACGCCCCTCGCCGACGCGGGCGCCCTGGAGATCGTGACGAAGGTCCGCTCCCGCTTCTTCGATCCCACCTCCCGCGAGCCTCAGGTCCGCACGGTCGTCCTGAACGCGGACGGGAAGGATTTCATCCTGGGCCCCTTCTACGCGGCCGGGCAGGAGAGCGGCGAGTCCAACCCGCTGTTCGAGTACCAGTTCGCGATCACGATGCAAAACGGGCAAGTCTACGAGGCCGACCGGTGGATCGCCTGGAACGATCTGAGGCTCCCGGTGGGCCGCCACCAGCTGGAGGAAGCGTTCGGCTCGCTGCCGGCATCGCATTGATGCGTTTCCGATCCGGACAGGGTGGCGCCGCCGCGTGCGGACCCGGCGTGGCGCTCCTCGTCGTGGCCCTCGCCGCACCGCTTTCGGCGGCCCCCGACCTCCACTCGGAGCGCCCGGTCGGCACGCTCAGAATCTATTCGGACGCTTCGAACGCGCGGCTCTACTACTACGCTCCGCCCGAGATCCAGCTGGTCCGCGATTCCGACGGGAAGCCGGATTTCCATTTTCTCGAGACCCGCTACACCGGAACCGCGCTTTCGAAAGACGCCGGGTTGACGCGGCACGCGACCCTTCTCTCGTTCCGTCTCGAACTGCCACGGATTCCCGCGCAGGAGCTCACACAAGCCGCGCGGACGCTGGGTGGATCGGGAAGGCCGG
>Ga0075433_10002269_pt1 | contig 14620 bp, 9 predicted proteins | sample RhiMethybrSRZTD2_FD_75299 | JGI IMG/M metagenome (GOLD analysis project Ga0075433, IMG submission 75299) | Populus rhizosphere microbial communities from Tennessee, USA - Rhizosphere MetaG P. TD hybrid SRZTD2 | ecosystem: Host-associated > Plants > Roots > Rhizosphere > Soil | place: USA... | reverse complement strand
GACGCCGAGACTCCAGTCCGACGCCCTGACACCCCAGCCGTTGAGGAGGTCGGAATCGTAGTTTCCCGTCAGCACTGGCTGGCCGAAGCTCACGTTGGACAACTGCCCGCAGAAATCCGCCCCGCCACCGCCGTTGACTGCGGCAGGATTTCCGTTGGCCAACGGGTTCGACAGATCGCAGTTGGGAACGAGGTCGCCATTCGCATCGATCCAGGTCCTGGACGCACCCACGACGCCGAAGGGACCTGTCGTCGTCGGCACCCGCAGAGTCGGATTCGAGTTGGCGTAGGTCAACTGAACGCCGACACCTTCGAGATACTTGCCGATGTTGGCTTTGACCGCGGTCTTGCCGTTGCCGAACACGTCTATCGCGGCGCCCGCCCGTGGCGTGATGTCCTTATAGCTGTTGACACCCTTCGTTTCCGGGAAGTGGTACGCGATCGGAAGGAATTTGTCCGGACCGATATTCTGCTCGGGGAACCAGCTCCGCGCGACGTCGAATCGCAGCGCGCCCTGCAACGTCAGCCGGCCCATCGTGAACTGTTCCTGGCCGTAGACGGCGTCCCATCCCGCCCGCGCGTTGTTGACCCACGGTGAGATCGTCTGAGTCAGCTGGTTCGGGATGCCGTTGTTGAAGCGATACCACAGATCGTTGTTGTTCGAGTACCACGTCCGGTCGTCGGTCATCAGCGTCCCTTGGTAACCAACCTTCAAGCTATGACGGCCGGTCACGTACGACATCGATCCTTTCCACGTGTACGATCCGGTGCGGTTGTCACCCCAGTCCTGCGAACGGTAGACGAGGTCCGGACGACCTCCATTGTTGGGGCATCCGGCCGCGCACTGTTCGGTGACGCGAATGAGATCGCGCGTGTTGTTATCTACGCGCTCGAAGTTCCCCCATCCGTAGTACGTCCCGCCGAATCCGGCATCGAAGAGCAGCCGATTCGTGACGGGTGAGTTCCAGGTGACCTGCGGCACGCGCAGCGGCAGTGTCTGTCCGGGGCCGATGGCTTCAGGCGAGGCGACTGGCGGAGTCGTAATACCGATCGTCGCGCCCTCACACTTCCGGCACACCCACTGCTCGTCCCAGTACGCACCGAACTTGTTACGCGGTGTGACCTGCCACGTGACGCGTCCGCTGATATTTTCCCACGTGCGGTCGGAGAAGCCGGGATCGCTGATGCCAGGTCCTCCGACGTAGAGCCATTTCGTCGGATCACCGGCGTTGAGGTTGTAGAACATGTTCGCGTTTACGCGCGTGCTTCCCTGAGTTCGCGCGGTCGCGAAGTACCACAACTTGTCCCTGAGGATCGGGCCGCCAATGGCGCCGTTCACGTCGTAAATCTTCGTTAGGGGCGTCGGCGCCGCCACTCCCGGTATTCCTTCCGTGTTGTCGGCCTGCAGGTTCTTGCCGCTGCCACTGTAGAAGGCAGATCCGTGGACGGTATTCCCACCGGTCTTGGGCACGACGTTCATGACCAGGCCAGCCGTCTCCGACTCACCAAGTCCGCCGGAAGTAGTGAACGAAATCTCTTCCGAGTTGCCGACATCGACGGAGAAGCCTGGTGGCTGATTGCCACCGGGAGGATTCCCGACGTTGAGGCCGTCAATCGTCATGCGGCCCTCGTTGTTGCGGCCGCCATGAATCGGAAACTGTGTCGTGGCGGTCCCGGTCGCGACGTCGTTCGTGTTGGTAACGACGCCCGGAACCACGACAACGAGCGCGTTATAGCTGCGGACGGTCGGAATCGCCTTGAGCACCTCGTTGCTCAGCACCTGCTGCCGTCGAGCGCTTTGCACGTCGACGATTGGGCTTTCTCCTGTGACCGTGACTGTTTCTTGAAGATTGCCAACGCGCATATCGGCGTTGATGGTTGCGGTAAATGAACCGGTCAGCTCGATGCCTTCGCGCTCGAAAGTACTGAATCCCGGCAATGTGAACGTAACTTTGTAGACGCCCGGCCGGAGATCTTCGATGCGGTACTGTCCGTTGCTGTCACTGATGGTTGTGCGAACTTTTTCGATCAGCGCTGGACTGCTGGCTTCTACGGTTACACCGGGAAGCACGGCCCCTGAGGTATCCCGAACCGACCCTGCGATGACTGCCTGTGCACGGGCCATGGTTGGGATGAGGATGATCAACGCCACTATCGCCAGCGCTTTCACGCCTAAGCGCATATGCCACCTCTCATTTGGTTGGGTTCCGTCCCGACTAGGTCACGCCGATGCTGATTCCTCCGCTACCCTGAAATTGGTATTTCCAGGCTGCTCAATGGATTCGCACCACTGGAAAGGGCGCACTTATCGCCGATGGGTTGGCACACTACCCCGGTAGTCTTCCCGAATCAAGCGTTATATACGAACGGGAGTAACGCGCACGGCCCGGCAGTCGTAATTGCTAGATTTCGCCTTCGCTGGGATCTTGCACATAGCGGCGAGGTCGGATGACGACGGCATCGTTGAATGCGAGTTGACAAGCGCGACGCGCTGGTGCTAATTTTTTGGCACCGATGGTCAAGAACCTCGCGCCACCCGATTTGAGCCGCCGCGAGCGACAGATTCTCGACGTGCTTTACAAAGCCGGGCGTGCTACCGCCGCCGAAGTGCAGGAGGCCATGCCCGCCGCGCCAAGCTACTCGGCCGTCCGCACGTTGCTCCGCATTCTGGAGAACAAAGGACACGTGCGTCACGAACAGGACGGGGCACGTTACGTCTATCTCCCGACCGTGGCCCACGACGCCGCCAAGCGATCCGCCTTGCGGCATCTGCTCAACACCTTTTTCGAGGGGTCCACGACACAGGCCATCGCGGCCCTGCTGGACGATGACGCAAGCCGCATTTCGAATGCGGATCTGGACCGTCTCTCCGTTGCGATCAAGCGCGCACGCAAAGAAGGAGCCTGAGATGTTTGCCGATGTGATGGCCGCCCTCGTCGAATCCTGTATCCGCGCGAGCGTCGTGTTGTGCGCCGCGTGGGCGATCACGGCAGCGATGCGGCGTGCCTCTGCCTCCACTCGACACTTCGTCTGGATCTGCGCACTTGCCGGCTCGATCGTCGCCTCCGCGATGAGCTTCGCTGGTCCGACCTGGATCGTGCCGGTACCGTCGTCGTTCATCTCGACAAGCGCCGCGATCGTGCCGCCGGCGAGTCCGGAGATCGCGCCCTCGACCGCTGTCGCATCTCCCATCGCACCCGCTTCGGGGACCTCACCGTCGCAGACATCCAGCTCGCCGGCACCAGCCCACTCCCGTGCGATGGATCTGACGCTTGTCGGAGTCTTCTTGTGGGGTGCGGGTGCGCTGGCTGTCCTCGCCTTTGTGATAAGTGGCCTGATCGGCACCTGGTGGATCCGTCGCTCCGCGGCGCCCTTGAAGGCGACGTGGGTCGACGAGGCGCATGTGCTTGCCGAGGCTTTCGAGATCGGCGGATCGATTGCGGTCGTGGAGTCGCACGCCGTGACAATGCCGATGGTGTGTGGAGTGTGGCGCCCGCTGATCGTGATGCCGCAAAGCGCAACGGAATGGACCGAAGAACGGCGGCGCGTGGTGGTGCTTCATGAGCTGGCCCACATCAAGCGCCGCGATTGCCTCACGCAGGTACTGGCACACATCGTCTGCGCGGTCTACTGGTTCAACCCGATTGTCTGGGTGGCCGCACGCCGCCTTCGCGCGGAACGCGAGCGCGCGTGCGACGATTTCGTGCTGGCCGCAGGCGAGAAGGGCTCGGACTACGCCGCCCATCTGCTCGACATCGCTCGAGCGATGCGACTTCGTCGCGCGCCGCTCGTGGGGTTGGCCATGGCGCGACCCTCACAGCTCGAGGGGCGCCTGCTTGCGATTCTCGATCCGGCGATCCGGCGCTCGTCAACGATTCGCACTCGCCTGGCACTCCTCGGCTTGGTGGCGTTGATTACGTTGCCGGTTGGAGGTGTCCGTCTGCAGGGTTCTCAACCGCCAGCGGAGGTTGCGGAATCCGCGGTCGTCGTGGACCCGGTGGTTCCGGCGCCTCCAGCGCCACCCTCGGCGCCGAAGGCCGCGCCGATTCAGAAGCCAGCGTCGACGCCGATCGCGCGTGCAGAGACTTCTCCGGGGGCTCAGGCATCGACTGAACCTGTATCAAACGCCATTTCCGAGCGTGTCAGTGGCGAGATCGGTCAGGCTCTCGGTGCTCAGCTAGGGCAGCAGATTGCGGCGGCCCTTTCTGCACAAGGCGCTGTCGCGGCGGATCCGAAGACGGTTGAAGCGCTGATAGGGGCACTCAATGATGCCGACCCCGATGTTCGAAAAACGGTGATCATGACGCTGGGACGGATGCGCGATCCGCGCGTCGTCACGGCACTCCTGCCGCTGTTGAAAGATAGCAACGCGGACGTCCGCGAACAGGCGGTGTTCGCGCTCGCGCGCACCGGCGACGCGCGTGCAACGGCCGCGGTCGCGACGCTGATCGATGACACCTCACCCGACGTGCGCGAGCAAGCGGTACATCTGCTGGGCCAGTCACGTAACCGCGACGCCGCGCCGGTCTTGATCAAGGCGCTCAAAGATTCATCGCCGGACGTGCGCGAGCAGGCGGCGTTTGCGCTCGGTCAGCTGCGCGACCCTAGCGCTGTCGATCCGTTGCTCGGGATGTTGACGGACTCCTCGCCGGATGTGCGCGAGCAGACGGTTTTCGCGCTGGGTCAGCTTCGAAGCGGCAAAGCCGTGGACGGGTTGATCGGTGCGCTCATGGATTCCAACGCCGACGTGCGCGAGCAGGCGGCGTTTGCGCTCGGCCAACTTCGCGATCCCAAAGCACTCCCCTCGCTGACCGCGGCACTGCGTGACTCGGTCGCCGATGTACGCGAGCAGGCCGCATTCGCGATCGGTCAAATCTCCGGCCACGAATAGTTCAATCAGACGTGCTCTCCGCAGGAAGGGACAGCCATGCTCACAAGTGCCAAAATATTAGCAGCTGGTTTACTCGTCACGCTTTTCGCCGCTGCGCCGGCTGAGGCCCAGACGGCGTCGGCTGCGACCGTTACGGCCCTCGGCGATGCCCTCAAAGACAGCGACGCCGGCGTTCGTCGTCAGGCGGCGTGGGCGCTCGGCCGCATCCAATCGGAACAATCCATAGATGCACTCATCGCCGCGATGCGCGACAGCGATCAGCAGGTTCGACGGCAAGCCATCTGGGCTCTTGGGCAGATCGGGAGCGCCAAGGCCGTGGATTCGCTCACCGCCGCCTTGAAAGACGGCAGCAACGAAGTTCGCCGGTCAGCCGCACAGGCACTCGCGCACATCTATGGCAGGGGCGGCCCCAATCCGAACCCGAATCCGAATCCCAATCCCAACCCGAGACCGCGTCCATTCTGATGGAGGGCCCAATGAAAGTAACCGCGCGGTGCCGATATCTGAATGCTGTCGCGGCCTGTCTGGCAGTGGTATCTGTCGGGGCGCCGGCCACTCGCGCACAGCAGCAACCTCCAACAGCGAAGGATCTGTCCGCCGTGATCGAGATGCTGCGGAGCCCGGATCCGGTTGTGCGCGTCAGCGTGGCGTGCGCGCGCGATGTGTTCAATTCGAGTGCGACCGCCGCCATTCCATCCCTCATCGACCTGCTCAACGATGCCGAACCGGTGTCGCCCGAGGTCTGCCGGGAAGATCATCGGCGCTGGTGGGGTGATGAGCACCCGATTACGCCCGGCCAGGAGGCTGCCCGGGCACTGGTTCGCATCGGCACGGCATCGTTCGACCCGCTCGTCAAGGCTCTCGGAAACGGGGGAGCAACCGCTCGACGAAATGCCGCGTGGGCGCTGGGCGCGCTCGACGATCCGAAGGCAGTGCAACCGCTCATCGGCGCGCTGCGCGACCCGGCAGCCATCGTGCGGCGGCAAACCGCATGGGCGCTCGGAGCTCTCGACGACAGCGCAGCGGTGGACGCTCTCGTTGCGACGTTGAAGGATATCGACGCGGACGTACGAGAACAGGCCGCGTGGGCCCTTGGCGCGATCGGCGACGCCCGTGCACTGGCAGGATTGACGTCGGCGCTCAAAGACAGCGCATCGAGCGTGCGCCGCCAGGCCGCTTGGGCGCTCGGAGCCATCCAATGACCACCTTGCTCGGTGACATCCGTTTCGCCGCGCGATCGTTTCTAAGAGCGCCACGCTTTACGATTCCCGCTGTGCTCGCGCTTGCGCTCGGCATCGGCGCGACATCCGCGATCTTCAGTGTCATTCGCGGCGTGGTGCTCCGGCCGTTGCCATACTCCCAGCCGGACCGCATCGTCGCGGTGTTTGAAAGCAACGCGCGACGGAATCGCAACGTGATCGCCTCTGGCAACTTCGTCGAGTGGCGCGCGCGAAACCGATCCTTCAGTTACCTGGGCATGACCGGTCCCATGCGTCTCAACCTCGTAGTCGGTGACCAACCGGAAGAAGTGGCCGGAATGATGGCATCGTCCGACGTGTTTCCCGCGCTTGGTGTCCAGCCCGCGATCGGCCGCGCGTATGGCCCGGCGGAGGACGAAGAGGGCAACGACCGCGTCATCGTTGTCAGTCACGACTTCTGGCGTACTCGTTTGGGATCCAGGTCCGACGCCATCGGCACCACGATTACGACCAACGGTATCCCGCGAACGCTCGTCGGCGTGATGCCGCCGGACTTCACGATGCTCGGGCAGAGAGCCGATTTCCTCATTCCGTACGGCTGGACGACGGCAGCTCTGCGTTCGGCACCGGGACGCGGATTTTCGTACGGACTCGCACGGCTGCGTGACGGCGTCTCTTTCGACCAGGCCTCGAGCGACATGAAGGCAATCGCCGCGCAACTCGAGAAGGAGTTCCCGCAGCGTAATGCGCGATGGTCAGTCACCCTGGTGCCCGTGCACGAGCAGACAGTCGATCAGATTCGGCCCGCATTGCAGGTCCTCGGTGGCGCCGTCCTCCTCGTATTGCTCGTGTCGTGTGTCAACGTCGCCAACCTTCTGCTCGCGCGCAGCGCGGTACGTCAACGCGAACTGGGTGTGCGCACCGCTCTGGGTGCCCGGCGAAGGCGCCTCATGTCGCAGATGATCACTGAAAGCGTGCTGCTTGGAGGCATGGGCGGTATCGCAGGACTCGCCCTCGCGTTCTTGTTCCATAGAGGGCTGCTCGCATTGGTCGCGAACCGGTTGCCTGTGCCGAGGCTGGATCAAGTAAGCCTCGACTTTACCGTCGTGGCGATGACGATGGGCCTCTCGCTCGCGACAGGACTGCTCTTCGGGCTTGTGCCGGCAATCGTGTCTTCACGTGCGGTGAACGAAGCGTTGCGAGAAGGCGGCAGGCATGGAGGAGGTCCGAGAGCACGCCGTGTGCTGGGCGCGCTCGTCGCTGCGGAAGTCGCGCTCTCCCTCGTCCTCCTGACCGGCGCGGGCCTGTTGATACGGAGCTTCGCCCGTCTGAGCAGCATCAATCCCGGGTTTCGCGCCGAAGGACTTCTCACAGTGCGTGTTCAGGTCCCCGGCGTTCGCTACGACTCGCCCGAGCGATCGTCGGGTTTCTACTCCGACGTCCTGACGCGGATTGCCGCACTGCCAGGTGTCGAGAGCGCAGCGGGCGTCACGTTCTTACCCATGGGGGGCGGTGGCATCGGAACGAGCTTCTGGCGAACCGATCGACCAACTCCCGGGCCGGGACAGGCACCGTCGACTGACGTCAGGCCGATCACGCCAGGTTTTTTTCGCACGATGGGCATTCGGCAGGTGATGGGCCGTGATTTCGCCGCATTCGATCGCACCGATTCCCCCGCCGTGGCCATCGTCAACGAAACGCTGGTGCGACAGTACCTTTCCGATGGCGACCCGATTGGAAAGCGTCTGCACGTCAACGCCGGCCAGACCCCCGATCGCTTGGACTACGAAGTCGTCGGCGTCGTTGGAGATATAAAGCTCTCCGCGCTGGACACTGAAGTGCGACCCACAGTCTATGTTCCGCACACGCAGCTCGCGATGGGCGTCATGACCTTCGTCGCTCGCACCACGATGGACCCTCTGTCACTCGTCAGGGGCGTCGGCGACGAGGTTCATGCGGTGGACCCGCAACTTCCTCTCGCTGGAGTTCAAACGATGGACCAGGTCGTGGACTCCACGCTCGCCAGGCCACGCATTGTCACGGTTCTGCTCGCAACCTTCGCAGTCATGGCGCTCGCTCTGGCGGCCGTCGGCGTGTACGGAGTGATGGCGTATTCAGTCGCGCAACGCACCCAGGAAATCGGCGTCCGGATGGCGCTCGGCGCGACACCGGAGTCGCTGTTCGAGCTCATTCTCGGGCAGGCGTTGCGCCTGGTCGGCGTTGGCGTTGTCGCCGGTCTGGCTGTTGCCGCGGCAGTAACGCGCGTCCTGTCGACGATGTTGTACGAGACGACACCGCTGGATCCCGCGACGTTTGCCGTGACGGCGATTGTGCTCACGGTGGTCGCGACGCTCGCGTCGTTCATCCCGGCCCGCCGGGGAACGAGGATCACGCCGGTCGAAGCGTTGCGGGCTGAATAGAAGCGTCAAATCCCAAATCCCAACTCCCGATAGCCAGGTACTTGGGAGTTGGGAGTTGGAATTTGGGCGTTGTTACGTTTTCAGCGTTCCATCAAGCGCGCCGTGAATCAAGCGCCGCAATCATCCGCTTCTGGGCGACCAGGCGATAGCTGCGATCGACGAGGTCCGTCACAGCCTTCCAGTCGAGCGCGCCGTCCGCCCATAGGCTGACCCACTGCCCGCGCCCATATGGCGTGACGAAGAACTGTTTTCGTGTCAGCAAACGCTCAACGTCCGACGGCTCGAGACGAAAGGCAATCGACGGTCGTCCCTTGAGAGGCTCGAAGGCGACGAACACCTTTTTGCCAGCCTTGAAGTTCGGATGTCCCCAGGACGCTGTCTCGCTCGTCGCGGGATACGCCAGACACATCTTGCGAAGTTTCTCCAGCGCCGCCTCGGTCTTGTTCGCCACGTCAGAACGTCGCGATCGGATTGAGCGGCGATCCCGTACCGCCTGGAATGGGCAGCGGCGCGGCTGTCAGCAGGAATTCCCATCGCTTGCGTGATGCGGCGGCCTGGGCGAGCGCCTCGAGATCGCAGTTGTCGAAGAGATGCACACCCAGATAGACCAGGGCGAAGTCATGGACCGCGCCTCTCGGCGCTCCGGCTGTTCCAGGCGCCACGTACTGGGGATGGTCACTGCCAAGCAGCGCGATGTCGCGCGCCTTCAGCCACGGAAGCACTGATGGGTGGAGCCCGGCCGATTGTCCACCCTCGGCACGACCGCGCAGCCAGGGGCCGATCGCTTTGCGTCGCGCCCACACGCCCGTCCGGACGAACAACGCGTCGCCGGCGGAGACTTTCACGCCGGCCTGTTTCTCCCACGCCTCGAGATCCTCGACGTAAATCGGCGTCCCCGGCTCGAGGTACGGCACGCCCTTCAATCGCGGGATGTCGATGAGTATTCCGCGCGTGAACACGCCATTCTTCACGTTGTGGATCGAGTTCCTGGTGTGCCGATCCTTGACGACGGCGTCCGCGTCTGGTTTGTAACCGTTGTAGAACACTCCCTGCTCGTTGATGTGGGCGAGCGAGTCGAGATGGGTGTGGGCGATGCCGTGATAATTAATCGCAATCCGATCAGACCCGATTCCCTGCATCGTGACCTCGTAGGGATTCGGGTTGTCCACCGCCTTGACCGTGTCCGCGTCCGCCGCCAGCGACACGGAGACGCCTTCTTTCACGAGTGCAGCCGCCTGACGGCGCTTGGCGGGCGTGATGAGATTCAAGGCTCCGATCTGATCGTCCTTGCCCCATCGTCCCCAATTCGAGAGCTCCGTCTTCCAGCGCTGGTACTGCTCAGCGCTGACCGGGTGCTTCTCCTCGCTCTGTGCGCGCATCGGTCCAACCGATGCCGTGACGGTGAGCGCGATCGAAACGCCGAGATATACGAGTCGCTGCGCCTTCATGAGAGCTCCTTCATCATGTTTCGATGTTCGACGTAGCCACGTGCCGCAATCGGCCAGACGTCGACGACCTTCCTTTCCTCGACGACGTAGAAGACGTCGTGGAGGTTAATCGTCGGATCGATGTGCGACGGCAGCAGCTCGAGGAGGTCGCCGATGGCCACGGTCGATTCTGGCGGAAGCGCGATCGTGGCGTGTTCGTCGTTGAGCGATGTCACGTGCGCGCCGATGATCCCTCGCACACCCGGGAGGCCATGGTCCTTGGTCATCGACTTGTGACCACAGTCGACCACGCAGCGGTCGCGGGTCGGACGACTCACCACCGTCCCGATTACCCAGAACGCGTGCTCGAAGGGAACCCCGACATCGGCATAGTCGGTATCCATGAGCGCGTAGGAGCCTGCCTGAATCTCTGTGATGCCTTCGATGCGTCCGCTGATGTCATAGGTTCCCGTTCCGCCAGCGGACACGATCTCGCACGGCAGACCGGAGTCTCGAATCTGCCTGGCTGCGTTCACGAGTCCGTTCATCGCCTGCCGCGTACGAGACTCGCGCTCGGCGCGATTGCGGACCGGTTGCAGATGACCTTCGTAGCCCATCACCCCACGAAGCGCGATGCCGTCCGACTGAGCCGCCTGCCGGGCGAGCGTCACGACCGCTTCACCCGGCTCTACACCACAGCGCCCCTGTCCGACGTTGAGATCCACCAGCACACCCACCTGCGCACCTGCCGCACGCGCCGCGCGGGTCAGCGCATCAAGCCCCGCCAGGGAATCAATCGCCGTTGTGACGCGAATCCGCCGCCCGAGCGCCGCGATGCGGGCGCACTTCGAAGGCGTCACGACCTCATTGGCGACCAACAGATCGTCACAGAAGCTCGAAGCGATCTCGGCCTCTCCAACGGTCGCACACGTCAGCCCGGTACACGAACCGGCGGCAAGTTGACGCCTGGCGATTTCGGGGGTCTTGTGCGCCTTGAAGTGAGGCCGCAGCCGACACGGCCCCCCGGCAAAGAATGCCGCCATCCGCGCGATGTTCCGATCGAGCACGGCGCGGTCGAGGACAAGTGCCGGAGTTTCGATCTCGTGACGAGTGCGCTCAGGCGACATCTTCATCGTCACCTCGTCGAGTCGGCGCAATGCCGAACGCCCGCATCTTCTTATACAGGTTGCTGCGCTCGACGCCGAGAACCTCCGCGGTGCGAGACATGTTCCCGTGCTGGGCGGCCAACGCTCGAAGGATGTACTGCTTCTCGAATTCGTCGCGCGCGTGGTGAAGCGGCGCCAGCGCCGCCGAGCGCGCCACGGGCTGCGACTCGTGCAGGAAGCCGTGCTCGAGAAAGACAAGATCGCGCGACGAGACGCGATCGCCCGGCACCATGATCATCAGACGCTCGATCAGATTCCTGAGCTCGCGTACATTGCCGGGCCACTTGTGGCGCTGCAAGGCTGACATCGCATCAGCGTCGAAGGTCTTCGGTAACCGGCCGTATTCCCGGGCCAGCACTGCCATGAAGTGGTCCGCCAGCAGCGGCACATCCTCGATGCGCTCGCGCAGCGGCGGCACGGAGATCGGCACCACATTGAGCCGGAAGTACAGGTCTTCGCGGAATCGTCCGGCGCGAATCTCCCTCGGCAGATCCTTGTTGGTCGCGGCCAGCACGCGCACGTCGACGCGGATCTGCGTCGAGCCTCCAACCGCTTCCATCACCTGCTCCTGAAGCACACGCAGGACCTTTGCCTGTGTCTTCAAGCTCATGTCACCGATCTCGTCGAGGAAGATCGTCCCGCCGTGAGCGACCTCGAACTTGCCTCGCCGATCGGCGAGCGCACCCGTGAACGCGCCGCGGACGTGGCCGAACAATTCGCTCTCGATCAATTCCTCCGGGATGGCAGCGCAGTTGACCTCGACAAATGGGGCCGTGCGCCGGCGGCTCATCGCGTGGATGTTCCGTGCGACCAGCTCTTTGCCGGTGCCGTTCTCGCCGAAGATCAGCACGCGTCCGTTGGTCGGAGCCGCGGTGGCCACCTGGTCGCGCAGCTTCACCATGAGGTAGCTCTCGCCAATCATCAGGTGCTGCGCGTCAACCTTCGCCCGCAGCGCCAGATTCTCAGCTTCGAGGCTGCGCTGACGAAGCGCATTCCGGACGACGAGCATCGTCTTTTCGAGGGACAGAGGCTTCTCGACGAAGTCGAACGCCCCCATCTTGATCGCCCGCACCGCCGACTCGACGCTGCCGTGACCGGAGATGATGACGACCTGCGAGTCAATCTGACGCTCGCGCATGCGCGTCAGCGTGGCGAGTCCGTCCATGCCCGGCAGCCAGATGTCGAGCAGGACGATGTCGTAGGGCTGGCCGGCGAGACGCTGCAGGCACGCCTCACCGCTATCGACTGTGTCGACACTGTAGCCTTCGTCGCGCAGGACCCCTCCCAGAGCGCTGCGCACGCCCGGCTCGTCATCAACGATCAGAATGGACGGCATATGCGACGAAACACAAGATAACGCCCAAATTCCAACTCCCAACTTCCAAATTGGCTAGCTGCCTGGGAGTTGGATCTTGGGAGTTGGGAATTGACCGGTATCATTTTGCTCTTGCTCTCAACAGGGCAGCTCGATCGCGAAGCGAGTCCCGCGCGGTTGGTTGTCGGTCACGTCGATGCTCCCGCCATGTTCCGCCACGATGCGGCGCACGATCGCGAGGCCGAGGCCGCTGCCTCGCTGCTTGGTGGAGTAATACGGCAGAAACAGCTTCTCACGCTCGGCCACGGGGATGCCTGGCCCGTTGTCGGCGACGACGACGCGCACCAGATTGTTGTTTACATCGTGTCGCGTTTCGATGTCGATCGCCCCGCGCCGGTCCATCGCCTCGATCGCGTTGTCCACGAGGTTGAGGATCACCCGCCGGATCTGCTCCGGGTCGATAGACACCTTGGGAAGGGCCTCAGCAAAGTGCGTCCTGATCTCGATCTCCGCCAGCAGGCCGCGATACAGCGACAACGCATCGTCCAACACGCAATGGAGGTCGGTTGGCACGGCCCGCGGCGCTGGCATCCGCGCGAATTGCGAGAACTCATCGACCAGTCCTTTGAGCGACTCTACTTCGCCGACGATGGTCGTGGTGCACTCGTCGACCAGGTCGCGCGTGCCGGCTGGCGCCTGCGAAAAATGACGCCGCAGCCGCTCGGCGCTCAACTGGATCGGCGTCAACGGATTCTTGATCTCGTGTGCGAGGCGACGAGCGACTTCGCGCCACGCTGCGACCTTCTGCGCCCGTACCAGCGGCGTTACATCATCGAACACGACGACCACGCCCTCGGTGGAGTCGTCATCACGCTTGAGCGGCGTTGTCATGACCGCGAGATGGACTTCACGCCCTTCGCGCGTAATCGAGACTTCCTGCGGCCGCACGTCCTCGCGGTGGCGGCTCGCCTCTTCGATGGCGATGGCAAGCGGCTTCAGATCCGAAGATCCAAGCACGTCAGAGACCGGCAGTCCGGCGACGCGCTGTTCGATGCCCAGCAGCCGTGACGCCGCGGCGTTCCACGTCCGGATGCTGCCAGCGACATCGACCGAGACCACGCCGGTCGCCAGGCGATCGAGGATTGTCTCGACGTAACGCCGGCGGCTTTCCACGTCGCTGTGCTTGCGTTCCAACTCGATCGACGAGAGCTCGAGACGCCGGCGGCTCGCCGCCAGCTCGCCAGCCATGCGATTGAATGCATCGATCAACGAGCCGAATTCGTCATTGGCTTCTGCCTGGACGCGATGGTCGAGGTGACCCGCGCCGATTTCGTCGGCAGCGGCCGCCAGTGTCTGGACCGGACGTGTGATGCGCTTAGCGAGATACAGGCCCATCCACGTCGCGCCGACGAGAATCATCAACGTCAACATGAAGAAGAACGAGAGATAAACGCCGGCGAGCGGCTGCTTCAGGACGCGCAACTGCTGATAGGCCTCGTACGCCTCGGTCATGCCACGCGCGCGAGCCGCGAACTGGTCGGTCAAGTATTCGCTGGCAACGACGACGCCGGAGACCGGGCCGTTGGACGAAGAGCGAATCGGCACGGCAGTGCGAATCAAGTCGCCTCCGGTCGACAGTTGTTCGACCACACGCGCTTCCGCGGCGCTGGCGGCGGTGCGCTCGGCCAGCCGATCGGCCGAGGCGCGCGAGTATGTGCGCGGCAGCGACGGCGACGCCACATCGACGACTGGCGTGACTTGTGGACGCCCGTCGGAACCGGCGGTCAGTCGATACACTTCGACCAGGTCGATGCGCTCCTGCCGCACGTCGGGCGCCACCAGATCGCGTACATCGGACGGATTGGCAGCCAGGTTCACCGATCCAAGCGCCCGCGCAAAGCGTTGTGCCTGTGCGGAGACGAGCGCCTGCTGCTGCGCGTAGTAGTCACCGGCAATCGCATTTGCGGACGTCAACATGACGTCCATCGGCTGGTTGAACCACCGATCGACGCTCGTGCGAATCAATTCACTCCCGACGAGCAACACAAGAAGAGCGGGCACGACCGCCATCCCCAGCAGCACGGCCACGAGTTTGGCTCTGAACCTGGCAAACGGAAGGGCACGCCGCCTTTCGACGACGAGCTTCAGGATGTTCCTGGTGAGCACGAACGCCAACGCCACGAGAATCGTCAGGTTCGTTGCC
>Ga0075433_10002263_pt1 | contig 14625 bp, 19 predicted proteins | sample RhiMethybrSRZTD2_FD_75299 | JGI IMG/M metagenome (GOLD analysis project Ga0075433, IMG submission 75299) | Populus rhizosphere microbial communities from Tennessee, USA - Rhizosphere MetaG P. TD hybrid SRZTD2 | ecosystem: Host-associated > Plants > Roots > Rhizosphere > Soil | place: USA... | reverse complement strand
CGCCGTCGAGACTGTGGCCTGGGTGCCGGGCGTTGAGCGGGTCGCCAGTGAGATCAAGAGCCCCGACACGCTGGCCGATGCGGAGATCTGGCGTGACCCCACATCGAAACGGTCCAGCAAGGAGTCCGGGATTTGGCAAGCTGCCAGCGATCTATGGATCACCTCGGCAACCAAGATGCGCTTGCTAACCGACAGCCGGACGCCGGCGCTCGACATCAATGTGGAAACGCGAGCGGGGGTCGTGACGCTCTTCGGTACCGTGCACTCTCAGGAGGCGAAGGCTGCGGCCGCCGAGGATGCTCGCAAGGTGAGCGGCGTAAAGCGTGTCGTGAACGACTTGCAGGTGATGACAGGAGCGAAAGAGGCGGCGGTGAAGGTGCGCGACGAGGATATCGAGAGCGATGCGAAGAAGGCCTTTGAGAAGGCTGAGTTCAAGGACATCAGTGTAGAGGTGAAGAACGGCGTTGTGAGGCTGAAGGGGACGGTCCCCACCGGGGCACGGCGCCTAGAGGCAGCAGTGCTAGCGCGCTCAATCCAGGGCGTGCGCGCGGTCAGGGACGATCTGCGTTCTCGCGACAGCTAAGCACTTGTAACAAGCCTTGCTCGCATCGCTCGAATAAGGGATGGGGCAATCCCGGGTGAGGATCGAAACAAGTGCGCACTCATGATTCAATAGACTTCCTTGACGGACGAGTTCACACGCGATGACTAAGAGTTATAATGGATTGAAAATGAACCACTACCGACTTTAGAAGATTCCTCGCTTTGCTCGGAATGACAACTACATAAGCCATGTGTCATCTCGAACAAAGTGAGAGATCTTTCCCCAAACTGAACCACTATCCTAAATTCGTTGCAGCACGGAAAGCCTAAATTCAACTAGGTTCATGATTGCAATGAATTAGTCGGTCCAACGTCCTTCCGGAATCTAAAGCCGACCTTTTCGTCGAGAGTTTCGACGCTTTTAACGAGCCGTTCTTCGCTTCTCTCCTGACAGCCTCGAGAAGCTATCGGAAACACAGGCCTTCCCTCATCGCAAGGTCCGGCACAGATAGTGCTCTACATAATTGGCGTTAGAAAATTAAATCCAAAAATAGGAGATGCACTATGCGCTCGATAATCTTCGCAACACTGATGTTGGTCCTGTTAGGCACGAACGTGGCTTGCAACACGGTTCACGGGTTTGGCCAAGACGTTGAGCGGGCGGGCGAAAAGACTCAGGACGCGGCCAACGCCGTGAAGAAGAAATTGTAGGCCGGTCAAAGAAATGAAACGCATGGAGCATTTAACTCGGGCCGGCTGAAGCCTTCATCACATGAATGTGGGCCTAACGATATTTCTTTGCAAAATCGTCCAAAATTAGACAGCAGTCCTGACTCGTAAGCGTATCGTTAAAGATGTTTAAGGCGTGGGGTTTCATCCCTGAGGTTACTTGAAATTTTTCCAGTAAGCCTGACTCGACCCTGCTAATCAGTACAACCGAGGAGGTTGAAATGAAAAAATTAATGTTGGCGTTAGCGTTCTTGATGGTTCTTGGTCAAAGCGGTTGCGCTTTCTTGGGCGGAGCGGCGGTAGGAGCCCTCGGGACCAGCGGCGCTTACGAATATAACGCCCATAGCAAGATGAACCAGCTGGAGAATGATTACAAAGCCGAGAGAATATCCCGCAAGGAATACGAGGCTCGTAAGTCGCAGATAGAAAAAGGATCGATCCTTTATTAAGGAAAATTGTGAATCGATTCAAGCGTGCCGCGTCCTGTGTGGTTCTCGGTTTGGCGTTGACGGTGAGCGTAGGTTGCAGCGACAACATCGCCCTGGTGGGCAGACCTACGCTTCAATTGGATCAAGACGAGCTCTTCGCAGAGATTGACCGAATAGATACTTCGTCTCGGCAGATTCATTTGCGGCCGAACGACAGCCGCAACCGGGTGGTCGGTTATAGCGCTGACGCCCGTGTGCTTTATCACGACCAAGAATACCCGATCGCCGAATTGGAAAGCGGAGATAAGGTCTCCATGCAATTGAAGCAGGACTCTCGCGGCAACTCCTATACCGATCTCGTGCGCGTCCACGAAAGTATAAGGGATCGGAGTAGATGAAATGATGCAGGGCCGATTTTCAGGAGGGTTTTATGAACACATTCAGAATAGTCATGTGCGGAATTGTAGCGGCCGGCTTCGTGCTGGTTTCGAGTGGATGTTACGAGTGGAATCGCCGTGGCGATTACAGCGGGTACGACAGGGTCGGGAGCAGCTATGACAGGAACGATCGCCGATGGGATGGAGCTCCTTACCGCGACCGGGGTTACTCGCGACCAGACCGGAGGGCCTGGGAGTGGGAAAGAAATTATTGACGGAGAATCACGATACGCGCTGAGCGGGAAAACAAACATTTCAAAACTAGTGAGGAGATACTTATGATCCAGGGATTTAAAATGTTGGCAGTTACGTTGGTAGTTCTTTTTTTCATGACCGGTTGCCAGGCGATGACCGGTGAAACCGCGGGGCAGAACATCGATGACGGCACCCTTACGACATATGTGAAGACCCAACTCGCAGGAGAGCGGCTTAATACCCTGTCACGTGTGGGAGTCGAGACCAACAACGGCATTGTGTACCTTACCGGCGAAGTCGAGACCGCCACGGAGAAGGCGCGCGCTGGAACGGTTACCTCTCAGGTCAAAGGTGTCAAACAGGTCGTCAACAACCTGCAAGTCATTAAGCGTTAGACGCGGACTGTTTCGAGGTGAGTGTAGCCAAATAAGAGGAGAAACTTATGGCAACGAACGGCGAATCGAAGTTTTCGTACTTACTTATCGGTCTAGGGCTAGGAGCCATCGGCGGGCTGATCTCCGCGGCGCTCGCCCGCAAGGACACCCGCGAACTGCTTCGTGAGCGCAGCAACAAGGGCCTGGACTACCTGAATCAGCAGGCGGGAAAGCTGCGCGAGAGCGCCGACGAGATCGTGAAAAAAGGAAAGGAATTCATTGGCCCTCACCGCGATTCGGTCAAGACCGATACGGAAAGCGAAAAGCAGGCCTACCAGGAAAAACAGCGAGAAACATTGGGCGGATAGGAAATCCGACAGGGTAGGTTCTCTGTGGGAAAGGAGTTGAAAGATGCTTTGGACGATCTTTGTGATTCTTTTGATTATGTGGGCGCTGGGATTGGTCACTTCGTACACGATGGGTGGATTCGTCCACATCCTATTGGTCATTGCCCTGATAGTGCTAGTGGTCAATCTCGTTCAGGGGCGCAGAGTCTGGTAGTTGTTTCGGATTTAAGAAAACGGAAGGACTTTGTATGCGTATCAATCCGATAACGCTTGTTGGAATCGCTCTCATCGTTCTCGGGATCGTCGCTTTTGCCTACAAGGGAATCAGCTACACAAGCCGCGAGAAGGTTATTGACATTGGTCCCATCCAAGCTACCGCCGACACCCAGAAGACCATCCCGTTGTCACCTCTCTTGGGCGGGTTGGCGCTTGTAGGTGGGATCGTGTTGGTGGTGGTCGGCGCGAAGAAGTCGTCTTAGTGCGACTGAGGGTCGCCTGCCACGGGCAATGTCGTGGCCAAAATGATCGTGGCTCAATTTCCAATAAGTTGGTTAGGGGGAAATTGACATGGTGAGCTTGCTTTTGACGCTAGGGATCGTGTTCGTCGCGATTTGGCTGGGAATACAGATGATCAGGGGACAAATCTGATCGTAGCCGTGCTCGAATCGGAGGAACCTATGCGTGACGGATTCGCCGCAGGCGGGATTCGTAGGCTCGCGATACTCGGCAATCATTTGCCGCGCCAGTGCGGCATCGCGACTTTCACCACCGATCTAAGTGACTCGATCGCGGCGCAGTTCTCGAATCTCGATTGCGTCGTGATTGCAATGAACGACGCCGGCAAAAGCTATTTGTACCCGCCACGGGTTGGCTTTGAAATTGACGAAAGCGACATCGGGTCATACCAGCGTGCAGCGGATTTTTTGAACGCGAACAAGATCGATGTCGTGTCTGTGCAGCACGAGTACGGCATCTTCGGCGGCAAGGCCGGTAACTACCTGCTCACGCTCCTACGCAAACTGCGCATGCCGATCGTGACTACCGCTCACACCATCCTCGGCAAGCCGGATTCCATGCAGCGTCGAGCGATGAATGACATCGCCCGACTTTCGGAGCGGCTCGTCGTCATGAGCGCCCACGGCGCCGCTCTCCTCCATAATGTTCACGGCGTACCGAAGCACAAAATCGATATCATCCCACACGGGATTCCGAGCGTACCGGTCGCTTCAAGCAATAAGAAAGAACTCGGGATCGAAGGCAAGTCGGTGATTTTTACATTCGGATTGCTATCGCCGGACAAAGGTATCGAGCATGTCATCGACGCGCTGCCGGCGATTCTTGCGCGCTACCCGGACACGGTCTACGTCGTGCTCGGAGCGACCCATCCACATATCAAAGAGCGATACGGCGAGAGCTACCGGGAGAGCCTAGAACGTCGTGCTCAAGGACTCGGCGTGGAATCTAGCATGATCTTTCACAATCGTTTCGTGAGTCGCGGCGAACTCGTCAAGTTTCTCTCTGCCGCGGATATCTATGTAACGCCGTACCTCAACCCGGAGCAAAGCACATCCGGAACGTTGGCCTATGCGGTAGGCTCGGGCAAAGCCGTTATTTCCACGCCTTATCTTTATGCGCGCGAACTCCTCGCCGACGGGCGCGGTATAATCGTGCCGTGGAGAGACTCGCAGACCATTGCCCGCGCGGTCGTGGATCTCCTGAGCGATGATGCAAAACGATTGGCCCTCTGCGCACGCGCCGCCGCTCACGGCCGCAGCATGCTCTGGCCCGCAGTCGCACGTTGCTACGTGCAGAGCTTCGAGGGAGCGCGCAGTCGACGGAGATCTGGGCCTCGCGTTAGCAGAGCACTAGAACTGCCTGCTCGCCACGTCTGAACGTGCCCCTCGGCAATGCAGGAGAAATTTCCAGCTCACGTCACGAGCGGGAAATGATAATACATTCGTTTGCGAAAGAGGGCATATCTCATCTTGGGAGGCCAAAAATTATGTTGAGTCAACTTATGAGTGGGCATGATTCGCTCCAGCAGCCAACGCCAGAGCTACCGTTCAAAAAATTCCGTATCGTCCTGATCAAACCCTCCAAGTACGACGACGACGGTTATGTGATTCGCTTTTGGAAAGGCGTGCTGCCGAGCAACACGCTCAACGTCCTGCACGGTCTGACCGAAGAGGTAAAAAGCAGTGGCGTATTCGGTGCCCTCAGGATAGAGATCGTCACCTTTGACGAGACTGCAGAAAAACTCCCGGTAAAAAAAATTATCGGCTGGAGCCGCCGCGGTTCTACCAAGCTTGTCGTGGGGTTGGTGGGAGTCCAAACCAACCAGTTTCCACGGGCCTTCGACCTGGCTCGGCAATTCCGCGCTGCCGGCATCGATGTGATCATGGGCGGATTCCACACGAGCGGCACCATCAACATGTTGGGCGAGCAGGAACCCGATATCCAGGCGCTGGTTAAAGAATCCATCACGATGGTATCCGGGGAAGTGGAGGAAAACTGGGCCGAAATTCTGGCGGATGCGCTCCATGGCCGATTAAAGCCGATTTATTCATTCGCCCAAGACCTGCAAAATCTTGTCGACATCGGCAGCGCGCCGCTCCCCCGAATCAGTCCCAAGACCATGCGCCACTTCGCCAAACCCTCATTTGGCACCGCGGATACCTCGCGGGGATGTCCTTTCGCGTGCTCCTTTTGCACCATCATCAACGTTCAAGGCCGTAAGATGCGCGAGCGCAGCCCGGAGAGTATCGCCGAACTGCTGCGCAGGAACTATCGCGAACACGGTGTTTCCTTCTATTTCTTCACGGACGATAATTTCGCGCGTAAAAAACTCTGGCGTGAGACCTTCGAAGAAATCATCAAGCTAAGGAAAGACGGTATCAAGATCTCTTTCATGATCCAGGTAGACCTCGCCCGCAAGCCGAAGGATTTCGTGCGGCTTGCGGCCGAAGCGGGCTGCACCCAAGTTTTTATCGGGATGGAGAGCGTCAATCCCCAGAACCTCGAGGCTGAAGGCAAAGGGCAGAATAAGGTCGAAGAGTACCGGAACATTATCGACGAATGGCACGACGCCGGCATAGTCGTCCATACCGGCTACATCATCGGTCTTCCTTTTGACACCAAGGAGCAAGTGCCGCAAGATATCCGCTACCTCATGGATGTGATCCAGCCGGATCAGTCCTCTTTCTTCATGCTGACTCCGCTGCCCGGATCTCATGATCACCGCGAGATGAAAAAGCGCGGTGAGTGGATGGATCCGGATTTCAACAAGCGAGATTCCTTTCATGCGACCATCAAGCATCCCAATATGACTGCAGATGAGTGGTTCCAGGCCTACGACGAGGCGTGGAAATGTTTCTATAGCAAGGAGAACATGATCAAGATCCTGTCGCGGTGGAACGATAACCCCAGGAATTACTGGAATCTCATGTCGGTCTTTTTCTGGTATAAAAATGCTGCGGTCATCGAGAAAGAGCACCCTATGATCGCCGGCTTCTTCAGGCTAAAAGACCGGCTATCGCGCAGACCTGGCTTCGCTATCGACTCCCTCCATGTCCACCACTGGAAACGCGCGAAAGAAGTTTTCCATCTGTTCATCTCATGGGCCAAATTTCTCAAGGAGATGGAAGAGGTTTGGCTGCAGACTCGGAAGAAGAGCGAAACGGAAGAGAAATGGCTCGAGGAGGCGCAAAGAATTCAGGGAGAGATTTGGCAGGCTCTCAAGATCGCAGAGTGGCAGAAAGCCTACAGCAACGCCAAGTCGACGCTTCCTGCCAGAGCCAAGGCGTTGTTGGACCCCTTTGAAGAATTATCCGCAAAGGTACTCTTCACGCGTAGAGACTTGAACGTCTTCCTGCGGCAATGGGAAGGTCTGCAATCAAGATTGCTGGAATTGCGGCTCCAACTGACCCGAGAGGGAGATGTTGCCTGTGGATGGCTTGATGAGATGGTTCGCATGCGGAGGAGCATCCGGCTCGGAAGCAGAATACAAGAATGGCAGGAAGCCTACTCGCGCCTTCGGCATAGCTTGCCGGCAAAATGCCGGCTTCTCCACGCCAAGTTCGATGCCTTGAGCAATCGCGCGCTTTACTCCCGTGAGCCGCTCCAAAATTTCTGGAACAATACCATAGAACAACTAAAAGGTATGAGGATATGGAAGATCGATCCTGGGAAACTCACCACCAACTTGATCAAGGACTTCTTTCTCACCACATCTTTTGTTTTTAGTTACCGCGCCGGCTCCCGGGCAGAATAGGCTCTCCTCGGCTTTCCGCTTAGTGGGATCTGGGGCAGCAGTTTTCCCGAGACATGATTCCGTATCTCACCGCCGCCAGAAAGTGGCTCGAAACCTCCATAAAGGCGTTGTCATGGAAAATTCCGCGCTTGCGCGGGACTGATTTGTCTAGTTCGACCTTTTGGTCGGGAGCTTCGACGATCTCGTCGAGCCTTGCTATTTTTTTCACTTCCCAGCGAAAAAAATCATTGGAATCCCAGCTTTTTCTTCACCACAAGGTCTGGCACATAACCTGCGCTATACCGTAGCGATAACAGGATCAACACTGCGTTGGGAGAGCTTATAGCGACCGTCAGCGCCTTGTCCAATATTGAACGGTAAGTCTTCTAAGAAGATGTATCATATCAAAAGTAACGGCATCGAGGTTTAACGACTCGAAGAAATGATCACGAGTGCGCTTTATCTCAAATTTGCGTGCCCGAGTGACCAGGAGGAGTACCATGAAAATTAATATTTTAGATCGGATGGTGATGGCGCTTGTGATTAGCACCCTGTCATTGGCGGGGATCAGCATAGCGGCCGATGGGCAGCGAGAACCGCAGGAAGAGCAAAAGCGCGATCAGCATGAAAAGCAGCAAGAACACAAACAACAACAGCAGCAGGAGCGCGTTCAAAGAAAATCAGAGCAAGACCAGAAGCAACAGCAACAGCGCGTTCAGCAAGAACAGCAACAAGACCAAAGACAGCAACAGCAGCAACAAGAGCGCGTTCAAAGAAAGTCAGAACAAGACCAACAGCAACAGCGCGTTCAGCAAGAACAAAAGCAAGACCAACGACAGGAACAGCAAAAACTAAAACAACAGACACAGCAGCAAGAGCGTGTGCAACGAGAATCGGAGCAAGATCACAAGCAACAGCAACATCGTGTTCAGCAACAGCAGCAACAAGACCAAAAACAGGCACAGCAACAACAAAAACAACAGGAGCAGCAACAAGAGCGCGTGCAACGACAATCAGACCAAGACCAGAAACAACAGCAACATCGCGTTCAACAGGAACAGCAGCAAGACCAAAGACAGCAGCAAAAACAAGAACAACGTCTGTCACAGCAGCAGCAGAAAAAGCTCATTACTCAGCAGCAACAACGCGTGGAGCAGTACGGTCGGCATCTGGAACAGCAGGAGCGTCTCGCTCAACAGAATATCGCGGAGCTACAGCGACAAAAGCGCATGGCGCAGTATCGTTTTCAGGAAGAGTATTTAGAGCGCCTACGCCAGCAACGGATCCATCTCCGGGACGATCGCTTCGATTACGATCGTGACCCGTATTTCTACACGCCTGCGATCTATCGTTACAATCGTGGCGGTCGCTACTACGAGACCAACGAATACGGTGCGAAAATGCTACGGCAGGCAGTGAACCATGGTTATGAGGAAGGCTTCCGCGCCGGAAAGGGAGACCGGGACGACCGTTGGCGTGGCAACTACAAAGACTCTTACGCCTATCGGGACGCGAACTACGGCTATAGTGGCTATTACGTAGACCGGAACGACTACAACTACTATTTTCGCGAGGGATTTCGTCGGGGCTATGAAGATGGCTACGACAGCCGCTATCGATATGGGCGCAACTCTGGCGGCAACTATTCCATGTTGGATAACGTTTTGTCGCAAATCCTCAATTTCCAGGCTCTTCGCTAAAGGCTGAAAGGATGGTGCGCTAAACAAGCGCCCCATCGCCCCATGTATCTGCAAGACCGTCTTATATCGAACCGCGCTCATGATTAAGGCAATGCCCAGCAATGGGGGTGCTCGAATGGAAATGGACAAGTCTCAGGATCGTCCGCTCTTTGCGGCTCACGCCGAGCCCAGATTGCATAAGCCGAGAAATACAAAACCGGTCTCGTTGAAATCTGCAGAGCAAGCAAGAACCGACGCGCTTCTCGAGGAGCTCGGTGAGATTATCGAATCCGAAGGTGGGGTGTTAATTCCTTAAGGCGCATCGCGGCCGCTTTCATGCGCAAGCTGAACGCAGTATCCGCCTAATTTGTCACAATCCTCTATAAGTTTGATGAGCGAAGCCGGCGCATCTCTGTTCGAAAATTTCACTAGCGCAATTTAACCTGTTCCCATCGCGAGACCGAGCGATAGCAGTAAAGACTGATCTACGGACTTATTGACCCCTTTGTCCTGGACCCAGAGCGCTCCAGTTATTTGTATTCTGGTCGCTCTAGATCGGCCTGGCACAGGCCGTGCCGACCAAGATTCACAATCTGCACTGTCTTATTCCCGCCGGCGCCCTGTCTTTCGACAACCAATCCGCGGATCGTTTTAGAATATTGGAAAGATTTGACCGCGATTGTCTCCTCCTGTTCAACCGGCATCTCATTTGCTTCATACATTCAAAAATCAATTCTCAAGGAAATTGATAACCCTAGCCCAATGAAAACCGTCAAGTGCTTGTTTCTGGTTTTGCTCTTACTTTCCGGCTGCGCAAACATTACGCCGATCAATGAGATGCCGAGCATGATTCTCGGCGAGCCGGCATTTTATCCCACTATAGCAGCACACACGGATGCGTCGATCATAGCTGGTAGTCGGGTCGAGCTCTTGTTCAATGGCGATCAGATATTTCCTGCGATGCTTCAAGCGATTCGCAGCGCGCGTAAAAGCATCACCTACCAGCAATACTTTTTCGAAGACGGCGCCATTGCCCACGAGATTGCCGAAGCCTTCGCCGAGCGCTGCCGCGCCGGCGTCCAAGTGAAAATATTGCTCGACTCGCTCGGCGGCGGCAATATCCCTAAAGATATTCCGGATCTATGGAAAAAATCGGGTTGCCAGCTGGAGTGGTTCGAGCGCATCAAGGTATTTCAATTCATCACGCCGTGGGAGCTTTTAAATTATAATCATCGAAGTCATCGTCGTATTCTTGTGATCGATGGAAAAATTGGTTTTACCGGCGGGCACGGGGTGAGCGACGCTTGGAGCGGCAACGGACGAACTGCGGAGCACTGGCGCCAAACGGATGTAAGAGTCGAAGGGCCCATTGTCCAACAACTGCAAGCTGCCTTCGTCGAGAGTTGGCGGAGAGCGACAGGAGACGTGCTTGGCGACGACGCCTATTTTCCGGCGCTTGATGTGCAGGGGAAAGTTTATGCGCAGATAGTCAAAAGCTCGCCTCTGAGCAGCAGCTTCGGGACATACTTGTTATTCCTGCTCTCTATCACATCGGCACAAAAAAGCATCCACATCGCGAACCCGTATTTTTTCCCCGATAACAGGATCGAAGAGGCATTGATTAATGCCGTGAAAAGGGGCGTGAAGGTGGTGGTGCTCACCCCGGCAAAAAGCGACCATGCGACGACCTCTTCGGCCAGCCATAGCGGTTTTGGCGTTTTCCTGCTCGGAGGCGTTGAAATCTACGAATATCAGCCGGCTCTCATGCACACTAAAGCCATGGTTGTCGATGGCATATGGGCGACCGTGGGAAGCGCGAACCTTGACTATCGTTCCCTCGCGATTAATGAAGAACTCAATCTTGTCGTCTACGACGCCGCGTTTGCCGGCCAGCTTGAGAAATCTTTTCAGGAAGATCTGAAGTATTCCAAAAAGTTGACTTACGAAGCTTGGAATTCGCGCCCCTTTACGGAAAAAATCCTGGAACTGTTCACCATCCCGATAAAAGAGCAGTTGTGAGCAGCGCCTCTCTTGTTCAACTACCTTGCTGGGAAGTGTACTGCGCCTGTAATCGAAGGGCTCCGACGGAGTTTTTCAGCAGCCTGCCAGAAGCGAAATTATCCCCGGCAAGTTCCAGAACTACGCTGTTGCCGCATTGACCAGTAGTCAGCCGTTGCCGCTTCGGCCTTCGGCTGCACGACTCTTGTCGCAGTTGCCCGGCGAGCTTCCGCAAAGTACTTGGCTGCCGGCGAGCCAGCGTTGTCTCACGACACAAGGCTTCTCGGTAACTCGACCTTTTGGTCGATCGTTTCGACTCTTTCGCCGAACCGTCCCTCCGTTTCCCTCCGGCGCGTTAAATAATCTCTCGCGAAATCCAGTCTCTTCCTGACTACGAGAACTGGCACGTAAGCTGCTCTTATAGTTATCAAGAAGAATATTGAAAGAAGGTAACTGACTATGACCCTGATACTAGTGATCGTATTACTCCTGTTTCTGGTGGGAGCTTTGCCTAACTGGGGTTATCACAAATTTGGCTTTGCACCGTCGAGCATAGCCGGTGTGGCGCTGCTTTTCGTTGTCTTCCTGCTGCTGACGGGCCAGCTCTAGAGGGTCGCAAACATATTACTGAGTAAAACAATTTAAAGCATAGGGTTTCGCTCCTGAGCTTATTAGAAATTTTTCAAGTAAGTCGGAATTAACTCCTCTGCCCAGTACAACCAAAGGAGATTGAAATGAAAAAAGTAATGTTGGCGTTAGCGTTCTTGATGGTCCTCGGTCAAAGCGGTTGCGCGTTCTTGGGCGGAGCAGCAGTAGGAGCACTGGGCACAAGTGCAGGTTACGAAATTAACGCCAAGAGTAAGATGGACCAGCTGGAGAATGATTACAAAGCCGAGAGAATATCCCGCAAAGAATACGAAGCTCGTAAGTCGCAGATAGAGAAAGGTTCCATCATCTATTAGGAGACCGGATGAATTTGTTTAATCATGCAGCATCGGGTCTAGGTGTGAACCGATGATTCAACAGACTCCCGAAGCGGAACGGTTCAAACTGCAAATGCGCGATTCGTTGCGGCGCGAGACGCTGAACTCTCGTGCTGTGACGATCCCGCGGCACGCGAATGTTTACACCTGCGGCGACAAGGACGAGATGGTCTATTTCATTGAGACCGGCCAGATCAAACTGCTTCTGCTCTCGCCCGAAGGTAAAGAATGTCTGCTGGCCATCCATAGCGGCGGAGATATTTTCGGCGAGCTGTGCTTGGCCGGGTTAGGCGCGCGTCACGAAACCGCGGCGGCGATGAAAGAAACGAAGTTAAAACAAATACCCTGTGCTCAGTTCTTTGCGCGCCTGAGCCGCGACTCCTTGTCTGAGGGCTTCATGCGCTATCTGGCCGTGCGTATCGCCGACCAACAGCAGGTCATCGCCAATCTTGTGACCGTGGATAGCGAGCAGCGGCTGGGCCAGACGTTGTTGCAGTTGGCTCGCACAGTGGGCAAGAAGGACCCGCGCAGCATTCGCATCGAACTGAAGATATCGCATGAAGAATTGTCGGAGATGGTAGGCACGACGCGGCCTCGGATCAGCTTCTTCATGCAGAGATTTCGCAACCTGGGATTGATCGAAACCAATAGCGATCGTTTTCTCATCATCAAGGAAAACAAGCTCACCGATTACCTCGCTCAGATTGCCTAAGGCGCCGGTGCGCGTCCGCGACCCTGGTGAACTTTCTTTTCGAAATCGTCCAGTATTAGACAGCAATCCCATCTAACGCGCGTATGATTATGTCCAGATTGCTCATAGACCGAAGAGGACAATTAAATGGAACGAACTTACAAGAAAATTGAAATCGTTGCCGCCGTCGGCCTCTTATACTTATTCTTCTCCATTCTGCTGCCCGCGCCATCGCGAGCGGGCGGCCCTACCGACCAGGTGCGGGGCACCGTAGACAAGGTGCTGACCATTGTCAGGAATTCCCACCCAACATCGAAAGCCCAAATGGAAGCACAGCGGGCTCAATTGGTCGAGGTCATTTATCCCAGGTTCGACTTCACGGAGATGGCCAGACGCTCCCTGGGGCGTCACTGGGCAGGCCGCACGCCGGAGGAACAGCGGGAATTCGTCACGATCTTCGCGGCGATGTTGGGAAAATCTTACGCCAACAACATCGAATCGAATACCAGTCAAAATGTCCTCTACACCCGTGAGAGGGAAGACCAGAGCTACGCGGAAGTGGACACCAAGATCGTCACCGACAAGCGCCCGCCTATAACCATCAATTACAAACTCCACAGCGTCAACAAGGAGTGGAGAATCTACGACTTGGTTATCGAAGACATCAGCGTGGTCAACAACTACCGCTCCCAGTTTGATCGGGTCATCGCAAGATCGTCATTCGAAGATCTCGTGCGTGCGATGAAGGAAAAACAATCGTAGCCTTGCAAAAAAAGTCGTCGTTGAGACCCGCGCAGGAGAGGCCGACAATGGGGATACACCAGTTCGCAGAAACCAAAATGCGTCAGTATGCATTTAGTCGCTCTTCTTTCAGTGAAACCAAGCAGTCCATCCGACCGATTGGTCGAACTTTTCGACGTTTTCGTGGTGCCTGCTGTCCGATTCACCGTGATACGTCGCGGAATGTTTAGAGAAAATCACCTTTGTCCGGCGCCAAGGTGCGGCACAACAGTTGCGCTATAGGTAGTTTTAGCAAAAATTTTAGTGGAGGAAAAAAGTTATGAGGAGACTAGGATTAGTTTTAACACCGATGGTCACAGCAGCGGGCATCTTGGCGCTGTCCGGTGTGGCCATGGCTCAGAGGGAAGGTGATGCAAAGGGTTGGATGGGTGGCATGAGCCATGAACTGGTGGCTAGCGCAAATTGTCCCCAGCTCCAGGTTACGAAGGAGAAAATAACTGAGGACCAAGCGCGGGGTTTGGCCCAACAGTATGCGGACAAAAACCTGCCAGGTTTCACGGTTGTGAGACCGCGTGTCTCATGGTTCGAGGATGAAGGTGTTTCAGCGAGCGGAACGGCTTACGGCGGCGGGTATCAGACCGTATGCTACAGGATAGACAACCCAGCCACCGCTAGATATCAGGCGTTGTATTCGGTGGAGTATTCCATCGACGCGAAAAATTCAGCGGCTGAGACCCGCAACCTTCGCGTTGATCAGTTCGGTTACGTAACGGAGTTCAGCGGCCCGTTTAACATGGCAGGCGAACGCGGCCCAACAGGCCCAGCCGGCGCCACGGGTGCGCAAGGTCCAGCCGGACCGGTAGGGCCCCAGGCTATGTTTGGTTCAGACAACCGTTATGTCTCGTTCGGCACGGGAGACCGTTCGGCCTCGTTCAAAGACATCCTGTTCGATACCGACAAATCGGACATTCGGTCTAACGAGACGAGCAATATCACCGACATCGCGGCGCACGTCAAGCAGAATGCGCCCATGCAGGTGAACATCGGCGGCTACGCGGATCCGCGCGGCACCGACCAACACAACCAGGGTCTAAGCGAGCGTCGTGTCAACGCGATTCGTGACGCGCTGGTTAAGGCTGGCGTCGGGAGCGATAAGATCGTGACCAGCGCTTTCGGCGAGCAGAAGCCACTGTGCAGCGAATCGACTGACGCTTGCTGGCAGCGCGACCGT
>Ga0075433_10002253_pt1 | contig 14647 bp, 10 predicted proteins | sample RhiMethybrSRZTD2_FD_75299 | JGI IMG/M metagenome (GOLD analysis project Ga0075433, IMG submission 75299) | Populus rhizosphere microbial communities from Tennessee, USA - Rhizosphere MetaG P. TD hybrid SRZTD2 | ecosystem: Host-associated > Plants > Roots > Rhizosphere > Soil | place: USA... | reverse complement strand
CGGGCGGCTGTCCGGCGGGGCCAGCCAGAGGCGCATGAGGAGCCGGTCCTGGCCGGGCCCGGGCGCGTCCTCGTAGGCGGTGCGGCCGTGGTAGACGACGTGGTTGTTCAGGAGCTGGATGTGGCCGGGGCCGAGCTCCATCTCGTAGCCGTGCTCGTCGCAGACCTGGGCCAGCAGGTCGAGCGCCTCGTCCTGCGCGGCGGTGAGCCGCGGAATCGAGGCGACCTTCTGCGCGGCCTCCACGAAGGTGCGCGAGTACTGCGTCGTGAACTTGCCGTCGCGCGCCGCGAAGATCGGCATCGCGTAGCACGCGGCCTCTCCCCCCGCCTCCTCGCCCTGGCGGCTCCGGTAGTAGTCGGAGCAAAGCAGCGCGTGCAGGTCGGGCCGCCGCGCGAGGATCGCGTTGCTCACCGCGGGCACGCTCACCACCCGGCTCGTGCCGCCCCGGCGCGCGGCGCGCACGCAGAGCAGGCCCACCACGTCGCACCGGTCGGTGTGCCAGCGGAGCGGTCCGCTCGAGCGCGCCTTCGCCCGCGAGGTGACCCCCTCGCCCTTCGGCACCGCGGGCTGCACGACCTCGCCGTAGAGTCGCACCTCGTCGCGGACCTCGCCGATCAGCTCGCCGTGGGCATTCTGGTGGACCGCGGTGCCCAGGTGGCAGCCGATTCCCCACCAGATCGCGCGCAGCTGCTCGTCGGAGTACCGCGCCACCGGCAGCCCGCGCAGCAGCACGAGCCCGCGCCCCCACTCGAGGTCCCGGTTGACCTGGGCCAGCTCGGCGGAGAGCGTGGGCAGCGGGAAGTCGTCCTTGCGGATGTCGGGCCACGCGAGGCCGCGCCGCTCGATGTCGCGGAGCGCGGTGTCGATCTCCTCCAACGCCGCGGGGGAGAATCGCCGGATCCAGTCGTTGGAGCGGGCCAGGTCCTGCCCGTGCCAGACCATGGGGCCCTGCATCGGTCGATCGCTCAGTGTGCGTGCCATGGGTCCCAAGGCTAGCCGAGAGGCCGTCGTGTGCGCAAGGCCGCGGGTGGCATAGAATCGTCTCAGACCATGACCGGCCTGTTCGCGCGCCGGATGCTCGCCGCGATCGTGCTCTCGGGCGCGCTGATCGCCCGCGCCGAGGCCGCCCCGGAGGGCTCGATCACGATCACCGCGCCCGACGGCGCGGTCGAGCAGATCCCGACCACGACCCTCCGACCCGATGGACCGGGCCCCTTCCCGGCGGTGGTGATCCTGCACGACTGTAGCGGGCTCGGCCCCCGCTCGAGCGGCGCTCCCGGCCGCTGGGGCCGGGAACTCGTGGCCCGTGGCTACGTGGTGCTGATCCCCGACAGCTTCACCACCCGCGGCCACCCCGACGGGGTCTGTACCGACGCCTCCCGCAGCCGGAACGCGGTCGGCCCCGCCCGGCGCATGGTCGACGCCTACGCCGCGCTGGCCCACGCGCGCTCGCTGCCCTTCGTGGACGGCCGGCGGGTGGCGGTGATGGGCGGCTCCCACGGCGGCTCGACCACGCTCGCAGTGGTGGCGGCGCCCGAGAGCCTACAGGAGCCGCTCGCGGCCGAGAAGCGGGCGAGCTTCGCGGCGGCGGTGGCCCTCTACCCCGGCTGCCGCGCCACCCTCGGGAGCTGGCGGCCCGACGGCACCGGGACCTACCAGGCGGTCGCCCCGCTCCTGATCCTCATCGGGGAGAAGGACGACTGGACGCCGGCCGCGCCCTGCGTGGCTCTTGCGCGCTCCTCGCAGGCCACCCCACACCCGGTCGAGATCGTCGTCTACCCGGGCGCGTACCACTCCTTCGACAGCGATCGCCCGGTGCGCTTCGTGGCCAGCCGCGTTAACATGAATGCCCCCGGCGGGCGCGGGGCGACCACGGGCGGCGACCCGCAGGCCTGGGCCGACAGCATTCGTCGCGTCGTCGAGTTCCTCGAACGGACCCTCAGGTAGCGAGGGGGCGGGGGATGCGCACCTCCCGATCCAGGCAGTGGCTCTCGCTGGTCGTGCTCGCGATCGTGTACATCGCGGCCGGCAAGCTCGGCCTGCTCTTCGCCTCCGTGCACGCGAGCGCCACCGCGGTGTGGCCACCCACCGGGATCGCGCTCGCCGCGCTCCTGCTCCTGGGCCGGCGCGCCTGGCCGGCGGTGGCGGTCGGCGCCTTCGTGGTGAACGACACCACCGCGGGCTCGGTGGCCACCTCGCTCGGCATCGCGCTCGGCAACACCCTCGAGGGCCTGCTCGGGGCCTGGCTGGTCGAGCGGATGGCCGGCGGGCTGCGCGCGTTCGACCGGCCGCGCGACGTCTTCGCGCTCGCGGCCGCGGTGGTGCCGGGCGCGTTCGTCAGCGCGTCCATCGGGGTGGCCAGCCTCGCGATCGCCGGCTACGCCCCGATCGCCGATCTGGACACGATCTGGCTCACGTGGGCCCTCGGCGACGTGGCGGGCGCGCTGCTGGTGGCGCCCCCCATCCTGCTGTGGGCCACCACCGACGGGGAGCACGGGCGTGGCGAGGGCGAGACGCGGCGCGCCCACCTGATCGAGCTGGCCGCGCTGCTCACCGTCGTCGTCGCGCTCGCCGCGGTGATCTGGAGCGGGCTCGCGCCGGGCGAGCTCCGCCGGTATCCGCTCGCCTTCGTGGCGATCCCCCCGCTCCTGTGGGCCGCCTACCGCTTCGGGCGGCGCGAGGCCGCCACCGTGCTCCTCCTGCTGGCCGCCATCGCGGTGTACGGCACGCTGCGCGGCTTCGGGCCGTTCTCCCCGCTGCCGCCCCGCCACGCGCTGCTGGTGCTGCAGGGATTCATGGCCACCATGGCCCTCATGACCCTGGTGGTGGCGTCGCTCGCCTGGAGCCGCGAGCGGGAGATCTCCCTGCTCCAGACCATCATCGACCGGATCCCGGTGATGATCACGATGTACGAGCCGGACTCGCGCGTCCTCCGGCTGAACCGGGAGTTCGAGCGGATCACCGGCTGGTCGATGGAGGAGGCGCGGACGGTCGATCTCCTGGAGCGCTGCTACCCGGACCCGGTCTACCGGGACCGGGTGCGCGCCTACATGGAGTCCCTCGCGGACGGCTGGCGCGACTTCGTGATGACCACGCGCGGCGGCGAGCAGATCGAGACCGCGTGGTCCAACGTGCGCCTTCCCGACGACACCCGGGTCGGCATCGGCCTCGACGCGCGGGAGCGCAAGCGCGCGGAGGCCGAGCGGGAGCGGGCGCACGCGCAGGCGGAGGCGAGCAGCCGGGCCAAGGACGAGTTCTTCGCGATGCTCGGCCACGAGCTGCGCAACCCGCTCGGCGCCATCACCACCGCCCTGCACGTCATCGACCTGTGCGGGCCGCTCGACGAGCGGAGCGACGAGGCGCGGGCCATCATCCGCCGCCAGGTCCGCCAGCTCGTGCGGCTCGTCGACGACCTGCTCGACGTCACCCGGCTCGCCACCGGCAAGGTCAGCCTGAGCCTGCGCCGCATCGACCTGGCCGCGGTGGCGCGGCGCGCGGTGGAGGGCGTGTCCGCGCGCGGGCGCACGGTCACCTGCCGGGCCGACGTGCCCGTGTGGATCGACGCGGACGAGACGCGCATCGAGCAGATCCTCGGCAACCTGCTGGGCAACGCCCTCAAGTTCACCTCCGCGGGCGGCCGGATCACGGTGACCGCGGAGGTCGACGGGCCGGAGGCGGTGCTGCGGGTGGAGGACGACGGCGCGGGCGTCCCGCCCGATCTCCTGCCGCGGATCTTCGATCTCTTCGTCCAGGGCCAGACCACGCTGCATCGCCGCGAGGCCGGCCTCGGCATCGGGCTCACCCTGGTCCAGCGCCTCGTCGATCTGCACCGGGGGCGGATCGAGGCGGCCAGCGAGGGGTCCGGCCGCGGCAGCGCGTTCACGGTGCGCCTGCCCGTGGCCCGCCCGCCCGGGGACGCGGCCGCCCACGCGCCCGCGACGCCGCGCGCGGCGGCCCGGCGCCGCGTGCTGATCATCGAGGACAACGACGACGCGCGGCAGATGCTGCGGCACCTGCTCGACCACGCGGGCCACGAGGTCCACGAGGCCTCCGAGGGCGTCGACGGGCTCGCCCGGGCGCTCGCGCTGCGTCCGGACGCGGTGATCGTCGACATCGGGCTGCCCGGGCTCGACGGCTACAGCATCGCCCGCCGCCTCCGCGAGACGGGGCCGCCCGGGGTGCTCCTGGTCGCGATCAGCGGGTACGGGCAGGACGGCGACCGGCTCCGCTCGCGCGAGGCGGGCTTCGACGCCCATCTCACCAAGCCGGTGGACCCGCAGACGCTGGACGCGCTGCTCGCCCAAGCGGGCGCTTGACCCGACGGGAGCGGGCCGCTAGGCTCTCCTGACCATGATCTCGACCAGCCCGAACGTCACCATCCCGAGCGTCCCGATCACCGACTACGTGCTGCGCCACGCCGCCCGCCTGGGCGACAAGCCGGCCCTCATCGACGGCCCCACCGGCCGCACCCTCACCTATCGCCAGCTCGCCGACGCCGTGCGGCGGACCGCGGCCGGCCTAGCCCGGCGCGGATTCGGCAAGGGCCAGGTCTTCGCCATCTACTGCCCCAACCTGCCCGAGTACGCGGTGGTGTTCCTCGGGGTGGCGATGGCGGGCGGGATCAACACCACCGTGAACCCGCTCTACACCGCCGACGAGCTCGCGAAGCAGCTCGAGGACTCGGGCGCGCGCTTCCTGGTGACGGTGCCCGCCTTCCTCGACAAGGCGCGGGAGGCGGCGGCCAAGAGCCGGGTCGAGGAGGTGTTCGTGTTCGGGGAGGCGGAGGGCGCCCGCCCCTTCTCCGACCTGCTCCAGGCCGGCGACACGCCGCCGGTGGTCCCCATCGATCCGGCCCAGGATCTGGTGGCCCTGCCGTACTCGAGCGGCACCACCGGACTGCCCAAGGGCGTGATGCTGACGCACCGCAACCTGGTCGCGAACCTCTGCCAGGCCGAGGGCATGAAGAACTTCGAGTGCTTCGGCGAAGGCGACGTCACCATCGCGGTGCTGCCGTTCTTCCACATCTACGGCATGGTGGTGATCATGATGCTGGGGCTCGCCGGGGGCGGCACCATCCTGGTGATGCCGCGCTTCGACATGATGGAGTTCCTCGCCCTGGTGCAGAAGCACCGGGTGACGATCCTGCCCCTGGTGCCGCCCATCGTGCTCGGCCTGGTCAAGCACCCCGCGGTGGCCCAGGCCGATCTCTCCAGCGTGCGCCTCGTCTTCTCGGGGGCCGCGCCGCTCGGCGAGGAGATGGCGCGCGCGCTCAGCGCCCGGCTCGGCTGCCCGGTGGTGCAGGGCTACGGCATGACCGAGGCGAGCCCGGTCACCCACCTGAGCCCGACCCACGACGCGCCCTTCAAGCCCGGCTCGGCCGGCTGCATCGTGCCCAACACCGAGGTGAAGATCGTCGACGCGGCGGGCGGCTCGGACGCGGAGCTGCCGGTGGGCAAGGAAGGCGAGCTGTGGATCCGCGGCCCGCAGATCATGAAGGGCTATCTCAACCGCCCCGCCGACACCGCGGACTCGATCGACCGCGAGGGCTGGTACCACACCGGCGACGTCGGGTACGTGGACGAGGAGGGCTACTTCTTCATCGTCGACCGCACCAAGGAGCTGATCAAGTACAAGGGCTTGCAGGTGGCCCCCGCGGAGCTGGAGGCGCTGCTGCTCACGCACCCGGCGATCCTGGACGCGGCGGTGGTGCGCAAGGCGGACGAGGAGGCGGGCGAGGTGCCGAAGGCCTACGTGGTGCTCAAGCCGGACGAGGCGTCGAAGGCCGCCGGCGCGGACGCGATCATGGGCTGGGTGGCCCAGCGGGTGGCCCCGCACAAGCGCATCCGTCACCTCGAGTTCATCGACCAGATCCCGAAGTCGGCCTCCGGCAAGATCCTGCGCCGGGTGCTGATCGACCGGGAGAAGGCGCGCTGACCTAGCTCAGCAAACGCGACCCGGACTGGGCTTCACCGCCCGTTCGTCCGGTGAAGCGCGAGCGATTCCTCACGCCAAAGCTTGTAGCAGCCCTCGTGAGCGAACAAGAACACGCCAGCACCCACAACTTGGCGCTCCACTTCCAGCGGTTCAATCGCCCCTCGGCAGACCACGCATGGACGGCCGGTCCCTCGATGGGATTTCGACACACCATCGGCCGGGACCAGGCGCCCCTGCGATAGCCGGCTGCGGATCTGCCGTCGCAACTCGTCAGCGATCTCTCGAGGTTCGTCGAGCATCGTGAAGACCCCCGGAAAGTTGAGTTCCGCTCGGTTCACTTTTCTCGCGCTCCCGACAGACGGGCAAAACCCGTGCCGTTGTGCGAATAGAGACCCTGCGAATAGAGATCGAATGATGCGATGACGGTCGCCCGCGCAGGAGCGGCTCACGACTCGGAAGATCCGGGCGGGTAGAAAGTGCTCGAGTCCGATTCGCCGGAGGGACGAGGCGCGCCGTTCGCGCGCATCCGACGCCCACTAGCCGGCGCGTCGGCGACGTGGGGTGAAGGTCCATTCGTCCAGTACGGCAGGAACTTCGGATCCCGCGCTCGGCCTCGACCGACGCGCCGGCGCGATTCCGGCACCTTCGATGCACCTTCCATGGCCCAGGTGTGGCCATGAGGTCAACGCACCGCGTCGCCCCGCCAGATCATCCGAGGCCAGCGTCTGGCTGGTCGATCCCAAGCTCACCCACGACGGCACCGCTCAGCCCCTGAAGGCGGCGGGGCGGGCGGAGTAGGCGGCCAGTTCGTCGCCAGAGGAGGCTCGTCGAATGGTGCTCCGAGTTCGCTGTCGCTGGGGCTGGCTGCTTGCGGGGTTCGCCCTGTTCACGGTCTCGGCCTACGGAGCGGCCCGCTTCGCGGATGAGCCGCTGCGCCGGTACATGGAGGCGGAGGTCAATCGTCGCTTGACGGGGTACACCGTTCGGATCGCCGCGCTCCACGTGCATCCATGGACCGCATCCGTGGAGTTGCGCGACGCCACGATCGCCCAGGACGCCAACCCCGACCCACCGGTGGCCCAGGTGGGGCGACTCGTCACCCGCATCGATTGGCGGGCGCTGCTCCATCGGCGAGTCGTCGCAGACATCAGCTTCGAGCGCCCGACGGTCTACCTCAACCTCCGACAGGTGCGCACCGAGGCGTCCGAGAAGACCGCGTTGAAGGACCGCGGATGGCAGCAGGCGCTGGAGGCCTTGGCGTTCGACCTCAAGATCAATCGCCTGCGCGTCGTCGAGGGGGATATTACCTATGTCGACCAGGGCCCCTTCAAGCCCCTCCACGTTAGCCGGATCAACCTAGGCGCCGAAAACATTCGCAACATTGCTTCGAAGGAGCAGACCTATCCCTCTCCGATCCACCTCGAGGCGGTGGCGTTCGACGTGGGCACGGTCTGGCTCGACGGCCGCGCCGACTTCCTCGCCGAGCCGCACGTGGGGGTGCAGGCCGCCCTGCGCCTGGACCAGGTGGCGCTCGACTACTTCAAGCCGATCACCAATCGCTACAACCTGGCCGTCCGCAACGGCAGCCTGTCGCTCGCCGGCAGCGTCGAGTACGCGCCGAAGATCACGCGGCTGATCCTCGAGCGGGTCCTCGTGGAAGGGGTCGCCCTGGAGTACCTGCACCTGCCCCACACCGCCGAGGCGGAGAAGGCCCGCGCGCAGCAGACGGCGCAGGCCGCGAAGGAGGCCACGCGCACGAGCACCGAGCTCCGGATCGAGCGCCTCGAAGTCGTGAAGAGCACCTTCGGGTTCATCAACGAGGCCGCGAACCCGGCCTACCGGCTACGTCTGACCGATACCACCCTCACGGTCGAGAATCTCGGTAACCAGCGGCAGGAGGGCCCAGCTGTCGTCCGACTCGCCGGCCAGCTCATGGGGCGCGGGGAGACCCGCGTGACGGCGAGCTTGCAGCCTCAGGCGGGGAGTGCCGACGTGGACGTCACCGCGCAGATCGAAGGCGCGGACCTGCTCCGATTGAAAGATCTCGTTCGCGCGTACGGCGGATTCGAGATCAGGGCCGGCGAATTGTCGCTGTACTCCGAGCTGGAGATGAAGAGCGGCGTCATCGCGGGATACGTCAAGCCGATGTTCCGGGGGGTCGAGGTTGGGACCGACGGCGAAGCGGTCCCCGAGAAGGGGCTCCGCCAGCGGCTCTACGAGGGCATCGTCGGGATCGGCGCGAAGGTCCTGAAGAACCGGCTGCGGGGTGAGGTCGCGACCGTCGTGCCGATCTCCGGGCGGGTGGACCGTCCGAAGGTGGCGCGATGGGAGACGGTGAGCCGACTGCTGCAGAATGCCTTCTTGGATCCGCTCATGCCAGGGTACGAAGCGGCGCGGAATCCGCGAAAGGAGCCGCCGGCCTCCACACCGGATTCCGTGGCTCCTGATCATCCGGGCCGCGGGCCCGATCCGGCGGTGAGGCCAGAGACCCCGTGAGGCGATCGTGCGGTCGACGCCATGAGCGCTCGCCCCGAGCCACTCGAGGCCCGGGGCGGGCGTCGTTCAGGGTGGGGTGACGTGTTCAGCGCGTCCGGTCGTTCACCGCGAGCGACCTACCCCTCGTAGACCTTCTTCAGCTCGCCGTCCGCCCACTTCACCGCGTCTTCCGCCGACATGCCCTGCACCGCCTTCGCGTACATGTCGGTGATGATGTACTTGGAGTAGACCTCGGCCGCCTTCGCGCTCGGCGGCCCCGCGTAGCCGAACATCCGCGAGCCGCGCGGAGCCAGGCGGAACGCCTTGAGCGCCTCGTCCACCTTGTCCCACATGGGATGCGTCTCCCAGTAAGTGGTGGCCCCCGCGCTGTAGCCGTTCTCGATCTCGAACCACTTGCCGAACTGCTCCTTCGAGTGGAACCACTTGAGGAACTCGCGCGCGGCGGTCTGGTTCTTCGAGTACTTCATGAGGCCGTGGGCGAACGAGACGAGGTAGAGCGGGGTGGTCCCGTGGGGCCCGGCCGGGATCGCGAAGTGCTCGATGTCGCGCCACATCGGCTCGCCGCGCTCGTCCTTGACCTTGTCCGGGTTGCGCTTGGCGAAGATGTAGATCGACGCCCCGTTGTTGGTGGCGCTGATCTCGCCCGCGTGGAAGGCCCGGTTGTTGTTGGTGTCGTCCCAGGCGAGCGCGCCCTCGTCGCAGGCGTCCTTCCAGAACGCGGTCATCCACTTCACCGCCTCGATCGCCCCCTTGCCGTTGAGCACCACCTTGCGGCCGGACGCGTCGGTCTCGGCGCCGCCGAAGGTCCACAGGAGTGGATAGGTCCACGCGGGGGCGTCGCCGAAGGTGTGGCCGAGGGTCTGCCCGATCGGCCGGCCCTTCTTCTTGAGCGCGGTGCCGATCTTCCGGTACTCGTCGAGCGTCTTGGGCGGCTGCGGGGCCCCGACCTCCGCGAACCACGACTTGCGATAGGCGGTGAGGATACCGCCGGTGCCGTAGGGCAGGGCGAGGCGCTGTTTGCCGACCTTGGTCGCCACGTCGCAGTGCGAGTAGTAGGCGCCCTGGTCCTTGGTCTTCCAGTCGCTCAGGTCGGTCACGTCCACCAATGCGTTGGCGTAGAGGTGCGGCCAGTTGTGCAGCATCAGGATCAGGTCCGGCCCCGCGCCCGACTGGATCGCGGCGGTGATGCGCGCCTGCAGGTCGTTGGCGTTGATGGTCTCGAAGGTGACCTCGACCTTGGTCTGCTTCGTGTACTCGGCGACCTGGCGACGCACCTCGACGTCGCCCTCCGGAATGAAGTCCACCCACTGCAGCAGGTGGATCTTGGTGGTCTGCGCGAGAGCGGGCGCCCGGCGCGCCGCGAGAATGCCTTCGAGGCCGGCGGCACCGACCATCGTGCCCGCCGCGAGCCCGGTCTTGAGGAACTGCCGTCGATCGTCCCGTCGGTCCATACGCACCTCCTTGTGAGTGAGGACGGGTCAGGGAGAACTGGGGCGCGCCCGAGAATGCGAGGGAGGAGCGCTACGGCGGGCGCGGGTGCGCGGACGGCCGGCGCCGGCCATCCGGGTGGTCGGAACGGGGGGAGAAGACACCTCCAGTGGCCTGATCCAGCCGCATGCTCGAAAGTGCCGCGACTCTGCGCCCGCCCGCGCGGGCTGTCAAGTGACCCCGCCGGCGCGGGAGGGCGCGTGATATAAGACACCCCATGGACAAGATCGAGCGCGTGCGGGCGACCCTGGCGGGCCGGCCGGTCGACCGGGCCCCCTTCACGGTGTGGTACCACTTCGGCAACCAGCACGCTCCCGCGGAGCGCACCGCGCAGGTGCACGTCGAGTTCTTCGAGCACTACGATCTCGACCTGCTCAAGCTCATGAACGACTACGACTACCCGATGCCGGACGGCCTCGAGGTGGTCGCCACCGCGCAGGACCTCGGCCGCCTCCAGTCCTTCGATCCGGCCAAGACCCCGTTCGGCACCCAGCTCCAGACGGTGGAGCTGGTGGCCCGCGCGCTCCGCGGCCGCGCCCTCTTCGTCGACACCGTGTTCAACGCCTGGAACACGCTCAAGCGCAACCTGGTGCGCGAGGCGATGCCGGGGCTCATGCGCGAGCAGCCGGAGGCCGTCGAGACCGCGCTCCGCATCGTCAACGACAACCTGATCCGCTACGCCCGGGCCAGCCTCGAGCGCGGGGCCGCCGGCATCTTCTTCTCGGTGCCGGCCACCGCGGAGAGCGTGACCGCCGAGCAGTACGAGCGGTTCATGCGGCCCTTCGACCTGGCCTTCCTCGAGGCGATCCGCGGGCGCGGCGAGTGCCACGTGCTGCACGCCCACGGCGAGCGGCTCTACTTCGATCGCCTCGTGGACTATCCGGTCCACGCCCTGTCCTGGGCCGATCTGAACGGCGGGCCCTCGATCGCGGAAGCGCGCCAGCGCACCCCGTTCACCCTCATGACCGGCCTCGATCACGCGCGCTTCGTCGAGAGCTCCGCCCGCCGGGCGCGCGAGGGGGTCCGGGCCGCTCTGACGGCGGGCGGCGAGACCCGCTTCATCCTCGCCCCGGGCTGCTCGCTTCCGACCTTCGCCTACCCGCCCCTGATCCGCGCGGCCCGGGAGGAGTCGGCCCGCACCAAGGCCTAACGGGGAAGCGGCCGGTCCGGCCTGGGAGAAACCCTGCCGACAAGGGGTAAATCCCTGCCTCTATCCCGGGTTGCATACCCGTAACTTGCTGGAAACTCTGGATAAATCTCCTGGAATGGCGCTTGCTCTCAGGATCCGCCCAGGAGGCATCGATGACCCCGAGACGAATGGCCCTGGCCGCCGTGCTGGTCCTGACCGTGGTGTTCCTGAGCCCGATCGCCTACCTCGCGGGACAGCGGGCCGGGGTCTGGCTCACCACGCCCACCGAGGACCGCAGCGGTCCCTGGCCCAGCGTGGACGATGGCGAGCGCGATTCGTCGGCCCCCGCCGAGCGATCGAAGCCGGCGGTGCGCCCCGGCTTCGGAGAGATCTAGCCCGGCCCCGCCACCTCCACCACCAGCCCGTCGTGCGCGCACTCCTCCGGCACCGAGGCCGCGTGCGCGAGCATCTCCCGGCTCATGTGGGTCAGGATCACCCGCTTCGCCCCGACCCGGCTGGCCCGCTCCCGGATGTCCTGGTAATTCAGGTGCCACTTCACCGGCTTGTCGTGGAAGTAGCACTCCGCGATCAATAGGTCCGCGTCCCGCGCCGCGCGCGCCACGTCGTCGGTCCACTCGGTGTCGCCGGTGTAGGCCACCACCTGCCCGCCCACCTGCACCCGCAGCGCGGTGGGATTGGTCTCGCGGGTGTGCCGCGCGGGCTCGGGCGTCACCACGAGATCGAGGACCTGGTGCGGCCGCCCCGGCTCCATCGCGAGCCACTCGATCGGGAACTTCGGGGTCATCACGCTCGACCCGGGGAAGAGGGCCTCCCGCAGGGCGTCGAGCCGGGGGCGGAGGTCGCGCGGCCCCGCGATGGTGAGCGGGCGGGTGCGCCGCGCCCCCAGCATCGCGTCCATCAGGAGGAAGGGCACGCCGCCGCAGTGGTCGCCGTGCAGGTGAGTGAGCAGGATCGCGTCGAGCGAGTTGTGGTCCACGCCCTGCTGGGCGAGCGCGATCAGCGACGAGGCGCCGAAGTCGATGGCGAAGCGGGAGCGCGGGCCGTCCACCACGATGCAGGTCTGGAAGCGCCCGCCGCTGCCGAAGGAATCGCCCGAGCCCACGAAGCGCACGGTCAGGGACATGGCGGCTCCGATGGTACTCGAAAATGCTCGCCGGGCGGCCCCCGCTCCTGAGACGATGCCCGCGTGCGCGCGTTCGATCGGACCTTCGGCGCCGACTTCCTGACCGGCGTGCCCGCCGCGCCCGGGGTGTACCGCTTCCACGACGCGACGGGCGGCCTGCTCTACATCGGCAAGGCCGCGAACCTCCGCCGGCGGCTCGCCCAGTACCGATTGGCCGGGCGACGGAAGGCCGAGCGCAAGCGCCGCGCGCTGGTGCGCGCCGCCGCCCGCATCACCTGGGAGGTCTGCGAGTCCCCGCTCGCCGCCGCGCTCGCCGAGATCCGCCTCATCCAGACCCTGCGGCCGCCGCGAAACGTGGCGACCGCGTATCCGTTCCTCTACCCGTTCGTCGGCCTCCACGTCGAGGGCGACGAGACCTACTTCTGCCTGACCACGTCGCCCGCCGCGTTCCCGGGCGTCGCGTTCCACGGGGCCTTCCGCTCCCGCGACGTCACCCGCGAGGCGTTCTACTGCCTGGTGGACCTGCTCCGTTACGTGGGGCACCCGGTGCCGCGCCACCGCTGCCGCCGGCTCGGGGCCGCGCGCCACTCGGTGGTCCGCGGCTTCCGCCGGCTGCCCGCGGGTAGCGCGGCCGGGTGGGCCGGCCTCCTGCGCGGCGAGTCGCGCGCGGCCCTCGAGTCCCTCGCGCTCCGGCTGGTCGAGCACGCCGGGGCCCGGGCCCGGCGCACCGAGATCCGCGACGCGCTCCGGGCCATCGCGCGGTTCTTCGAGGACGAGGCGCGCGCCCTGGCCCGGGTGCGCGCCGCCACCGGATTCGCCGACTACCCCGTGCCGCAGCTGGCCCGCGATCTCCTCTTCACCCAGAGCCGGCTGCAGCCGATCGGCCCCGGGCCGAGTGTCGACTGACATGCCTTGTCAGAGCTCGGGCTCTCCCGCGTAACCCGGTAAGATCTCCGGCTCCGTAACCCCGCGTCGTGTCTATCTGAATAGGCTGGCACTGGTGGTGCATGCTCTCTGGGCATGTCAGATGAGCGCGGGACCCGTCGCATTCTGGTCGTCGACGACGACGACGCCCTCCGGGAGGTCCTCACCGTCGCCCTGACCCGCGACGGGCACACCGTCGACGGGGCCTCCGACGGCACCGAGGCCCTGGCCCTGCTGGACCGCCAGCCCTACGACCTGGTTCTGAGCGATCTCCGCATGCCGCGCGTGGACGGCCCCTCCCTCTACGAGACCCTCCGCACCCGCCACCACTTCCCGGTCCGCTTCGCCACCAAGCTGCCCCGCGTCATCTTCATGACCGGCAACGCGGCCGAGCACGCGGACTTTCTCCGCGGCACCACCGATCCGATTTTGGAGAAGCCGTTCCCGCTGCGCGTCGTCCGGCAGATGGTGAGCGTGCTGCTCAACGCCAGCGCGTAGCCCGCGGGCGCCGACGGCTCGCCATGCGACTCGGCCCCAAGATCTTCCTCGTCTCCGCCCTCGCCATCGTCGCGCTCTCGAGCTCGGTCGGGTGGAGCCTGCTCACCGTCAAGCGCCTCGTCTCGGTCAACCAGGAGATCACCACGCGCTCGATGCCCGCGCTGCGCCTACAGGGTGAGCTGCGCGAGACGCTGCACGGCCTGGTGCGCCTGGAGACCCGCGCGCTCGTGCTCGCCGATCGCGACTACGCGCGGGCGTGGACCGAGCGGGCCACCCGCATGACCGACGACCTGCGCGAGGTCGCGGGTTACCTCGAGACGCCGGACGAGCGCGCCGCCCACGCCGCGGTGCGGGCCGCGTTCGACGACTATCGCGCCCACGTCGCGGAGGAGCGGCGGCTCGTCACGGAGGCCCGCGCGAGCGCCGCCCTCCGCCTCGCGGAAGGCCCCGCGCGGGACGCGACCCAGCGGGTGGAGACTGCGCTCGCGGCCATGACCGCGGCGACCGAGGCGGCGCTGGTCCACTCGCAGGCCCGGGCCCGCGAGCTCGAGGCGTGGACGTGGCACGCGGTGGCGGTCGCGATGCTGACCAGCCTGGCGCTGGCCCTCGCGGCCAGCGCGTGGCTCTCGTTCCGCATGACGCGCTCGCTGCGGCGCCTGTCCGCCGCCACGTCCGCGCTCGCGAGCGGGACCTGGACCGGGCCCCTCGCCATGCCCGACCGCGACGAGATCGGCGAGCTGAGCCGGTCCTTCGACGTGATGGCGGAGCGCCTCCGCCAGGTCGAGCACCTCAAAGAGGAGTTCTTCTCGCACGTCTCCCACGACCTGCGCAATCCCCTCGCCGCGATCCGCCTGGCCGCCGAGACGCTGCAGGAGCGGGCCCGCCACACGATCGACGCCCGGGGCCTGCGACTCGCCCAGCTCATCGATGCGAGCGCGGCGCGGATGCTCGGCATGGTGAACCAGATCCTCGACTTCACCCGTCTCCGCGCCCTCTCGCTGCCCATCGAGACCCGGCCCGTCGACGCGCTCGGC